>WBZN01000762.1_pt1 | contig 21534 bp, 20 predicted proteins | sample 5204281 | NCBI WGS metagenome assembly WBZN01 (sample SAMN12344347, study PRJNA552823) | activated sludge metagenome | biome: Activated sludge suspended growth; feature: Nitrification reactor; material: Wastewater; isolation source: activated sludge from nitrification reactor of wastewater... | reverse complement strand
GACGGAGGTGGATATCAGCGCCGGCGGATTGGGATTCGATACCCCGCGTGAGTTCCAGACGGATGATCTCCTGGTGTTGAAGGTCATTCTGCCGCCGTTTAGCATGATCGAAGCAACGGCACGCATCATTCGAGTCACTCCAGTCGATAAGGAGTCGACGGCATTTCATGTCGCCACTCAGTTTGTCGACTTAGGCGGGGACGACCAGGAACTCATTATCCGGCATATTCTGCAGGTACAGGCGGAACGACTGCGCGCGAGAAAATCGGCACATTAGAACGTCCGCATCGTCTGCGGTCGCGGTAGAGCTGCCGCGACAGCCTAGGCGGCTTGCTCCGGTGATGGCGCGGTCTCGGCAGGCATCGGGAGGGGGCGGTCTAGCTCAGCCAGCAGCGCATCGGCTGCCTTGTTGAGGGCCTGCGAAGCGGGGGCGGTCGGCTCGAATTCGACCACCGGCAGATAGCTGCGTACCGCCCGCGTCATGGCCGGATCATCCGGAATCTCTCCCAGCATCGTCAGGTCTCCACCGACATATTCTTTCAAAAGTTTCTTCAACTGCAGGACATTGACTCGGGACTTGCCTGACACCCGGTTCACAATCAGGTGCGGTTGAAACCCCTGCAACGTCCGGCTGGCCGTCTCCCTGGCGTTCGGGTCCGTTGCTTCGACGGCTTGGATGACCTCATCAATACTGGAGAAATCACGATCAGAGAGCACTTCGCTGACGGCATCCCGCGATAAAAATGCCGATAACACCCGCCGTATGGCGGCCAGCTTGATGAAGCGATACAGGTCGAGTACGGAGGTCGGATCAGGAGTGGCAACCGTCAGATAATGGTCGGCCATCAGAAAAAAGTCGAGCGCATGATAACTCGTGCCCGCACCGATATCGACGATGATGACGTCGGCCTGCAACTGGCCAAAGTGACGAATCAGCCGCTTTTTCTTGGCATAGGGAAGATTTGCCGTCGCCAGGGTGTCTCCCGTGCCGGGAAGCAGGTGGAGGAAGGGATGCGCTGAAACCGGCTGGAGAACATCCTCCAGACGATTGACACGCCGTTCTACGAAATCGGTCAGGGTGAGGGGAGGATTCAGCATGCCGAAGAGAATATGAGCGTCGGCACCTCCCACGTCCAGGTCGGCCAGGACCACGCGCTTGCCCCGTTTGGCCAATAACATGGACAAGTTTGCCGCGATCACGCTCTTTCCTACACCGCCTTTGCCTGATCCAACAGAGACAATCGTCGCCATCCGGTTTGGTCTCTCGCCAATGTGTGTGCTTGCCATTCCTTTTTTCGGCCGTTTGAACTCAAAACATAAGCGCAACGTGCCCGGCCGGGCCTGATACCCGGCGCCTCACCGTATGCTCCCCATTTAACCCCATCACGCAACAACCGGCAACTAAAGTTTGAGACGGCGCCCACCGATACCATATCCGCCATGAATGACACCATTACCACAACAGCCAAAGTAAGCCTCGATAGTGTATCGCCTTCGGAAGGCGAGATTCTCACCGTGTTGGAGGTGGCGCGCTTTCTACGCGTGCCTAAATCCACGGTGTATAAACTCGCGCGTTTGGGACAATTGCCCGCTTCTAAAATCGGAAAGCACTGGCGATTTCTCCGGCGCGACATTCACGAATGGATGCACAACCGGACGCAGCACAACTGATCTCTCTGTGAAGAGGTTGTGCGCGGGGTTTGACGAAACAGGGACGTAGCGGGTTCCCTTCGGGAGTCCGACGACCCAGCTCCTTATCAGCGGTCTAGGCGAGGTGATCGATGGCAGATTCAAACGCGGTCAGAAAAACGGACATGCCTGTGCCCAAGCTGGGGCCCGACACATTCAAGCAGCTTCGGGACCTGATCTATGAAAAGACCGGCATCTACTTCCAGAATAACAAGACATATCTGCTCGAGAGCCGATTGCTCCCTCGATTGAAAGCCTGTCGCTGCCAAACATTCGAAAATTATCTCAATTTCCTGCGGTTTGATGCCTACCGGGATCGGGAAGTGACCGAGCTGTATACGGTCATCACTACCAATGAAACCTACTTTTTCCGCGACGACGCTCAGCTTGAGAGCTTTATGAAGGTCATGATTCCGGAAGTGATGAAGACGAACGCCCAGACCAAACAACTTCGAATCTGGAGCGCTGCCTGTTCGACCGGGGATGAGCCCTACACACTCGCACTCATACTCCGCGACTATCCTCCGCTGACAGGCTGGACCATCGATATTCTGGCGACCGACATTAGCGAGAACGTCCTCAACATCGCACGGACGGCCACATACGGTTCCCATTCACTTCGCAAAGTTCCTGCGGGCATGCTCGCACGTTATTTCACGGGGAAGAAAGAAGAGCAGACGCTCGTGCCTCAGGTGAAAGACATGGTGCGGTTCATGAACGTGAATCTCTATGACCGTCCAAGACTAAAATTAATTCGTGGAATCGATATCATTTTCTGTCGCAACTGCCTCATCTATTTCGATGATAAAGCCAAAGCGCAAATCGTGTCGGATCTGCGGGATGCCCTGCGCCCGAAGGGGTATTTGATGATCGGATTTTCCGAGACGCTGCACGACACTACGGGTCTCTTCAAGACCATTCATGCCGGCCGTTCGGTTATTCATGAGAAACAGTAAGGAGGATGATGTATGCCAGCTGATCCGAATATGAAAATTCTCGTCGTCGATGACATGTCCACCATGCGACGCATCGTGAAAAATATCCTGAAACAACTCGGTTTCAATAATCTGGAAGAAGCCGAAAACGGTCAGGAAGCGTTGACCAAACTGAAAGCAGACAACTATGGGTTCGTGGTGTCGGACTGGAACATGCCGGTCATGATGGGGATTGACATGCTGCGCGCCATCCGGGCCGACGAGAAACTCAAGAAAATTCCTGTCCTGATGGTGACAGCCGAAGCGCAGAAAGAGAATCTCATGGAGGCCGTTCAGGCCGGCGTCAGCAATTACGTCGTCAAGCCGTTCACCGCTGAGACAATGCAGGAGAAAATCAGCAAGATCTTCAAGTAATCGGCTCTTAACCGGTGAGGGTGACGATGGCACAACCACGCGTGGCAGCAAAATCGCAGGATGCGGTCAATGAGGACGAGCCGGAGGAGACGGCCCCCGACGCTAAGCTCTATGAGGAACTCGGCGAACTGGCGCGGTTCATCGATACCACGATGAAGACGCTCTCGGAATTCAGTGCCCCGGTTAATGCATCCACGGAGCAATTACCGCAAGCGCAGACCCATCTCTTGAACCTCAAAACCCAGACCGAACAGGGGACGCATCGAGTGATGCTGGAAGTGGAGGCCATCCAGGACAACCACGCCCAGATCAGCAAAATGCTGAAAGAGATGACACTGGCACTCCAGCAAGCGAAATCGTCTCCCGCCCTCATACAGCAGGTGTCCGCATTGAGGCACACTCTCGGGCAGGACGACAAGCGGCTACTCGATATCATGACGGCCTTGTCGTTCCAGGATCTGGTGGCACAAAGCGTCAATAAACTCGTCACAATTTTAGATGAAGTCGAACATAAGCTGCTTCAACTTGTGGTGGTCTTTGGCCCCTATCAAAAACAGGCAGCAAAGACCGATCAGAGCAAAGCCAGCGAAATGTTGAAGCAGCTGGAAGCCACCAAGAACACGTCGATGGACCAGGATCTTGCGGATGAAATCCTGAAGCAATTCGGTTTTAACTGAGGTGGGTTATGAGCGATGAAATGCAGGAAATTCTCAATGATTTTCTCACCGAATCCAACGAGATGCTGGAAGTGCTGGATCAGCGGTTCGTGACGTTGGAGTCCGATCCCACCAACACCGATCTTTTGAATGAAATCTTTCGTGCGATGCATAGCATGAAGGGGTCCGCCGGCTTTCTTGGATTCAATCACCTGGTGGACGTCGCCCATCGCGGGGAAAACATTCTCAATAAACTGCGGCAGGGCGAAATGGCCGTGAACCAGGCGATCATCAGCGTCATTCTCGAAACGATCGACGTCATTAAAGCGATCATGGCCGATATACGTGAGTCGGGCACCGACAGCCATGTCGCGACCGGCGCGATTGCCGCAAAACTCGACGATATTCTCAACGGGACCACCTCCTCCTCGGCGTCGGCGGTCGCTCATGCGGAGGCGGCCGCACTCCCGACAGTCGAGACGATGTCGCCGCCAGCGCCTGAGGCAGCCCCGATAGTGTCTCCCCCGACGCTGGGCGAAATTCTCGTCAACGACGGCTTGGCCTCTAAAGAGCAGGTGCTGGATGCCCTCACGGCTCAACAGCATCAGCCGGAGCCGAAGACTCCGCTGGGCGAAATTCTGCTTCAGGCGAAGGCCATTACCGAGCGGGCGCTGGATCAGGCGCTTCACAAGCAGGAAAAAACACCGAAGCCGGCGGAAGAAGACGCCACCATCCGAGTAGAAACCAAACGTCTCGATAGCGTGATGAATCTGGTGGGAGAGCTGGTTCTGGGACGCAATCGCCTGATCAAGATCGGTACCCAACTGGAGCAACACCATGAATCGGATCCGCAGGTTCGCGTCCTGAGCGAAACGCTGGCGCAACTCAATCTGGTGACGACCGACCTGCAGTTGGCCGTCATGAAGACCCGCATGCTTCCGATCAAGAAGGTGTTTGCCAAGTTGCCCCGCATGGTGCGCGACCTTTCGCAGAAGCTGAACAAACAGGTGCACTTGGAGATGCGTGGTGAGGAAACGGAGCTTGATAAATCCGTTGCCGACGAAATCGGTGATCCGCTGGTTCACTTGGTGCGGAACGCCATCGATCACGGAATCGAAACGCCGGCGGAGCGCCAGGCCAAGGGCAAAGCAGGGGAAGGCCAACTCACGATTGCCGCGAGTCAGGAAGGAAACAGCATCGTTATTCGTATCAACGATGACGGGCGCGGGATTCAGGTCGAAAAGATCAAGGAGAAAGCCTTATCGAAAGGCCTGATCAGCGAGGCCGAACTGGCCACGATGGAACATCGTGAAGTCTTGAACCTCATTTTCCTGCCCGGATTCAGCACGGCCGAAAAGGTCACCGATGTATCCGGCCGGGGGGTCGGCATGGATGTGGTCCGGACGAACATCCGCAAAATCAACGGCAGCGTGGATTTGGAGTCCGAGCCCGGTAAGGGGAGTCAGATCATCATCAAGCTTCCGTTGACGATTGCCATTATCCAGGCGTTGATGGTGGAAGTCGAGCGCTCGATCTTCGCCATCCCTCTGAGCACCGTTATCGAAGCCGTTCGAATCTCGCGCTCCGAGATCAAGACCATCAACGGACGTGAAGTCTTGCACTTGCGCGATCGGGTATTGCCGCTCATTCGTCTTGCGCAGGAGTTTGATATTCCCACAGACACCGAGCGTGAACGTTTTTACGTGGTGGTGGCCGCACTGGGTGATCGCCGGGTCGGAGTCGTCGTCGATGAACTTCGCTCGCAGGAGGAAGTGGTCATCAAGTCGATCTGGGATTATCTGGAAACCGTCAAAGGCGTGTCGGGTGCCACGATTACCGGCGAGGGCAAGGTGGTGCTCATTCTGGACACCTCAGAGCTGGTCCAAAACGCTCAGGCTTGGCATAACCCTGGTATCGCAGCCTGAACCAAGGGCACGCTCGTCCAGACCTGGAAGCAAGATAGATGTTGAAGAATGGCAGATGAACAGCGACGCGCGAGATCGGAGGAAGTATGTCCACACTGATCAATGAAATCGATGCTCGGACCAGACTGGCCGGCGCCAACCAGATGGAGTTGTTGCTGTTCAAGCTCGGGACCAATGAAATTTTCGGCATCAATGTCTTCAAAGTGCGTGAAGTGATGAAACTGCCGGAGCTCACCCAGATTCCGGAAGCCGACAACCGCATTGTCGGAATGGCGAATATTCGTGGAATTATGGTCCCTGTGGTAGGCCTCAAACGTAGCTTAGGTTTGGGCATGGAGAACGAGGGCCAGATCGGCGGCGCGCCGGGTACCCATCCCTATCTGATCGTGTCCGAATACAACGGGAGCCTGCAGGGATTCCTGGTGGCCGGCGTCGATCGCATTATTCGCTTTTCCTGGTCCGCCATTAAGACGCCGCCCGCGATTGTCCGTGAAAATAACAAAGGCGCGGTGACTGCGGTCACGATGCTGGAAGACGGTCGCATGGTGTTGATTCTCGACGTGGAAAAAGTCCTGAACGATATCTGCCCACGTTCCGACGACGAAGTCTTCGCCGGGATGGTTGCCACTCCGGCGCTCAGATCAAAGAGTATTCTCTTTGCCGATGACTCGTCGGTCGCACGTTCGCAAATAAAAAAGGCCCTGGAACGTCTGGAAATGTCGTTCATCATGGCCACCACGGGCGGGGAGGCCTGGAGAAAACTGAAGGCGCTGGCGGATCAAGCGACGGCCGAGGGGAAGGAACGCGTGGATCAGATTCAGTGCATCCTGAGCGATATCGAGATGCCCGAAATGGACGGATTCACCCTCACGAAACATATTCGGGCCGATCCGAGACTGGCGCATTTGCCGGTCATGCTGCACTCCTCATTGACAGGGGCCTGCAACATGGAAAAGGGCAGAGCGGTAGGCGCGACGGACTACATTACGAAATTTGACGCCAAGATGTTGGGGGAGAAACTCGCCTTCCATATCGAAGAATCTAATCAGGATACGAAGAAAGCGGCATAACCACAGCATTCACAAACGGACGATGGCCCGAAAGCCCATTCAAGCTTTCGCGGAAGACGGCCGATGTAGCGACAAGACCTTATGGCATCTCCACTCGCACAAGCACAGTCCGCGACGAATCTGGTTCGCGTCTTGGTGGTTGACGATTCCGCCTTTATGCGGAAAAGCCTGAGCAATATGTTGGAAGAGGGAAAACAGATTCGGGTTGTGGGTGTGGCGCGAAACGGCGAGGAAGCCGTGCAACAGGTCCTGCAGCTCAAGCCCGACGTCGTCACGATGGATGTGGAAATGCCGGGCATGACGGGTTTGCAAGCGTTGCAGCAGATCATGGCCAAACACCCGGTTCCGGTCATCATGGTGAGCTCGGTGACGGCCGAAGGCGCGCAGGAAACCCTGCAGGCGCTGGAATGGGGCGCAGTGGATTTTGTCCCGAAGCAATTGGACGGCGTGGCGTCGAAAATCGCTGAGATTCAAAAACAACTCGTATCTAAAGTGCTGGCCGCCAGATATGCCGGTGCCAAACTGAAAAAGATTCCGGTGGCGGGAGCCACAAAGTGTCAAGCCATGCCGGTGAAAGCACTGAGCAGCCAGGCGGTCTCGGTCACTCGCGGCACCAAACTGATTGCGATCGGTTGCTCCACCGGAGGCCCACAGGCCCTGTTTGAAATCATGCCGACGATTCCCGGGGACTGCCCGGCCGCGATCGTCATCGTGCAACATATGCCGAAATCCTTCACGAAGCCGTTTGCCGAACGGCTCAATAATCTCTGCGCGCTGGAAGTACGTGAAGCGGTCGATGGAGACGAGATTAAACCAGGGCGTGTACTGGTCGCCCCAGGCGGCATGCAGTTTCGAGTCGTCAAAAAAAGCATCACAACCTCCGTGGTGAAGCTGTCGACGAACATCGAACAGCATCCCCACGCACCCTCCGTCGACATCATGTTGCAATCCGTGGCTGCGTTATTCGGGGAGAGAAGCATCGGGGTAATCTTGACCGGAATGGGACATGACGGATTGGAGGGCATGAAAGCGATCAAGGCAGCAAAGGGTCGGACCGTGGCGCAAGACGAGGCATCGAGTGTCGTGTACGGCATGCCGAAATCCGTCGTCGAGGCGGGATGTGCAGAGAAAGTGGTTTCTCTCTCAAAAGTCGTCGGCGAAATCATGAATATGGTGTGACAGGGATCGTCGGTTCAATCGTTCACACATGGAGAGGTAGGAGGAGGAGTTATGGGGAGCATGATGAAGAACATGACTATCGGGCCTAAGTTCATTTTATCCATTTCCGCGGTTGCGCTGTTTGTGATCGCGATCGGGCTCGGGGTTTTGTACCAGCAAGAAGAAAATAAAATGGACACGATGTTGAGCGGACGGGCCAATGTCGTCAGCACGCAGATCATGATCAGCCGAGCCTATATCACCCAGAACTATGTGGCCAAGATCAAGAAATCAAAAGCCGGGGGAGAAATCCAGGTTCTCAAGGAGCATACAGGCGTGGCCGACGCCATTCCTTTCCCTGCGACGGCGGTACGAGAAATGGGTGAAGAGGCGAATCGAACCGGGCTCTACAGTGCCCGGCTCATCAGCCAGAATCCGATGAACCCGTCGAATGCGCCCAAGGACAATTTCGAGAATGAGGCGATCAGGGCCATCATGGCCGGTGGCGAGACCTATGCCAGACGGGACGACGTGAACGGCGTACCGACCTTCCGGCGTGCGGTAGTCGACAAGGCCTCATCCACGGCATGCCTCAGTTGCCATACTAACAACCAGGTCGGGGATGTGTTGGGCATGCTGAGCCTGTCGGTGCCGATGTCCGAAGCGATCGCCCTGTCGAGCAAGTCGATGTGGCAAACCGGCGGATTGATGGCTGCTATCGTCGTGATCATACTCGTAGTGACCTATCTTCTGCTCCGAAACATTGTGCTACAGCCGTTAGCCAAAATGAGCGACATCTCGCGCGATATCGCCAAGGGCGAGGGCGACCTCACCAAGCGTGTACCGGCCGACGGCCACGACGAAATTGCGCACATGGGCAAGTACTTCAATGAATTCATCGAGAAGTTGCAGCACATGATCAAGAAGGTCGCCCACGTGACGGATAAAGTGGCGTCCGCTTCGGTCGAACTGTCAGCGACTGCCGAGGAAATTTCAAAGGGTACCGATACCTTGACATCACGCGCCTCACAAACGGCGGCCGCGGTGGAAGAGATGAATGCCACCGTCGGGCAAGTTGCCCAGAACTCGGGCAAGGCAGCCAGCCTGGCTCAGGATACGGTCAAAACCGCACAAGAGGGCGGAACCGTGGTGTCGAGCACTATCTCCGGGATGCAACAGTTGTCCGAAGCGGTCTCGAATTCGGCCACCATCATCTCTGATCTGGGCAAATCCTCCGACCAGATCGGTGAAATCGTCCGCACGATCGAAGATATCGCCGATCAGACCAACTTGCTGGCCTTGAACGCCGCGATCGAAGCGGCTCGAGCTGGCGAACAGGGGCGTGGATTCGCGGTCGTGGCTGATGAAGTTCGTAAGCTCGCGGAACGGACGACCAAAGCCACGAAGGAAATCGGCGATATGATTCGCCAGATCCAGCACGATACCCGGGGCGCCGTGGACTCGATGCAGCAGGGCACCCAGAAGGTCACGGCGGGTGTAGACCTGGTCAATAAGACCGGTGAAGCGTTGTCTCAGATCGTGCGCATGGTTTCTGAAAGCGCCGATATGATCAGGCAGATCGCCGTGGCCTCCGAAGAACAATCGGTCGCGACGCAACAGATTGCCAGCGACATCGAAAATGTGGCGAAGGTCACGAAAGAGTCCTCGTCCGGCGCGCATGAGTCGGCGAAGGCCAGTCAGGACCTGAGCCAGTTGGCGGTCGAACTGCAGGGGATCGTGGGTGGATTCAAGCTGTAGGCAGCCAACCACGAGGTGCCATCATCCAGACGGCCGCAGATTACTCTGCGGACCGTCTGGTCGAGAAGCCCGCTGACGATCTGCTGCAGTTTTGTAGGCTTTCTATACGTTGAAGTTGACGAAGAGATTTTTAATGTCGGCTGCATAGGGGAAAGCAATGAATACGTGGTTGAGTCACCTTTCAATCAAGTGGAAATTGTTTTTCCTTGCCACTCCATTTGTCCTAGCCTTGGCGGCGGCGTTCACCAGTTTGTACGTCGGTGTCGAAGAGGTCAAGGTCAACGGACCGCTCTATAAGCAAATTGCGCAAGCGAAAGATCTGATGGCCGATGTGCTTCCTCCTCCGGAGTATCTTGTAGAGTCCTATGCAATCACTCTCGAGATGTTGGTAGAAACGGATCGGCCGAACCTTGACGCTTTGATCCTTAAAAGTAAGCGCTTGCGCGAAGAATATGAGATCCGCCACTCGTTCTGGGAAAAAGAGCTTCCCGAAGGAGACCTGAAACATAGACTCACGCTCTCTGCTTATCAAGCGGGACGGGCCTTTCTCGATATTCGAGACCGCGACTTCATTCCGGCAGTGTTAGCCGGCGATCTGAATAAAGCGCGTCAGCTGGCAATCACTGCTTTGCGACCGAAATATATTGAACATAGAACGGCCATCGACCAGGTCATCGCCCTTGGGATTCCTTGGCAGAAACAAATGGAGGAGCAGATCGCTGATGTCATTCAGAGCTACCTCCATCAAGGCATTCTGTGGACGGTTGTGTTTCTTGCCGTGGCAGTATTCATGGGGTTGTCGGTTGCAAAATCCATCACTCAGCCTTTGTCCATTATGTGCGAGATCTCCCGAGACATCGCCAAGGGCGAAGGCGATCTCACCAAGCGCGTGCCGGCCGACGGCCACGACGAAATCGCGCAGATGGGCCTGTACTTTAACGAGTTCATCGAGAAGTTGCAGCACATGATCAAGAAGGTCGCCCACGTGACGGATAAAGTGGCGTCCGCTTCGGTCGAATTGTCAGCGACTGCCGAGGAAATTTCAAAAGGTACCGATACCCTGACGTCCCGTGCGTCCCAGACCGCCGCCGCGGTGGAAGAAATGAATGCCACCGTCGGCCAGGTTGCCCAAAATTCCGGCAAAGCCGCCAGCCTGGCGCAAGATACCGTCAAGACTGGGCAAGAGGGGGGCACGGTGGTCTCGAGCACCATTTCCGGCATGCAAGAGTTGTCCGTGGCGGTATCGAACTCGGCGACGATTATCTCCGACCTTGGCAAGTCGTCCGATCAGATCGGTGAAATCGTCCGCACGATCGAGGATATCGCCGACCAGACCAACTTGCTGGCCTTGAACGCCGCGATCGAAGCGGCTCGAGCCGGCGAACAGGGGCGTGGATTTGCGGTCGTGGCTGATGAAGTTCGTAAGCTCGCGGAACGGACGACCAAAGCCACGAAGGAAATCGGCGATATGATTCGCCAGATCCAGCACGATACCCGGGGCGCCGTGGACTCGATGCAGCAGGGCACCCAGAAGGTCACGGCGGGTGTAGACCTGGTCAATAAGACCGGTGAAGCGTTGTCTCAGATCGTGCGCATGGTTTCTGAAAGCGCCGATATGATCAGGCAGATCGCCGTGGCCTCCGAAGAACAATCGGTCGCGACGCAACAGATTGCCAGCGACATCGAAAATGTGGCGAAGGTCACGAAAGAGTCCTCGTCCGGCGCGCATGAGTCGGCGAAGGCCAGTCAGGACCTGAGCCAGTTGGCGGTCGAACTGCAGGGAATCGTGGGTGGATTCAAGGTTTAAGCCTCCAAGCACGAAAAGGAGCTCAGTATGAATGCCACTGAACAACAGGTCAAATTCCAGTATCAGGCAGAACCGGATACGGGCATGAACCGTCTGGTCGAGAAGTCCGCCGACGATCTGCTGCAGTTCGTGATTTGTCTGATCGGAACTGAAGAGTTCGCGGTGGATGTCCTGAGTGTGCAGGAAATCAACCGGATCGTGGAGGTCACGCGAGTCCCCAAGACCCCGCCCTATGTGGAGGGAGTCATCAATTTGCGGGGTCGCATCATTCCCGTGCTGGACCTTCGCAAACTCTTCGGCCTCACCGGTGCCCAACAGACTACCCAAACCCGTATCGTGGTGGTCTCGGTGCAGGCGCGACTGGTCGGATTGATCGTGGACTCAGTGGAAGAGGTACTGCGTGTGCCGAGAAGCGCCATTGAGCCGCCGCCGTCGGTCGGGACCATGGCCGGAGCAGAATTCACGCAAGGAGTGGGGCGTATCGACGACCGGCTCCTGATCCTGGTGGATCTGAGCCGGCTACTCCTGGCCAGGGAAGCGGCCTAGGCAGGGTAATTCTCATGCAGGACGGGACGCATCAGGCTCAGCCAACCTGCGTCATGAATGCTGGGGATGGGATGAATCGGGCGGGGAGGGTCCACGGCGATTCCGTGCGTCGAGGACCCGCTCCAGCAACTGTATCGACTCCGTCAGGACATCCGACGCGCAACTTAGGGTGACATGAAACTGTTGCATGGCTTCCGGCCAACGGCCTTCCTTCTGCAGAACCTGAAATTTCCGATGTTGCTCATCGAGAATGGCTTGTTTGGCATCGAGCATCAAACTATCGGCAGGGCCCACAAGTACACCTCCATGGAAGACGTGTGTGATTCGATCACACGCTATCAAAGCTCTTCTCATAGGCGCAAGCCCTCCATTCTGGGTATGTGGGGGAAACCACAGTTCACGACATCAGTGAGGTAACTGAGCTGTGGATATCGCCACAATATTAGGCATCGTCGTTGCCCTCGGTTCGATCATCGGCGGGCAGGCCCTCGAAGGCGGGCATATCGGGTCTATTCTTCAGCTCACGGCGTTCATTATCGTCGCGGGTGGAACGTTCGGAGCCTGTTGCGTTCAAAATCCCCTGTCCGTCGTCATCAAGGCTTTGACGTCCGCCACGCTGGTCGTGAGTAATCCTCCCCACGACGTGAAGGGCACCATCACCCAGATTCTGGATCTGGCCAACGTTGCGCGCAAACAAGGCTTGCTGGCGCTCGAGGGCAAAATCAAAGATCTCCACGATCCCTTTTTCAAGAAGGGTATTCAACTGATCGTCGACGGCACCGACCCCAAAGTGTTGCAGGAAATTCTTGAAATTGAAGTCGAGCACCATGAAGAAGAAGGGGTCCATGCGGCCAAGGTCTGGGAAGCCGCAGGCGGATACGCTCCGACGGTGGGTATTCTCGGCGCTGTGCTGGGGTTGATTCATGTGATGGAAAATCTCGCCGACCCGTCGAAACTCGGCGGAGGTATCGCCGTAGCCTTCGTGGCCACCGTATACGGCGTGGGACTCGCCAACCTGTTTTTCCTCCCGATCGCCAATAAGATGAAATTTAAACTCAAGGAAGAGGCCGGCCTGCGGACGATGGTGATCATGGGACTCGTCGGCTTGGCTCAAGGGGAAAACCCGCGACTTCTCCAGGAGAAACTCGAGAGCTTTCTTCCTCCGCATGAACGGACGAAGGACGATAAGAAATAGCCGGGCATTCCCGACGCCTCCTCAAGTCTCGAGTGTCTCCTCTCCCGATGCATGACCTACAAACGACGGTTGTCAAATGGCGAAAAAGAAACACGAAGAACATGAAAATCATGAACGCTGGTTGGTGTCTTACGCGGATTTCATTACTCTGTTGTTCGCGTTTTTCGTGGTGATGTATTCAGTGTCGTCCGTGAACGAAGGTAAATATCGAACCGTCAGTGATTCCATCAAAGCGGCGCTGAATCCGGTGAACAGCACGCCCTCCAGCCGGCTTCCCTTCGCCGTCGGCGACTCCAAGCCGAAAATGATCAATACCGACATGTCGAGCCCGAACGACCCGGTCATCCGGCGCATGAAGGAAATTCTCAAGAAGATTCATCCCTCGCTGGCGCTGGAAATGCCCGACATCAAAATCATCGAAACAGGAAACGGAACCATCATGATTTCCCTGCCGGAATCCATTCTCTTCGGCAGCGGTGAAGCGCGCATCCGTCCCGAGGCCCTGCCGTTTCTGAAATCGTTAGGCGACATTCTGATTGAGATGGACCGCCATGTGCGTGTCCTGGGTCATACGGACAATGTGCCGATTCGAACCGCTCAGTTTCCCTCGAATTGGGAACTGTCAGCCATGCGCGCGGTCATGGTCGTCAGAATTTTCTCTGAACTCTATGAGGTCCCTATTTCACACCTTTCCGCAACCGGATTTGCCGACTCCAAACCGGTTGCGAGTAACGATACTCCCGAAGGCAGAACCAAGAACAGGCGGGTGGAGATAATCATTTTGGAGAAAAATCTCACGGAAGAAACACTCGATTCGCTGCTACCGAACGGCCCTCCCCCGGCGTAACCGTTCTGACCTCATCCGGTGTGCGGCGTAGGTTGTTGGTTGACGATGGCCCTATAACCATATTCAGTACGGATACCCCCTTAAGTGTAAAGAATTCGATCAGACCGACCGATATACGTCTGTGTGGAGCAAAGTCCGCCTCTCGAAAGGAATCGATGTATGACGCTCAAGCCAACTGGTGATCTGACGATATTCGAGGTCGGCGGGCTTTGTGAAGAATTGAAACAGGCCACCGCCACCCATCCTCAGGTCGAATTGGATCTTTCTGAAGTCGACAAGCTCGATGCATCCGCGGTTCAGTTGCTCCTCATTATCCGCCGTTCGGAGCATGTGGTAGTGAGGGGTCTGCCTGAGCCCCTGCGCGCGCGTATGGCGGATTTGGGCGCATAAGAATTGACCAACGTTTCGAGTCTGTACGGAAAGAACCATCAATGATCTCACACTGGCTCCTCGCCTTGGGCGCTTTTGCAATCGGTGCCGGTCTCTCCTGGGTCTGGTGTCAACGTCACACGGCATCAGCCAAACGGGTCCTTCGAGCTACGCAGGAAGCCACGCTCAAGGAGCAGGCCGATCGCACTGCCGTCTGGGAACAACTCGGCCACTCCATGATTCCGCTCGTGGCGGTGCTCAATGCTCAGATGAAGAGCGTCATTCAGCAGACAGAACAGGCCGCAACCGATCTCGGTCAACGATTCAGCATGATTGCCAGCCGCGCCACATTACAGGCGAAGGAATCGATGAATTTGTTCGGTGACGGGGAAACAAGCCTCGATACCGTCTTGAAAACCACCGACACCATGCTCGAGGGATTTGTCGGTGATGTGATGAAGTCGTCGGAAATGGCGCTGCAGATCGCCACGATCATGGACGAGGTCGAGCGCAGCACCAAAGCCATCACCGGCATGATCGGCGAAATCGAATTTATTGCGGACCAGACCCGATTACTCGCGCTCAATGCGGCCATCGAGGCAGCCAGGGCCGGAGAACATGGCCGTGGCTTTGCGGTGGTGGCCGACGAAGTGACCAAGTTGGCCAACCGTTCAGGCCAAGCCGCCAACAGCATCAATACGATGGTTAAGGATGTGCAGAAGAGCACGACCCAGGCCATGCAAACCGTCGAAAGTCTGGCATCCGTAGACCTCAGCAAGACATTGTCGATCAAGCACCGTCTCGATCAGATGACCCGCGGTCTGGCCGACCGTAACCATACCCTGCACTCCGCTGTGATGAATTCGAAATCCCACTCGGATGAACTCGCGCAGGACGTGGGGCAAATCATTATGGCGCTTCAGTTTCAGGACATCACGAGACAAAAACTTGAACATGTGATCGAGCCGCTCACGGAGGTCCGCGCCGTCATGGATGCCCTGATCCAGGGAAAGTCACCGGAAGAGATTGCCGCCAAGATGGATTTCCTGACCAACTTGGACCGGAGCTACACGATGGAAGAAGAGCGTACGGTGTTCAGCCGGTCCACGAACGGACGGGCATCGGAGGCGGCCCAGGTCAGTGCTTCGTCTGAGGATGCGAATGTCACGTTGTTTTAAGTAACACCCGACTATCAGAAGAATTAAGGAGTGCGCCATGGCGAAAACAGTGTTGGTTGTCGATGATTCTCCCACGATGCGACAGATGGTGGCTTTTACTCTCACCAATGCCGGCTATCAGGTGGTGGAAGCCGGCAACGGCAAGGAAGCGGTCGGCAAGGTGAACGGCGGGGCCAAACCGGATCTCGTCGTCACCGACCTGAACATGCCTGAGATGGACGGCATCACGCTGATCAAAGAGATTCGCAAAATGCCCGCACTCAAGTTCACACCGATTCTGATGCTGACCACAGAAGCCTCAGACGACAAGAAAAAGGCAGGGCAAGCGGCAGGCGCCACCGGCTGGATCGTCAAGCCGTTCAATCCGGAGCAGATGATGGCCGTCGTGAAGAAAGTCCTGCCCGGCTGAACGATCGTGATCGTCCTTGATCCTTCGTGCATCGAATGCGTGCACGAGGACACGAATGTACCTCCTGACGAGCGAGGAATGACTCGGAGAGACCATGAGCACTGACCTGTCGCATTTCAAAGATGCCTTCTTCGAGGAATCGCAGGAACACCTGACGACCATTGAGGAGGGATTGCTCCAGCTCGAACAGCGGCCGGGAGACATTGATTTACTGAACCGGATATTCCGCGGCGCGCATTCCATCAAGGGGAACAGCGGCATGTTCGGCTTCACGGCCGTGTCCCAGTTCACCCACAAAATGGAATCGGTGCTTGATCAGCTCCGCAGCAGCCAGATGGTGGTGACGGTCGAAGTCACCGACTTGCTGCTGCAGTCGCTCGATTGTCTGAAAACCCTGATCGATTGTGCCAAGACCAGCGAGTCGCCCGACGAGGCCCTGGTGGCGGGCCTGGGCGCCAGACTCGAAGCCTGTCAGGGCGGTTCGACCGCTCCAACGCTGGGCCCTGTGCCGGTCACATCACGCCCTGCACAGCCTCACGGGACTCATCGCTTCACCATCACCTGGGTTCCGCCGCGCTACCTGTTTCAACGGGGGCTGGACCCCGTCCAGTTCATCAAGGAGTTGGGGGAACTCGGATCCGTGACGAGCGTGGTCTTGGATAGCAGTCGATTGCCGTCATTGAATGATGTGGACCCCGAACAATGTTATCTCGGCTGGACCATCGAGATGGAAACGGTCAAGGAATTGAAGGTTATCGAGGCCGTCTTCGATTTTGTTCGTGAGGACAGTACGCTGACGATTGTCGATACGCCTGCGGCAGAATTCACCTCGTCTTCCGGTTCCGAAGGGGCCAAGCCGTTGGGTGAAATTCTTGTCGAAGCCGGCGTTGTTTCCCAGTCTCAATTGAACCAGGCGTTGTCTCAGCAGAAACGGGTCGGCGAGATCTTAGTCGAACAGAAGGTGGCCACCCCGGAACAAATCTCGGAAGCCCTGAAAAAACAATCTGAAAGCACGGCTCCGGCAAAAAAAGCAGAAACTCCATCGATCCGTGTGGATACCGTAAAAATCGACCGGCTGATCAATCTGGTCGGCGAACTGGTCATTACCCAGTCGATGTTAAGCGATCTGGGCTCGCGTTTTGAAATGAGTCAACTGCCGGTATTGCTGGAACGTGTGGCGCAGCTGGAGCGCAATACGCGTGAGATCCAAGAGCGTGTCATGGGCATTCGCATGGTTCCGATCGGCAATGCCTTCAGTCGGTTTCCGCGCCTGGTGCGCGATTTGTCCGGCAAAGCGGGGAAGAAAATTCAGCTGATTCTCTCTGGAGAGGAAACTGAACTCGATAAAACCGTGATCGAATCGATCGGGGATCCGCTGACGCACCTAGTGCGCAATTCAGCCGACCATGGACTGGAGCCACCTGACGAGCGCGTGGTCATGGGCAAATCGGAACAGGGCACCATCCGGCTCAACGCGTTTCACGAAGGCGGCAACATCTGTATCACGGTCGAAGACGATGGACGCGGCTTGAATCGAGACAAGATACTCGCCAAGGGCATCAAGCAGGGATTGATCGCAGAAACGGACAAATTATCCGACGAGCAGATCTGGATGCTCATTTTCAAGCCTGGTTTCTCCACGGCGGAGAAGGTGACCGACGTCTCGGGTCGCGGTGTCGGTATGGATGTCGTGAAGCGCAACATTGAAGGGCTGGGTGGCACCGTCAGCATCAAGACCGTGGCCGGCAAGGGCACGACGTTCACCCTCAAGCTTCCGCTGACCCTCGCGATCATCGAGGGCATGACCGTCCGGGTGGGCAAGGACACCTACATTGTTCCGCTGCTGTCGATTCTGGAATCGATTCAGCCCAAGCGCGAGATGATCAAGACTCTTGTCGGCAAGGGGGAGTTGGTCAATGTGCGCGGTACGTATCTCCCCCTGATGCGTCTCTACGACGTGTTCCGGTTGGAGCCCGAGCTTTCGGATCCCACCAAAGCCATTTTGCTGATTCTGGAAACCGAAGGCGAGCGCGTCGCCGTGATGGTTGATGAGATTCTTGGACAGCAACAGGTGGTGATTAAGAGCATGGAGCAGAACTTCCGTAAGATCGAAGGCGTGGCCGGCGCCACGATTCTCGGCGACGGCACGGTCGGATTCATTCTCGATGTGCGCGGGTTACTGAACATTTCACGACAAGGGACGGCGAAGGCGGCGTAGGCGACGAGTTTTCCAGGAATATCGACGGCGAAGAATTCACGAACAGGGTGGGAGGGTACGATGGCGTCACAGGAGTCGGTAAGCAAAGAGGCGAATCATCAAATTGGGATCACCACAGACGGCAGTCAATTCCTGACCTTCCAGCTGGGAGAGGAATTGTACGGTGTGGACATTCTCCGAGTCCAGGAAATCAAAGGGTACACAGCCGTGACACGCATCCCGAATACACCGCCACATATCAAGGGTGTGTTGAACTTGCGCGGCACCATCGTGCCGATTGTCGAGTTGCGCACAAAATTCGGCATGCCGACCATCGAATACACCATGTTTACGGTGATCGTGGTCGTGGTGGTGAAGGAAAAGATCATGGGGCTTGTCGTGGACGCGGTCTCCGATGTGCTGGACATCGACAAGAAAGACATTCAGCCGGCGCCGCAGTTCGGTGCCCAGGTCGATGTGAGCTTCCTGAACGGTATCGGCAAGGCCGGCGACAAGCTGGTGGCGCTACTGGACATGGATCGTCTCTTGACCGACGGGGATTTGCAGGAAACCGAAAAAGTCGCAGCCTAACCACTCGAACCTAGGGAGACGAAAACATGGGATTAAACGTCGAATTGTTGGAGTCCAGTTTTAAACTTGTGGCGCCCCAGGGCGATGCATTGGTCACCCGGTTCTACGAACGGCTGTTCAAGAAGTACCCGGCGGTCAAGCCGTTGTTCAAAAAGACCTCGATCAAGGAACAGAAGAAGAAACTGTTGGCGTCTCTGGTCCTGGTGATCCAGAATCTCCGTCGCCCCGACAAGCTGACCCCCGTCTTGCAGGACATGGGAGCCAGACATGTGGGGTACGGGGCACAACCGGCGCACTACGACGCAGTGGGAGAAAATCTCCTAGCCGTGCTGGGCGAATTTGCCGGTTCGGCATGGACCCCCCAAGTCAAACAGGCCTGGACAGACGCCTATACCGCCATCAAAACCATTATGCTCGCGGGAGCGGAGCGTGTACACCATACACAAGGAGAAAAGACGATGAGTAAGGCAAAGCAGAAGAAGGGCGCAGCTGCCGGAACGGATATGACCGAGTTCTATCTTGGAGCGCTCGATCAGTCCCAGAACAACATTCTGCTCTGCGATCGTAACCTGGTCATTACCTATGCCAACTCGACCGCTAAAAAGACGCTGGTGACGTTAGAAGCGGAGATTAAGAAGGTGTTGCCGAATTTCAATGCGAGCGCGGTAGTCGGCATATGCATCGACGACTTTCACGTCGACCCCAGCAAACAACGTAAGATTCTCTCGAACCCTGCCAACATGCCCCACCGAGCGGATATTCAGATCGGACCATTGACGCTGAGTCTTCTTGTAACAGCCGTTATGAGTCCTACCGGCGAGTACTTGGGTAATGCACTGGAATGGGCCGATGTCACCGAGAAGCGCAGACTTGAAACCGAAATGTCCCGGCTTAAGGCATCGCTCGACAATGCACGATCAAACGTGCTTGTGTGCGACCGCAACTACACCATTGTGTATGCCAATAACCAGTCTGTCACCACATTGCGCCGATTAGAATCCGATATCCAAAAAGTGATGCCTAATTTCTCCGTGGCAAAAGTGGTCGGGTCGAATATCGATCAGTATCACAAGAATCCGGCTCACCAACGCCGATTGCTGGACAATCCACAGAACTTGCCGTACCGGACGGAAATCAAGCTCGGGCCATTGACGCTCGACCTGGCAGTCGCGGCGATCATGAATGAAAAAGGTGATTACCTTGGGAATGTGGTCGAGTGGGCCGATGTCAGCGCCCAGAAGAAGGCCCAGATGGAAATCGACAAACTCATTGGCGCGGCAGCTGCCGGGCAACTATCCGAGCGGATCAATGCCGAAGAGTTCGAGGGCTTTTTTAAGTCGCTCTCGGAAGGCGTCAATAAAATGCTCGATGCCGTCGTAACGCCGTTGCATGAAGCGCAAACAGTGTTGACAGCGATGGCGGCTAATGACCTCACCAAGAACATGACCGGGCACTATCAGGGTGAGTTCGAGCAGATGAAAACCAGCTTGAACGGGGCCATGAATACCTTGAGCACGGCCATTTCGACTGTCCGTGATGGAGCAGAAAGCGTCACGGCAGGCGCCGAGCAGATTACCAAGGGCAATGAGGATCTTTCCCAGCGGACATCGGAACAGGCGAGCGCATTGGAGGAGACTTCTGCTTCTATGGAAGAGATGACCTCGACCGTGAAGCAGAATGCCGACAACGCGAAGCAGGCCAATCAGTTGGCCATCGCAGCGCGCGATATCGCCGACAAGGGCGGATCCGTGACGGTCCGCGCGGTGGAAGCCATGGGCGAGATCAACAAGAGCAGCAAAAAAATTGCGGATATCATTACCGTCATCGATGAAATCGCCTTCCAGACCAATCTCTTGGCTTTAAACGCGGCTGTGGAAGCGGCCAGGGCAGGGGAACATGGTCGCGGCTTCGCAGTCGTGGCCGCTGAGGTGCGCAATCTGGCACAGCGTTCGGCGACAGCCGCCAAAGAGATCAAGGGATTGATCAACGAATCGATCCAACGCGTCAACGACGGCAGCGAACTGGTCAATCAATCCGGCAAGACACTGGAGGAAATCGTCAGCTCGGTCAAGCGCGTCACGGATATCATCGCGGAGATCACGGCGGCCTCGCAGGAGCAGGCTCAGGGGATCGACCAGGTCAATAAGGCCATCATGCAGATGGACGAGACGACTCAACAGAACGCAGCGCTGGTGGAAGAAACCACCTCGGCGAGCCAGTCCATGAAAGACCAGGCGCAGGAGTTGATGCGTCAGGTCGAAGTGTTCAAGGTCGGCACCGATGGAGCTCATCGGGCATCGAATCCACGGCCCACGTCAGTGAAGACACCGGTCAAGTCCAGTGGCGCGGCTTCCAAACCGGCTCTGAAGAAGGCCGGATTCTCGTCCAAACCGGGGGAGGCTAAAGCGCCGGTCGGGGTTGCGGTCGGCAACGGCCATGACCGCAGTAAGAAGGACGATGATTTCGAAGAATTCTAGATTCATGGCGCCGCAGGAGTGGGCGAATACTGCCCGCTCCTGCGGCAGCCCCGCCTTTCTGCGAAAGCATTGCCCTCGCGTTTCCGACGAGAACCTCCCTCTAAAGAAATAGACACCAACGACCGATATAAGAAGGTGCGGGTGTATTCATGCCGGACCCGACTCGACGGCTCCGGCCGATTTCATCTCTAGCCCAAGGATGAATCATGGACCTCAAAACCATCCTCTGGTATCTCGTCCTCACCAGTTTGACGGTAGCCTATCTCGTCGTATTAGCCGGCGTCCGTGCCGCCAAGTCCCATGATGTCTCACA
>WBZN01000761.1_pt1 | contig 21535 bp, 22 predicted proteins | sample 5204281 | NCBI WGS metagenome assembly WBZN01 (sample SAMN12344347, study PRJNA552823) | activated sludge metagenome | biome: Activated sludge suspended growth; feature: Nitrification reactor; material: Wastewater; isolation source: activated sludge from nitrification reactor of wastewater... | reverse complement strand
ATCGAACCCCGCGCCCATCAGCACCGAGTGCATCATCGTCGTCGACGTCGTCTTGCCGTGGGCGCCCGCGACCGCGATGCCGTACTTCATCCGCATCAGCTCGCCGAGCATCTCGGCGCGCGGGATGACCGGGATCTGCCGCGCCCGCGCCGCCTCGACCTCGGGGTTGTAGCCCTTGATCGCGCTCGACACGACCACGACGTCGGCCTCTCCGAGGTTGTCGGAGCGGTGGCCCTGCTTCACCGTGCAGCCGATCTGCGACAAGTGCCGGGTGATCTCGGTGTCGTTGTTATCGGAGCCGGAGACCCGGTAGCCCATGTTGGCGAGCACCTCGGCGATGCCGCACATGCCCATGCCCCCGATGCCGACGAAGTGAATCTTGGTGTCGTGTTTGCGGAACATGGTGGCCTGCTGGAGACAACGCCCGGGCCGACGGAAAATAATGCCGATCCGGTCCGCGTTCTTACCAGAGCCGAGCGTACGCGAGAAGTGTCCCCGGAAGCCCCTACGGCCTCGCGATCCTGGCGCCTCGAGCACACGCCCCCGCAGTGGTCTCCGACCAGCGCCGAGGTCACCTATACCGCGGGAGGCGCGAGGTCACGGCTGCTGACGCTCGCACCAGTCGATCACGGCGGCCGCCGCACCCGGCCGGGCGAGCGCCTTCATCGCGGCTCCCATCGCGGCCCGGCGCGCGGGATCGCTGACCAGAGGCCGGAGCGCCTCGGCGAGGCCGTCCGCGGTCAGGTCGGCCTGACGAAACATCAGCGCGGCGCCGGCCTCGGCCATCTCGCGGGCGTTGAGCTCCTGATGATTGTTCGCCGCGAACGGATACGGGATGAAGATGGCAGGCTTGCCCGCGATCGCGAGCTCGGCGACCGTGGTCGCCCCGGCGCGCCCGACGATCAAGTCGGCGTCGCGATACGCGCTCGCCATGTCCTTGATGAAGGCGCGGCAGTCCGCGGCGATCCCGGCCTCGGCGTAGCGCTGGGCCGTCGGTCCGAGGTCCCGCTCGCCGGTCTGATGGACGATCGATAGCGGCATGGTCCGCGCGAGCGCGATCAGCGCCGTGGCCGCGAGCTCGTTCACGGCGGTCGCGCCCTGAGATCCGCCGCTGACGAGGACGTGGACCGCGTCCCGCGCGACCGAGGTCGCCGAGAGCAGCCGCTGCACCAGCTCGCGGCGCACGGGGTTGCCGCTCATCACGACCTTCTTGGCCTTGAAGAACCGGCGGCTCTCCTCGAACGACAAGAACACCGCGCGGACCACGCGGCCGAGGATCTTGTTCGTCAGGCCCGGGATCGAGTTCTGCTCGCAGATCGCCGTCGGGATGCCGCGCAGGCGGGCCATCAGCACCACCGGGCCAGAGGCGTAGCCCCCGACCCCGATCACGGCATCGGGCTGGAACTGCTTGACCACCTGCCGCGCCTGCCACAGCGCGCGCGGCAGGCGGACGAGGCCGCGGAGCGCGCCGAGCAGCCCGACCGTCTTCAAGCCCGAGACCTCGATCAGCGCGAGCTCCCAGCCCAGGTCGGGCAGGATGCGCGCCTCGATCCCGCGGCGGGTGCCGACGAACCGGATCTCGGCGGCCGGGGCGCGCGCCCGCAGCTCCTCGGCGATCGCGACGCCGGGGAACAGGTGTCCGCCGGTTCCCCCGCCGGCGATCAGGAGGCGCATGGGGCTGTCGTTACCACGTGGACGCGGATCCGCTTGCGCCGTGCGAGCTCGCGCGGCGGCCCGGCGGGTGGTCGGCGCTCGGGCCGGCGCCCGACGTTGAGCAACAGACCGACGAGGAACATCGTGATCACGAGCGACGAGCCGCCATAGCTGACGAGCGGGAGCGTGATGCCCTTGTTCGGGACGATGCCGAGCACGACCCCGACGTTGAACAGCACCTGGACCCCGAACAGCAGCGTGATCCCGAACGCGAGGTAGCCGCCGAACACATCGCGCGCCCCGAGCGCGGCTCGGATGCCACGCCACACCAGCAGGCCGAACAGCACCAGCACCGCGGCGACGCCGAGATACCCCATCTCCTCGCCGATCGGCGCCAGGATGAAGTCGTTCTGGGCCTCCGGCATGTAGCCGAGCGACTGGTGCCCATCCCCGAGCCCGGCGCCGGTCAGCCCGCCCGAGCCCATCGCGAGGCGTGCCTGGAGGAACTGATACGCCTGGCCGCTCGCGTAGGCCTCTGGATTGAAGTACGCGAGGAACCGCTGCATCCGCCACGGGGTGCCGACGACGAAGTGATACGCGACCGGCGCGGACGCGAGGATCGCGAGCACGATGTAGAAGATCCGCGTGCCGGCCATGAACAGCATGCCGAGCGTGGTCGCCCCGATCACGATCGACGAGCCGAGGTCCGGCTGTTTGAGGAGGAGGACCATCATCGCGCCACACACCACGAGGTGCGGGACGAAGCCCACGGTGAACGTCTTGACGCGGTCGGCCTTGCGGTCGAGCGAGTAGGCGAGGTAGGTGACGAGCGCGAGCTTCGCGATCTCGACCGGCTGGAACGTCACCGGGCCGAGCGGGATCCACCGCGTGGCGCCGTTGCGTGACGGCGCGAACAGCGCGGCGCCGAGCAGCAGCAGGGCGAGCACCAGCAACGGGTAGGTGAGCTGACGCAGGCGCCGGTAGTCCATCCGTGCGCCCACCCACATCGCGAACCCGCCGATCGCCACGAACATCAGCTGGCGCTCGAGGTAGTAGGCGGCGTCGTGGTAGCGGGTCAGGCCATCGGCGGCGGTCGAGGCATAGATCTCGATCGTGCCGAGCCCGAGCAGGGCGAGCACCGTGGCGATCAGCCAGAGATCGAACGGCCGCTCGGGGAGCGTTGCGCTCGGGTGCTGGACCGCGACCACTTGCGCGACCACCGGCAGCGTCGGATCGAGGATCGGCTCCGGCTTCTCCGCGCGGCGCGCGCGCCAGGCGGTGAGTCGAGCCAGAATTGCCATCCGCTCATCCTCTCCACCATGGTGACATCGCGCCAGTTTTCAGCGGCGGTCGTCGCGAGATCTCGCCGCCAGGTGCGATCTATCCTCACCCGCCGGCACCGGCACCCACCGGCAAATCTCCGAGCGCTGGAAGGCACGTGGCTTGCTCCCCCTGGCAGCAGGAGAACCCATCATGTCCACCACTGCCTGGATCGTCGCCCTCGTCCTCGTCCTCGTGCTTCTTCTCGTCGGCGGCGGGGGCTACTTCGACCGCCGCTAGGACCTCGCACGGAGGCGCCGAGCACGGCCGCCGCCGCGTCTACTTGATCCGCCACCAGGTCTGACCGTCGAGCGAGCTCCGTCGCTGACAGGGATCCGTGACCTTCGTGAAGTGGATCCCGATCTTGGAGATCACGACCTTGAAGACGCCGACGGCCTCTCCGGCCCCGGTGCACGTGCCCTGCCGGTGCGTGAACGTCAGCTTGTCGCCATCGAGCGCGTACGTGCCCGTCGCGATCGGCGGCTCGACGTCGAACTGCATGCGGTTCTTCGCGATCCGGAACGCGCCGTCGGGCGAGAATCGAACGGCCGTCTCACCGTCGGGCGGGTGGCGTTCGAACTCGCCCGCGACGAGCTCGGCGTTGGGTCGCTTCGCGAGCGGCCGGGCAGGAGATGCGCAGGCGACGAGGAGGAGCACGACGGCCGCAGGAGCTCGCACCCGGCAACGATATCATCGTCCTCGGGCCGGGCCGATCCGCCGGCGCTGGACGAAATAGCCTACCGCCGCGCACACGCCGCCGAGCACCCCGATGCCCTGGCCGACCCGCTGGCCGCGTCCGGATGGGTCGTCGTGCATCCAGCGGTTGGCGCCGAACCCCACGAGCGACACCAGGGTGCCGATCAGCACCACCGCGCCGAAGCTGATCACGGCGACGCGGAGCGGCGAGCGTGGCGGGCGAGGCTCAGCCATCGAGCCGCCTCGCGCCGACCGCCGTGACGGCCTCGCGGAACACGCGGCCCCGGTGACCGAAGTTCTGGAACATGTCGTAGCTCGCGCAGGCGGGCGAGAGCACCACGGCGTCGCCGCTCCCACACAGCGCGGTCGCGCGCCGCACGGCATCGTGCATGTCGGTCGCGTCGATCACCGGGTAGCTCGCGCGGTGCTCGGCCGCGGCTTCGCGGATCAGCGGGGCCGCCTTCCCGATCAGGATGATGCCCTTGCACACGTCATCGAGGGCCGCGAGCATCGGCTCGTACGATCCGCCCTTGTCGACGCCGCCGGCGATCAGCACGAGCCGGCGCGGGAACCCGCGGACCGAGGCGGCCACCGAGGCGACGTTGGTGCCCTTGCTGTCGTCGTAGAAATAGATGTTGTCCTTGTCGCCGACCAGCTCCATGCGATGAGGCAGCGGCCGATACGCACGCGCACCGGCGCGCACGGCGTCGATCGAGACCCCGACCCCGCGGGCCGCGAGGTACGCGCACATCGCGTTCTCGAGGTTGTGGTTGCCGACGATCACGAGATCGTCGACGGGGTAGCGCTCCTCCGGCGCCTGGAGCACCAGCTGCGTCCGGTCGGCCGAGACGCAGGCGCCGCGGGCCGCGTGCGACCTCGCGAACAACGACGCCTCGGCGCCGGGCCGCGAATCGAACGTGTAGAGGTTCGACGGGATCCCGATCGTCTCCTGCATCACCCACGGATCCGAAGCGTTCGCGATCGCGAGATCGTCGGCGCGCTGGAAGTCCCAGATCCGCCCCTTCATCTCGGCGTAGCGCTCCATCGTGCCGAACCGGTCGAGGTGATCCTCGGTGATGTTGGTCAACACGCCGACCTTCGCGCGGAAGGTCGAGCAGTTCTCGAGCATGAACGCCGCGACCTCGACCACGACCAGCCCACCCGGCACGTTCGCGGGGTGATCGATCACGTCGATCATCGGCATGTTGCCGAGGTTGCCGCCGCAGAACGTCGGGCGGCCCGAGGCCTCGCACAGCTTGCCGGTGAGCGCGGTCGTCGTCGACTTGCCGTTGGTCCCGGTGATCGCGATCACCGTGGCGCCCGGCGCGAGGAACCGATACGCGAGCTCGATCTCGGCGATCACCTCGATGCCGGCGGCGGCCGCGGCGCGGGTCTCGGGCAGCGGCGGCACCCCGGGTGACATCACGATCAGATCTGCCCGGATGAACGTCTGGAGATCCATGCCGCCGAGCTCGAACCGCACCGGCACTCCCTCGAGCTGCCGGATCTGCTCGGCGAGCTTGTCGGCCGGCTTGCCATCCGCGATCACGACGTTCGCGCCACGCCGGGCACAGAACTTCGCGACCGCGATGCCGGTCTGCGCCAGCCCGACCACGACGACCGTCTTGCCGTTCAGATCCATCATGACTAGCGCAGCTTCAGGGTGCCGAGCGCGACCAGGGCGAGCAGCGCCGAGATCAGCCAGAACCGGACGATGATCTTCGGCTCGTCCCAGCCCTTGAGCTCGTAGTGATGATGGATCGGCGCCATCCGGAACACCCGCTTGCCGCGCGTCTTGAACGAGCCGACCTGGATGATCACGCTGAGCGCCTCGATCACGAACAGGCCGCCGACGATCAGCAGCACGATCTCGTTCTTCGTCAGCACCGCGAGCATGCCGATCGCGCCGCCGAGGCCGAGCGCGCCGACGTCACCCATGAACACCTGGGCAGGATAGGTGTTGTACCAGAGGAAGCCGATCCCGGCGCCGAACAGCGCGGCGGCGAACACCGCGAGCTCCTCGACACCGCCGATGTGCGCGATGTGCAGGTACTTCGCGATCGAGACCGGATGGCCGTTCTGGATCAGCGTGGTCTCCACGCCCGCGATGTAGGCGAAGATCAGGAACGTGCCCGCGTTCATGATCGAGGGGCCGATCGCGAGCCCATCGAGCCCATCGGTGAGGTTGACCGCGTTCGCGGTGCCGACCACGACGAACGCGCCGAACGTCGCGTACAGCCACGCGGGCATCACCACGCCCTGCTCGTAGAAGTTCGTGAACGGCAGCTGGAGGTGGAGGCGCACCTCGTCGGGCATCAGCGACGAGTAGAACAACCAGATCATCGCGGCGCCGGCGATCGAGAACTCGAGGACGAGGCGCAGCTTGCCGGAGATGCCCTTCTTGTTCTTCTTGGCGACCTTCGCGTAGTCGTCCGCGAACCCGATCGCCCCGAACGCGACCGTGACGCTGAGCGCGAGCCACACGAACTGGTTGCGAAGGTCACACCACAGCAGGGTCGAGACCGCGAGGCAGAACAGGATCAGCGAGCCGCCCATCGTCGGCGTGCCGGCCTTCTTCTTGTGGGTCGCGGGGCCATCGCTGCGGATCGTCTCGCCGATCTGGCGCGCCTTGAGCCGCTCGATGAACCACGGGCCGATGATGAACGACAGCACCAGCGCGGTGATCGCCGCGGCGAGGATGCGGGTCGACGTGTAGCGGAAGACGCGGAGCCAGCCGATCTTCTCCCCGAGGACCTCGTAGAGCAGGTGGAACAGCACTTACCGGGTCGCCTCCTTCATGACGTCGAGCACGCGCTCGAGGCGCATGCCGCGCGATGCCTTGAGCAGGATCCAGTCGCCGGGGCGGGTGCGCTCGAGCGCGCGCGCGGCGGCGAGCGGTGGCGCGGCGGCCACCTCGGCGTTGACCCCGGCGGCGTCGACCACGGCGGCCGCGTGCTCGCCCAGCGCGATCACCCCGAGCCCGAGCTCGCGGGCGAGGAGGCCGACCTCGCGGTGGGCGGCGGGTGCATGGCCGCCGAGCTCGAGCATGTCGCCGACGATCGCGATCGCGGTGCGACCGTGCGTGCGCTCGGCGAGGGCGCGCAGCGCGGCGGCCATCGAGGCAGGGTTCGCGTTGTAGCAATCGACGATCACCTTGCGGCCACCGACATCGAGCACCTCACCGCGCATCGCGGGAGGCCGCGCGCGCTGCACCCCGGCCACGGCCTGCGCGATCGAGGCGCCGGCCGCATGCGCCGCGGCGATCGCGGCGCACGCGTCGATCGCGGCGTGGCGCCCGACCAGGCCCAAGGTCAGCGCGCAGCGCCGGCCGAACACGTCGAGGACGAGCTCGCCGCCCGCGTCGAGCGGCCGGTAGTCGGTCAGCGTGACGTCCGCGTCGTTCGTGCCGAACGTGACGTGGCGCGCCTTGGGGCGGTGGCTGCGGGCCCACTGGGCGAGCCGCTCGTCGTCGATCGGCCGCACGATCGTGCCAGCGTCGCGCAGCCCGAGCCAGATCTCGGCCTTCGCCTTCGCGATCTCATCGGTCGAGCCGAGCAGCTCGATGTGGGCGCTGCCGGCGTTGACGACCACCGCGACATCGGGCTCGGCGAGCTCCGTCAGGTACTTGATCTGGCCGGGGCCGCGCATGCCCATCTCGACCACGCCGTACGCGTGGAACCGGCGCAGCCCGAGCAACGTCAGCGGTACGCCGGTCTCGTTGTTGAGCGAGCCGTCCGCGCCGTGGGTCGCGCCCGCCGGGGCGAGCGCGGCGCGCACCAGCTCCTTCGTCGTGGTCTTGCCGGCGGACCCGGTGATCGCGACGAGCTTGCCGTCCCAGCGCCGGCGGTGCTCGTGGGCGATCGCGCCGAGCGCGAGCCGCGTATCGGCGACGATGAGCTTCGGATCCGGTGCGAGCGCCGCGCCCTGCCGGTCGACCATCACCGCGATGGCGCCCGCATCGACGGCGGACGCGCTGAACCGGTGGCCATCATGGGTCTCGCCGCGGATCGCCACGTACAGCGCGCCGGGCGCCACCGCGCGGCTGTCGATCACGATCCGGGTCACGTCCTGCGTGGTCTCGCCGCTGAGCTCTGCGGAGGCGTCGTTCGCGAGCGCGGTGATCGAGCGTCGCCAGCGATCGCGCACGGCCGCGGCGGCCTCCTCGCGATCATCGAAGTGATGCTTGGTGGTGCCGACGATCTGGTAGTCCTCGTGACCCTTGCCGGCGATCACCACGACATCGCCCGGGGTGGCCTCCGCGATCGCCGCGCGGATCGCGATCCGCCGGTCGGTCTCGACGAGGAACGGCCTCGGGACGCCGGGCAGGATCTGATCGATGATCGCGCGCGGATCTTCGGTCCGCGGGTTGTCGCTCGTCACCACCGCGAGATCGGCGAGATCGGCGACCGCGGCGCCCATCTTCGGGCGCTTGTCCGGATCGCGATCGCCGCCGCACCCGAACACGCAGATCAGCCTGCGCCGGGTCAGCGGCCGCAGCGCGGCGAGCACGTTGCGCAACGCATCGGGGGTGTGGGCGTAGTCGACGAACACGTCGAGGTCGGCCGCGTTCGCGACGCGCTCGACCCGCCCGGGGACTCCCGGCAGCGACGCGATCCCGCGGGCGATCGCGTCGTGGGGCAGCCCGAGCGCCTCGCCGATGCCGATCGCGAGCGCGAGGTTCGCCACGTTGTAGTGACCGATCAGCGGCCCCGCCTCGATCGCGAGCTCGCCGCGCGGCGTGGCGAGCCTGGCGGTGATGCCGCGCACCGACGAGTGATCCTCGATCACCGCGATCTCGACATCGCGCCGGGTGGTGCTCACGTGAAGCGCGCGGGTGGCCGCCGCGGCCATGCCGGCGCCCTCGGGATCATCGACATTGACCACCGCGGTCCCGCGATGCAGGTGATCCGCGAACAGCCTGCGCTTGGCGTCGCGATACCCGGCCATCGTGCCGTGAACGTCGAGGTGATCCTGGGTCAGGTTCGAGAACCCGGCCACGGCAAACTCGAGTCCCGCGAGGCGGTCCATCGCCAGCGCCGCCGACGAGACCTCCATCACGACGTGGGTGCAGCCCGCGTCGCGCATGTTCGCGAACGTCTCGTGCAGCACCTGCGGCGTCGGGGTGGTGTACGGCGCGTCATGGCTGTGGCCGCCCCAGCGGTAAGACACCGTGCCGATCACGCCCGGCTTGTGGCCCGCCGCGGTGAGCATGCTCTCGAGGATGTAGGTCGTGGTGGTCTTGCCGTTGGTGCCGGTGACGCCGATCAGGGTCATCGCCCGCGCCGGATCGCCGAGCGCGTGACCGACCATGACGCCGAGCGCAGCCGCGCCGCTCGGCACCACCACCTGCGCCACCTCGGTCTCGATCGCGTGCTCCACCACGATCGCCGCGGCGCCGCGATCGATCGCGGTCTGGACGAACGCGTGACCGTCGGAGCGAATTCCACGAACCGCGACGAACACGTCGCCCGGCTCGATCTCGCGCGAGTCGCTGCGAACCGCTCGCACCCCGACGGCTCCGTCGCCGAGCACCCGGGCACCCGTCACGCCGACGATGAGGTCGCGAAGCATCATATCGATCGAACGCGCAGCCTCCCCGATTTCGTGCAGGGAGGCAAGCCTCAGGGCGGCGCGGCAGCAGGTCGTGCGACGAGCGAATTTCCGTCGGAGAATCGCAGCGTCACCCGCGCGGCGCCGGTGGTCGGCCCGGGCGGCGGATCTTGCTCGATCACGCGGCCGGAGCCCGACAGCTCGACCGCGAGGTGCGAGGCGCGGGCGGCCTCGAGCGCGCGAGACAGGCCCATGCCCCGGAAGTCGGGGATGGTCGCGGTCACGTCCGCGGCCGGCGGTGGCAGCGGCTCGGGATCGGCGTCGACCGGCGGGGGCACGCTCACGGGTGCGGCGAGCTTGGGCGCGACCATCGGCTTGGGCGGCGGCGGGCTCGGCACGGTGCAGGTCTTCGGCTCGATCCCGGGCAGCGCCCCCGGAATCACCGGTGGACACACGAGCGTGTCGCCGGGGACGCCGAGGTACCGCAAGGATTCGCTCGCGATCGTGGCGAACACCGGTCCCGCGACCTTGCCGCCGTAGTAGTCACCGCCGCTGGGCTCGTCGATCATCACGACGATCGCGAGCCGCGGGTGGTCGATCGGCGCCAGCCCGGCGAACGACGACAGGTAGCGGTCGAGTGCGTACTGCCGGGTCGCCGGATCGTACTTGTGCGCGGTGCCGGTCTTGCCACCGCACCGAAACCCGGGGACGACGATCGCCGCCGCGGTGCCGCCGTGCTTGCCGCCCTCGAACACCGACGCGAGCATCGCCAGCATGGCATCGGCGGTCTTCGGGCTCACGGCCTGATGCTGGTCCGGCCGTGCCTGATACAGCACGGTGCCGTCGGCCTCGACGACCCGCTCGACGATCCGTGGCTCCTGATACACGCCGTGGTTGCCGAGCGCCGCCAGGGCACTGGCGATCTGGAGCGGGGTCACGGTCAGGCCGTAGCCGTACGAGATCGTCGCCAGCTCGATGTCGCGCCAGCCGGCACCGTCGCGGATCTTGCCGACCTGCTCGCCCGGCAGCTCGATCCCGGTCTTGACCCCGAACCCGAACCGCTTGAGCCCTGCGTACAGCTTCTCACCACCGAGGCGCATCGCGATCTTCGCGGCGCCGACGTTGGACGAGCGCTTGATGATCCCGCTGACGGTCAGGTACGGATCGACGTGGACGTCGCGGATCGTCTTCGGTCCCACCTTGAGCTGGCCACCCGTGAGATCGAACTCGGTGTCGGCCTTGACGACGCCGGCCTCCAGCGCGGACGCCACGCTGAACACCTTCATCACCGAGCCTGCCTCGTAGACGTCGGTCACCGGGCGGTCGCGCGCCGCGCCATGGCCCTCGCCGGTGTTCGGATCAAACGTCGGGTAGCTCGACAGCGCGAGCACGCGACTGGTCGCTACGTCGAGCACGACGGCGACGCCGTTCTTCGCCTTGTTCGAGATCACCGCGTCTGCGACCGCGTTGTCCGCGATCGCCTGGAGCGAGCGATCCAGCGACAGGTGCACGGTCGCGCCGGGCTGCGGTTGCGCGAGCCCGTCCGCGAACATCTTCTTGCCGCGCGCGTCCCGCACGGCCTCGCCTTCGCCGCGCTCGCCCCGCAGCAGATCGTCCATCGCGAGCTCGATGCCCTCGACGCCCTTGCCATCGATGTCGGAGCGGCCGATCACGGGTCCCCCGATCGTCCGCCCCGGATACCAGCGGCGCGGCTCGCGCGCGACCTCGATCCCCGGCAGCTTCGCGTCGCGCACCGCCCGCGCGACCTCCGGCGCGACGTGGCGATCGATCCACACGAACCGGCGTTCGCCTCCGAGCTTCGCCTCGAGCGCGCCGGGGTCGCTGCCGAGCAGCTTCGCGAGCTTGTCGGCGGTGTCGGTGACGTCACGGATCTCCCGGGGGTTGGCCCAGATCGAGTCCGCGTCCGCGCTGACCGCCAGCGGCCGGCCATGCGCATCGAGCACGTCGCCCCGCGGCGCGGGGATGTCGACGGTCAGCGCGTGCTGGCGCGCCGCGAGCTCGCGGTAATGCGCCCCGTCGTCGATCTGCAGCGCCCACGCGCGCCAGGCCACGCCGCACAGGCCGAGCGTCACCACGGCACCGGCGAGGTACGCGCGCACCCGCGCCGAGGGCGGCACGCCGGGCGTCATCGGCTTGATCTTGCTCCGGGTAGGTTTCATCGGGTCGCGACCTTGCGCGAGCCGACGATCCGGATCCGATCCGGCGCGACCGTGGTCATCCCGAGCTGGGTCGCGAGCCGGCGGATTCGATCCGGCGCGGTCAAGGTCGCATACTCGAGCTCGAGCTGCCGCCGGGTCTCGCGCAGGTCGCGGACATGCTCCGACGTCTTCGACAGCTCGAACCCGAGCCGCAGGACCTCGTGCTGGCGCTTCACGCGGATCACGCCGACCGCCGTCAACAGCACGGCGACCACGACGAGCGCGATCACGACCACGCGGACGGAGGCTGCCTCGCCGTCCGCGCGCCTGAAGATCCGATACACCGATGCAGGCGACATCATTCGCGTCGCACCACTACACGCTCGCGTACTCCCGAGCGCAATTTTTTGTCACATCCACTCCGGCGAGATCCTGGGGAGTGGCGGCGGTTTTGGACCGAGGGTCCACGCGCGACCCTGCCAGGTGCGAGATGCTCGGCGTCGAGATGATGCGCATGGTGATCGCCGCGATCCTGCTCGCCGGCTGCACGGCGCATCACGGGGAGATCGTCAGGAACCTCGGCGCAGGTCTCTTCGCAGAGGGCCTCGGCGTCGGGGTGGTCGCGCACGTGACCCGGGACCCCTCGGACTCGACGCTCGCGTCGCTGCGGTTCACGTTCGTGACGGCGGCACCGCTGCTGATCGTGGGCGCGGCCGCCGCGCTCGGTGGGCAGATCGTGGTGTGGGTTCGCGAACCGTAGGCGACTTGTCCGCGCGTGGCGGCGCGGACGCGGATCGTAGGCGCGGCCGTCGCGCTCGGTCGGCCGCTCCCGGCTGGCGTTTCCCGGACGTAGGCGACTTGCCCGATGCGAGCAGTGCCGCTGCGGATCGTGGGCGCGGCCGCCTCGGTGGTCGGCGCCCGGCTAGCGTTCGCGGGCGTTGGGCGACTTGCCCGATGCGAGCGCCGGGACGTTCGGCGCCGTGGTCCGCTCGCACACGCGGAGGCGAGCCGATCGGGCTCGCGGGTTGACGTCGGTCTCGGCCTCGGCCGCGAACACGGGCTTGCGGGTGACGAGCTCGCACACCGCGTCGGTGCGTTCGCCGGCATCCGCCGCGAGGGTGCGCGGCAGCGAGGTGGTCCACGCCAGGTCGCGGAAGCAGTTCTTGACGAGGCGGTCCTCGAGGGAGTGGAAGCTGATGATCGCGCAGCGGCCGCCGGGCGCGAGCAGCTCGGGGAACACGGCGAGGAACCGCTCGAGCTGCTCGAGCTCTGCGTTGACCGCGATCCGCAGCGCCTGGAAGGTCCGGGTCGCCGGGTGGATCTTCGATTTGCGCTGCTCGATGATCGGGATCGCGGACGCGATCAGCTTGGCGAGCTCGGTCGTGGTGTGCAGTCGATCCTCGGCGATCGCCTCCTTGATCAGGCGCGCGACCTTGCGGGCATGGCGCTCCTCGCCGAGCTCGAAGATCACGTTCGCGAGGTCGTCCACATCGAGCTCGCGCAGCAGTTCGAGCGCGGTCTGGCCACGCGTCGGGTCCATCCGCATGTCGAGCGGCCCTTCCTTGCTGAAGGAGAACCCGCGCTCGGCATGATCGAGCTGCGGCGAAGAGACGCCGAGATCCAGCAGGATCCCGTCAACCTGACTGATCTTCATTCCAGAGAGAATGTCTTCGAGATCAGCATATTCGCCGTGAATCACCTGCGCACGTTCGCCGAACGGCGCGAGCCGTTGGCGCGCGGCTTCGAGGGCGCTGGGATCTCGGTCGATCCCGAGCAATCGGATCGTCGAATGGCGCTCGAGGAGCGCCGTTGCGTGGCCCGCACCTCCCAGGGTCCCATCGACATAAATCCCGTGATCTCGCGGGGCTAGATGCTCGAGCACCTCGGCGGCCAGCACGGATGTGTGGGCGAACCCGGACACGCGGTGTCGTTACCACGCTCGGGCCGCAAGGTTGCAGAAATCTTGCGGTCTCCACGCAACCCATGTGCAAATACGTGTGAGGACATCACCCACGTTTGCTTGACGATCCGGATGGTGTCCACTAGACTCCACCGGTCCAGAACTTGGCAGGATAACAAGTGCTTAGGTACAAAGAAACCGAAGACATCGACGCACGCTTCAGCGAAGTCGAGCGCATCGTAACCGCTTGGCGTGCGCAGGTGTCTACGGCGAATCCTGTCGCCCGCACGGAGTTCAACAACCGTCTGAGGATCTCATTGATCCACCACGACGCTGCATTGGAAGGCGAAGTCCTCTCGTACAGCGAGATCAAAGCGGCGGTGGATCCGAGCATCATCAGCGACCCGTCGTTGATCCCCTCCTACGAGGAGATCCGCCGGTTCGATGACGCATGCAACTACGCCGCCGAGCAGGCCGCGAACGCCAAGAAGAAGCCGTTCAAGCTCGATACCGTCCGCGAGCTCTATTCGATCCTGTCTCCCGACGAGAAGGCGAAGGGCCTCCCGTTCCGCAAGGAGAACCCGCTCCACCGCCTCTACTATCACGACATCGCGCCGCCCGAGAAGATCCTCCCGTCGATGCGCAAGCTCAGCGAGTGGATCGACGATCCGGCGACCAAGCACCTTCACGTGATCGAACGGGTCGCGACGTTGCACTCGCGGTTCATGCAGATCTTTCCGTGGGCCAAGGAGAGCGGCCGGACGATCCGGATCGCCTCGAACCTGCTCCTCCAGGAGGGCGGCTACCCGATCGCGATCGTCCACTCGATCGATCGCCAGCGCTACTACGAGGCGCTGCGCAATGATCACCTCGGCCTGACCTCGCTGTACCTCGAGTCGGTGCAGACCACGGCCGAGACCGAGATGCGGGTGTACGACGAGGCGACCAAGGCGCCGCCCAAGAAGCGTTCGAAGAAGTCCGGCACGGGCTAGCGCGAAACCGCGCGATCGCCCACCGGAGCTCCGCGTGCAGGATCTCGTCGTCACGCCCCGGCTGACCATCCCGGCCGAGGAGCTCACGCTCTCGTTCGCGCGCTCCGGCGGCTCGGGCGGGCAGAACGTCAACAAGGTGTCGAGCAAGGTCGATCTGCGCTGGAATCCGCAGACCTCCGCCGCGCTCACCGAGGACGATCGGTCCTGGCTGCTGCAGCAGCTCCGCAGCCGGCTGACCAGCGATGGGACGCTGATCGTCACGTCCACGCTCACGCGCGATCAGATCAAGAACCGCGACGACGCCGAGCGCAAGCTGACCCTGATCGTTCGTGCGGCGCTCGATCGGCCGAAGCCGCGTCGGCCAACCAAGCCGTCGCGCGGGGCGAAGCGCCGGCGGGTCGCCGACAAGCGCCATCACGCCGAGACGAAGAAGAACCGGCGCGCCGGCGACGAGTAGTCTCGCACCTATGCATCGGCCGGCAGAACGTCGCCCGGGTGCGCTACGCGTAGGGCGACGGTGATCTGGGCAACGCCCGTCGCCCCGAGGATGCGCCTGCGTGGGGCAAAGTCCCGGCCCGGGTGGCGGATCGGCGAGTCAGGTGCGGCCGAGGAAATTGAGGGGTCTGCGCGCGGCGCTCCTGGCATCTGGCTTGCTGCAAGGAGCGGAATGACCGTGTTCGCCGGCAACCTACGAGCCGTATGGCACGATCAACGAGCCGAACAGCGGAGCGGGTCGCGTTGATCGGGGCTCGCGTGCGAGCCATACGGCTCGACCAGCGCGCTCCAGAACCAGCCCTGGCACCGATTCGTGAGCCGCCAGGGCTCGATGCTGCCATCGCCGCGACCAGGAGAAACGCCATGTCGAACCGAGATCTCGAAACCCTCGACCTTCACGAGCTCGCCGCCGTCGCCGGTGGCGCTGACACGTCCGCGTTCTACGAGCCCAGCCAGGGTTGCGTGTTCGATCACGACCGGGCCCGCGCGGCCGTGGCAAGGGCCGCGCGGACCGCGCATACGGCACGGTCGCGCCGCGCGCTCGAGAACCTGCGCTTCGTCGCGTCCGCTCCCGACTGCGATTGACCGCGCCGGACCCGCATCAGGGTTGATTCACACACGAGGTGCATTCGGCGCAGTCGCCCGAACCCGCACCAGGGTTGATTCACACACGAGGTGCATTCGGCGCGGTCGCCAGCCCTCCGACGTTCACCGCGGCGCTCCGATTGGCGCTTCCTTGAACGGGCCCGGCCACTCCGCGACGGCGTGTGCAGCTCGATGCACACGCCCATTCGGGCCAGCAATCGACGATCGAGGAGTTCAGACGCCGGTGAACAGGAGATCAAGTGCGGCGATCAGGTCGGCCCGGCGACCGGCGAGCGAGCCGACGCGCTGAACCAGCGAGGCCGCAGGAATGCCGGCCAACTCCTGGAACACCATCACGTACGATACCCCACCGACGGTGGCCGTCGGGTTGAGCCGAGTGATCGGCTTGCCGCCGTAGCGTCTCGGAGTCGTGAGTGGAACGACGATCCGCGTCGCCAGCCGCTCGAGGAGCTCGGACTGCACGTCGAGCAGGAGCGAGAATGTTCCGCCACGGGGGTTCTTGTAGAGGTCGAATTGCGCCATCAGAACCTACGCCAGTCATCGCTGAACGTGCCGTCCTTAGCGACTCGCGCGTTGTATGCGTCGATCGCGTCGCGATTCTCGGCGTTCCAGGCCGCGCGCTCCACCGCGTGGATCGCGCGTTCGAGCGCCTCATCCACTAGCTCGGAGATGTTGATGCCGAGCTCCTTTGCACGACGCACGAGATCGGTCCGAACCGAGAGGTTGGTCGGTGCCTTGCGCGAACGGGGGGATGCCGGAGGCATGCGCATAGAATATGCGCATCTTCGCCGCTCGGCCACAACAACGACGGTGGTCGCCATGCTCCCGGCGCGCGCCATTTGCGGACGGATCTGGTGCTGATGAGCAAGCTGTGTTCCTGTCGTGCAGTGCCAGCTCGAATGTACCGATCTCTCGTCGTGGTCATCGCGCTGACCTCATGCCATCACGACAACCATGCCGCCGTGTTCTGCCGGACGGTCTCGAGCGACCTTGCCGGAATCAATCCACTGATCGCTCCGACGACGTACATGTGTTTCGACGATCGCGGTGCCTGCGAGGATCCAGGTGACGCCAAGCAGCCACGCGTGGCCTGCGTATCGTCGGGCCCTCCTCACTGGCAGTGTTTTACGGTCGGTCATCTCCAATCGACGAAGGACCCGCTGAACAACGCGAGTACGTGCTATCCGACAGCGACGATGTGCGCGGCCTCACGCATGCAGCCTCCAGCGGACAGCGACGTCGTGGTGGGGCAGTGCGCGGCAACCGACGCCGTATACTGCCGAACTGGTCACCACGCGCTGATGTGCAACGCGAGCGAGCACGACTGCGACTTCGAGCGTGACGTGATGGAGCACGCCCCCGGCGGAGACCTGGATGATGCGCCGTCCGCGTGCGCTCGGTGGAGCAGCGCCCGGTAGCTGGGCCGACCCGTTGAGGCCGTCGCTTCGTGTCTGCTCCGGCGTCGGTCGGAGGTTGTGGACCAGCGTTCGGCCAGCCGGCACCTTGCCCGGGAGATACCGCACGTACCGCATGATGATGGGCCTGGTGGGCTTGGGCATCGGTCCTCCCGCCTGCTACTTGTGCGGTTTCAGTTTCCCCGCCAGCCGACTGAGCATCGCGCCGCTCACGCGCGAACGAGTAGATGCCAGGCTCAAACGGCACCGCGCTCGCGAGGATCGTGGACGGCGCGGGGATGCCACCTGCGCGGCCTCCAGCGACCAGCGCGAGAGTCGACCTCATGATCGGGAGGACACCGGTCGTCTACCTGGGTTTCTCGCACGGGCCTTCGCTACAGCAACCAGTCATCGGGATGGTCCGGAGCCGGGCTCGACTGCGCAGCCGCCTGGCACAAGGTACAGCTGCTCGGCTCGTGCGGGACGTCGCGCCGGTGCATGTCGAGCACCGCCCGCGAGAGCTCGGCGAGCTCGCGGCGGACCTCGCGGCGGGCGCCCTTGACCCGCGCGATCCGCATGTCGTCGTAGCCGGTGGTCTGGTGGCGCATCCACGCGATCACCGCAGCGCGCGCGCGTTCGTCGACGGGGATCCGCTCCGTACGCGCGACCGTCCCGCTGCCGACCGGGGTGGAGTGCGCGGCCACCCGCGCGGCGACGGTGCGCGCGAGCGCGTCCCACCGCGGCGAGAACTTCAGGAACTCGAGCACCGACTGCGCGAACGTGACGACGTACGCGGACTGGGTCCGGTCGCGACGCTCGACCGCAGCGACCCGCTTCTTCGCGTAGGTCTCGGTCGCTCGCTCGGCCTCGAGTACGGCGCGCAGCCGCTCGATCGTCTCGGTCGGCGCCCACAACCCCTTCGAGAACGCCTTGCGACCCTTCTGCTCGATCACCGCCCACCACGGCCCCGCGGCCTTCACCCGCCGCGTCAGCCCGGCGTCGCCGGGTGGCAGGCACGCCCAGCCCGGGGGCGGTGACAGCCGGCGGCCATCGGGGGCGACGAACACGCGCGGATCGGCGGTCGGTGCGAGCGTCAGGGTCTCGGCCATCTTCGGCGACGTTGCCAAAGTGTGCGCTGCATGTCGATGGCTGGCGTCGTGTCAGCTCACCCACTCGACCGTGAGCGGCATCGGCATCGCGCACGTCGCGAGCTCGTCGCCGCGTGCGACCTCGAGCACGATCGTGCGGGGGACCTCGTCCACGGTGCGCGCGGAGAGGTCATCGGTGAGGACCCTCGCGACGGCTCCGGAGGACGAGATCGCGAGGCTCCGCAGCTGATGGCCCGGCGGGATCGGGAGCTCGCGGCGCAGCTCGAGGCCCTCGAAGATCCGCACCACATCCAGCCCGCTGCCGGACCACGCGAGCCAGACCCCGGTCCGCCTCACGCTGTCGCAGCGTCCCGGTCCGAGCGGCACGCTTCGCACCCGACCGGTCGCGAGCGAGACCTCGTGCAACAGGCTGTCGTGGCGCAGCACGCGGTTGCGGTCATGGTCGAACTCGAGGACGCACGCCTGGATCAGGATGACCTCGCCGAGCCGGGTGCAGAGCTCGAATGCACCGGCGACCTCGGCGATCACCTCCGGCGTCCCGTCGGCATAGCGAACGACACGCGTCGCGGTGCGGTCTCTCACCAGGCCGTACAGCGCGCCGTGGAAGAGCAGCTGGTCCGGGGCTGCCACGTCCGCGAAGCTGCACAGGCATGTCTCGGCGAAGATCGCGAGATCGACCACCCGCAGCTCGGGGACCCCATCGCGCTCGGCGATCAGGAACGCGCGCGCACCGGCGAGGTCGAGCTCGGGCCCCGTGGTGTTGATGAAGTCGCGGCTCGACCGCTCGGTGCCATCGGGTGCGCGCACCACGAGGCGCTTGCGAATGCGGCCGAGGTCGAGCGCGGTGTCGACGAGGATGCGATCGCCCCCCAGCTTCCCGAGCTCGCGTCGGCGGTAGGCCGACGGCGCGATGCCGAGGTCGGGCGCGAGCTCCGAGGCGGGAACCGGGGTGAACGCGCCATCCGCGGAGCGCATCACCCAGCGCCGCTCCGCGATCTCCACCTCGAGGACGTCGGGCAGCGCGATCCGGGCGAGCGCTGGTGCCGGCACCAGATCCGGGATTGGTTCGTCGACCGCGATCGGGCCTGGCGGGCTCGGAACGCCTCGCAGGAGGGTCGCCAGCAAGCACTTCAGCGCGAGCGCGCCGACGAAATCGGTCACCGTGTGTCGCCAGGTCAGCGCGCCGGTGAGTTCGATCTCGAGTCGCCACGCGTCGTCGGCGAACGCCACGGCGCGGATCGCGCGGTCGGTGAGCGACGCCACGTGATCCGCGCGATCGATCGCGAGCGCGAGCCCGCCGCGGATCTCGGTGATCGGCGCGAGGGCCGCGAGCTCGTCTCGGAGCTTGGCAAGCACCGTCCGCGAGCTCCGGACCGTGAGCGTCGCCCGCAGATCGACGCCGGCGAACCGCGGCCGCGGATGCCCGGCCACCCACGATGCGAGGTCCGCGAAGGGCAGATCGACGAAGGCGCCGGCGCGCAGCTGGCCGGCGGGGCCATCCGGTGCGAGGTCGATCGCGAACACGAGCGTCGGGAAGCGCGCCGACAGGGCGCGCAGGCCGGTCATCGCGTCGTGGAGGTCCCATGGATTGCCCCACGTCTTGGCCCAGGTGATCAGCGCACCGTCGGAGATCATGAACCTCGGCGCGCCGAGCTCGTCGGCGGCGGTCGCGAGCTCGTCGGCGAGGGCGTCATCGGCAGCGCCCTCGATCCTGACGAACAGCTCCTTCGGACATGGCAGCTTTTCGTCGAGCAGGCCGCGCATGTAGCGGTCGAGGGTGGCGCCGTCCATGCTCGTGACGCTACCACCGACGCTCGCGCATGACCGTCGAGGGTTTGCGCCGGCGCGGCGGCGACGACGAGGATCGGGGGGCCGCCGCGAGGTCGGTGGTTCGGACGATCGGGTCGCCGCCGACCCAGGTGACTTCGGTGGATGGGTCCGTTTCGATCCGCGGCCATGGCCAACGTCGCGCCATCCCATTGATTCTGCAGCGCCTCCTCGTCGGCCCATGCCTTGCTCATCGCCCTCGCCATGAAGACTCCCAAGACCATCGCGCTCATCACCTCGGCGCTGCTCGGAACCATCGGCTGCTTCCTGCCGTTCGTCGCCGGCATGACGCTCTCCAAGATCGCGTCGGGGCCAGGCCTCAACAAGCCCAGCATCTTGATGTTCCTCGTTCCCTTCATCGCCCTGCTCGCGCTCGGTGGGCTGTCGGCGGGCCTGTTCAAGCGGGTCGCGCGCTGGCAAGGCATCGTCGGCACCTTGTTCGCCGCGGTCGTCGTGGTGTTCCTCGACGGCGCGCTGTTCCACGGCAAGTTCAAGCCGATGGGCTTCCTCACGATGTTCAGCGAGGGCGATATCGGCGCCAAGCTGGTGGTCGTCGGGGGCATCGGGGCGCTGGTGACGTGCCTGATCGCCGCGTTCAAGCCGGACCCGAAGGCCGCCTGATCCGGCCGGGTTCGATCGCGGCGCTCCGGCGTTCTCTCATCGCGTGGGGAACGCGGGTTGCAGCGCTGGCTGGGCATGTACGAGCTGTTTTACTGGCCCGGGATCCAGGGTCGCGGCGAGTTCGTGCGGCTCGTGCTCGAAGATGTCGGCGTCGAGTACGACGATGTCGCGCGCGACACCAGCGATGGCGAAGCGCGGCTCGAGCGCGCGCTGGACGAGGAGCTGTCCCCATACGCCTTCGCGGTGCCCGTGCTGCGCGATGGCGAGCTGATCATCCCGCAGACCGTCGCGATCACGCGGTTCCTCGGCGAACGTCACGGCCTCGCGCCGCGGGACGAGCGCGGTCGGTTGCTCGTGCAGGCGGTCGCGCTCACGATCGCGGATCTCGTGACCGAGGTGCACGATACCCATCACCCGCTCTCGGTCGAGGAGCGCTACGAGGAGCAACGCGCGGCGGCGGCGCGGCGCGCGACGGTGTTCCGCGAGGTGCGCCTGCCGAGGTTCCTCGGCTACCTCGAGGGCCTGCTCGGCCGGGATACGACGAGCGACGGTCGGTTCCTGATCGGCGATGCGGCGAGCTACGCCGATCTCGCCGCGTTCCAGATCGTCCAGGGCCTGCGCTACGCCTTCCCTCGTGCGATCCGCCGGATCCGCCGGCAGATCCCGAAGCTGCTCGCGCTCGACGAGCGCATCGCCCAGCGGCCGCGCCTCGCCGAGTACCTCGCGTCAGACCGGCGGATCCCGTTCAACGAGAACGGGATCTTTCGCCACTACCCCGAGCTCGACGGCTGACGATGCCGTGCTCCCAGGCGCGCAGCGCGGCATCGCTCGTCAGTAACGATAGTGGTCGGGCTTGAACGGACCGTCGACGGCGACGCCGAGGTACTCGGCCTGCGCCTTCGACAGCGTGGTCAGCTTGACGCCGACCTTCGCGAGGTGAAGCCGCGCGACCTTCTCATCGAGCTTCTTCGGCAGCACGTAGACCTGGCCCGACTTGAACGTCATGCCGGTGATCTCGTCCTTGCCCTGGGTCGCGTTGGCCCACAGCGCCATCTGCGCCATCACCTGGTTGGTGAACGAGTTCGACATCACGAACGAGGGGTGACCGGTCGCGCAGCCGAGGTTGACGAGGCGACCCCGGGCGAGCAGCGTGATGCGCTTGCCGTTCGGGAAGATGAACTGATCGACCTGAGGCTTGATGTTCTCTTCCTTG
>WBZN01000760.1_pt1 | contig 21548 bp, 23 predicted proteins | sample 5204281 | NCBI WGS metagenome assembly WBZN01 (sample SAMN12344347, study PRJNA552823) | activated sludge metagenome | biome: Activated sludge suspended growth; feature: Nitrification reactor; material: Wastewater; isolation source: activated sludge from nitrification reactor of wastewater... | reverse complement strand
CGCTGAAGAAAATTCTGCACGTGGCGAGGGAGTTGTTGCGTCTGAGCGGCGCGCACGGCCCACAGCGCCATCGCCTCGGCGCGCAGGAATCGTTCGAGCAGCGCCCGTTCGCAGGATGCAGGCAGGGTCATCATCGCAGCGCTCACTGATCCTCCGGCGGAGTAATCGGTCCGGCCCACTCGCCCTTGGTCAATCCCACTTCCTGCGACGCGCCGTCGGGCCATTGAAAATAGCCGACCGCATCGACGAAAAGAATGAGTGGATCCGAGTCTTCTCCAAGTCCCCGCCACCAATACCAGCCGGCTTCCTTCGGCTTGTCGTTTGTCCACACCAATCGTTGCATCGTGTCTCGCTCTCCTCGATCTCGCGGGACCACAGATTCGCCCTCGGCGGGCAGGTCCCGTTTCTGATACAGTCCGGTTCGCGCCTGATCGCAGCGCGCACCCTATCATGGACCGACTACCAATAGAAGAGGCGATCCCCGCGCTCCGCGACACACTCGCGGCTGGACGCGCCGCGCTCCTCACCGCGCAACCGGGCGCAGGCAAGACCACCCGTGTTCCCCTGGCGCTGTTGGAAGAACCTTGGCTGGCCGGGCAGAAGCTGATCATGCTGGAACCGCGGCGCCTGGCCGCCCGCGCTGCCGCGGCTTATATGGCTGCGAGCCTACGCCAACCGATCGGCCGAACTGTCGGGTATCGTATTCGACATGACAGCAAGGTCGGGCCGGACACACGCATTGAAGTCGTCACCGAAGGCATCCTCACGCGGCTCCTCCAGCATGACCCGTCACTCGCCGGTTACGGCCTCGTGATCTTCGATGAATTTCACGAACGCAGCCTGCAGGCGGATCTCGGATTGGCTTTTGCCAGAGAATCGCAACGGTTGTTCCGTCCGGACCTCCGTCTGCTGATCATGTCGGCCACACTCGACTGTGTCGGCGTGACCAGGATCCTGCCCGATGCCGCGACCATCTCCTGTGAAGGCCGGCTCTTTCCCGTCACCACGCACTATCTCGATCGACCGATCGACGGCCACCTGGAACCGGCGGTAGTGTGGAGCATCCGTCAAGCACTTATCCGCGAAGACGGCAGTCTGCTTGTCTTTCTCCCAGGCATGGCGGAGATTCGCCGGGTCGAACGTCACCTGCGCGAAAGCATGCTCGGCCCCGACATCCTCATCGCGCCGCTCCACGGGGAACTCCCGCAGGACGAACAGGAACAAGCCATTCTCCCCGCCCCCGCAGGCCATCGAAAAATTGTGCTGGCGACATCGATCGCCGAAACCAGTTTAACCATCGAAGGCGTGCGAGTCGTGATCGACGCGGGGTTGATGCGAGTCCCGCGCTTCGATCCCCGCTCAGGCCTCACCAGGCTCGACACCATTCGTGTCACACAGGACGCAGCCGATCAACGGCGTGGCCGTGCCGGCCGATTGGAACCGGGCACCTGCTACCGCCTCTGGACCAACGCTGAGCAACAGGCGCTACTCCCGCGCCGCCCTCCTGAAATTCTGGAGGCGGACCTGGCGCCATTGGCGCTGGATCTGGCCGAATGGGGCGTCCTCGACACCGCCGAACTCTCATGGCTCGATCCCCCGCCGACCGGCGCATTGGCGCAGGCGCGCGACCTGTTGCGGCAACTCGACGCCCTCGACGCGCAAGACGCCCTCACGGCCCATGGCCGCCGGTTGGCCCACGTCACAGTGCATCCGCGGCTCGCGCACATGATGGTGACTGCCGCCGCCCTCGGCTTCGGACCATGGGCCTGCGACCTGGCTGCGCTTCTCAGTGAACGCGACATTTTGCAAGGCGGACCGGGCTGGCGAAATGCCGACCTGCGGGTCAGAGTGGAAGCCTTGCGCGGCGACAGGGAACATCTGGCCGGAGCAACCATCAACCGGGCCGGCTGCGAACGGGTCCGGCGCGCCGCCGAACAGTGGCGGCGTCAACTCCAACTTCCCTCGCCCATCGGCGACAGCACCGAGCACATCGGCATCCTGCTCGCCTTCGCCTACCCGGACCGCATCGCGCAGCGCATCGCCGGCAGCGAGGGGCGTTATCGCCTGGCCAATGGACGAGGCGCCTCGTTCCACACCGTTCAGGGTCTCTCGCAAGAGGACTATGTAGTTGTGGCGCAACTCGACGGCACCGGAGACTGGGCGCGCATTCAGCTCGCAGCACCGGTCTCTCTCTCCGATCTCCAGCGCCGTCTCACGGAACAGATCCACTCCGTCGATCTGCTGGAATGGGACGAGCGTTCCGAAACCGTGCGCGCCAGACGGCAACGGCGCTTGGGCCAACTCACCCTCGACGATCGAGCCCTTCACGAACCGGATCCGTCCCAAGTCACCGCCGCCCTGCTCTTCGGGATTCGACGGGCCGGACTGGCCTGTCTGCCCTGGACCAAGGAGCAGCAACAGTGGCGCGGACGCATCGCGTTTCTCCATCGCGTCGATCCCACCTGGCCCGACCTCTCCGACGAAACCCTGGCGCAAGATCTGGAACGTTGGCTGAGCCCCTTTCTCGATGGGCTGACGAGTCTGGCGCAGGTCCGCCGGGTCGATCTTCAACCGCCGCTCGATGGACTGCTGACCTGGCAACAACGGCAGGAACTGCCACGCCTCGTGCCGACACACATTACCGTCCCGTCCGGCTCCCATGTGAAGCTGGATTACGACCAGGGTGAGTCGCCGGTGCTGGCGGTGCGATTGCAGGAAATGTTCGGTTGTCAGGACACGCCGAGAATTGCAGGCGGCAACGTGCCGGTCATGGTGCATCTGCTCTCACCGGCAGGAAGACCCGTGCAGGTGACCAAAGACCTGGCGAGTTTCTGGCGTTCAGCCTATCAAGAAGTGAAAAAGGAATTGCGGGGCCGTTACCCGCGCCACCATTGGCCGGACGATCCGTTGACGGCGCAACCGACGAACCGGACCAAACGGCGGACGTAAGCGCGGAGGTTTTCGCGCTCCCGACCGGACAACCTGGGCCGGCGCTTGCTAATCTTCCTCAATTGCCGCATTCTACCGGAGCAGAGTTCCACCCTTACTGCCAAACTGCCAACGGGATTCGAATGGACCAATTTGCCATCGTCACCGCCTTCGGCCAGGATCGGCCCGGCATCGTCGCCCTGATGGCCGACAGCCTCTACCAATTGGGTTGTAATATCGAAGACAGCTGCATGACGCGGCTGCGTGGCGAGTTCACCATGATGCTGATGGTGCGGCTCCCTGCCGGGATCGATGCCGAAACGCTCGGCAGTCGTCTCACCTCGCAAACCGCGCCGCTGGATCTCGCCCTGTTGTGCAGATCGCTACCCAACCAGGCTGCAACCAGACAGGACACCCAGGACATGCCGACCTTCATGTTATCGGTCTATGGTGCCGACCATCCGGGCATTGTGGCGCAGGTCGCACGAACCGTCGCACAACAGGGCGGCAACATCACCGACATGAATACCCGCGTGATCGGCTCGGGGGATGTCCCCGTCTACGTCATGGTGCTGGAAATCCAATTGCCGCAACCCGGGCAGGCAGAATCCCTCCGGCAAGCCCTGGATACACTCAAGCCGCTGTTAGGCGTGGACCTGTCCTTCCGTCCGCTCGAAACTGTCACCTTCTAATCGTGGCTATCCGTCCGATCCTGCAGTATCCCCATCAAGACCTCAAATCGAACAGTGCCGCCGTCGTCCCCGGTGATCCGTCAGTACAGGACGTAGTACAAGACCTTCTCGATACGCTCGCCGCATCACCCGGCGTGGCATTGGCAGCACCGCAAATCGGGCATGCCGTGCAGATCATCGTCGTGGATGTATCACGCAAGAAGGGGGAAACGGGGCATGGGCTTGTCGTCCTATTGAACCCGGTTATCCTGGCCCTGGAAGGTCGGAAGATCATTCGGGAAGGATGCCTGAGCGTGCCCGATTACACGGGCAATGTCTTGCGGCATGAACAGGCCATTGTAGAAGGTGTGACGCAAGAAGGCCGGGCCATGACGATCCATGCAACAGGATTCGAGGCGCTGGCCTTCCAACATGAAGTAGACCATCTGAACGGCCTGCTCTTCCTCGACCGCATTCAGTCGCTCAGCACGGATCTCTTTAGACGGAAGTCACGGAGCTAACACACGCCGGGGAGAAAAGGCATCTGCCGATCATTTGATCGGTCGCCATCCCTTCAGGCGGGCTGCAATGGCCTCCCGCTGATCGACAGTCAGCATCGCTGCCAAGGCATCACGGCGCAATCGGGCGCGACCGCTATCCTGACGACTGGCGAGCGAATACCAGAAGAACGCTTCCAACACATCTTGAGTCACGCCCTGCCCCTGCTCGTACAACAGGCCCATGTCCCGCTGTGCCAAGGCATGCCCCTGATCCGCCGCCACTTGGAGCCAGCGCACCGCTTCAGCCTCATCAGTCGTGCCCAGGCTTCCCGTCAGCAAGGCCTGGCCCAACATCCATTGGGCGTTCGCGTCACCCTGTCCGGCCAGGGCTTGCAGTTGATGTTCCGAGGCGGGATCGGCGAAAGCAGGCGGAACAGCACCGAGCAGCACTGTGGCCACGGTCGCCGTCGTCATCAGTATCAGTCCCCACATTCTACGATCCGCCATACTCACACTCCGTCACTCGCTCAAAGATCGGCTAAGACGGCGGCGGCGGCATTTCGCCCGGACAACAGCGCACCATCCAACGTGCCGGTTTCGGAATAGTCGCCACATTGGTACAGGCCGGGTATCAGGCGTGGCGACACCTCGCTCACCACACAGGCGGTTCCCAGCAGCCCCTGCCGCTCCCCATTTGGCTCACATAGTACTTGCTCGGCAAGGGGCGGCTTTTATGGGCCTCGCAATCGATTTGTTTCTTGATCCGCACGGACCGATAGGTCCCTTGCGGTATCTGCCGATCCACCTTGAAGTCCTTCAACGTCCACAACGTCACGGTCTTGCCGCTCGGCCCGATCGTGGCCATATCCACGTAGCCGTCATACTTGTGCGTGCCCCCGACCAACAACCACTCCGCCCATGCCGTATCATAAAAAAACCGCGTCGAGCACAGAACCACACCAATATATTTCAGCATCACAGGTGACTCCTCACGAGATACACCCTGAACGATTGTTGTGTCCCGTTACCGATCCCCCGGCTTCAGGTGGCCGCCAAGCCGCGCCCATCATACCATCGGAGCCAGGTGACATACATCCGTCACGCCTGCTTCTCTTTCATCATCCGGCAGTGTAGAGTCAGACCATGTTCCGCAAATCCCAGGGCAGGCGGAGAGGAGCGCCGCCTCGCCCGACGTCGCCGAATGTACCAGCCAGCGCGAAACGGGTCACTCTTGACCGCCTGTTTTCAAAACTGGGCATTGCCAGCCGCAGCCAGGCGCAGGAATGGATCAGGGCCGGGCGAGTCCGCATCAACCAACGCCTCGTCCGCGTGCCTGAGGCCTGGGTGGCCTGGCCCGGTGATGTGGTCTCCCTCGACCAACAGTCGCTGCAACCACGCGCGCCGCGTGTTATCCTTTTCCACAAACCTAGAGGCCTGGTCACGACACATCGGGACGAAAGGGGCCGGCAGACGATCTTCGATGTGCTGCCGCCTGAATTGAAAATCTTGCATGCCGTCGGACGACTCGACCAGGCCACGAGCGGACTCCTCCTCCTCACCAACGACACCACACTCTCCAGCTTCCTGACCGATCCCAGGCACAAGGTGCCGCGGCTCTATCTTGTGACCGTGCGGGGCGAGGTGACGGATGCAACCGGACAAGCAGCCATCGATGGGCTCGATGATGAGGGCGAACGCCTGCAATGCTCGACGGTGAAGATTCAGAAACGCTCCGGACGGGAATCGCACGTGGAAGTCACGCTGACTGAGGGGAAAAATCGTGAAATCCGGAGGTTATTCAAGGCCCTGGGACATGAGGTCACCAGGCTCCGCCGCATTCAATACGGGCCGTTCGCTCTGGGCGATCTCCAGCCGGGCGCCTGGCGCGAGCTCCCGATCGAGGAGGCAAACAGGCTGCTCCATCCACACACATCGAGCACCTGACACCGTCGTCTCTCCGCAGCCCCTGTCACCTTGTACCATCCATCCCCTCACACCAGCCGGTCCGGCGAAAGAACTTGCCAACCACAGGCGCTGTGCTAAGTTGAATACAACAGGCGAAGCGTTCGGGAACACAGAGTCCGCATCGTACTGAACGTCCCACTCTGCTGTCGTCCACCACAATCCATCACCACAGACGCCCCGCGAGGGACAGGCAGCCCTGCGAGTGCGGCGGTTCGCATACGGGAGAACAAGAGTAATGAAACAGATCATGACGCGATTGGCCACAGGAATCACCGCCCTGGCGTTTGCTGCCACTCTGGCTGCTCCCGCAGTCACCTACGCCACCGGCCCGGATAAGGCTCCGATGGAGATCAAGGTTCGCGTCAGCGAGAAGGGATTCTTGGATGAGAAGGGGAAACCCTATGGCGGGAAGCGGATGTTGCAAGTTCCAAAAGATACGGTGGTCAAGATCACCTTCGTGTTCGGTGAAGACCTGACCAGTCTGGCCGCGGGAGACACGCACCAGATTTCAGTTCGCGCGGAAGACGGCTGGAAGCAGGAAACCGCCCCGCTGTGGATGATGAACCGGGAATCAACCGTGAATTTTCTCGCCGGCGAGAAGGGACGCCTGCAGTATCGCGCCTACTGCATTCTCGACTGCATCGGGATGGAACACCTGACCAACTTGATTATTCAAGTCGTCTAGGCGCGCCCTGGAGACGTCGTTCGTCCCTCGTCTGTCGCAAGCAGCCATTCCCGCATTCTGAAGAGAAGCTTGACGAGAGACGAAAGACGGCCTCAGGGCCGGCCGGCCCTGAGGCACTCAGCCTGCTCTAGTAACCTCGACCGGTGCTGCCCCCTCCTCCACTCATACGATTCAGCGGCAGGGCGTCATAACGGGTCTTCAGATCGGGATGTTGGGCCAAGTATGTATCGACCGCTTCCTTATCGGCAAAAATCTCCTTGCTGCGGACGCGATACTCCTCCAAGGAGAGACCGCGTTTCGACAACAGGTCGCTGAGCTTGGCGTTGATGTCGTCGCCCATTTCCTTCATCTTCTCCGGCGACGGCCGTTGCCCGGCTCCGTACGACTCCCCGCCTTTAAAATAATTCGTCATCATTTCGCCGATCTCGATTCGGGCGTTCACGAACTTCTCCACATCACCCGGTTCCGTCGCGAGGCCGGTTCCCGCCAACAACAGCACGCCCAATGAGATCCCGATGATGTGACGCGATACTTGCATGATCATAATGTCCCCTCAGAGTGAATAGACCAACCTCACCTCATATCCGGCATCATACCATTCCAGCCAAAGGCTGTGCACGGCAGTCAGTTGCCCGGAAGTCTATCACTTTATTTCGGCAATCCTGTCAGGAAATCTCCGAGCACCGTGCGAAACTGCTCCGGATCCTCGGCCATCATGAAATGACCCGTGTTGAACGCCACCAGCTGCGCGCCGGAAATCTGCGCCTGAATGCCCTTCGCAATCGCCGGCGTGGCCACATCATCCTTCGCGCCGACGAGGATCAACGTCGGCACCTTGATGCCCGTCAGTTGGCCATGCACGTTGAACTGCGACATGGAGGTCAGCGCCTCCCGAATCACCGTGCCATTCCAGGTGGGAATACGGTCGAGCAGCGGCTGATAGGTCTTGGCCTGCGTGCCGCGAGGAAAACTCTCGACGATCATGTTCTTCGAGACCTCACGATAATCGCGTGGCGCGCCGATCGCGGGAATGTCCTTGTCCAAAACCATCGCCTCGTCGGTCGTGGAGATCAACACGAGCGCCCGTACCCGTTCGGGATAGTCTAACGCCAGCCGCTGCACAATCATCCCGCCCATCGACACTCCCACCCACACCGCCTGCTTGATCTGCAACACATCGGCCAGCTTGATCAAGTCGTTGGCAAACTGTGGGATGGAATAGCCGGTCGCCGGCTTTTCCGAATCGCCATACCCGCGCAGGTCTACCGCGATACCGCGAAACTCCGGCGAATAGGCGCCGACATATTTGGGAAAGATATTGCTGGTCGTGACCACGCCATGCACGAAGATGATCGGATCCCCGGTGCCCGCCTCCAGAATGCTGAGGTGCACACCGTCCACATCGACCATATGGCGCTGGAAAGGCTGATCGGGAGGGATGACATCGGAGAGTTGGGGAGGATGCGCCCCGCTGTTGGTACGAACCGGCGGGGCCGTCCCGACACAACCGAACAGACCAACCAGCCCCATCGCGAGAAGGATTCCAGAGACCAGCATGCCGCTCCCCTTTCTGAACAGACCGACAGTAAATGGACCTAGCGTATGCTGTCAGCCGGAGAGATTCAATGCCGGAATCAACCGAAGAGCGAACCGGGCGACCCGGCTTCCCCGCGGCTACTCAGCCGGGAGACCGTCACCCGGACCGGCACCAACTCAATCTGGGGCGGCATGGCAAACAGCACCTGTGCGAGACCTCGATAACTCGCCTCCAGTTCACGGCAACGATCCACGAATCGACCGGATGCCAACCGCGGAAAGTAGTCGCGATGGTGTTCGTAGAACTGCGCCCGCCGTTTCCAGCGATCGGCATGGATCTTGAGCAAGCGGGCGGCAAACCCCGAGAGACGGAGCGACACCGGTCCGGGCCGTTTTGATTCGATAGGGCGTTCGACGACGGAAGAAGATCTCATCACTGCTTTCATGGCTGCTCCTCCTCTGCGCCCGTGGCATGGCTCAACGCTCATAATAGGGCGGCTCAGGAGGCGCCGGTCCCGGCTCACCCAGCCCCACTGTATTCCGGTCACATGAGGAAAAGATTAGTTCGACATGAAAATCTGTTCATGGAAGGGATGGATACCTTGTGGCGGTTCACCGGCCGCCCAGCACCTCGCGAAACACCGCGGCAAGATCGTGCAGGGCTTGCGCTCCATTACCCACATAGACCGAACCGTGCATCGTCGCCAGGGTTTTCGGCTTCAGCGCGGCCAGCCTGGTCAGGGTGGGATCTGTCAGCGTGCAATAGGGCATGTAGTTGGCCAACGGGCCCTGCTGATACTCCACGAGCACGTCCCGACAGCGACCGACCACATCCGACTGGGTCACCGGTTCACCGTTGCCCGCCTGGTGAAAGAGATCGGAACAGAGCAGCGTGCGCTGGGTTTCTTCGAACATGAGGCCCGACTCCCAGCAATGCGGCACATGCGGCGTCGCCAGGAATTGAAATCGAAACCGGCCCGTCTGGAGCACCTCCCCGTCCGCCATACCTTTTGCCGGGCGGAGCGCGAGACAATCATCGACACTCACGAGCTTGCCCACCAGACTGCAGACCGCCTCCGCCTGGGGAGCCACCCGCTGCCAGTCGGGCAACGATCCACATTCATCAGCCTCGAAATGGCTGAACCCGATCCAGCGCAAGGTCCGCACGTCGATGAGCTGAGCCACCGCATCCTTGACCTCAGAAAACAGCAGACGCGGGCCGGTGTGAAACAGCAGCGGTTCATCATCACGCACCAGGAACTGGCTGAATTGGAGATTGAACGGCTCGAGGAAGGTCGTGATGCGAAACAGGTCCGGAGCGACTTCGGTAATCTGCGCCATAACGCCTCCACCAACAATGTGGCGGGCATCCTACCTGGCCGGATGGAGAGGTGCAACAGGAGGGACACACAGCATTCGAATCCAGGCGAAGAGGCTTCGCTCAGCGGCATCGGAACAAGGGCGATGCCATCGAGGGCCAAGGGATTCCTCTAGCAGGATGCGAAAAAAGTCCGCCAGCGGCGTTCTCGCATCACTCAGAAGCTCACCGTACGGCACGAGCACGATTCGCCTCTTCGTTCGCTGCGGCCTTGCTGGACAGCCTTTTTGCGCATCCTGTGGGCGATTCTGACGCGAGACGGCCCCTGTGCGAAACGCGACGTATGACGCAATAATCGAGTTGTTCCGCAGCCTGCTAGTCGTGACAACCAGGGGCGCGAGGTAGAACAACAACAGGCAGGCATGACGAGAAGAAGTCGACGACCGTTCAATGAGATAATAGCAAGGAGACCACCATGCAACAGCAAATCCAGCACCCGGTTCGTCGCAGCGAGCGGCACCGCCCCGTTCCTGGGAAGGAAGACGTCTGACCCCTGTCGGCCCGTGAGTTCATGAAGCTCCCCGTCTCGGGATTGCTGGCGGCGGGAACACGCATCAACCTCACGCGCCTTACACCCCCTGATCAGGCTGCATAGATCGGGTAAAAAGATCGTGGAGGTGCCTTATGATGACGGAAAGCCAGCCTCCCCACGTATGACGAACACAAAGCCGCCGAAGCCGCTTTCCGCGGCCTTCCCCTGGACTCCCGTTGGTCCAGAGGAGCCCAGATAATCTATATCGGCATTCTGGAAGTCATCAACGGCCACGATATCGTCTCCGACCACGACTGGGAAGAGGCAGCCGCCGCTGTCGGATCCTGACTCGCAACCTGGCTATCAAGCTGTCCAGCATCACAGACCCCTTTCTCTAAACCCCGGGGGTCTATGGCCCGGCCAACGTCTGGCCTCAAGAGATCAGGTTCATCGGAACTGAAACCGGGACGTGAGAGAAAGGGAAACACCTATCGGGCAAGTTGCCGCAGCACCCGCCCCTTTCCGTCATTCGTCATATTTCCGCGCATTGCCGTAAGACTTCTCGACCGGATACTTGGTCTCGTTCTTCTCCAGCTTCGCGCGCACTGCAGCATGGACATCCAGGCCAAGGTCGTGACAGAGATATGAGAGAAGAATGACCACATCGGCGATTTCGTCCTCTACTCGCTCCCGCGACGGGCTTTCCAATAGGCGCGCCACTTCCTCGTGGGTTTTCCATTGAAAGACTTCGAGCAATTCGCTCGCCTCGACGGCAATCGCAGCAGCGAGTTCTTTCGGCTTATGAAACTGCTCCCAATTGCGCTTCCTGCGAAACTCCAGCACCATCGCCATCACGGCAGCATTCAACATATGGTGTTCTCCTTGCAGCAACGTCGGACCGAAAACGCAGGAGCCGGTCCAGGCTTGCCGGCATAACCAATCCTGATCAACCTGTCTCAGCCAGCGACATCCTCATCACCAGGCAGTGTAGGGCCTCACATGGTGTGATTCTAAGACGGCCCTTGCGATACATCCTTTCACAATGCGCACGCCTGATCGAACGACCCCGGACATGATTGAATTGAAGCCGCGAGTGGCGTAGAGGATAGTGTAGCGAAGCTTCGGGCGACTCGTCATGCGCATCTTGTCCTGGCTCTACCGGCGGGGGATCCGATCATGAACCTACGACTACTGTGCACGTTGTTGCTCTTCATATTATTCACCCTACCGGTCCAGGCCCAAACACCCTGTTCGGACTGTTTCTACGCCGCTGAAGAAGAGGCCAGAAAATGCCTTGATAATGCCATCAGCGCGGGCGACAGGAATGACTGCCTGGAAAATCGGCGCGTGCGACTGAAGGCCTGCAGCGACAATCAATGTCAGACGGTCAGGGAGGAGATGGTGACGAAGGACACGCAACCGACACCGAGTCGGCCTGGTCTCGCACCGTACACACCCACGGAAGGCGAATGGCTGGCGCTAGTCATACGAGCCGGCCTCAGGCGGGAGGCGAGTCCAGACCAGCCCTACTCCATCGACATCGTGCTTGCGGATCCCGAGACGATTCAAATCGTCGTGCGATACCAGTCCACCGCGAACCGGGACAAGATGAATCAAACCATTGCCGCCGCCAAGGAAGCGATCAGAAGCACGGCCAGAAGTTATGGATGGGACAAGTGGGTCAAGATCAGGGAGAGTGTCGAGATGTCAGCCGCCAGGAAATAAGTGCCGAGAACCGACGGTGACGCGCAGACCGGCGAACTTTGTCCAACATGGCCCTCATTCCTCCTAGCGGATGCCATGATCAGTTGTGCCCTTCACTCCATGATCAGCATGATTTGCGCGGGCGTGAGGAGGGCGCCTGGTTGGTGACATCCCAGCCAGGTCAGGGCTTCCGACCCGTTGAGTCTTAAGACCGATCGGGCCAACAACGTCGCGAACAGAGCCGTGCGCCCGAGTCCGGCGGAACAGTGAATCAGGAGATTTCGCCCCTGCGTGGCCTGCGCGTGAGCCTGACGGAGCACGTCGGATAGGCGGCCATCCATAGGAATGCCGTAGTTTGGAATCGGGAGCGGGAGTACCGCCAGTCCTTCCTCTCGATAGATCGCGAGCAGATCCCGTCCGGTTTTCTCCCGACATTCGTCCGGCGTGGCCAGCAGCACCACCGCATGGATGGAAGCGGCTCTGAACTCCGGCAGCAACGTCCCTTCAGGATCGTAGAGGCCGAAGGGCATCGCGCTGCCATAGACCTGTCCAGGCAGATTGAGCGGATAGGCCGTCAGCGGCCTCCCGATTTTCTGCTCTCGTGAGATGTTAGCCGGCATGGTGCTTCACCCTTCCTTTCCGACAGGGAACATCGTGAATCGCGCGATGCTGTTGCTGGTGCCGCCACCATCGTTTACCAAACTGCTCGAGAGCCCACTTCGCCTCAACCACACCGGAGGGTTCAATTTTTCCTGACGTCGCTCGATACCTGTTCGAAGCCCACTGCCGGGGCACGTGACAATTTTCACAAACACCTAATTCAGCACTATATACCCGCAGGGGTCGAGGGGGGTCCATACCTTTCCACTAGAATGCCTTGAATCGACATGGAACAGATGGGCCGTCCGCGCGGGGCGTCGGAGCGAAGTCCGTGTATAGCGGTCTTTCAGCCCCTGCAGACCGAGCGAACGAGGTCTCCCGACGACTATGCCTTTTGGGGTACTCCCTCAGCGGAATTGTCGAAGGTGCCTCTTTGCCCTACTCTTCCTAATGGAGAGTGAGTCGCAAGGCACCGCGAGTTTATTTAAGACCGATCGGTTTGAGGAGCATATATATGAAGGCTGCCGCTTCTCTACAGCCCCCGCCACTCCAGCTCATCACCATCGACCGTCGCAGAGAAGAGCCCCACAGTTCCTGTAAAGTTCACACTCCAGTGCATACCTCCCCCACCAAGCGGCACCGGTACCGCATGATCGCCTTGGCATCGATACATACCTATATCGCCTTTCATCTGATTTCTTGGCATGTCTTCGGCATCGAAATCTGGGGCAAGACCGCGATGATGGGGGTACCTTCTCTCGCCAAAGGAACTATCAACGCCGCATCCATCATGGTCATCCTCATCTTAGGCTCAATCCTTATCTGGGGACGCGGGTTCTGTGGTTGGGTCTGCCACATGCGCGGGGCGATCGAGTTCGCTGATTGGATTCTGCGCAAGCTCAAGGTGCCTCAATACTTAAAGCTGCGTGAAAAAAATGTACTGATCAACACCCCTCATCGTTGGCTCTTGAGGATAGGAGCTTTGTTTGTATTGCTCTTACCGGTCATCATTCTTCTTCACAACGTAGGATTCACGCCCAAGGTGAATGTGATGGCGCCGGCGCCAATTGCAGATTTGCCTGGTTACGAAGGTAAGGCGTTTGCAAAAAACACCGCGTTCTTCAATTTTGACATCAATCCGACGTGGAACGACTATCTGCTCGCCTTTGGGCTGGCGGTGTTCATCCAGTTCACGATGAGCATCGTGATGAACCTGCGCTACGGGCAGGGTGCATTTTGCCGGATCTTGTGCCCCTACGCTCCGATGATGGTCCCACTGATGAACATCTCCCCCGTGCAGGCCAAGATCACGCGTGTGGCCCAGTGCACAGGCTGCCGCGATTGCAGTAACGCCTGCCCGCAAGGCATCGACGTCAGTCGGGAGATCTTCCATTTCGACGGGAAAGTAACGAATACCGAATGTATCAAGTGCTATGCCTGCATCGATGCCTGCGACGACAATGTGCTCAAGGACACTGCTGCGCCAGGCGTTCCCCAAACCGCTCCCCTGAAACCCTATGAGAAACGGCCTTGGCAGGTGGAAACGATTCGCAAGGATGGCCTCCTGACGAACGCCAGACACATGCAAGTCTTCGAGCCCCTTGGCCCTGTGGCTGATTTCACATCCATGATCGTCGCGCTGATTTGCGGCGGCATCACGTCACGGTTCGGCGGATTCTGGTTTTATCCAGGCGCCATCATCTCGTTCATCGTGTTTAGAGAGTGCTGTAGGTATGCGAGCGCCTGGTCCTCCGCGCGGAGGGAAAAGCGTCCTGTTTCACTCGTTGAGTCATAGACCATCACAAAGAGAACGTCAGCGTCATCAAGAACCGTTGTAACTATGGAGGGCTGAATGAATACCACAACAAAAGCACACGACTACTATTGCCTGATCACAGAATTCTCGATGTATCTCAAGGAAAAGAAGTCGTATTGGTTGGCGCCGGTCATATTTGTTCTCATGGCAATGAGCGCCCTTGCGTTTTTTCTCGAGGGCAGCGTTCTCGCTCCGGCGATCTATTCGGTGTTCTAGACTCCGGAAGGCACGAGTCTCCCCCCAGGGGGGCCTGATTGCGCGCATACCGGCCGTGCCCCCCAGAAGAAACCGTTCGCGCAGTATGTATACAGTCGCACACGTGTAAAAGTGTGCTCTTTGATTGGCAAGTCCCGCATCTTCGTCGATACTGTTCCAATGCATGAGTCTCCCGTAGGGGGACAGCACGCAGCCCGAACGCGTTCGCCAGCCGACCAGGAACAACGGATGCCACACCGACGAAGCATCGTCTCCACAACCCTGATCACAGTGGCAATTACCCTCGCAATCCTCCTCTCCCTCGAAGGCCTGTCGCGGATCCTACTCACGGTGCGCGCAGATCTTTCGTCGCAAGAGCCCGATTGGTATCAATACGCCTCCGACGTCGGGTGGGAAAGACGGCCACACTTCAAAGGTCTGGTAGGCGGAGAGCGGCATGTTCACGATGCGGCTCGATACCTGCGCGAGTTCGACACGCAAGGGTTTTTTGCTGAGGATACTCCACAGATCCACGATACGGCCCACAAACGCATCCTCGCGATCGGAGATTCCAACACATTCGGCTGGGGCGTACCGACCCGGAATGCATTTCCGGAAGTCCTGGACGACCTGCGTGAGGATGCAGACGTGATCAACCTGGGAGTGAGTGGATACACATCCTTCCAGGGGTATGAAATCCTGGCCAAACAGTTCTCCACAATTCAGCCAGATCTAGTTATTGCGTCGTTCAGCTTCAATGATCGGCGTGTTGTGCCGTCAGAAGAGGCCATTGACAGCCGGGAGAAGTTCAACCGAGAAGCGCTGTCGCATCAGTTCGACCTCGTTCGCGAAAAAATCTACCTGTTTCGAGTCGTACAGAGCGTGGTATCCAAATTACGCTCGGATAACCGTCGTGCTGAATCTGAGGTCCAGGTCGATGCCCGCAACGCCCGAACACGTGTCTCGCCGGAACAATACCGGCAAAACCTGGAGCGCATCGCACGCTTCTGTCGGGAGCGGCAGGTGCCGTTGGTCTTTGTTCTTTTTCAGGATAACCCCGCCCACTCTGAGCACTTGCGGGCCGGCATCGCTCACATGAACAATGGGCAGTATGAGCAAGCTGAAGCCGAGCTGCGCATCGCGGTCAATATGGATAACTGGTTCTCAGAATTGGGGAGGAAGTACCTGGCCCTCGTCTTGGACCATCGAGGGGCTTCGGAGGAAGCGAAATCAGTGGCGACCCTTACTCTCCCCGTCGAAAAACTCATGCACGGCGGCAGACCACTCCGCCTCGACAGCGAATACAACGAGATCGTGCGAGCCGTCAGCCGGGAGTATGGCGCGACCATCGTCGAAGCCGGGCAGACCCTCGCGCAAGATGCCAGCCTCTATCTGGATCTAGCCCATCCGGACGAACGAGGTCATCGACTCGTCGCTACGATCTTGAATCACGCGCTCGACGGGCTCTTGCACAACCCGCAAGTCGCAGCCCAGCGGCGCGCTGATTGAAAAACGGTCATACGATCCCGTCTGACGGCCACCCTGGGGTTCTCCCCGGCCAGTTTATCCCTTCAGCCGTCAGCGGTCTCCCGTTCTTCCACTCCGGGGATGCGTTACCCGGCATGGTGCGCCGTCCAATCTTTCCAGTCCGCGAGCGTGGCCTTCGTCATCGCTTTTGCCGCCTTTCGCAACCATCCGGATTTTCGTGCAGCGAGGTCACGCTGAACGGCGCTGATGCGTTTCTGGTCGCCGAGGTGCACATTCGCCGTCTCCCAACCCATGGCATACAGCAACTTGCCCTCATCTCGTTTTTTCGGCAAGGCCGTCAGTTCAATACGAGAGCAATAGGGCGACAGCCGCCGGAGCAACCACTGGCCTTGCATCCGCACAAAGGGATCACGACAACGCACGGACTGCTCCAACATCGATTGATACAAAAGCGGGCCACCTCCCTGACGCCCTTGAGCCCAGAGCCCGGCGGAAGCAATCAACCGCTTGGCTTCCCGGGCCACCTTTCCCCCTCGCCACTCGGCGAGGGCCACAAAGCGCGGGCGCCCCAGGCTTCCCAGCCCCGATACGCGCCGCCGCAGACCATACGATAAGCCCGCCTCCGGCATCACCTGCTCAAGCGCATTCGTCACCTCGTGAGGCACCGTTTTTTGAACCATCGGCAGGGCCACCATCTTTTTCCAGAACTTCACCGGGTCGCGCAGGGAGTTCGTCGCGATCTCACGTAACCAGGAATGCTGCTCCGACAGCACAAACGGCCGCCCGCCGGCCCGCAGCCCTTCGAGGTAGCCGGTCAACACCGCCTCGCAGGCCTCGTCCAACTTGACGGCGAGACGCTCAGCCCTACCGGCGAGTTTGGCGCTCACGACCAAGCGCACCAGGTCGCTGGCGTAGGGAACAGCACAGGCTTCGTCAAAATCGTTGATGCCCCAAATCAAGCGGCCTTCACTGTCGCGCCACGTGCCGAAATTTTCGACATGCAGATCGGCAACCGCTCGCAGCGAGGGCGCCGTGGCGAGGTCGGCGCAAACCTCCGGCCAGACTTGCATCCACCGGTAACAAGTGGCCCGCAGAAACGAAAAGGCGCTTTGCGCCATCATGGCGTGCTTCAACCGCAGATCAGCCGGCACCAACGGCACCTGCCGCGCCGACCATCGCTCATACTCGTGCGTCGCCTGAAGAATATTCATGGGGTGAACTGCTCAGCGAGGCGAAGGTCTCACGTCTTCCGCCTGACCGCAAGCCATTGCGCCCGATGGCGTGCCCCTGGCTGCGTCGGCAAAAGGTCCTTCTCCCGTCAGATATGTCTGGCAGACGGCGAGCGCAGTCCGTGCTCGGAGAAACATGCGTCATCTTTACATTTTAGGCGAATGGTGGCAATGTCAACCAATATCACTCCTCGTCACAATCAGACCCCATCTGGCGCTGACCGACAGCAGAACTCTGAAGCACGCTCAGCGATGAACAAACGTCCACTGCCCTCCCGTATGAACGACCTCGCCCATCAGGGGAAATAATGTTCACACCGACCAACTTGACCCTATCGGCACTGACGGACATCCTCACCACTCTTCGAAAAATTGGTATCGGTGCGACATCCATGGAAGAGGTCGCAGGTCTCATGGTTCGATACCTGTATGATTACTTTGTGATCAAGGGAACCACCCAACGATCCTGTGCACTCGTGCGGTTGTTCGTCACCCAACCATTCGGCGGACTGAATTCGGAGTTGCAGGTCCGCGCCAGACAGATGCTCGGGAATACCCAGGAATCGCCTGCCCATAAGTGCCTCGTCTTGTTAGGAACCGTCGGGCAGGAATCGGAATGGAATTCCAGGCACCTATCGAGCGGGCATCAAGTCATCCCCTTGCCCAGCGAACAGGTCCTTTCCAGCATTCCCATGATCTCACAGCTCATCAACCAGCTTGGAGTCGATGTAAATTGTGTGCTCAAGCCGACGCCGAACATGCTTCTCGCAGCCGAGCAACAAACATACAACGTCTTCTACGTGCCCGAAGCGGTAGGAAGTCCTTACATTCCGGCGCAGCAACATTTTGTCGTTCCATTCGGCATCAAATCCGTGCTGGGGTTCGGAGGATTGCTTCCCTCGGGGGAGCTCTTTGCCGTGATTCTATTCAGTAAGAGCCACATTCCCGAGGAAACGGCGGCGCTGTTCAAGCCCTTAGCTCTTGCCGCCAAGGCGAGCCTCCTTCCGTTCGATAGACCCGACACGATTTTTTCCGCACCCGGTCGTTTGGGAGAGCCTCACCAACCGCAAGCCGCGCCGTCGGCCGATCAGCTCCGTTCGCACGCATTGGTGCTCGACCAGCTGATGGATGTCTATGAACGTACCGTCCGCGATCAGTCGTCGCGCCTCGACAAAGCATTGCTGGATGCCCAGGCCGCCACTCGAGCCAAGTCGGCCTTCCTGGCCGTCATGAGCCATGAGATCCGCACGCCCATGAACGGCATTATCGGAATGACGGGACTTTTGCTCGATACGGATTTAACCGCTGAACAACGCGAGTATGCCGAGACCGTGCGCCGGTCCAGCGATGCCCTTCTCAACATCATCAATGACATTCTGGATTTCTCCAAATTCGAAGCGGGCAAGTTGACCTTGGAGTTGATCGATTTCGATTTACGAGCCATGGTCGAAGAGGCGCTGGACCTCTTCGCCGAGCCCGCCCAGAGCAAGGGGTTGGAGCTCGCGTGCCTGCTTCATGCAGGCGTGCCCACGGCACTTCGTGGAGATCCCGGCCGGCTGCGACAAATCCTCGTCAATTTGATCGCCAACGCCCTTAAATTTACCCAGGAGGGAGAGGTCATTGTTCACGTGACCCGGGGAGCGGAGACCGAGCAGCAGGTCATGATTGAGTTTGCGGTGTCGGATACGGGAATCGGTATCCCCCCAGAGGTCCAAGCGATGTTGTTTAAACCTTTTTCCCAGGCAGATACGTCGACGACGCGCAAGTTCGGCGGGACAGGGTTGGGACTGGCTATTTGCAAACAGCTCGTGGAACAGATGGGCGGGGCCATCGGAACCGAAAGTGTCCCCGGCCAGGGGTGCACGTTCCGATTCACCGTGCGGTTGGCCAAACAGGCGACACAGCCGCAGGAGCAGCCGTCGCTGAGAGGGTCGCTCGTGGGTCGGCGCTTGTGCATTGTTGACGACAATGCCACCAATCGACGAATCCTTGAACATCATGCCCTCCAATGGGGTCTGCGGAGCGCCAGCGCTTCGGACGGTCATCAGGCTCTGGCGCTTCTGAAAGAGGCTGCAGCCAATGGGGAAGCGTTCGATGTCGCGATCCTCGACCTACTCATGCCGAGTATGGACGGGCTCGAACTCGCCCGGACGATTCGCGCCGATCCGAAACTGGCCGCTACCCGTCTTGTGCTGCTGACCTCAGTCGGCATGCGGGGCGAGGCGGAACGGGCCAAAGACGCCGGGATCGTCGCCTATCTGACCAAGCCCGTACGTCGCGCGCATCTCTACGATTGCTTGTCCTACATTATCGATGCGCCGGCGGCGTCTGCCGCCGACAGCCTGGAAAGAGACAGCCGCAACCGATCTCCGCACATGTTGTTGACCCGACACGTGCTAAAGGAAGTGGCGGTGGCGACGAAAATACGAATTTTGGTGGCGGAAGATAACATCGTGAACCAAAAAGTGGCCGCCTGCCAATTGGAAAAACTGGGGTATCGGGCCGATGTGGTTGCCAACGGGCTCGAAGCGGTCGAGGCAGTATCCCGAATCGACTACGCGCTGATTTTGATGGATTGCCAAATGCCTGAACTGGACGGGTTTGAGGCGACGGCGGTGATTCGAAAAGAGGAACGAGACCATAAACGCCCACGAGTACCAATCATCGCCATCACCGCGGGCGCCATGAAGGACGATCACCAAAACTGTTTGGACGCCGACATGGATGACTATTTGAGTAAGCCCGTAAAAAAGGAGGATCTTACGGCCATCATCAACAAATGGCTGTTCAAGAGTGGTGAGAAGTGACTGTAGCACGTGCGGAACGGTGACGCATTCGTTGGCCTATGGGCGGCAGTCCTGCTGACCCACCGCCCCCTGACCGCCAGCTTGAACAGACGGCTATTTCTCCATCCGCTGTAGCGTGGTCACATGGCCCTTGTCGGTGATGTAGGCTTTGACCATATCGCCTTCCACCACCTTATCGAGCTTCGTGCTCTTGTCCACATGTACCCTGACCAGGTCCACGTCGGTATTCCTGATTTGATAAAACTCCCCGTCCATCTTCATTAGCGTGCCTTTGACGTGTAATGACTTGTCAAGCAGCGGCCCCCGAATGTGTGCATGGCGTCTTCGGTGATGATGGGGTCAGTGGCGAGAGAAACGTCGCCAGTTTCTCCGCCGGCGTCAGGCCCTGGAGAGCCCTGGAAAACCGGTCGTAGTTGTAGCGATGCTCCCAGGCGCGCAGGGCCTGAGCGGCTGACGTGAACTCGTCAAAGGTCGCGCGACTCCAAAACTCCTCCTCGTCGATGCGATGACTCCGTTCCACCTTCCCGTTCTGTTCGGGCCGGCGCGGTTTGATGTGCCGAAGACGGATACCGGCTTCTTGCACGGCCAGAGCAAAGGCAAGGGGGAATTCGGTCCCATTGTCGACCTGAACCTTGCGAATGGGAAACGCGAGGGTGTGTCGCACCGTAGCCAAGAAGTCGAGACTGGTGCCGTGATACTTGCGCGGATACAGGCGCAAGACGCGATAGCGCGTGCAGTCATCCAGGGCCGTGTACTGAAAACATTTCTGGCCGGCGACTTTCACTTCCTTGACATCAATCTGCACACAGTCGCCCAGCTGCTCCGGATCGGCTGCCGGGGGCGTCAAGGGCAGGTCTTGCAATCACCCATTCGTCTGTTCCGCCCGCTTCAACAGCGGCTGATCGTGGACGCATGGACGCCCAAATAGTCCGCGATCTCCAGCGATCTACCTTGATCGCGAGGGTAACCATCTAACACGATCCTTAGAACCACTGCTACCAGAAGTATGAAGAGGGGACCTCGCATCAGCGCAATCGAAGGTAATCTTCCGCTGAAAATCCGGCGTCCTTCAGTATCCTCATGGCTAGGCCGCACCCCGATGTCGCAGCTGGATGGCCTTACGAATATTGCGTTTGGCCTCTTCAATCGTGTTTCCGTTGCTGAAGCAGCCCGGCAGGGTCGGACTCTAGGCCAGATAGCCGTCGTTCTCGGCTTCTTTTTCGACCACAATTTCAAACGTAGAGAATCTCTTCCTCATTCCCCTTTCAACGTCGGAGCATAACATACCGCTCATGGCGAATGGCCTGGACCAAAGAGCTGATGGCTGATGACGTAGAATGGAGAGGCCAGAAGCGACCAGTCCCTGCTCGCCTCTGTGCGATAAGCACTGGCTATAGGCTCTTCCAGCGCATCTTGCGTCCCTAGAACCCGAGCGCCTTTTCCAGATCGTCCTGGCCCTTTTTGAATTGCTGTTTGGCCGCCGCGTCCTTCTTCTTGGTCAGGGCTTCCAGCTCCGCGGCCTTTTTCTTCAGCGCCTCGTCCTCGGCTTTGTTCGCCAGCTCTTCTTGTTCCTC
>WBZN01000759.1_pt1 | contig 21549 bp, 18 predicted proteins | sample 5204281 | NCBI WGS metagenome assembly WBZN01 (sample SAMN12344347, study PRJNA552823) | activated sludge metagenome | biome: Activated sludge suspended growth; feature: Nitrification reactor; material: Wastewater; isolation source: activated sludge from nitrification reactor of wastewater... | reverse complement strand
CTTCGTCGCCTCGCGACGAAACCTTCGTCCGACCTTCATCCGGCGATCATCATCGGTGGGCGCGAACGCCGACTCGATCGAGTTCACTTGCTCGATCTCGTCCCAGTCGAGGCCGACGCCCAGGTCGCACTTCCCGATCAGGGTGCGATACTGAAAGACGACTTCGACAAGCATGAGTTCCTTTCAAGCAGGGGCCGTGCCACTCACTCGAAGGGGGACAAGCTCGGGTAACGAGGCGAAAGTGCGTTCACCCAAGGGCGCGTGGTCGCCCCGATTCCCGGGTGGTGTGCCCCCACACGGGGGGAGCGTGGCGACCCCGACACTGCGCAGCTGTTTGCGCATGTAACCTCGCGCGATTCCCTGGGTTGAGGTATCCAGGGGTGGGATGGATCTGTTCGCGCAGAGCGCCAAGAAGCGCCATGTCGGGCAGCCGCTCGCAGAGCGGATGCGCCCGCGGCACCTGGAGGAACTGGTCGGCCAGGCCCACCTGATTGCTCCAGGGCGCATTCTGTCGAGTCTGGCCCCAGGGCGTGCCATCCCGTCCCTGATCCTCTGGGGGCCCCCCGGGAGTGGCAAGACCACCCTGGCCCGCCTCCTGGGCGAGACCCTCAAGGCAGAGCTGACGGCCCTGTCGGCCGTCGATGCCGGGGTCAAGGACGTCCGGGAGGCGGTCGCGAAGGCCGCCGCGCGCCGCGACCAGTTCGGCGCACGCACCCTCCTGTTCATCGATGAGATCCACCGGTTCTCGAAGACCCAGCAGGACGCCCTGCTGCCCCACGTCGAGGCGGGGACCGTGACGCTGATCGGCGCGACCACGGAGAACCCGAGCTTTGGCGTGGTCGCCGCGCTGCTCTCGCGGTGTCGGGTGGTGAGGCTCGAGTCGCTCGCGGAGGACGAGCTCGGCGGACTCGCCGCACGGGCGATCTCGGATCGCGAGCGCGGGCTCGCCTCGCTCGATGTCACGCTCGCCCCCGAGGTCTCCGCGCAGCTCGTGGCGGCGGCCGGGGGCGACGCCCGTCGGCTGTACTCGGTGCTCGAGGTCGCCGCGGATCTCGCCCGCCGGGCCGCGGGGGATCTCCCGCAGGCGGCGATCACCGCCGAGCACGTCGCCGAGGCCGCGCAGGGCAAGAACCTCCTCTACGACAAGGCGGGCGACGAGCACTACGGCGTGGTCTCCGTGTTCATCAAGAGCATGCGCGGCTCCGATCCCGACGCCGCGGTCTACTGGATGACGCGGATGATCGAGGCGGGCGAAGACCCGCGGTTCGTGCTGCGCCGCCTCGTGATCTTCGCGTCCGAGGACATCGGCAACGCCGATCCGCAGGCCCTCGTCGTCGCGGTGTCCGCGCTGCAAGCGTTCGAGCTCGTCGGGTTGCCCGAGGGCGTGCTGCCGCTGACCCAGGCGGTCACGTACCTCGCGCTCGCACCCAAGTCGAACACCGCGCTCACCGCGTACGCGGCCGCCCGCAAGCTCGTGCGCGAACGCGGCACGCTGCCCGTGCCCGCGCGGTTTCGCCCGGGCTCGACCGAGCTCGATCGCTCGATGGGCCACGGCAAGGGCTACAAGTACCCGCACGAGTTCGAGGGCCACTACGTGCCGGAGGACTACCTGCCGGACGCGATCGTCGACGAGACGATCTATGTCCCGAGTGACTCGGGGTTCGAGGCGGAGCTCGGCAAGCGGCTCGCCGACAACGAGGCGAAGAAGCCGGAGCGCTGAGGGAGCGGTCGCAGCGCGGCGCTACGCGAGCCGGATCCAGCGCGCCTTGGCGGCCTCGATCTTCACGCCGAACGCCTGCGGGAAGTGGCGCAACACGTAGGCGAACGCCTGCTGGATCAGCTCGCGATCCACTTCCTGCGGAACTTCCATGTTCTGATCGTGGGGATCAGGGCGGATCCCGAGGCGAACGACCTCGGTCAGCCGCAACACGTGGAGGCGGTTCACGAACAGCGCGTGCGCGATGCCGAGGAATAGCTCGTCGGTAGCAGGGTCCAGGGCCATGGAAGGCCCCTTACTACCACACCCCGGCGGGGCGTTAAAGCCCGCTCATCACCTTGCTAGGGCCGTTTCCACGCAGTCCGAAGGCCGAGGAGGCGCGCGTTCGGGGTGATCTCGTAACCCTGCACGTCGCCATTGGATAAGACGACGTTGTCCTCGTGCCACAGCGGCACGATCGGGACGTCGGCCGCGACCAGGCGCTGAACCTCGCCGTAGATCAGCTTGCGCTTGGCTCGATCGAGCTCGTGGCGCCCGAGCACCGTCAGCCGGTCGACCTCGGGATTCTTGTATCTCCAGCGGTTCCCGCCGTCGGGGTTGCTCGGATCCGGGATCCGCGACGAGTTGAAGTACATGAAGTAGTAGTCGGGCTCGCTGATCTCGCCGGTCTGCATCGACGCGAGCTGGTAGCTGCCCTTTTTGATGTCGGCAAAGAACGTCGCAAACTCGAACGAGCGGACCTCGACCTCGAGCCCGATCTCGGAGAGCTGCGCGGCGATCACCCGCGCGACCGTGACCCGGAACGCGTCCGAGCTGGTCTTGTAGACCAGGGTGGCGCGGGGCCGCGGCCCGTCACCATCCGGGTCGCGAAGGCCGGCGTCGTCGAGGAGCTGCCTCGCGCGGGCGAGATCGCGGTTCCAGTGCACGACGTCATCGGCGTAGGCCCAGTGCCCCGGCGGCAACAGCCCCGTCGCGAGCTTCGCGCGACCTCCGAACTTCGCGGCGATGATCGCGGGCCGATCGATCGCGAGCGCGATCGCCTGACGCACGCGCAGATCGGACAGCAGCTTGTCCGTGTTGTTCATCAGCAAGTAGGTCAGCAGCACGCTCGGTGCCGAAGCGAGCTGCACGCGCGGCCGATCGCGGAGGTCGTCGAGCAGATCGAGCCGCACCGAGTTCTGGATCAGGTCCGCCGAGCCGCCGACCAGCATGAGCAGGCGCGCCGAGGCGTCGCGCACGAACTTGATCTCGACGTGAGGGACCTCGGGCTTGGCACCGAAGTAGTACGGGTTGCGCCCCAGGACCACATGGGTCGAGGTCAGCTCGTCCACGACGTACGGGCCCGCGCCCTTGCCCTCCTTCGAGATGATCCCGAAATCGAGGTCGGTGAGGAACGTCGCGAGCGGCTCCTTCAGGGTGAACCTGACCACGCGCTCGCTACGAGCGACCACGCTCGAGAACCGCTCGGTGAACCCCTTGTGAAACAGGCTGTCCGAGTCCGGGGCGAGCATCGAGCTGTACGTGTAGGCGACCGCGGCGGCGGTCACCGGCTTGCCATCGGAGAACCTCGCATCAGGCCGGACCTCGACGTCCCAGGTCAGGTCATCGATCCGGTCGATCTTCGACGCGAGCTCGAGACGCGGCTCGAGGTTCACCGTGTCGACCGCGGTCAGCCCGGCGTGCACCAGCTTGGACAGCTTGCTGTCGTGGTTGCTGATCGCGTAGCGCGGATCGGCGCCGGCCATCGCGGCCTCGATCACCATGACGAGCGTGTCGTCGGGGGTCCGCCGGCTCCGTGGTGTACACGCGAGTCCGGTCGCGAGGGCGATGACCACCCAGGTGATCGTGATAGCGTTTCGGCGTGGGCTCATCTCGGGGTGTGCGGTGGCTGCTGGCCGCGGGGCTCGCGGCGGTCAGTATCGACGCCCTGCCCGCACGCTCGCAAGGTAGCGGCTCCGGGACGGAAACGCCCGCGGATCGCGCCGCGGAACCGGCGGAGGAGGACGACAGCGCAGGGAGCGGCGGCGCGAGCACGCTGATCGCACCGCCGATCCCGCAGGCACGCAAGGGATGGCTGCGCGACCGGCTGACCGCCGCGCTCGCGGCCCACCCGACCCTCACCCGCGCCAGGATCTCGTTCGCGGTCACCGACCTGGCGAGCGGCGAGGAGCTCGGCTCGCACGACGCCGACAAGCCGTTCAACCTCGCCTCGAACACCAAGCTGTTGACCTCGATCACCGCGCTCGCCACGCTCGGCAGCGGATTTCGCTGGCGCACCGCGGTCTACGCCGGCCCCGTCGACGCCACCGGGAAGATCGCCGGCGATCTGTACTTGCGCGGGCGCGGCGATCCCTTGCTCACGGCCGCGCAGCTCGAGGCGCTCGCCGACGAGCTCGTCGCGCGCGGCATCCGCGCCGTCGATGGTCAGCTGGTGATCGACACGTCGTACTTCGACGGCGTGACCGGCCCGCCGCACTTCGACGAGCAACCCAAGGAGCAAGCGGCGTTCCGCGCGACCATCGCGAGCCTGGGCGTGTCGCGCAGCGCCGCGACGGTGCTCGTCGTGGCGAACCCCGCCGGGGCCGCGACGGTGACGCTCGAGCCAGACGCTGGTGACTACGTCAAGATCTCCAAGCGCGAGGTCGTCAGCGTGACGACCGGCCGCACGCGGCTGCGCGTCGACACCAAGCTCAGGGCCGGCCATGTCGAGCTCGAGGTCTCGGGGCAGATCCGCGCCGGCGAGGGGAGCTGGGAGGTGCGGCGCCGCGTCGACGATCCCGCGCGGTTCGCGGCGGAGGTGTTCTTGCGCGCGCTCGCGACGCGTGGGATCGCCGTCCGGCGGCGCACGATCGGTGATGGCCCCGTCCCGCTGACCGCGAAGCTCGTCGCGGTGCACGACAGCGCGCCGCTCTCGGACGTGCTGCGGTTCATGAACAAGCTGTCGGACAATTACGTAGCGGAGTGCGTGCTCAAGACGATCGGGGCCGAGACCAAGGGCACCCCAGGGCCTGCGACCTGGGCCGACGGCGTCGCGTCCGTCGGGAAGTACCTGGCGTCGATCGGGATCGCCGCTGGCTCGTACCGCGCGGACAATGGCTCGGGCCTGTACAGCGCGACGGAGGTGTCCGCGCATCAGCTGATCACGCTGCTCAAGACCGCGCACGCCGACTACCGGATCGGGCCCGACTTCGTCGCGTCGCTGCCGATCGGCGGCGTCGACGGCACGCTGGCGAAGCGCTGGCATGGCAAGCCGGCGCGCGGTCGCGTGCGCGCGAAGACGGGCACGCTCGACAAGGTGACCACGATCGCCGGCTACGTCGGCGTCGACAGCGGTCACCCGCTCGCGTTTGCGATCCTGGTGAACGACATCCCCATCGGCCAGCGCGGCGCGGCACGTGCGATGGCCGATGACATGGTCGACATCCTGGCCGCGTATCTCGGCGCGCGCTAGCGTGCTTCGGAGGCGTCCCACGGCCTGCACCATCGCTCGCGCCGCCGCCCGAGACCGCGAGCGGAGTGTTGTTGCCGTCTGCAGAGGGTGGTATCAAGCCGACACCAAAAGGAGTCCGCCATGGCCGAGCTCAAGGGCAGCAAGACCCACGCAAATCTCAAGGACGCGTTTGCCGGCGAATCGCAGGCGAACCGTCGTTACCTGTACTTCGCCAAGGTCGCCGACGTCGAGGGTCACCCCGACCTGGCCGGCCTGTTCCGGGACACCGCCGAGGGCGAGACCGGTCACGCACACGGTCACCTCGATTACCTCAAGCGCGTCGGGGATCCGGCGACGGGCGAGCCGATCGGTGACAGCGTGAAGAACCTCAAGGCGTCGATCGCCGGCGAGACCTACGAGTACACGCAGATGTACCCGGGCTTCGCGAAGACCGCCCGCGAGGAGGGCTTCGAGGAGATCGCCGAGTGGTTCGAGACCCTGGCTCGCGCCGAGCGTTCGCACGCCGGCCGATTCCAGAAGGGCCTCGACACGCTGAACACGAAGTAACCGGGTCCCGAACGCGACCGAGGCGCCTCCTCATCAGGGGCGCTCTTTCTCGTTTCGGGTCGTTTCGAGCCACGTTCGAGACGGGTTCGAGCCGCTCGGGTACGATGATCGGGTGGGACGAGCGGGCCGGCGGCGCCGGCCGGCGGCGTCCTCGAAGAACCAGCGTGGTACACCCCCCTCATGAACCTGGTCCGCCCCATCACTCGTCGAGACATCAAGGGTCCGGCGCTCTACGGGCCGATCCGTGACGACTATCGCCATCGCGTGATCGCGATGAAGCGTCCGCGTCGCGTGCTGATCGGCGACGTGGTGTCCCTGGTGTTCGAGAACCGCCACACGCTGCAGCTGCAGATCGAGGAGATCTGTCGCGTCGAGAACCTCACCGCGGACGAGCAGATCAACGCGGAGATCGCCGTCTACAACGAGCTGATGCCGACCGCTTCGTCGCTGGCGGCGACGCTGTTCATCGAGCTCCCCCCCGATGCCGATCCGTACGTCGTGCTCGGGCAGCTCGTGGGGCTCGACGAACATGTGGTGCTGCACGTCGGCCCACATGCGCTCCGCGCGTCCTTCGAGGCCGGGCGATCCACCGCGGACAAGATCTCCGCCGTCCAGTACGTTCGGTTCCCGCTGCCGCCCGAGGCGCGCGCGGCCCTGCTCGCGCCCGACACGCCGGTGGCGGTCGAGATCGATCATCCCGGCTACCGCCATCGCGTCGAGTGCCCCGAGGCGACGCGTGCGTCACTGGCGAGTGACTATGAGTAAGCGGCGCATGATCGGCATCGGCATCGCGCTCGTCGCCGGGTGCGGCGGCGGCAGGCGCGAACAGGCGGCGGCCGAACGGCAGCCGTTCGCGTGCAAGGATCGGCTCGTCAGCTACGTCGTCTCGCACCACATGGGTGGCGACGAGCTCGGCGTGCAGATGGACTGCAAGGAAGGTCCCCGGATCAAGCGCTGGCGCACCGACAAGACCGGCACACGCCAGGACGACGCGCGCTCGCTCACCCCCGGCGAGTTCGACAAGGTGTGGGCCGAGGTCGACGGCACCGGCTGGCCCAACCTCAAGGACTGCGGGAACGGCACCGCCGGCAAGCAGGATCCGGTCTACGTGTTCGACGTCAAAGACGACCAGAACACGGCGACGTTCCAGTGTCAGTCGCAATCGATGCCCTACCCGTACAACGACATCGTCGATCCGCTCGATCTCGCCGCGCAGCACGGCCGCGGCCAGCTCGGTGACGACGAGCCTGCTGACTTGAAGGCCGCGGACAAGCTCAAGGGCACGAAGAAGTGACCACGCCGCTCGCGGGTGGGACGGCGGTGGTCACCGGAGCGAGCCGCGGAATTGGACGAGCGATCGCGCTGCGCCTGGCGGCGGCGGGTGCCGAGGTCGCGCTGTGGGCACGCGACACCGACGCGCTGCGCGAGGTGGCGGCCGAGATCACCGCCGCGGGGGGGCGCGCACGGCCGATCGTCGTCGATATCACGAGCCCCGAGGCGGTTCAGGGCGCCGCCGATCTGGTGCGGCGGACCATGGCGCCGGTGCGCACCGTGATCAACAACGCCGGCGCGGTGCTACGCAAGTCGACCCTCGCGATCACCGACCGCGAGTGGCGACATGTCATGGCCGTCAACCTCGATGGTCCGTTCTACGTGACGCGCGCGTTCCTGGTCGACCTCACCCGCGACGGTGGACGGGTGATCAACATCTCCTCGATCGCAGGTCGCGAAGGCACCGCGATGCTCGCTGCGTACTGCGCTGCCAAGCATGGTGTCATCGGCCTCACGCGGGCCCTTGCGGAGGAATTGCGTGCTGCTAAGGTCTCCGTGAATGCGGTTTGCCCAGGTAGTGTGGACACGGTGATGCTCCGTGAGGGCATGCCTGGAGCGAGGCCTGACATGAGCCCAGACGATATCGCGAGCACGGTCATGTTCCTGGCGACGCCACCGCCGCTCGGTGCACCGGCCGCGCTGACCGGGTCCTGCATCGACGTCTACGGATAATGGACAGGCCGATGCGAGAGCATGCAGCATTCGATCCGACCGCGCTGTCCTCGCTGCCGATCTTTCCGCTGCCCAACTGCGTGCTCCTGCCCGGTGGCCTGTTGCCGCTGCACGTGTTCGAACCGCGCTATCGCGAGCTCACGCGTGACTCTCTCGCCGGTCATCATCTGATCGGCGTCGCGCGCCTGCGGCCCGGCTACGAGCAGACGCCCTATGGCCGTCCGCCGGTGTACGAGCGGTTCGGCGTCGGCAAGATCATCTGCTCCGAGGAGCTGCCCGATGGGCGGTTCGCGTTGCTGCTCCGCGGCGTGGCGCGGGTCGAGATCGCGCGCGAGCTCCCCGTGGCCCGCAAGTACCGGATGGTCGAGGCGCACCAGCTCTCCGATGCCTCGTGCGATCCGGCCGACGCTCGCGATCATCATCACAAGCTGATCACGCTCTGCGATCGCCTCGCCGAGGTGATCGAGCAAGGCGGCGCCCAGCTGCGCGACCTCGCGCGGGCGTTCGAGACCCCCGGGGCGTGTGCCGACGCGGTGGCCGCGGCCCTGATCATGGATGCCGATGCGCGTCAGGAGCTGCTCGAAGCATGTGATCCGATGGTCCGGCTGCAGCGCACGCTCGGGCACGTGAGCCACCTGCTCTGCGAGCTCGCGCCGTGCGACAGCGCGGTTAACTGACGTCGCGGTCGCCCCGGCTTCGAGTCTCTGGGCGTTGCGGTCCGAGCGGATCGGATCTATCTCCTAACGCAACGTATGCAGCCCACCGCCGAACGTCACGAGTTCCAGGCCGAGGTCAAGCAGCTGCTGGATCTCATGATCCACTCGCTCTACTCGGACAAGGATATCTTCCTGCGCGAGCTGATCTCGAACGCGTCCGACGCGCTCGACAAGCGCCGGTTCGAGCAGCTGACCAACACCGATCACGGCGCCGGGGATCTGATGATCCGCATCGAGGCCGATGCCGCCACCCGCACCCTGTCGATCAGCGACACCGGGATCGGGATGTCGCGCGAGGAGGTGATCAAGAACATCGGCACGATCGCGCGCTCGGGCACGCGCGAGTTCCTCGCCACGCTCAAGGAGGCGCGCGACAAGGCGGTGGTCTCGCCGGAGCTGATCGGCCAGTTCGGCGTGGGGTTCTACTCGGCGTTCATGGTCGCGGACCGGATCACGTTGCTCACCCGCCGGGTCGGGCAGCCCACGGCGACCCGCTGGGAGTCGGTCGGCGATGGCACCTACTCGATCAGCGAAGCCGAGCGCGACGCGCCCGGAACCACGATCACCTTGCACCTCAAGCCAGAGGACACCGAGCACGGGCTGCGCGACTTCACGAGCCCGCGCGTGCTCAAGGACGTCGTCAAGCGCTACTCGGACTTCGTCGCGTACCCGATCAAGATGCAGCAGTGGCGCGAGGGCGAGGCGGCGGGCGCCGCGAAGGTGCTCGAGGACGAGACCCTCAACTCGATGAAGGCGATCTGGGATCGTCCGAAGGCCGAGGTCACCGAGACCGAGTATCGCGAGTTCTACCGCCACCTCTCGCACGACTGGACGGATCCGCTCCGCACCATCCCGGTCAAGATGGAGGGCACGCTCGAGGCCTACGCGCTGCTCTACGTCCCGGCGAAGGCGGCGTTCGACCTGTACAGCCCCGAGATGAAGCGAGGGCTGCAGCTCTACGTCAAGCGCGTGTTCGTGATGGACGAGTGCAAGGAGCTGATGCCGGCCCACCTCCGGTTCATCAAGGGCGTGGTCGATGCCCACGACCTGTCGCTCAACGTGTCCCGCGAGATCCTGCAGAAGGATCGCCAGATCCCGATCATCCGGAAGCAGCTGGTCAAGAAGGTGCTCGCGACCCTCGACGAGCTCAAGGCCGAGCAGTTCGACGACTACCTGAGCTTCTGGGCGAACTTCGGGCCGGTGCTCAAGGAGGGTCTGCTGTCGCTCGAGACCCAGGATCAGGAGAAGCTGCTCGACCTCGTGGTGGCGCCGTCCACCGCGTCGTCGAAGGTCACCTCGCTCGCGGACTACGTCGGCCGGATGAAGGAGGGCCAGGACGAGATCTACTTCCTGTCGGGGACCTCGAAGGACGCGGTCGCCAGGTCGCCGCTGCTCGAGGCGTTCGTCGCCAAGGGCTACGAGGTCCTGCTGTTCTCGGATCCGGTCGACGAGCTCTGGCTCGAGCGCGGCATGTCGTTCAAGGGCAAGCCGCTGGCCTCGATCGGGCGCGGCGCGGTCAAGCTCGGCACCGAGGAGGATCGCAAGAAGACCGCCGAGTCGCTCGAGCAGCAGCTCAAGGAGTACGGCGCCCTGCTCGTGAACCTCCGCACGCACCTGCAAGACGACGTCAAGGAGGTCCGGTTGTCGAGCCGGCTGACGTCGTCGCCCGCGTGCCTCGTCGCCGACGACGATGATCTCACGCCGCGGATGCAACAGATGCTCGCGCAGATGGGCCACGCGGCGCCGAAGTCCAAGCCCATCCTCGAGCTCAACCCGGGGCACCGCTTGATCCCGAAGCTCCAGTCGATCCTGGTCGCGAGCAGCGCCGACCCGCGCCTCGCGCTGTACTCCAAGCTCCTGCTCGGCCAGGCCCACCTGGCGGACTCTGGCCAGCTCCCCGATCCCGCCGCGTTCAGCCAGACGATCGCCGAGCTGATGCTCAGCGCCTAGGCGACGCCGCGCGCGCGCGCGTCACTTGATCACGGCGAGCCGCGGCGTCCGCTTGGGCTTCGACAGCACGTTCGCCGCGACCTTCATCGCGGCGCGGGTCGCGAGCTCCATGAACAGATGCGCATTCTCGGAGTCCGGGCTCGAGATCACGATCGGGACGCCCGCGTCCCCGCCGAACCGGATCCGCGTGTCGATCGGGACCTCGCCGAAGAAGTCGGTGCCGGTCTCCTGCGCGAGACGCTTTCCGCCGCCGTGGCTGAAGATCTCGTCGTGGTGCCCGCACGCGGGGCACTTGTAGTAGCTCATGTTCTCGACGATCCCGAGGATCGGGATCTCGACCTTCTCGAACATCGCGATGCCCTTCACGACATCGACGATCGAGACCTCCTGCGGCGTGGTCACCATCACCGCGCCCGCGATCGGGATCAGCTGCGACAGCGAGAGCTGCACGTCGCCGGTGCCCGGCGGCAGATCGCAGATCAGATAGTCGAGCTCGCCCCACTCGACGTCTCCGAGGAACTGCTGGAGCAGGCGATGGACCATCGGGCCACGCCACACCACGGCCTCGGCCTTGTCGACGAAGAACCCGACCGAGATCACCTTGATGCCGTGGTGGACGGCGGGGATGATCTTCGAGTCCTTGCTCGCGGACGGCGGCACCTCGGGCGCGCCGAGCATCGTCGGGATCGACGGGCCGAACACGTCGGCATCGAGCAGCCCGACCTTCGCGCCGTGGCGATGCAGCGCGAGCGCGAGGTTGCAGGCGACCGTCGACTTACCGACGCCACCCTTGCCCGCGGCCACCGCGATCACGTTCTTCGCGCCCTTGAGCATCGCCTTGTCGCTCGGGGCCGGCTGGTACGCCGTGGCCACGTCCGCGAGCACGTTGACGCGCTTCGCGCCGACCGCCTTGCAGGCGTCCTCGATGCGCTTCGCGAGCTCGCGCCGCGCGGTAAGTGGATACGCGTGGGAGGGGATGTCGAGCTTGACGAGCACGTCGTCGCCCGACACCTCCACGCCGCGCAGCACGCGATAGCTCACGATGTCGTGACCCAGCACGGGGTCGGTGACCTTCGCGAGCGCTTCCTTGATGGCGGATTCGTTGATCATGCGATGTGTCCCAGCTTGGTCTTCTTGGCGGCGAGGTAGCCCGCGCTGTGTTCCGTGGTGCCGACCCAGTGCGGTTCCTGAGCATCGACGACGACCCCGGCCTGTTCGATGCCGGCGATCTTCTGCGGGTTGTTCGTCATCAGGCGCACGCTGGTGACCCCGAGATCGCGCAGGATCCCCGCCGCGAGATCGTACGAACGATGATCCGCGTCGAACCCGAGCGCGAGGTTGGCGTCGACGGTATCGGCGCCATCGTCCTGGAGCTGATACGCGCGGACCTTGTTGCCCAGGCCGATGCCGCGGCCCTCCTGGACCAGGTACACGACGACGCCGCGGCCTTCGCGACCGATCCGTTCGAGGGCGGCATCGAGCTGCGCGCGACAATCGCACCGCAGGCTTCCGAGCACCTCCCCGGTGAAGCAGGACGAATGGACCCGGGTCAGGACGCTCGCGCCCGCGACATCACCGAGCACCATCGCGACATGCTCTTCCGGTCCCGTTCCGATCGCGGACCCGCCGGCCCCAGCCTCGTCACCGGTCCGATACACGATCACCCGGAACTCCCCGTTCGGGGTGGGCAGCTTGGCCTCGGAGTACCGCGTAATCATGGGATTGGGCGTGTATGGCTGGATGGGGCTCCCTTGTCAATCCACGTGTCCGTCTGCCACCGGCTGGTGCTAAGGTGTCGACAAATGGCAGTCCGTTCCGTCGTGGTCTGGCCTGACGACCGCCTCCGGCAGCCCTCCGTGGCCGTCCGGAGCGTGGATGCGTCGGTGCGGGCGCTCTACCAGGACCTCGTCGATTCGATGTACGCCGAAAATGGCCTTGGAATCGCGGCGCTCCAGCTCGGCGATCCACGCCGGATGTTCATCGTCGAGCCCAAGCTCGCCGGTCGACCCGAGACCGACCCGCCGCTCGCGTTCATCAACCCCGAGGTGCTCGAGACCTCGGACGAGATGCAGGACAGCGAGGAAGGCTGCCTGTCGTTCCCCGAGATCTATATCAAGGTGAAGCGCCCGATGCGGGCCAAGGTCCGCGCGATGGGCCTCGATGGCGAGCTGTTCGAGCTCGAAGGCGAAGGCCTGCTCGCACGGTGTCTCCTGCACGAGCACGATCACCTCACCGGCAAGCTGCTCGTCGACTTCGTCGGCCCGCTCAAGCGACAGATGATCAAGAAGAAGCTGATGCGCGTGAAGGACGCCGAAGCCGACGAGGTCGAGGCCTGAGTCCGACATCGCCGGTCCGTGCATGGCACAAGGCACCGGTGGGCGTGTAGCCTTCGCTCGTGACCGATAGCGTCTTCGTTCGAGGCCTCGAGTTCGAGGGCAACCACGGCTACACCGCGGCCGAGCGTCGTGGCACGCGCCGGTTCCGCGTGAACCTCACCCTCGAGCTCCCGCTCGCGGCGGCGGCGGCCTCGGACCGGATCGTCGACACCGTCGATTACTGGAAGGTCAGCGAGATCGTGGTCGCGCTCGGCACCCGCTCGACCTTCAAGCTGCTCGAGGCGCTCGCGGGTGCCATGGGTGCGAAGATCCAGGAGCTGTACCCGCAGGCCCAGGTCGTGATCGAGCTCGAGAAGCTCGCGCCCCCCTGTCCCGGTGTCCCGGCCGCGTGTGGCGTGCGGCTCGCCCTCCCGCCGGTGCTCGCATGAGCTTCACGTATCAGACGCCGATCCGGTTCGCCGACGTCGATCACGCCGGCATCATGTATTACCCGCGGTTCTTCCATCTGTTCCATGTCGCCTTCGAAGAGCTGTGGCGCGCGCGGATCGGACCGCGCGCCTACGCGGAGCTGATCGATCGCGATCGCGTCGGGTTTCCTGCCGTGCGCGCGGAGTCGGAGTTCAGAGCACCGCTCAAGTTCGGCGACACCGCGGAGATCGAGGTCAGCATTCCTCGGCTCGGCGAGAAGTCGATCACGTTTCGCTATCGCGTGTACCGCGCGGCGGACGATCGGCCACGCGTCCTCGCGGCCGAGGGCCTGGTCGTGTGTGCGGTCGTCGATCTCGCGAGGTTCGTCGCGATCCCGATCCCCGAGCGCGTGACCGCGCTGCTCGTAGACCTCGTCGAAGCGGGGTGAGCTCGCAGCGCGGATGAGCGTCCGAGAGCGCCGGGGTGTGGAAGTCACCTCGCACCGACGCAAACCGCTTTCGGGGCTTTACCCCACGTGGCGATCGGGCTAAGTCCCATGCTTGATGTTCGAGCGCGATCCCAGGACCCTGGCCCGACTTCAAGCGGTCGTCACCGCCCTCATCGAGCATCGGGTATCGACGTCGCTGGTGGACGTGGAGCGCGCGCTCTCGCGGTGGAGATCGGGCGGTCACAGCGCCCTCGCGGCGCATGGTGCCGTGCTCCGTCACGCCGCCCGCTGCGAGCGGACGGTCGAGCGCGTGACCGCGGCCGCCGGAGATCGCCCCGAGGGCATCCTGCGCGACGCGGTCGACGCCGGCCTGATGTCGCCCGAAGAGTTTCACGAGCTCGTCGGCAAGGAGCCGAACGAGGTCGCGTCGATCGAAGCGTTGCGTGACGAGGACGATGCGAGCGCCCCCGACAAGCGCCGGACCCTCGAGCAGCTGATGGCTCGCGGCCCGGTGCTGGTGCACGTCGACGCGCGCCGGGCCGAGGTCGCGGTGCCGCTGCAGTTCCGCGCCGATCCGAGCCTCGTGCTGCGCTTCGGCTACAAGCTGACGCCCGCGATCGGGGACCTGGTCGTCGACGATACGGCGATCTCGGGCACCCTGACGTTTGCCGGCCAGCCGTTCCGCGTCGTCCTGCCCTGGACCGCGGTGTACGCCGCCATGGTCGAAGGCGAGCAGCGCGGCACGGTATGGCCCGAGGACGTTCCCGAAGACGTGCTCACTGGTGGTGAGGCGCCCGCGGCGGCGCCCCTCCACTCGGCGCCGCCGGTGGTCGTCAAGGACGAAGAGCCCCGCAAGCGCACGAGTCACCTCAAGCTCGTGGAGTGATCAGGCGCGGCGGCCCGCGCGGGTGGCGCACGGCCGCTGCGTTGTCGCAGAACATCGTGCTCGCGGCGACGAGCGGGAACCGCCCCGGAATATTAATCTCCGGCACGGTTGACGACTGCTGCCGATTTCATGAGTATGACGGCGCTAACGGACGTCACATCACGTCACGTCACGTTACGTCTGGTCACGCAACGATGGTGGGGGGCACCGATGTCTACAGACGTCGAGAATCTGGTGGACATTGATCGCGGTCTTGTCAGCAGGCGGATCTACGTCGATCCCGAGCTCTACAAGCAGGAGGGCGAGCGGGTGTTCGCTCGTTGCTGGCTGTTCCTCTGTCACGAGAGCCAGATCCCTCATCCTGGGGACTTCACCACGGCCTACATGGGCGAGGATCCGGTGCTCGTGTGTCGCGACGCCCAGGGCAACGTGGGCGCGTTCCTCAACATGTGTCGTCACCGTGGCAATCGACTATGCAGAGCCGACAGCGGAAATGCAACCGCCTTCACTTGTGCATACCATGGATGGACATATGGCAATGATGGAACCCTGAAAGGGGTCCCGTATTTCCAAGAGGCCTATCACGGTGCGCTGGATAAGGCGGAATGGCCGCTGATCCCGGTGGCGCAGCTGGGCAATTACAAGGGACTCATCTTTGCCACGTTCGATCCGAGCGCGCCGCCTTTGCGCGAGTACCTCGGAGAGATGGCGTGGTATCTGGACTCGATCTTCGACCGGCGGGAAGGCGGAGTCGAGGTGGTCGCCGGGGTCCACAAGTGGGTGATGCCTTGCAACTGGAAGGCGCCCGCCGAGAACTTCGTCGGCGACAGTTACCACGGCCCCTGGACCCACCTCTCGGCCATGAACTCCGGTTTCAGCGCCAGAAAGCGCCGACCGCAGGACGTGCACCGGTTTCATCTTTCCCCCGGCAACGGCCACGGACTGGTGGCCCGGCGTGGTGACGACGTCTCCGATTCCCCCGAGGTCGTGGCGTACGAAGAGATGGTCCGGCCGGAGGTGCAGCGGCGCCTTGGCCCTCGGATCGACGCCGTACGACCTGTCGCCGGGACGGTGTTCCCCAACTTCTCGTTCAACCGTGGCACCGCCCATTCGTTCCGGATATGGCATCCCCGCGGGCCCGACAAGACCGAGGTCTGGTCGTGGATCTTTGTCGACAAGGCGGCGCCGCCAGAGATCAAAGAGGTGATTCGCCTGGCCAGCTTGCGCAGCTTCGGACCCGCGGGCACCTTCGAACAGGACGACATCGACAACTGGCAGGCGTGCACCGAGACCGCCCGGGGGGTCGTGTCCAGGCGCTATCAGATCAACATGCAGATGGGGATGGGCCGCGAGCGGTTCGACAAGGACCTCGAGGCGTGGGCCAGCGACTTCTCCATCAGCGAGAGCAATCATCGGCACTTCTACCAGCGCTGGTCCCGCCTGATGGCAGCCGAGAGCTGGGCGCGGGTCCAACGAGCGGTGCCCTGATGGAACAAGCGGTCATCACCGCGGTCGAGCAGTTCCTGTACCGCGAGGCTCGCCTGCTGGACGAGCGCCGGTTCCAGGACTGGTTGGAGTTGCTGACCGAGGACGTCCGATACTGGATGCCGGTGATGAACCGCCGCTATCCAGAATCGAGCAAGGCGTTCTCGATCATGAACCGGTCTCGATACGAAGCGCGAGAGTTCGCGAACGCAGGCGAGATGGCCATCATGGACGAGACCAAGGCGAGTCTCGCGAGCCGCATCGCTCGCCTCGACACGGGCATGGCGTGGGCGGAGGACCCTCCGTCCCGCACGTGCCACTTTGTCTCCAATATCGAAGTCCATGAGGGAGCGCGAGACACGGAGCTCCGGGTCTACTCCAACTTCATCGTGTATCGAACTCGCGCCGAATCAGAGCAAGACTTCTACGTTGGCAGCCGCGAGGACGTCCTCAGGAGGCTCGGCGGAGAGTGGAAGATTGCGTATCGCAAGGTGCTCCTTCCACAGAACGTCCTGTCGGCGAAGAACGTCAGCAACTTCTTCTAGATCACGGCTAGTTCCGGTGTACTCGGGGGTCGGTGGGGGAATGGGTTCGCGAATCTATTCATCGACATCAGGTCAATCGAGGGGTGGCATGGAGTCCAAACAATCGGATCATTGCGAGCGCGCGCCCATTGCCATCATCGGGATGGGCTGCTGGTACCCTGGGGCGTCACATCCCCGAGAGCTGTGGGAGAACGTCCTCGCACGCCGCCGCGAGTTTCGGCGCATGCCAGACGAGCGCACCCCGCTGGCGCACTACTACGATCCGACTGGCGCGGATCCGGACAAGTTCTATCAAAGCAAGGTCGCAGCCATCGATGGCTTCGTCTTCGATTGGGCGCGATACCGAATTCCCGAGAGCACCTATGTCCGGACGGACATCACGCAATGGCTCGCGCTCGAGGTCGCGCATCGTGCCCTTCAGGACGCCGGGTACACGAGGGAGTCCGTCCCGAAAGACCGCACCGGCGTCTTCATCGGCAACACCTGCACCGGCGAGCAAATGCGCTCGAACACCCTGCGGCTGCGGTGGCCGGTCGTCTACCGCGCGTTGATGGCGGCGGGGGAAGCTCGCGGCATCTCCCACGAGGCGCTCGGTCCGCTGCTGAGCGAGACCGAGGCACACTTCAAGTCGATATTTCCTGACATCACCGAGGACTTCGCGGCAGGATCGATCTCGGCCACGATCGCGGGTCGAATCTGTAACTACTTCGATCTCCATGGCGGCGGCTTCGTGATCGATGGCGCGTGCGCTTCCTCGCTCGCGACCGTGAATACCGCGGCCAACCTGCTGTCCACGGGCGAGCTCGATCTCGCGCTGGCAGGAGGCGTCGACGTCGCGCTCGATCCGTTCGAGCTCGTGGGATTCTGTCGCAACCACGCGCTCTCGAAGACCGAGATCCGGCCGTACGATCGTCGAGGAGACGGGTTCGTGGCCGGTGAAGGGTGCGGCGTCGTCGTCCTCAAACGACTCGACGACGCGCGGCGGGATGGTGATGTCATCTACGCGATCGTCCGGGGTTGGGGCCTCTCATCGGATGGAAGGTCCGGGATCATGCAGCCGGTCGCCGGGCAGCAAGCCGTGGCGATCGGACGAGCGATGGAAGGCGCCGGGTACCAGCTCGACGCCCTCGACTTCATCGAAGGCCACGGGACGGGAACCCGCGCGGGGGACCGGACCGAGATCGAAGCGCTGTCGCTGGCGATGGCCGCGAGCGAGCGTCCCGACGGTGCGGCCCAGCCAGGCCGGCGCACCTGCGGCATCGGGTCGATCAAGTCTCAGATCGGCCACACCAAGGCCGCTGCGGGAGTCGCGTCGCTGATCAAGGCGGTCACGGCCGTCAATCGCAGGGTGATCCCGCCCACGGCGAGCTGCGAAGAATGGAACGACGTGTTCGACACCGTCGGGACCCGCCTGTTCCCGATCGGCCACGGAGAGCTCCGGGATCCGCAGGCGGTGATGCGCGCAGGCGTGAGCGCGTTTGGCTTCGGCGGCATCAACGTCCATCTCACGCTCGAATCGGGATCGCCCCCCTCGCCCAAGCTCGCGCCCGCGATCGAAGAACGCGCCCTCCTCGTCTCGCATCAACAGAATGAGCTGTTCGTGTTCGGTGCTCACACGAAGGAACAGCTGGCCGCCCGCGTCCAGGAGGCGCTGCGCGAAGCCTCACGGCTGAGCCAGGGTGACCTCGTGGATCTCGCGGCCGCGCTGTCGAGCGCCCTCCCCTCCGCGCCTTCCGTCCGGGCTGCCGTGATCGCGGCGACACCGGACGACCTCGCGACGAAGCTCGAGGCCTTGCGCGAAGGGATCGATCAGCAGTTCCCCGAGCCCGACAAGATCTGGAGCAACGCGCGCCGGGACGTGCTCATCGCCAACGCTCGTCGCGGGGAGCGCGTGGGGTTTCTGTTCCCGGGTCAGGGATCGCAGCAGCTCGCGATGTGCCGCGCGCTCCTCGGGCGATTCGATTGGGCCCGAAGCCTCGCGGACGAGGCCGAGCGCGCGGTGTCCCGGCGGACGGGGAGCTCCCTCCTCGAAGCGATCTACCGCCCCCTCGACCAGACCCGTGATGCCGTCGAGATCGACGCATGGAAGGCCCACCTCGCGCGGACCGACCTGGCTCAACCGGCGATCTGCCTGGCGTCGGTCCTGTACCTGCGGTTTCTCGAGTCGGTGGGGATCCGGCCCTCCGTCGTCGGGGGGCATAGCCTGGGCGAGCTCACCGCGCTTCATGCCGCCGGTGCGTTCAACGCGGCGAACCTGTTCGCGCTCGCGTCACTTCGCGGCCGTCTCATGAACGCGCCATCCGATCGACCGGGCGCGATGGCGAGCCTCGACTGCTCGCGAGCGGAGGCGATGAGCCTCGTGGCCGACTCCGCCGGCGTGGTCGTCATCGCGAACGTCAACGCGCCGAACCAGATCGTCGTCTCCGGCGACGTCGCGGCGGTCGAGGCCGTGATGACGCTGGCGGCGAGTCGAGACATCCTCAGCCGTCCGCTGGCCGTGTCCAACGCGTTCCACTCACCGCTGGTCGCGCGCGCCGCCGAGATCTTCGAGGCCGAAGCAGAGCTACCGGACTCGCTGCCAGACCTCCCCATTCAGATCATCTCCAGCGTCGAGTCGGCCCGGTTCGAACCGCAGGCCAAGCTTCGAAAGCATCTGGCGCGCCAGATCGTCAGCCCCGTCGACTTCATCCGGCTGGCGACCGAGCTACAGCGCGAGTGCGATCTGGTCATCGAGGTCGGTCCCGGAAGAGTGCTCTCCAATCTCTGCCGGCAGATCTTCGATCGAGACGTCTGCACGCCGATCGCGGCGGACGCCACGAACTGGAATCCAAATCCAGCGATCGCGATGGCCTTCCTCCATGGCATCGACGTCGACTGGTCGATGGTGTATGCGCAACGGCTCGCGCGCACGTTTGTCAGGCCCTCGGAGCGCGTGTTTATCGGCAGCCCGGCCGAAGCGCCGCTCGCGACCTCGACCACCACGGGCGTGACCCACGCGACCCATCCGGCCGCGGGCGACGCGGTCCTGGAGCGAACGCTGGCGAGCGCGCTCGACCTGGACGGCGATCAGATCGCAGCGTACCTGCGCCGTCGCGGCACGTTCCTGGCCGGCGTCGCCCGTCTCGACATGGAGTCGCTCGGGGCGGCTGGGGGCGATGCGGCGGTCTCGATCGTGTCACCTGCTCGCGGAAGAAGCCGGGCAGCCGCCGCGGAGCACGTGGGGGGCAACGGGACCTCCGCACCGCGATCGTCCGAGAGCATCGACGACATCCTCCTCGATCTGGCGAGCAAGCGCACCGGCTATCCGCGTGCGTCGATCACGGCCGATTCGCGCCTCCTCGACGATCTCAACCTCGACTCGATCAAGGCCGGAGAGATGGTGGCCGAAGCGCTCAGGCACATCGGCGCGGCAGGCGCGATCGACCCGACGAGGTTTGCCAACGCCTCGCTGAGGGACATCGCGATCGCGCTGCGCGGTGCGATGACCACGCAGCCGAGCCCCTCCGAGATGCCCGCATCCACGAGCGCGGGGAGCGCGCAGAGCGGCTCGCACGGGCAGTCCAAGCTGTCGTTCGTGACGCGCATCCCCTCGTGGACGAGGAACTTCCTGGTCGGAACCGAGCCGAAGCCCGTCCTGGACCGCGGGATCGGGAGCAAGCGGCCAGAAGACGACTGGGCCGCGGCGGTGGTGCTCGTGCTGTTCGAACCGCGTGATCGGGCTCCGGCCGAGGCCCTGACGGCGAACATCGTCAGCCGCGGCGGGCGTGTCGAGATGATGTCGTTCACCGAGGCTCGCAGCGCCGGCCTCGGTCGGCAGGTCCGTTTCAGTCACCAGCTCGCCGTACTCCCGCGGACACCGAGCGAGGAGCGACCGCAGGCGCGGCTCGCGGAGATGCTCGCGCGCGTCACCGCCGTGGCCCAGGCACCGGCCGCACAACTGACGGCCCGGCCGCGGACGACCATCGGCTACGTCCAGTTCGGGGGCGGGTTGTTCGGCGCGGAGCCGGCGACCGGGGCGCCGGAGCTCGGTGGTGCGCTCAGTTTTGCGCGGACGCTCCACATGGAGCGCAACGACCTTCGCGTCCGCGTGCTCGACTTCGCCGCGTCGATCGATCCCGAGACGATCGCGCGGCTCAGCCTCGACGAGCTGACCGGGGAGGCAGCGTTCGAGGCAGTCGGCTTCGATCCGTCGCTGACACGTCGCGTCCCGGTTGCGGTGCTGAGCGAGCCTGCGACCTATCGGCCGCGAGGAACCGAGTGGACCGAACGCGATGTCATCCTGGTGACCGGCGGGGCCAAGGGGATCATGGCCGAGTGCGCGCTCGGGATCGCGCGCACAACCGGGGCGACGTTGGTCCTGGTGGGGCGTGGAGCGCCCGAACCGACCAACGGCAGCAGCCGTACCGAGATCGCGCGGACGATGGATCGGTTCGCCGCGGAGCGACTCAGCTACCGATATTTCCAGTGCGACATCGCTGACCCACAGGCGGTTGCTGCGCTCGTGGAGCAGGTCGAGGCGACGGTGGGTCCCATCACGGGTGTCGTCCATGGGGCATCCATCCTGAAGCCGTGTCGGATCGACGCCGTGACGGTCGAAGGCATGCTCGAGGAGGTCAGTCCCAAGGTCCTGGGCGCGTGGAACCTCTGTCACTCGCTCGAGGCCAAGCCGCTCAAGCTGTTCGTCGCGATCTCGTCATTGGTCGTCGATCACGGGATGCCGTGGAGCGGCGGCTACGGGTTCGCGAACGAGATGATGGAGCGCGTCGTTCAGCAGTACGGTGCGCGGTGGCCGTTCCAGATCATCTCGTTCGGCATGTGGGACAACATCGGGCGCCCCGCGGTGCTCAAGTCGAATGACCACTTGCTCTCCATCGGGCTGCACGATGGAGAGATCTCTCCCGAGGAGGGGGTTCGACGCTTCGTCGAGCTGTTCGAGTCCGATCCGGGTTCTCGTCGCATCTGCGTGTACGGCCGCTCGGTGGGCTACAAGACGTGGGACCACTTGCGGCCAACGGCGGCAGCTCCCGCGGCGGGGCGCTTCATCGAGCAGATCCGCC
>WBZN01000757.1_pt1 | contig 21580 bp, 12 predicted proteins | sample 5204281 | NCBI WGS metagenome assembly WBZN01 (sample SAMN12344347, study PRJNA552823) | activated sludge metagenome | biome: Activated sludge suspended growth; feature: Nitrification reactor; material: Wastewater; isolation source: activated sludge from nitrification reactor of wastewater... | reverse complement strand
ATCGAAGTGGAGCACCTGACGAGGGCCGTCCCACTCGTAGATCTCCATGTGATAGCTGTCGCCGTTGCGCTGCGAGCCGACACCGAACACGCCGCAGAACGCCTCGACGAGATCGGTGCCGAGCTCCGCCTGCTGGTTGCGCCGGACCATCAGCTCGAACAGGTTGTGCTCGCCGACGTCGGGCCGCAGATCGTTATCGAGGCGGAGCTCTTCGAAGGTGCGCCGCTTGTCGTGACCAGCGGCTGCCTCGAACAGCTGCGCGGCCTCGCGCGGCAGTGGCACGCCGTAGATCTGGGCGAACGCGGCGGCGTCGCCCGGCTCGCCGAGCACGTCGAACGCGAGCTTGTCGACGGCCCTGACCTCCCCGTCGTCGTCCTCCTCCTCCTCGTCGTCTTCTTCCTCGTCGGTGTTGGTGAGCGATAGATAGGCAGCGAGCCCGTTCTCGATGAACCCGGCCGGGCCGCCCGCGAACACCGCGTCGCCGGGCTTCCCGCCACCGAACGCGTAGGCTCGGTTGCTCCACGTCGCGTCACCCGCCGGCGCGACCCTCAGGATCAAGCCGTGGTCCCCGCCGATCAGGGCACCTCCACCGAACCGCTCGACCGACCACAGGTGTACGAGGCCGAGCTGGTTCGCCAGCCCGCGCCAGCTCCGGCCATCATCCCTCGAGATCAGGATCTGGCCCCGACCTCCGACCGCGATCAGCTGGCCGTCGGACAACGCCGCGATCGCTTCTAGATCGACCTCGACGCCCGAGCTCACGCGCGAGAACCACACGCCATCGGGCGACCGCGCGACGAATCCGCCATCGCCGGTGACGACCCAGGTGCCGGCCCGGGTGATCGCGAGCGCGGTCAGCGGCTGGGTCGCGCCGGTCGCGACGTCGGTGGTCTTGCCGTCATGCCAGCGGCGGAGCCGTCCGTCGAACCCGAGGATCACGACCTCGTCGCGGACCGCGTAGACCGTGGACAGCCGCGTCGTGGTTCCAAGCTCGATCCGCGCCGGCTGCTCACCGAGCAGGCGCGCTGCGAAGCCATCATCACCGACGACCCAGATCGCGCCATCCGTGGCGAGCGCGAGCGCGTAGAGGCAACCCTGGGTCCCGGTCTCGAACAGCTTCCAGGTCGCGCCGTGGTCACGCGAGACCGCGAGCTGACCGTACTCTCCGCAGACCCACAGCCCGTCTCCGGCGGCGAGCACATCGCGCAGCCCGAGGTGGCGTGGGGTGGTCCGTGGCTCGAACTGCCGTGCGTTGGTCGAAGCGAGCAGCGTGGGGGCCAGGTTCGACTGCCCGCCGGCGGCGATCACCATCTCGTCGGTGATCGCGAAGCCGGCGACGTAGCCCAGATGCTCGCGCGGCTCCTGGACGACGGTGAGCTCCAGATCCCCCAGGGTCATGCGCGAGATTCTGACCCACGGCTCGTGACGGGCGCCTCCGGAGTGGGCTCGAAAACACAGCTGTTCCGGCGGACCGGATGCGCCAACGGCATCGCGATCGCGGCGTCGAGGACACGATGAGGACGCCCTACCGGATGGAGCACGACATGCCCCTGTTCGTACGCGAGGTAGCCGTGCCCGCCGAGCGAGCAGCCGAGGGCCGTTCCAGCCTGCGCGGAGCGGATCGCTACGGGTCGTTCGCGTCCCAGTAATCGATCTCGGCCTGAACGGCCGCCGACAGATCCTCGCCGCCGCCGCCCTTGATGGCCCACGAATAATCCGTGAAGAAGTTGTTCCGGACCCGCGTCGTGCCGTGGTGCGGCAGATCCGACAGGATCGCCTCGGGCGTCAGCTCGGTCCCGCCGTGTTGATGGCAGCCGATGCAGTTGGTCGCGGCGTTGCCCGTGCCCATCTCGAGGTACGGGTTGGTGCACCACGTCGGGGTGCCGACGCCTCCATGCACGGCCGCGATCGCATCTCCGAGCGAGCCGCCCTGCCCGCCACGCGAATCGGGATCCCCCTCGAGGTAGTCGGTCGCGACGCACATCTTGTAGTTGCGCCACGGACCCGGGAGCGCCGCGATCGAGGCGGGTCGATCCGCGCCGAAATCGCCGTCCGGATCGGGTGACCACCACAGCGTGATCCACATCCAGTGGTCGAGCTCCTTCGACATCAGGTGCAACCCGGGCATCCGGAACTGCTGTCCCGTGCCGAGGGTCACCGAGTAGATCTCCGATGGATCTGGATCCGCCGCGCCATCGACGTTCCACGTGGCATCGCCGTGGAGGCGCGACGTCATCCGCCCGCCCGAGGTATCGAACACGGGCAACAGCTCGCCCGGGAGCCGGCGCCGCCAGTCCGCCTTGACGATCACCGCATCGCGCGGCATCTCGCCATCGAGACACGACGGATCGAGGACGTCCTCGGAGGTGTACTCGACGTCGACCTCGACGTTGCTCGCCTCGGCGCCGAACACCGCGACATAGACGGGCCCGTTGCCGTCGACGCTGCAGCGCTCGTCGCTGTGATCGCCGCTCGACCGACAATCGAAGGTCCCCGGCTCGGGCGCCGCGCCGCGCCGCACGTAGACGTCCGCGTCACCGTCGCCGTGCGTCGTGACCTTGACCTTGGCATCGCCGGCCTGGAACGGCCCGAGCACGTGCCACTCGCACGGATCGAGCGCGAGCTGCTCGGTCTGCGTCACCAGCCGGCGCTCGCGCATCGGATCGGTCGCGAATGGATCGGGCGCCGGCGCGATCCGACACGCGTCTTGCTTGCGATAGCTCGCGAGCAGGTGGCTCAACGCCGCCGGGCTGTAGCCGACTCGTCCGGCCCCGCCCAGGCCATCGGCCTCGTCGGGCGTATCGATCGTCGCGAGGTAATCGAGGTAGCGCTGCTCCGGCCACTCCGGCAGCTCGTCGAGCGCGGTCACGTTCCAGGCGAGGCCGACCGCGGGATCGATCGGCGCCCGTGCGCGCCGTCCGGTCGGCCCGAGATCGCGATACAGCTTCTTGAACGTGCGCTCGAAGTCATCATGCCCGTACCAGGTGTGCCACGCCGGGATCTTCGGCTGGCTGCCGAACTGCGCCGCGAGCCGAGGATCGCCGAGCGGGATCGGTTGCAGCACCCGCTCGACCACCTGCCAGGCCGCCTGCCGCCGCGCCGCGATCGAGGTCCGCAGCTCCTCGTCGCGCGCCGCGAGCCCGAGGTCCGCGACGTACGGCGCCGCGAGCCCGATCGCCTTGCGATCCTGAAGCTGGACCGCGCTCGCCGCCGTCCCGAGCTCGCACGCCGCCGTCTTGTCGGGCGAGTTGTCGCCACAACCTGGGAGCCAGGTAGCGACGACGGTGGCGATGAGCGCGACGTACCGCACGGGGCTCCAGTCTAACGGGAGCGTGGCGTTCGTGACCATCGCTTCCTGCCCGTGCGGTGGTCGGTCATCCAAGCCTCAGGGAAGCTGCAGGGCGGCGTCGCTGGCGACCATGTACTCCTTGTTCGTGTTCTTGTCGCGAACCAGGAAGTAGAACCAACCATCCGACCGGAAGTGCGCGAACAGCGCGTACTGGCCGGCCTTCATCGTGGTGACGCGGGTCCGGACCCCCGTGACGATGTTCACCAGGATGATGTTCGAGGCACCCTTCTGGAGCAGCGCCACGAACGCCGGATCGCTCGCGGACGAGTAGCCGAGATCGGCCCAGTCGTTCGGGCCGACGTAGTGGTGGGTGACGAAGTACTTCTCGTCGAACGAGATCGCCGGCTTCGCACCCTGCACGCAGTACCGGCCAACCTCGGAGGTCGAGATCGCGTACGAGGCCCCGCTCGGGGTCGTCGTCAGCTTGCGGAGCACGTAGCCGAGCTGCGCGGTCTCGTTGCCGAACCGGCTGATCACCAGCTTCGTCGAGGGCGAGAGCACGCTGTCTCCTTCGTGCGGGCTCGCGGTCGACACGTCGGGCTTACCGACGTAGTGGGTGCCGTCGTAGATCATCGGGGTGATCTTGATCTGGGCGGTCGCCGCGAACCCCGCGTTCGGGTCCTTGGTGATCACGCCGCTCGCGCTGTCCGCGGTGTTCTGGCTGTTGATGACGAAGTAGTCGCCACCGCCGAGGCCCTGACCGAGGTGCTGGTACAGGCTCACGGTGCCGGGCGAGCTGCACTGCGCCTCGCTGAAGTCGATGCGGTCCGGGTCCGAGGTGAGCAGGCCCATCGTGCAGAACCCGGAGCCGATCGGCGTGCCCTGGAACACCCAGCCGCGGTTGTCCGGGAAGAACCCGGGGTCGTAGGCCGCCTTGACCCTGATGTCCTTGTTGGTCTGGAGGTCGGAGATCACGCCGCCGTCACCGCCGGTCGCGCCGTTCGCGATGAACCGGCCATCGGGCGAGCTGCGGGTCCAGTAGTAGGTGTTGAAGGCGAGCTCGCGGAGGACGCGGAGCGTTCCGACCGCGGCCCAGCCAGCGCCGTAGGGCTTCGACGTCGCGTTCGCGACCGAGCTCAGGCACGCGCGCGGGTCGCCGGAGCCGCCACAGCCGTACATGTTCATGCCGGCCTGGCGGTTGACGGTCGACCAGCCCTGCGTCGCCATCGCGTTCACGTGCGTCGAGACCTCCGAGCTGATCGACGGGACGCACGACGTCGGGCCGGTGTCCGGCGCGATGTACGAGGTCAGGCTCGGCAGCCCGCGCGCGAACCACTCGGCGATGATGTCGAACTCGGTCTGCGTGAACCGCGGGTGGTTGCCCTTCGGCATCGACGCGCGGTTCTTGAACTTGCCGTACTCGAGCGCCCAGGTGTCGCTGGTGTTGCCCGACTCGCCGGCGGGGTACGCCGCCTTGAACGTGTCCTGGAACCAGCCGAGGTGCGCGGCGGCGGCGTAGATGCCGAGCTTGCCGGGGGAGAACGGCGCGTCCGAGCGGCTCGGGTCGAGGCGCATGCAGTCGATGCGCTCCTTGGCCGGCTTGGCGTGGGGGTTCGGCGCGGTGTAGTTCGTCTTGATGGTGACCGTGCCGCCCTGGGTGCCGTTGACGCCGATCCAGAACTTGGCCGGGCCCGACGCGTTGAACGTGGTCTTGTTGCAGGTCTCGGTCGAGGTCTGCGTGAACGGGCGGCAATCGTAGACGTCCTTGGTGGCCTCCTCGCCGCGCTTGACGAACAGGTCGACGTCACCGGTGCCGGAGATGCTCGCCTCGAAGAACGAGCCGGCTGCGACCTCGAACGGGCCGAACGTCTTGAACTCGCCGGTGTCGAGGCCGACGTTCGGGATGTCGTCGTTGTGGACGTCGCCGAGCGTGTCCGCGTCCTTGAGACAGCTCGCGACCGACGTGTCGGTCTTCTCCTGCCAGTCACGCAGCGTGGTCTGGTTGGGCGCGTGGCACTCGGCGCACTGCTGGGTCGGCGCGTTCTTGTTCATGCCCAGCAGCGTGGTCGCCTGCTTGGCGAGCTCGTCATCCGCGAGGGTGACCGGGTTACGCAGCTTGCCGCCGCTCGAGTCGCCGCCGAGATCCTCGGGGACGACCTTCCAGATGCAGCCGGCACCCGAGGGGTTCTTGGCGCACGCCTGGATGAAGTCGAGCGCCTTCTGCGCATCGGAGGCCGCGAACTCGGCGTCGGTGCTGTACGAGTGATCCGGCGGCATCCAGAACTTGTTGACCGCCTGGTTGGACTTGTCGGTCGTGATGTTGATCCATGCGCTGTCGGTGCCCTCGAGCCGCTCGAGCCAGTTGTCGGCCCAGCGGCCATCGCCCATGCGGTGACACTTGAGGCACGCGTTGGCGTCCTGCGAGACGAGGTGCTTGGGCATCGTCCAGCCCTGGCCGCGACGGTTAACGATCGCGTAGGGCGCATCGTTGGCGCCGAGCGCGAGGTCGGCGTCGACGCCCATCTTGGGAACGACCGGGCGGCCGTTCGCGTCCTTGGCGCCATCGATCCACGGGCTGTGGATGAACGCGTCCACGTCGTGGCACTCGCCACACTGGATGCCCGAGCCGAGCCCGCCGTGCACGCCGCTCCACAGGTTCTGCGACTTCGCGTGATCGGCCGGGTGCGGCACGTGGGCGCCGTCGGTCTTCGAGTACAGCGCGTTCTGGAAGAAGCAGGTCTTTCCGGTGAACGGGTTGGACCCGATCATCGCGATGTCGTTGTACTGGTTCGACGCGTAGCCGCCGATGCTCTTGCGGCACAGCAGCACCCAGCGCGTGCCCTGCTCGTTGATCCGGGCGGCGACGCGCGGCCCCGCCTCACACAGCGAGTAGATGTACTCCGGGTTGTCGCACTTGGGGACCGTGCCCTCCTGCGGCGCGCTCACCGAACCATCGGCCGCGGTGACGGTCATCGGGATCGCGGTCGAGTTAAGGCAGTCGTACGTCGAGTACTCACCCTCGCCGGTCTTCTCGAAGAACGGGATCTCGCCGAGCTCGGCGACGCAGCGCTCGCCGTACGCCTCCGGGCTGTTGATCCGCTGCTCGCCGCTCGGATCATCGGCCTTGCCGCCGAGGCCCTGCTTGCGGGCCTTGTCCCACGCCTGGAACAGATCGCGCTCGACCTTGTAGACGACCTCGTCGCCCTTCATCAGGCAGACATCGATGATCGAATCGACGCCGAGCTTGACCTGTTCGAGCATCTCCGGGGTCGGCTCGCCGGCCCACTCGGGGCCGTAGAACGCCTTGGTCAGCGCGGGGTCGATCGCGGGGCCGTCGATGCGGTCGCCGCTGGCCCCCGAGATCCCGGAGATCTCGGTCGTCAGCTTGGCGCAGTCGAGGACGCCGAAGCTGCCGCGGCGCGCGCGGATGAACAGCGTCTCGTCGGACTCGATGTCCCGGTTCATCTGGACCAGCACGCGCCCGTTGGCGTTGTTGTACAGAGGGGTGACTTCGAGATCCCCGCTACAGGCGGTCAAGCCGTGCAGGGCGAAGGCGAGGATGGCAAGTCGGGGAGCTGCGCTGGTCCGCATGTCCGCCCCGCTCTCGCAACGTTCACGCCATCCTCCTGCCTTCATGATCTCAACAACATGGCGGGACGATGGCGACGATTGTGGCTGGCTTCTGCTCAAGCTGTTGCCTGTGGTTGACGACCTCAGCACCTGATTCGCCCGGCGCGATCGAGCCGATGGACAGGCCGGCCGAGCCGCCGTTCGCTGGCCGATCGACTGGCTCACCTGGTTCGTCGCGGACGATGTGGTGACGACCGCGGAAGACACGCGCAGATCGAGTGGACGCCTCGGCGGCGTTCGCAGGCCCGCCGGCGCATGGCATGTCGACTGCACCCCGTCACATCAACCTCGAAACAGACCACCCAACACGCAAGGTAGAAGACGACCATGAAGGACATCGCCACCGCCACTGCCACTGCCACGGCTACTTCGCTCGAAGCGATCGACTCGAACCACATGCTCGACGTCGCGGGTGGCGAGGGCGTCGATTGGGACGCTCTCCGGGCCCGCAATGCCGCGCGCTACAGCGGCTACGTGGGGTTCAGCGACTTGTCGTCTGACTTGCAGGCCACGATCGCCAGGGTCGCCGCGAGGAAGTAGCTCCTCGACGAAACGAAGCCTCCGGCTGCGGGTTCTGGCTCGCCGAAGTGCGTGCGGTCCCCGGCCAAGCCGCGCCGGACGTGAACCGTCACAGCCGACTCCCGAATGGTCTCCGCACGGGAGTCCACCAGCGCGCCGCCGTGCCACGGAGCGCTCGGGGTGCGACCGGAGAGCCCGAGATCAGAGATGCCGTCGCTGGTAGGCCGGGCGTCGATGCCCGCGCCTCACCGAGATGACGCGCGCGACCGTGTCCGTCTCGACGAACACGATGGAGCAAGGGACGGGATCTCCGCAGCTTTGCGCCGAGCGCCCGACGCCGCCGGTAGGCCAACACCGCCCGCACGTCCGGCCCAGCGACGGCATACGACGCCGGTTGGCGGGCCATGCCTTGCACAGGATCCGCCGCAAAGGAGGAGTGTCGATGTCGCGGTTCCCTATCTACGCACTCGCGGCGAGCGCCCTCGCCGCATGTAACGGGCGCTCGGCGGATTCCGGTGCGCGTCCATCCGAGTCCACTGGCGGCCTCGTCAAGACGGCGCACGCGGCGGGGCCTGCGCCGGTTCAGACCACCGGGACGCCCGGGGCACCGAACTCGACGACGACCGCCGATCCGGCAGCGCTCCCCAACCCACCGCCCAGGTTCGGCGGCGTGGCCCAGCCCAAGATAGCGGGCTCCAAACCATGGTGGCCGCCGCGCGTGGTGCCACCCAAGGGCGCGCCGAATATCCTCCTCATCATGACCGACGACGCGGGGTACGGCGTCTCGAGCACGTTCGGCGGCGTGATCCCGACCCCGACGATGGATCGGATCGCGAAGATGGGGCTGCGCTACACGCAGTTCCACTCGACGGCGCTGTGCTCGCCCACGCGCGCGGCGATCATCACGGGCCGCAACCACCACTCGGTGGGTTTCGGTGTGGTGGCCGAGCAGGCCACCGGGTTCCCCGGCTACGACTCGATCATCGGCGTCGACAACGGCACGATCGGCCGGATCCTGTCGGAGAACGGCTACGCCACGTCGTGGTTCGGCAAGAACCACAACACGCCCGACTTCCAGTACGGCCAAGCAGGTCCGTTCGATCAGTGGCCGACGGGCCTCGGGTTCAACTACTTCTACGGGTTCAATGGCGGCGAGACCGACCAGTGGCGCCCGTATCTATTCCGCAACACGACACCGATCTTCCCGTGGAAAGAACAGCCCAGCTACAACCTGGTCACCGGCATGGCCGACGATGCCATTCGCCATCTGAACGAGCTCAACGCGGCGGCGCCCGATCAGCCGTTCTTCGTCTACTACGTGCCGGGCGCGACCCACGCGCCGCATCAGCCGACGAAGGAGTGGATCGACAAGTTCAAGGGCAAGTTCGATATGGGCTGGAACAAGATGCGCGAGCAGATCTTCGCGAACCAGAAGCAGCTCGGCGTGATCCCGCAGAACACCGAGCTCACCGCATGGCCCGACGGACAGCCCGAGTTCGGCGGCGCCAAGCTTCCGAAGTGGGAATCGCTCACACCGGCCCAGAGGAAGCTGTTCGCACGACAGGCCGAGGTGTTCGCTGCCTTCGTCGCGTACAACGATCACGAGATCGGCCGTGTCGTTCAGGCCGTCGAAGATCTCGGCAAGCTGGACAACACGCTCGTCGTCTACATCACCGGTGATAACGGGACGAGCCCCGAGGGCTCGGTGGACGGCACGCCGTTCGATCTCGCCGCGCTCCAGGGCATCGACGTCCCCGTCGAGAAGCAGCTGGCGTTCTATGATCAGTGGGGCAGTCCCACGACGCAGCCACACATGTCCGTGGCATGGGCGTGGGCGTTCGACACGCCGTTCAAGTGGACCAAGGAGATCGCCTCGCATTTCGGCGGCACGCGTCAGGGGATGGCGATCGCCTGGCCGAACCGGATCAAGGACGCCGGCGGGATCCGATCGCAGTTCCATCACGTGATCGACATCGTGCCGACGATCCTCGAGGCGGCCGGGATCACGGCGCCCGGGACGATCGACGGCATCGCGCAGAAGCCGATCGAGGGCGTCAGCATGATGTACACGTTCGATCCGAAGAACGCGAACGCGCCGTCGACGCGCAAGACGCAGTACTTCGAGATGTTCGCGAATCGCGCCATCTATCACGATGGCTGGGTCGCGACGACGACACCGCCAGCCGGGCCGTGGCTCATGGGAAAGAGCCCCCTGCCTCCGGTCGACGACTACCAGTGGGAGCTCTACGACATCGCGCAGGACTTCTCGCAGGTCCACGATCTCGCCGCGACGAATCCCGACAAGCTGCACGAGCTGAAGCAGCTATTCCTCGCCGAGGCCCAGCGGCACCAGGTGTTCCCGATCGATAACCAGATCCTTCCTCGGATCCTCGCGCCGAAGCCAAGCACCACGGCGGGGCGGACAGCGTTCTCGTATCCGGGCCCGGTCACGGGTACGCCGACGTCGCACGCGCCGAGCACGCTGACGCGCTCGTACAAGATCCGCGCGGACATCGAGGTGCCCCAGGGACACGAGCGGCATGATCGTGACCGATGGCGGCCGGTTCGGTGGCTACGGGCTGTATCTCAAGCAAGGCAAGCCGGTCTTCACGCACAACTTCCTCGGGATGGAGATCACCAAGTGGGAGGCCACGGCGGCGCTCGTCCCCGGCAAGCACGTGCTCGAGTACGACTTCACGTATGACGGGCCGGGGTTCGGCAAGGGCGGAGAGGGCGTCCTGGCGGTCGACGGAACGGAGGTCGCGCGCAAGCGGATCGAACACACCGCCCCCTTCCTCATGAACCTCGGCGAGACCTTCGATATCGGCAGCGACACGCGGACCGGCGTCGACGATCGCGATTATCAGGTTCCCTTCAACTTCAGCGGCAGGATCGTCAAGGTGGACGTCGAGCTCGGCCCTCCGCAGCTGCCGAACCCGGACCCTGGAGCAGCCGCACGCAGCGGTACTCCGAACTGACCAGCGAGCGGCGCGGTGTGAATCCCATTTCTGGGGGGCTGCCGGGCACATCGCCGGTCGCAGCAGAGAGCACCGGCGGTCCGCGCGCTCTGGTTGCATACTGCGCGCACGATGCAAGGTGTCGATGACGTGCTGGCCCGGCTCGGGGCCGTCCTCGTCGAGGACCGCGTCCTTCGCCGGGTCATCAAGCGTCACCGCCGGCTCCCTGGGATCGGCCTCCAGGTGCCGCACGCCGAGTGCTGCACGTTGCCGCGCGCGGCTCTGGTGAGCCTGGTCGAGCGGGACGAGCTCCCCGTGGACCCGGCGAGCCTTCCGGAGCGGGTGATCGCGTTCCGAGGCGCGCGCGCCGCCCTCGACGCGGGGGACCCCACGGCGGTGACCGCGGCGTGGCGCGCGATCTTCCACGGACGGGTCCACGAAGCGTTCGAGGATCTGGTCGCCGCGGGCACCCTCACCGAGGGGGCGATCCGGGAACGCGTGAACCGGATCGGCCAGACCGAGTTCGACGAGATCCGGTCCGTGCTGCGCCAGGAGGAGCTCCTGCTGCCCCCGGTCGACGAGACCAGCACGTACATCGAGTTCGCCGCGCTCTACCTCGAGCTGGCCCATTTCGCGCCACACGCGATTGCCCAGACCTTCCCAGCGTTCCACGACCCCCGGCGGATCACCGCGATCCTCGAACGCGACATCGATCCCCAGCGCGTGCTCGAAGCCTCGCGCCCGCCGGGTGCTCCGGAACAACCGCTCATCGAGCCACCGCGCCAGGCGCACGCTCCGGTCATGCCGGTGGCGCAGGTGCACATCTCCCGCGCGCGAGGCACCGCCGCCCGGGCCGCGGCGCTCGCTGCCCGTGACAAGGGCAACCGCGCGCGCGCCGCGATCCTCCACCTGCGGGCCGGCGACATCGAGGCCGCCCGGACCGATCTCCACCACCTGGTCGCTCGGCTCTCGAAGACGCTCGGCGGGGTCCCGACCGACGGCTGGGTCGATGCGCTGCTACCGGTCGCCCAGGCCGCGGCGCTGCCGCGGATGCCGCGGTTCACGCCGGGTGCGCGGCTGCTCCACGATCTGCAGGCGGCGTGCGTGGTCTCCGAGCACGAGGTCAAGGTCGTCGACGTGGTGACGTGGGCGACGTCGCGCGGCAAGCGACCGCTCGTCCGCGCGCTGCCGGTGACCCGCACCGTGCGCATCGCGAAGCACCTCCACGCGGCGGCGAAGAAGATCCCCACGTGCACCCTGAGCTCGAGCGCCGAGCGCGACCGGCTGGCCGAGGTGGTCTACGCGATGGTCGAGCACGCTTCGCGCAGCGCGCGCGCCGTGCTCCGGCCGAAGATCGAGGCGGCGATGGAACAGGTCGACCTGCGACCGCGCCACCTGCCCGAGACGGTCGCACAGAAGAAGATCGTCGACGAGCTGCTCGACCAGGCTGTCGCCGTCGGGCGGATCTCGATCGGTGATCTGCGCGATGCGATCTCGCACAACGATCTCAAGGTGCCCGACCTGCGTCCCGATCAGCTGGTCTCGGGCGATCAGCTCCTCCGCTGTGACAAGCTGCTCGCCAGCTCGCTCGATGGCGTGTACCGGCGCGGCGAGGTCTATCTGCGGTTCCTGCAGATGCAGTCGTCCGTGCTGTTCGGGACCGCCACTGGCCGCGTGCTGTGCCTGTATCTGCTGTTGCCAGTGCTCCTGTCGTACACGGTGTTCGAGGGCCTGCAGCACATGATCGGGCCGGTGGCGAAGGCGCTGCTTCACGTGCACCCCGAGATCGCGACGGGGTTCCGGATCGGCGCGGGGGCAGCGTTCGTGTTCCTGCTGATCCACGTCCTCGCGTTCCGGCGCGCGGTCGCGGGGTCGCTCCGGCTGGCCAAACGCGGGCTCGGCCTCGTGCTGCTCGATCTGCCGCGCCTGCTGTGGCGGGCGCGGATCACGCGCGCGTTCCTGACCAGCCGGCTCAATCGCTGGGTGATCACCCCCGCGATCCCCGCGGCGATCATCGCGCTGGTCCTGCGCGGCTGGGTGCAGTGGCCCGTGGCGATCGCGGTGTTCCTGGTGTTCGAGATCGCGGTCAACTCGCGCTACGGGCGGATCGTGCACGAGGTCTCGATGGACTACGCGGTGCGTTCGGGGCGACAGCTCTCGCGGCGGATCGTGCCGGGGCTCGTCAAGTACACGCTCGAGCTGTTCACCAAGCTGCTCGAGCTCCTCGATCGTGGGATCTACCGCGTCGACGAGTGGCTGCGGTTCAAGACCGGGCAGTCGCGCGTGACGTTCGTGATCAAGGGGGTGGTCGGGACGGTGTGGTTCGTCGCGACCTACTTCCTGCGGCTCTACGTGAACCTGTTCCTCGAGCCGGTGGTGAACCCGATCAAGCACTTCCCGGTGGTCACCGTCGCGGCGAAGCTGATGGTGCCGTTCTACTACCCGTTGCTGACCGCGATCAGCGGACCGGCCTCGAGCGTGCTCGGCTCGGCGCTCGGCGCATCGTTCGCGGCGTTCACGGTGTTCGTGATCCCCGGGATCGCCGGCTTCCTGGTGTGGGAGCTCAACGAGAACTGGAAGCTGTATCGCAGCACCCGGCCGAGCACCCTGCACGCGGTCGCGATCGGGCATCACGGCGAATCGATGGTCGGGTTCCTCAAGCCCGGCTTTCACTCGGGGACCTTGCCGAAGCTGTACTCGAAGCTGCGGCGCGCGGCCTGGCGCGATGACGAGCGCGCGCTCGCCCGGCATCGCGAACGGCTGCGGCACGTCGAGGACTCGATCCGCACGTTCGCGGATCGAGAGCTGGTCACGCTGCTCAACGAGGCCTCGCCGTTCCGGGCGACCGACGTCGCCGTGGCTCACGTCGTGCCCGGCTCCAATCGCGTGCAGATCCAGCTGGTGTGCCCGAGCGTGTCGCCCGCGCCCACGACGATCGTGTTCGAGCAACAGTCCGGCTGGCTGGTCGCGAGCATTCCCGAGCTCGGCTGGCTCGCGGAGCTCGATGATCCGCAGCGCCGCGTGTTCGAGATCGCCCTCGCCGGGTTCTACAAGCAAGCCGGTGTCGACCTGGTGCGCGAGCAGGTCGAGGAGGTCCTCGAGGGACCGGCCGGTGTGGCGCCGCCCTACGACATCTCCGACGAGGGCATCGTGGTGTGGCCCGGCGATGGCTACGAGACCGAGGTGATCTACGATCTCGAGTCGCCGACGTTGCCCGCGAAGATCCGCGGGCTCGAGCTCGCGGGCACCGTGCCGATCCTGAACGGCCGGAACGCGCTGTACGGCCGCGAGCCGCTGCGCTGGACCGCCTGGACCACCGCGTGGGAGGAGATGGCCCGTGGCGAACAGCCGATCCGGATCGTGGCGGGGCCGGATCTGGTGCCGTCGGTGGCCCGCGCGGCAGGATCCGCGAGTCCACGCCAACGCCCGCGCGAGACCGAGCTGGATCTGTGACATCTCGTGATATCGAGGCGTCATGGAGTCACCTGAAACGTCCTCGGACCAGCTCGGGGTCGCGGCACACGAGCTGCCGGCGGGTGGGCGCACGCGCGAACGGCCCGGCTTCGGGCGCGGGATCGTCGTCGGGTTCGCCGGCACGCTGGTGCTGATCCAGGTCTGGCTCGCGACCCAGCTCCTCGCGATGCGCGAGATCTTCGCGAACTTCGAGGCCGAGCGCGTGCCGATGATCAGCCGGATCTCGGTCTCTCCGGTGTGGTTGTGGGGCGTGCCCGCGCTCGGCGGGATCGCGACCGCGCTGCTGATCGTGCGCAGGCCGCGCGCGAGCTGGCCCTACGTCGCGCTCGCGTTCGCGATGGCCGTCACGGTCGCCGTGACCTGGTATGGATCGCAGCAACCGTTTCGACAGCGCACGGACACCGTCGAGTTCTGATCGGCTCGCGCCGGATCAACCCGGAGCGAACGCGCCGGCCGGGATCTCGAGCGCGGTGCGATCCTCGCGTGCGATCAGCTGCGCCTTCGCCGCCACGCCCGGCAGCACGTTGTACGCGAAGTACTGCGCGCCGAACCGCTTGCCGTCGTAGAACGCGCGATCGGGATGATCGGCGGGCAGCTTGGCCGCGGCCGCCTCGGCGATCACGGCCTGCTCGAGCAGCAGCCAGCCGACGACCGTCTCGGACATCATCTCGAGGAACCGATTCGCGACGGTCGGCACCATCTCGATCTTGCCGCCGCCGAACCACTGCATGAACTTGCCGCCGGTCCCGGTCAGCGCCTCCATCGCCTGACCGAGCACCGCGACCGCCTCCTTGAGCACCGGGTGCTCCTTGTTCGCCGCGACGAACGTGGAGACGTCCTTGCCGAACGCCTGGACGTTCGCGCCGCCCCGCTGCATCAGCTTGCGGCCGACGAGGTCCATCGCCTGGATGTGGTTCGTGCCCTCGTAGATCGAGAAGATCTTCGAGTCCCGCGCGTACTGCTCGACCGGCCAGTCCTTGAGGTACCCGGCGCCGCCATAGACCTGGATCGCGGTCGCACAGATCATGAACGCCTGGTCGCTGGCGTACGCCTTGACCAGCGGCACGAGCAGATCGACCTGCCCCTGGTGGTACTCGATCTCGCTCGCGGCGCCGCCCGACTTCTCGAGCGCGTTCTGGCGATCGATGTGCATCGTCAGCTTCACGACGAGCGCCCGGATGCCCTCGACCTTCGACTTCATGTCGAGGAGCATGCGCCGCACGTCGGGGTGATCGATGATCGCCACGCGAGGCGCGGTCGCGTCCTTCCACTGCTTGATCGAGGATCCCTGCTTGCGATCCCTCGCGTAGTCGAGCGCGTTGAGGTACGCCGACGACGCGAGCGCGAGCCCCTGCAGGCCGACGCCGATCCGCGCGAAGTTCATCAGGTGGAACATCTGGGACATGCCCTTGTTCTCGACCGTCCCGACGAGCTCGCCGATGCACTTGTCATTGTCGCCGAACACCAGCTGCGCCGTCGACGAGCCCTTGATGCCCATCTTGTGCTCGATGCCCGCGACCGCGACGTCGTTCGGGGTGCCGTCGGCGCGGACCTTGGGCACGATGAACAGCGACAGGCCCTTGGTGCCCGCCGGGGCATCGGGTGCCCGCGCGAGGACCATGTGCACGATGTTGGGCGTCATGTCTTGATCGCCGCCCGAGATGAAGATCTTCGTGCCCTTGATCGCGTAGGTGCCGTCGGCGAGCTTGCGCGCCTGCGTGCTCGCCGAGCCGACGTCGCTCCCGGCCTGCGGCTCGGTCAGGCACATCGTCCCGGCCCAGGTGCCGTTGAGCATGTTCGGGGTGTACGTCGCCTGCTGCGCCGGCGTTCCGAAGTTCAGGATCACGTCGGCCGCGCCCTGGGTCAGCGCCGGGTACATGTTGAACGACGTGTTCGAGCCGCACATGAACTCCTCGACGACCATCGCGAGCGTGAACGGGCCGGCCTGACCGCCGTGCTTCTCGTCGACCGCGAGCGTGCGCCAGCCGGCGGCCGCCATCGCCTTCCAGGCCTCCTTGAAGCCGGCCGGGACGCGGACCTGGCCGTCCTCGAGGCGACACCCCTCGGCGTCGCCGGAGGAGTTGTACGGGCCGAGGTACTTCTGCGCCCAGCCGTACGCTTCCTCGATCACCGCCACCACCTCGTCCTTGCCCCAGTTCGGATACGGTTCCTTGCCGAGCAGGTCATCGAGCTTGAACTGCTCGAACAGCAGGAACCTCAGGTCGCGAAGGTTGGCCTTGTAGTAGTTCTGGTTGGACATCTCGCCTCGCGGTTGGTGAATGAGCCGTCATTCATTTTATGGCCAGACTAATGCGCCGCGTCAACCGTCGCCGAGGATTTCCGCGATTTCGTTGGATCTTGCGGATCTGCAGGGTCCGTCCGGGTCCGCGAGGTAGCCTGGCTTTCGGTGTAGCGTCGCCGCCATGCTGAACGACAAGGTCATCGTCGTCACCGGGGCGAGTCGTGGGATCGGCGAGGCGATCGCCCGCGCGTGCATCGCGGCCGGCGCCAAGGTCGTGCTCGCGTCGCGCAAGCAGGCGGACCTCGATCGCGTGGCGAGCTCGCTGCCGGCCGACCGTGCGATCGCGGTCGCGTGTCACACCGGCAAGGCCGAGGAGGTCGAGGCGCTCGTCGCCAACGCGGTCGAGAAGCTCGGGCGGGTCGACGGCTTCGTCAACAACGCCGCGACCAACCCCTACTTCGGCCCGCTCGTCGACACGCCGGACGCCGCGATCGACAAGACGTTCGAGGTCAACGTCCGCGGCTATCTCTACGGCGCGCGCTCCCTCGTCAAGCACGCCCGCGCCCGCGGCGGCGGCGGTTCGATCGTCAACGTCGCGAGCGTCGCCGGGATCCGGGCGGCGCCGATGCAGGGGATCTACGGCGCCACCAAGGCCGCGGTGATCAGCATGACCCAGACCCTCGCGTTCGAGCTCGGCAGCTCGCAGATCCGCGTCAACGCGATCGCGCCGGGGCTCGTCGAGACGAAGTTCGCCGCCGCGATCGTCGGCAACCCGATGCTGCGCGAGCACGTGGTCAATCGCACCCCGCTCGCGCGCCACGCCCAACCATCGGAGATCGCCGGCGCCGCCGTGTATCTGCTCTCGGATGCGTCCTCGTTCACGACCGGCAGCGTGATGGTCGTCGACGGGGGCCTCACCGCCGTCTGAGCGGATGGCCCGGATCCTCGCGCGGGTCGGGCTCGGGCGGCGCGATTCCGGATCCTCAGAATCCAGGGTCTCGCTGAAACAACTCGAAGACCTCGTCCTCGGTGGTGAACACATTGAGCGCGATGTGGATCGGAACGTGCCATCGCAAGATGGCTCGCAGGTTCGCGACTTGCTCCTGACTCGCGAAGCGATCGCGAAAGACATTGAATGTCATGGCGGGGATCGAAGGAAACCGCGGATCGATGATCGAGAACGCCTTGGCAGGCCCGGGTACGATCCGGCCGAGGACCGCCCGCATGACCTCGCGCGCCGACAGCGGAAACACATCCAGGCCGGGCGGACGGAACATCAGACGCGAACGATCCGACGCATACTCGGGCGGGACCTCGGGGGGCTCCACTTGCAATCTCCCGGAGATCCCATACGACCAGAGGTGGCCGTACCCGAGCGCCGTGAAGTGTTCGTGGGAATTGACGAACCCGAGCCCGCCCCCCGCGCCTGCCACGTCGGCGACGACCTGTCGGAGCGAGCAGAGCGTTCCCGGATGCTCGCCGACCGGACGGTCGACCGAAGCGACGATGAGATGAGGGAACTGGCTCCCCGGCCCCGAGTCGCTCAGCCCGCGCATGACCCCGAGCGCACGAACCTCGAGCTCGTCGGCGATGCCGTGCTCGACGGCCGCAAAGAACGCTCGGGCCCCCTCGGGCGTCGAACAACCGCTGATTCGATCGAACAGGTCTGCGCACATGGTCGATGACCCGGATGATGACACGCGACCGTCAGCGGCCGCCGCTGTCATCGACGATCGGGCGGGTGAAATCGAGGGTGACGACGCCGATCGGATCCGAGCCGAACAAGTTGGCGACCTGGATGCGGTCCACCGCGGGCCCGCGGTACTCGACCGCGGCGCGCTGCGCGATCACGGCAGCGTCGATGGGGAGCTCGCCGAGGTCCGCGAGGTCCTCCGTGCAGGTCACGATCGAGCCGGCGGCGATACAGCTGCCGACCCCGTGGGCGCCGGTCACCGTCACCTCGGTGTCGCCGCTCGTGATCGCGCCGCTCAGCGTGACACCGACCTTGCCGCCGACGAGCCCGATCGGGAGATCGTAGTCGAGCGTCGCGACGCCCGCGCTCACGGTCCAGCGGACTTCATCGATGTCGTAGCGCGCGGCGACGGCCAGCTCGTCGCTCACGGTGGGAACGCGGTACGTACCGGCGTACACGCCGCTGCTCAGCGGAAGGGGATCGGGCGCGGCGCCAGCGCTCGACGAGCTGCACGCGGTGAGGACCAGGAGGCATGAACCGAACAGGCGCATGTAGGATGGATAGGACATCATGCTCCCGGCGACGAGTAACAGCGAATTCTTGGTGGCCTAGATAAATGACGCGATTTCAAATCTTTTAAATTAAATCATATGGATAATCGCGTCACAGCACCGCAGCTCACGGCCCGCGCCGTCGCCACGGGCCTGGTGCTCGGCGCGGCCCTGTCGTTCGCGAACGTCTACATCGGTCTGCGCACGGGGTGGTTCTTCAGCATGGCGCTGGTCGCGTGCTTGCTGTCGTTCGCGGCATGGCGTGCAGCCGCGGCGTTCGGCTTGCGACCGCTCGGCATGCTCGAGACGAACTGCGCACAGTCGACCGCGTCGTCCGCTGCCTACGCGACGGGCAACATGGTGGTCGGCGTGGTGCCTGCGCTGCTGTTGCTCGCCGGCACCCAGCCGGCGTGGCCCGCGATCGCCGCGTGGATCGCGGCGTCGGGAGCGCTCGGCGTGGTGCTCGCGATTCCGCTCAAGCAGCAGCTGATCGATCGCGAGCAGCTCCCGTTTCCGTCCGGAACCGCGGCGGCGGTGATGCTGCGCGCGTTGTACGAAGGCGCCGAGAACGTGCGCGCGCGGACACGCTGGCTGCTCGGGGGGCTCGCGGCCGGCGCGGTGATTCCCGTGCTTCGCGATCTGCACGGCGTCGCGTTGATCGGACGGTCGTCGCGCGTGTTCGATTGGCTACCGCGCGTGTGGGCCGGTGGCGTGCCGTACCGCGCGAGCGAGGTCGGGCTCGTGCTCGACCACAGCGGCCTGCTCGTCGCGGCGGGCGTGTTCGTGGGCCTGCGCGTCGCGACCTGGCTGCTCGTCGGTGGGTTGCTGACGGCGTTCGTGCTCGGGCCGCACGCGCTCGCCGCCGGCGGTTCGACGATGCCGCCGGCAGCATGGATGGACGTCGGGCTGTGGGCCGGCGCCCCGATGCTCGTCGGCTACGCAATGATCGCGATGCTCGGCAACGCGCGAGCGCTGGTCACGACGCTGCGCGCCGTGCGCGCGCGTGGGGGCGCACGCGATGCGGACGCCGCGGAGCTCCCATCGCGCTGGTTCTGGATCGGCATCGCGGCGTGCTCGGTCGCGATCGTCGTGCTCGGTCGCGCGCTGTTTGGCATCCCGCTCGCGCTCGGCTGTCTTGCGCTACCGGCGAGCGTCGTGTTCGCGGCGGTCGCGTGCCGGATCACCGGCGAGACCGACATCACCCCGGGCGGGCCGATCGCCAAGCTCACGCAGCTCGGATTCGGCGCGGTGCAACCGGGACACCCATCGACGAACCTCATGATCGCGGCGCTCACTCACGCATCCGCGGTGGCGAGCGCCGACCTGCTCAATGACCTCAAGAGCGGGCATCTGCTCGGCGCAGACCCTCGTCGACAATTCCTCGCCCAGGCGCTCGGCATCCTCGCGGGAACGGCGGCGTCAGTCGCCGCGTACTTCCTGCTCGTGCCCGATGCAGCCGCGCTGCTCGGCGATGCGCCCGCGTTCCCCGCACCTGCCGCGCATCAGTTCCGGGCGATCGCCGTGCTGTTGCAGCGCGGTGTCGCGAGCTTGCAACCGCTGCAGCAATGGCTCGTCGCGATCGGTGGTGGGCTCGGGGTGGTGCTCGCGGTCACGGAGCGGCTCGCACCGCCGCGCGCGCGGCGCTGGTTGCCATCGACGGCCGGGCTCGGGCTCGGCTTGCTCATGCCAGTGGCGACGTCGCTGTCGATGTTGCTCGGCGCCGTGCTCGCCGCGATCGTGGTGCGACGCCGCGCCGACGCTGCGGACACCACCGTCTGGCCGATCGCCGCGGGCGTGCTCGCCGGCGAGAGCCTCGGGGGCGTGGTCGTAGCGGCGATCAATCTCGCGTTCGGCTGACCCGATAGGTGGTGGCGCGTGCGAACCCGAGCCGCACCACGCGCCGCGCGGCGACCAACCGACGCAACGCGCGCAGCACCGTGCTCGCCGACAGGTCGAGCGCGCGCGCGAGCTGCGGCACGCCCGCGGCGCCGCCGTCGAGGAGGCGCTGGTAGACGAGCTGGCTCGGCTCGTCGTCGTTGTCCGGTCCGGTGGCAGCCGGGCGGCTGGCGCGCGGTGCGCGGTGCAGATCAAGGGACGGCACCTCGCCCTCCTCCCAGAGCGGTGGGTCGTGCACCGGAGGCGCGACGGCAGAGATCAGGTGGACGGGGACCGTCGTGCGATACCCGTCCTCGCCCACCGCGATCCACGTCCCATGCGGCGACAGGAACGAGCGCAGCCGGTGGATCGTGGTGCGCACGGGCGGATCGTGGAGCTCCGGGTGATAGGCCCGGAGCCCCCACAGTCCCTCGACGATACGCTCCTTGGACGAATCGCCGCTCGCGAGGATGCGCAGCAGCACGGGGCACCAGCGGGGCGGCCGCTCGCGGACCACGACGTTCCCGTGATCCTCGAGCACAACGAGATCCTCGGCGGGCAACAGGATGATCCGCCGGCCCGGCGTGAGCCCGAGCAGCTCCGGGATCGCGCCGTACAAGCCGAGCGCGACCATGCGCGCGAGGATGCCGGTGTCGCGCTGCACCACGGCTCGCAGGATCGGTGCGAGCGCATCCTCCTCGAACGCGCTCGTCGGTCCCACCGGCTCGAATTGTCCGAGCGCGGCCTTGGCCGCGTAGTGGTGCGTCGTGCGATACAACGCCCGCAGCTCGGCGAGGGCCGCCGCCGTATGCGCCGCATCGCCGAGGTCGCGCGCGACGAGCACGTCAAAGCCGAGCAGCTCCGCGCGAAACGTCACGTCGCGGGGCTCGACCAGCTCGCTCACCCGCTCGACCAGCTCTCGGCACGCCGCCGGACCGTGCTGCCAGCGGGTCACCCACAGACGTGCGAGCAAGCTTGCCGCGCGCCCGCGTCGCGTGTCGCCGCGCAACGCATCGAGCTCCGCGCCGTCGAGCGCTTCGAGGGCAGCGTCGCGTTGCCCGCGAAGCGCGCGCTGCACCGCCGCCTCGGTCAGCAGCGCGCGGCGCGAATACGGCTCGTGCGAGCGGCGTTCGAGCAGCGCATCGATCCGCGCGAGCGCCGCGGGCGTCGGCACGAACCGCGTCACGTAGGTGGCGATCGACGTCTCCACGGCGAACGCGTTGTTCGCCATGCCGAGCCGCTGCGCCTGCTTGCCCGCCTGTTGCCCCGCGCCCGCAGCCTCGCCAAGGGCCGGTCCGGCGAGCGTCTGGCAAAGGCCCTGACGGATCTCGGCCCCTCCTTCATCAAGGC
>WBZN01000756.1_pt1 | contig 21606 bp, 15 predicted proteins | sample 5204281 | NCBI WGS metagenome assembly WBZN01 (sample SAMN12344347, study PRJNA552823) | activated sludge metagenome | biome: Activated sludge suspended growth; feature: Nitrification reactor; material: Wastewater; isolation source: activated sludge from nitrification reactor of wastewater... | reverse complement strand
CTGACCACCGGAGAGTTGCTTCGGCTTGCGGTCCATGAGGTGCGTGATGCCGAGGATCTCCGCCGCGTTGTCGACCAGGCGCGCCATCTCGGCAGCCGGCGTCTTGCGGATCTTGAGGCCGAACTCGAGGTTCTCGCGCACGCTCATGTGGGGGTAGAGCGCGTAGCTCTGGAAGACCATCGCGATGTCGCGGTCCTTGGGCGGCAGCTCGTTCACCACCCGGTCGGCGATCGAGATCTCGCCGCCCGAGATTTCCTCGAGACCCGCCACCATGCGCAGCGCCGTCGACTTGCCGCAGCCGGATGGACCTACCAGCACCATGAACTCCTGGTCGGCGATCGCCAGGTTCAAATCCTCGATCACCGAGACGTCGCCGAAGCGCTTGGCGACGTGGCGGAACGAAACCTCAGCCATGCCGGTCCTCCTCGTTGCGAGCCATCCTCCAGCTAGTGCCCGTCCGGGCCGGCCGGCACGAGGATGCGCGCCCCGCGCGCGGCGACCTCGAACCGCGCCTGCCCGTTCGCCACCGGCAGACGATCGCCGGTCCACAGATCCTGCAACGCCTCGACGCCGCTCCATTCAGTAGGCAACGCGAACGTGGCCTGCCCCGCCGCCGTGCCGCGGTTCACCGCCACCACCACCGTCTGCCCGTCCGCGGCGTCGCGCCGGCCGAACACCAGGACATCGCCGTCGCTCGCCAGGCTCACGTGCGTGCCGCGCGCGATCGCGGGGTGACTGCGCCGGATGGCGATGAGCTTGCGGTAGTCCTCGCGCAGCGCCTCGTCGCGCGGCTGGCCGTGTCCGGGCAGGACGTCGCGCGTGCCCCAGGGCATGTCGCTGCGATTGTCCGGCCAGTCGCCGCCGATGCGTCCGACCTCTTCGCCGTAGTAGACCGTCGGAATGCCGGCGGTGGTCATCTGCAGGATCACCGCCAACCGGAACAGTGCCTTGTTGCCGTCGAGCTGGAACAGGGCGCCCGGCACGTCGTGGGAGGACAGGAATTGCGCCAGCTCATGTCCGCCGCGCACCTTCTCGCGCGACTGCAGATAACGGTCGAACGCCACCGTGCGCCCGCGGCCCTTGATCCATCCGAGCGTGCTGCCCTGGAAGCCGAAGTCGAAGCCGGCGTCGAGCTCGTCGCCGCTGAACCAGGGGTCGAGCGACTGGGCGTCGCCGCCCCATACTTCGCCGAGCAGAAAGAAGTCCGGACCGAGCTCGGTGCGCACGCGACTGCGGTGCTCCTGCCAAAACTCATGAGTCACGTGTTTCACAGTATCGAGCCGGAAGCCGTCCAGCGCCACCCGTTTGGCGAGGCCCAGGTGCGCCTTGAACAGGAAGTCCCGGACGTCGGGGAGCTCCGTTTTCCAGTCCGGCAGACCCAGCAGGCAGCTGGTGAGGTCGTCGTTACCGCAGGTGCGATCCTCGTCGTTGCGCAGCCAGCGACGGGTGCGCGAATTGCGCAGGTACTGGGTGTTGTAGCCGGCATGGTTGTACACCACGTCCAGGAGCACGCGGATGCCGCGCCGGTGCGCCGCCTCGACCAGTGCTTTCAGGTCCTCCTCGGTGCCGAAGCGGGGGTCGAGCTTGTTGAAATCGTCCGCCCAGTACCCGTGATACCCCCAGTCCGGGAAGCCCGCACCGCTCACGAAGCCGGGGATGTTCTTCACCACCGGCGTAATCCACAGCGCGGTGACGCCGAGGGAGGCGATCTCGTCCAGGTTCTGGGTGAGGCCCTTCAGGTCGCCGCCGTGAAAGGTGCTCTTCGAGGTGAGATCGACGTCGCCGTCGTTGTCGCGATCGCCGTCGGCGAAGCGGTCGACGATGGCGAAGTACAGCACGGCGTCCCGCCAATCGGTGGCCGGCAGGCGGCCAGCGGCAGCCGCTGTCGACGCCGCGACCGGTGCAGGCACGTTGCGCGGCGGCGGAGCCGGAACGGCTGCCGGCTTGACCGTTGGATCGCCGGGCGCGGCGACACCGGCGGACGATGCCGGGCCGCCGGTAGCGCGCGGAGCCGAGCCCGCGCACCCGGCCGCGGCGAGAGCGAGGAGAGCGATCACTGGAGTCGTCGCCCGCCACAATCCGCGACCCTGGCGCACGTACGGCCTCAGTCCCATGTTCGCTCCCCCCCGGCACAGTTCGGCCTCCCCGAGCTCGAGGGGGCCGGCACATGGATCGACGTACCGCTACTCTAGACCCCGGCAAGGGAATTACAACAGGCTGTTCGTGGATTGGGGCCAATACCGGCGGCGCTCGACTGGCGCTCGACTGGAGGGCGTAGGGCTCAGGGCTCGACGCGAATGCGTCCGGCCGCGAGCGCGCTGTCTCCTGGCGACACGACGTCACCCACGACCGCGGCACGCAGCCCGATCGCGGCGAGTCGTCCCACCAACTCGGCGGACGACGACGACGGGACGGCCGCGAGCAGGCCGCCCGAGGTCTGGGCGTCGCACAGCAGCAGTCGCTCGCTCTTCGGCACCCGCGGGTCGTATTCCACCCAGTCCTCCAGGAAGCGCCAATTGGCATGGGTACCGCCCGGGGCGATCCCACGCTCGACGTAGCGCCGGGCCGCGGCCAGCACGGGCACGGCGTGCGCGTGGATGCGCGCCGCGACGCCGCTCGCCGCAGTGACGTTGCGCAGATGACCCAGCAGGCCGAAGCCGGTGACGTCGGTCAGTGCGTGGACCTCGAAGGCCTCCAGCACCTCGGCCGCGCCGCGATTCAGGGTCGTCATCAGAGCGATGGCCTCGGCGATCGCGCCTTCGCCGTCCTCGCCGTTCTTGGCCGCGGTGGTGATGATGCCCAACCCGAGCGGCTTGGTGAGCACCAGCGCATCTCCCGGACGCGCGCCGGCGTTGGTACGCATGCGCGCCGGGTGCACCGTGCCGACGACGGCCAGACCGAAAAGCGGCTCGTCCGACTTGATGGTGTGACCGCCGACGATGTCGATGCCCGCCTGCTCGGCGATCGCGCTCGCGCCACGCAGGATCTCGCCCAGCACTTCCGGCGGCAGCTTGTCGTCGGGGAAGCCCACCAGGCTGAGGGCGGTGAGCGGCTTGCCGCCCATGGCGTAGACGTCGCTGAGCGCGTTGGCGGCGGCGATGGCCCCGAAGTCGTACGGCCGGTCGACGATGGGCGTGAAGAAGTCGGTCGTCAGGACGAGCGCCAGGTCGTCCGACAGCCGGTAGACGGCGGCGTCATCGGCGGTGGCGGATCCCACCAGCACGTTGGGGTCGCGGAGCGCCGGCAACGTGCCGAGCAGCGGCAGCAGATACCCGGGGGGCTGCTTGGCGGCGCAGCCGGCACGCTTCGCGAGCTGCGTCAGACGCACGGCGTCGGGGCTGAGGGTCTCGGTCATGATCGGCTCCCAGGGACGTACGCTCGCCGTGCAATCTACCGCAGTCGACCCGCGACCTGTGGCGCCGGCCACTGGGCGCTCTTGACCCGGGCCCGGCGTGCGAGCGTCCGGAGATCGACGTTCGACGCCCGCCAGACGCCCCGCCAAACCGGCGCCGAGGTCGTTCGATCGGGAGAGGGCCCGCGCCCGCGTATCGCACACGGGCACGGGCAGCGGCCTCGCGCTATCGGGTCTGGCCGCCCATCGCCGGCCTCTTCTCCGGCGCCTTCTTCGTCGGCGGCTTCGGCGGCGCCTGCGGCATCGGCTTGCGCGGCATCAGCTCGTCACGCGCCGCGGTGTCCCAGGCGAACGACGCCAATACCACGGCGGCCTGGATCAAGTCTTCGCGATGGGCATGCTCGTAGGTGTCGAGGTTGGTGTGGTGCGTGCGCGACTCGTAGTCGAGCTCGTCCTGGATGAACTGGAACCCCGGCAGGCCGACGGCATCGAACGATTCGTGGTCGGTGGCGCCGGTGTCCTGCGAGACCACGGTATCGGCACCGAGGTCCTTGAGCGGCTCGAGCCACGCCTTGAAGATCGGCATGGCGGCGACGTTGCTCTGCGCGTACACGCCGCGGATCTTGCCGCTGCCGTTGTCGACGTTGAAGTACGCGGAGAGGCGGGCGTGCTCAGGTTTCGGGTGAATCGGCCAGGCGGCGGAGCGCAGCCAGGTCGGGAACTGCGCCTCGTCCGGATCGGAGTTCTCCGGGCGGTCGGCGAGGTGCTCGTGCACGTAGGCGTTGGAGCCGATCTCGCCCTGCTCCTCGCCGCTCCACAGCGCGATGCGCACGGTGCGCCGCGGCTTCAGACCCGCGGCCTCGAGGATGCGGACCGCCTCCATCGCCACCGCCACGCCGGCGCCGTTGTCGGTGGCGCCGGTCGCTGCGTGCCAGGCGTCGAGGTGCCCGCCCACCATGACGACCTCGTCCTTGCGGTCAGTGCCGGGAATCTCGGCCACGACGTTGTAAGCCTTCGTGTCGGCGGTCTGGAACTCCGCGTCGACGTCGAGCTCGAGCTCCACCGGCACGTCGCGTTCGACCAGCCGGACGATGCGCTCGTAAGGCTCGGCCGCCATCACCAGCGTCGGCACGCCGCGCCCGCGCCCCTTGATGCCGCGCGAGCCGCCGCCGTAGACCGACACCACGCCGTTGTCGCGAAAGCTCATCTGCACGGCCGCGAGCGCGCCCTCCTCCACCAGGAAACGGTCGCGCTTCTCGCCGTCGGCGAACCGCTTCCGCGCCCGCGCGTACCAGTCGCGCGGCTTCGCGTCCGGGATGGGATAGCGCAGCAATTCGTCGAGCTCGGCGCGCGCGAAGCGCCGCAACGGGTCTTCCGGCTTGGCCTCGGCCTCGGGCTTCGCCTCGCGTGGCTCGCTGAGCAGCACGATCTTGCCCTTGAGCTTGCCCCTCTGCTCCTTGTAGTCGTCGTCGGAGTCGAGCGTCACCCGCACCGCCAGCCCGCGCACCGCCCCACCCGTGCCCGGCGTCCAGGCCACGGGCAGTGCGTAGACGGACGTCGTGAACGGCGCCACGATGCGCACCGCCGACTTGCTGTAGGACCAACCCTCGCCGAACGCGAAGCCCTCGAGATGAGCGCCCTCCAAGCCCCAACCCGCGAGCTTCGCCTTCGCCCACTCCGCCGCCGCCTTGTCCGTGGGAGATCCGGTGAGCCGCGGCCCATAGCGGTCGACCAGCTCCTCGAGCGTGCTCATCACCTGCGATCGGTTGAGCCCCTCGTCGCGGATGCGGTTCATGGCATCGAGATCCACCCGCTCCTGGGCCCGGGCAGCGGCGGCGAAGAGAACGAGACCCATGGCTACATGGCGACCGAGGAGCGACATGAATCCTCCGAGTTGCGATGCGACTGCGAGAACGAACCGGGAGGTTACGCCCCAGGGCCGCGGGAGGGCAACGTCCGCATCCCCCGGTGGCGGACGAAAGGCGGGCGTTCACCCCTCGACGGCGTTTGAATGTCCCCTGGCGGCGGGCAACGCGAGCTCCGCGGGCTCCGTATGAGGGTCGATTACGCAGGTCGAGCCACGGGCGAGCCCATACGCGGGCCGCCCGCCGAATTGGCGTTTTGGGAGGTTGCCGCATGGACAACGTCTTAGCGGCCTTGGGCGCGGCGCTCGCCAATGGCTACGTCGCCTATGGGCTGTTCTTCCTCGCCGGCGGCACGATGATCTGCCTGCACCTCGCGGTCCTGGTCTTCGTCGTCTGGCGGCGCGACGGAGCACGGTTCCGGCGGCTGCACCTCGCGGTCGAGATCGTTTACGGTCTCGTCGATCCGCTGATCTATCTGCTCTTCCTCCAGCAGCCGTTCGATCTCCAGTACCACGAGCTCTTCAACCCCGTCGGCTGGGTCGTGCTGCTGACCGTCTGGAGTGCACGCCTCTGGGGCGGCCTGGCGCAGGCCGCTCGCCCTCGGGGCTCGACCCTCGGCCGCCGGATCGCCCGGGCGCTCCTGTGGACGGCCCTCGCCACCGTCCTGGCGTTTCTCGCCAAGGATGTCGTGGTCTTCTCGAGGCACGCCTCCGAGTCCATGGAACTGTCCATTGGGACGGTTTTCGGCACGCTGTGTTTTCTGAGCGTCGCGGCGCTCTACGCGATTCCGGCCGCGGCTGTCTGGCGGCTGCTGCGGTTTCTGGCGGATGACGACGAGGGGTCCGGAGGCGGGTTCTATCTGCTGTCCCCGCGGCTCGCGATCGCGAGCGCCGCACTCCTGGTGCTCACCGTTGCGGCCTGGAACCTTCCGCGGTCGTCGCGATCTGCCGAGCGCCAGGTGATCGCCCAGCGCGCCGCGATTCTGGATGCCTCGGAGCGTCACCGGCTCGATCCGCGATTGATCGCCTCGGTCCTGTACGTCATCTCGCGCGACCACTCCGCGCCGTTCGCGCGCCAGCTCGAAGGCGTGGCGATGGGCGCCTGGCTCACCGATGCGAAGAACGACATGGGGCTCGGCGAGCCGCTCGATCTGTCGATCGGAATCACCCAGATCCGGCCGCTCACGGCCCTCACCGCGCTGGTGATCTACAACGCCGCCGGCGCGCCCGCTGGCGACGAGACCAGCCTGCTCGACGTCGCGCTGGCCCGCCTCAATACCGGCGGAATCTACAAGGACTTTCGCGGCCTGCCGGACCTCGACGCTCGCTGGCGGCTTCCGGCCACCGCCGTCTCGGGCCTGCGCCCGACCTTCTCCGGGCTACCGTCGAAGGCGGAGATCGTCGAGCAGCTCTTCGACGACCGGCAGAACATCGAGATGTGCGGGCTGATCCTCGCCCTGTACGCCGCAGAGTGGCGCGCCGCCGATCCGGCGTGGGATCTCCACGACCGGCCCGAGATCCTCGCCACGCTCTACCAGCGCGGCTTCGAGCGCTCGCAACCGAAGGCCAACCCGCGCCCGAACGCATTCGGCGAGAGCGTGCGCGCGATCTACGAGTCGCCGTGGATGCAGGCCAACTTCGGCAGCGCCTCGACTCGCTGAACGCTTGGGGAGTCACGCTATTGCCCGAGTGCCAGCGGACAAGGGCTCGCTCACCCAGCGCGGCGGATCTGCGTGGCGGAAGCGCATGGGAATCGAACCCACCCTCGACACCGAGACGGCGCCGAACAACGGTTTTGAAGACCGCAGAGAGCACCAGCCCCCGAGCGCTTCCGCGGGCGAGTCTACCCGCTGCGGCGTTCGAACACGTAATGGGATACCCCCCACTCGTCGCCGCCGGCGAAGGCGAACAGCTCGGCGCAGGCGAGGAAGAAGACGCGCCAGCGTGCGACCCAGCGCGTCGTCTCGACCGACCCGTAGGTCGCCGCGAAGAGCTCGCGCACCGCCGGCAACGCGGCGTCCATCTTCTGCAGCCAGGCCTCGCAAGTGCGGGCGTAGTGGGTTCCTGCGACGAGCCAGCGGTCGGCGAGCAGCAGATCGCGCTGGAAGTGCAGCAGCAGGTCGTGCGATGGCATGGTGCCGCCGGTGAAGAAATGGCGGGCCATCCAGTCGGCCGGATCCGGCGGCTCGGCCGCGGCGAAGTGATACGCCAGTTGCCGGTGCGTGAAGATGTGCACGAACAGGCGGCCGTGCGGCGCCAGCAGCCCGGCGATGCTCGCCAGGAGACATTCGTAGTTCTTCATGTGCTCGAACATCTCGACCGACAGCACGCGATCGAACGGTCCGTCGAAGTCCTCGGCACGCAGCGCGTTGGCATCGCGGGTGAAGACGCGCAGGTTCGCGATCCCACGCCGGCGCGCCTGCTCCTCGATGTGCGCCCGCTGCGTGGACGAATTCGACAGCGCCGTGACGCGCGCACCGGGATAACGCTCCGCCAGCCAGAACGAGAGCGAGCCCCAGCCGCAGCCGAGATCGAGCACGCGCATGCCGTCCGCCACACCGGCGCGCTCGCAGGTGAGCGACAGCATCGCCTCCTCCGAGGCGTCGAGCGTCGCCACGCCCTGCGGCCAGTATCCCGAGCTGTACTTGAGACGCCGTCCGAGGACGAGCTCGTAGAACCGCGCCGGCACCTCGTAGTGCTGCGCGTTCGCGGCCGCGGTTTCGATCGCAACCGGGCTCCGCCTCAACTCGGTCACGAAGGCCCGCAGACGTTCGGCCTGCGCCTCGACGCCGCCGGCGCGCTCGTCGTGCAGCCGCTGCCGCAGCAGGCGGCGGATGCCGGCGCGTACCAGCGCATCCGGCAGCAGGCCGCGTTCGAGAACGGCATCGGAGAGCAGCATCCGACGGCGAGTGTATCGACCGCCGCACACGACCGCCGGATCTGTCCGCTGCGATCCGCGTCCGGGCACTGCCTCCGACTGGCAGCGGGCCGGTCCGAACGGCTCAGAGCGCGCGCAAGGCCGTGCTCGGCGCGGTCCCAACCGCGCGGCGCAGCGCCGGCAGGCAGGCCGCGAACGCCGAAGCGAGCAGCATGAGCGCCACGGCGGCATAGGTGCGCGGGTCGCTGGCCGCGATGCCGTGCAGCATCGACCCCAGGCCGCGCGTGGCGAGCAGCGCCCCGCCCAGGCCGAGCACGACACCGCCGCACACCAGCCCGCCGGTGCGGCCGAGGACGAGGCGCGCGATGTCGCCGCGCGTCGCGCCGAGCGCGAGCCGAATGCCGAACTCGCGCCGGCGCTGGCCGAGCGAGAAGGCGAGCAGCCCGGCGAGTCCCGCGGCGGCGATGATCAACGCCAGCACCGCGGCGATCGCGAGCAGCGCGGCGGTCGCGCGCGGCGCGGCGAGCGCGGCGGCGCGCGCCTCGGCCAGCGTGCGCACGGCGGCGATCGGCTGATCGGGATCGACGGCGCGGATCAGGCGCCGCAGCGCCGGCAGCAGCGACTGCGGCGCATTGGCGCGCACCAGCATGACGCCGGCGCCGCCACGCAACGCCATGGGCGCGTAGATCTCCGGCTCCGGCGGCACTTCGATCCCACGCTGCCGGACGTCGGCCACCACTCCCACGATGGTCCACGGAATCGTGCCGTTGGCGAAGATCACGCGCTGCCCGAGCGGATCGCGATCCGGGAAGATTCGGCGCGCGAACTCCGCGTTGACCAGGGCGACGGCGTGATCCGGATCGCGATCCGAATCGTTCAGCGGCCGGCCGGAGAGCAAGGGCACGCCGACGGTGTCGAAATAGCCGGGGGACACCGTGCGGAAATCGGCCGTCGGGCCCGGCGTCTGGTCATCCGGCGCCTGGGTGCCGATCGCCACGCGCCGGTTCCACGGCAGGTTCGAGCTCAGCGGGTAGTTGTCGGCGAGCGCCACCGACTCGACGCCCGGCAGCTCGCGCGTGCGGGCCAGCAGCCGCTCCGCGTACGCCAGCCGGCTCGCGTCGTCGGCATACTTCGTCCAATTCGCCGGCAATTGGAGCGTCAGGACCTCGGCGTTGCGAAAGCCGGTCGGCACGCGCTCGAGGTTCCACAAGCTGCGCAGCAAGAGGCCCGCGCCGGCCAGGAGCATGAACGACGACGCGACCTGCAAGACCACCAGCGCGTCCCGCGCCCGTGTGCGCCCACCGCCGGCGGTCGCGGTCGGGCCGTCCGAGCGCAGGCTGCCGACCAGCGACCCCGTCCTGCGCAACAGCGGACCGATGCCCAGCACCAGGCCCAGTCCGAGGGCCAGCACGAGGATGATTCCGATGCCCGTGGCGTCGAGGCCGATCTCGCTGGCGCGCGGCGTCAGCTGACCGAGGAAGCGCGTGAGGAGCCCGCGACAGGCGAGACCGAACAGAATCCCCAGCAGCCCGCCGCAGAGGGTCAGCACGCAGGCCTCGGTGGCCAGCTGCCGGACGACGCGCCCCCGGCTCGCGCCGAGCGCGGCACGCACCGCCAGCTCCGCCTCGCGGCGGCCGAGTTGGGCGAGCGTGAGATTCAGGAGGTTCGAGCACACCAGGAGCAGCACGGTGGTCGCGGCCGCGCCGAGCAGCCACAGCGTGCGTCGGGCGTTGGCGGTCATCGAATCGCGCAGCGGCACGAGTCGCGGCCGCAGATCGAGCGCTGCCGGATAGGCCTCCGGATAGCTCTTCGCCAGGCGCGCCGTCACGGCCGCAAGCTCCGCCGACGCGGACTCGATCGTCTGCCCGTCGGCCAGGCGCACGAGGGTCGTCAATCCGCGCGCCGTGCGCGAGTGCGCCCAGTGCTCCATGGCCCGGAACGGGCACGCGGAGACCGGCATGTAGACGTCGTTCTCGTCGGGCGCCGGCGGCAACGGCGGCAGGATGCCGATCACCGTGTGCACCTTGTCGTTCATGGTGAAATCGGCGCCGACGAGCGCCAGGTCGCCGCCCAGCTCGTCGCGCCAGAAGCGATACGAGAGCAAGATCACCGGCCGCGCGGACGGCGAATCGTCAGCGGCCACGAAGTCGCGGCCGGCGATCGGCCGCACGCCGAGCATGCCGAAGTAGCCCGCGGACACGACGCCGGTGCGGACGCGGCGGGGCTCGCCATGGCCGAGCAGCGTGAAGTTCATGTCGTGGTACTCCGCCACGCCGGACAGAGAGCGGCTCGCCTCGCGGTAGTCGGCCAGCTCCGGGGGCGAGAGACCGATCTCGCCGGCGTCCTTCTGGGTGTACGAAAGCACCGCCAGGCGGGTGTCGTCGGCAAACGGCAGCGGCCGGAAGAGCACCGCCCAGAGCGCGTGGAACACCGTGCCCGCGGCGCCGATCGCGAGCGCCACGGTGAGCACCACGGTGGCGGCGTAGGAGAAACGACGCCGGAAGCTCCGCACCGCCAGGAAACCATCGCGGGCGAGCTCGGAGAACGGCGAGAAGAGCCAGGCGTCGCGCACCCCTTCCCGGGCTGCGTCCACCCCGCCGAAATCGCTCAGGGCGCGGCGACGCGCCTCGTCGGCGGGCAGACCCTGGGCACGGTAGCGCTCCGTGGAGGTCTCGACGTGAAAGCGGATCTCCTCGTCGAGCTCCGCCAGCCGGCGGGAGCGGGTGAACGATCCTTGCAGACCACGCAGCAAGCGACGCAGCAGGTTCATGTCTTCAGCTCCTCTTCAAGATAGCCCGAGCACGCGGTGCACCGCGCCCGACAGGCGCAGCCAGTCTTCGGTCTCGCGCTCGAGACGGCGCCGGCCGGCGGCGGTCAGACGGTAGAAGCGCGCGCGTCGGTTGTTTTCCGAGGTGCCCCACTCGCCGGTGATCCAGTCGTTCTCCTCGAGGCGCGCCAGGGCCGGGTAGAGCGAGCCCTGCTGCACCAGCAGCACGTCCTCCGACAGCTGCTGGATGCGCTGCGCGATCCCCCAACCGTGCTGCGGCTCGAGGGCCAGCACGCGCAGTACGAGCGCGTCGAGGGTTCCCTGCAGGAGGTCGGGTGACGGTCGCTTGGTCATGGGCTCCCCTAGATCTTCTACAAGAGTGAACCTGCTCTTGTAGACAATCAAGAGGAGAGGGTCCAACCGCGACCCGTTGGGCTGGTCTGGGGGTCCTACGTGACGCGTTCGAGCAACCGGCGCGACCGGATCGCACGGCTGTACAGCACGCCGCAGTGGTACCAGTGCACGAAGAAGGCCTCGCGCACCGCACGTGTGGCGGCACCGAGCACCGGCACGCGCGATGGGTACGGCGACGGCGACGAGGTGACGTCGAGCCCGAAACCCCGCGCGTAGGCCTCGGCGCGAGCGATGTGGAGGCGATCGGACACCAGCAGGATGGTGCGCAGGCCGAGCTCGCGCATGGTCTGCCGGGTGTGAAACAGGTTCTCGAGCGTGTGCCGGCTCTGGTCTTCGAGCAGCACGGCGGCCGAGGGCACGCCGGCCGCGACCAGCACCTCGAGCCCGGCTTCGGCCTCGGTGCGCGTGGCCTTGCCGGTGAGGCCGCCGGTGAGCAGCACGCGCGGCGCGTAGCCCTCGCGATACAGGCGGGCGGCGCGTTCCAGCCGGGCGCGGAACACTTCCGTGGGCTGGTCGTCGCGCAGAGCGCGCCCCAGCACCAGGATCAGGTCGGCGTTGCGCCGCCCGTCCCGGCGGGCGGCCTGGACCACCTGCCACAGCCGGTAGGCGACGGGCACGCCCAGCCCCAGCACGGCGGTGCTGGCCGCCACGGCGAACGAAGACAACGCCCCCGGGCCGAGGTAGCTGGACCAGGAGTCATGGACGTGGCGAGGCATGGGCGGGGCGCGCGGTTTCGCGGCGGCACTCGGGAACGAAGCTCGCGGCGAGGACGGGATGATACTCCGGCGCCGACGGCGCGAAAAGCCGGCCGACTCCGTGGTCGCGCCGGCGGCGATCTCGGGCCGTTTCGAAGCCGCAACGCCTCACACCCACCGGAAGCGCTTGACCGCCAGGACGAAGCAGAGCACCGCCCAGACCGCCAGGATGCCGAGGCCGGCACCGTGCCCGGAGAGATTGGCACCGTCGTTGAACACCGCGCGCAAGGCGCGCAGATAGGGCGAGAGCGGCAGAATGGAGACCGCGTTCTGCATCCACTTCGGCGCCCCGTCGAGCCGGAAATAGACGCCCGAGAGCAGCATCATCGGGAAGAACACCAGGTTCGAGATGGCGCCGTAGGTCTCGACCGTAGCGGCGAAACTCGAGAGCGCGAAGCCCATCGCCAGGAAGGTGGCCGTGCCGCCGAGCACCAGTACCGCGAACAGCGGGTAGGAACCCTGGTTCGAGATCTGAAAGCCGACCCGCGCCGCGATCAGCAGGAGCGTCGTCTGCAAGGCCACGACGGTGACCCGCTGCAGGATCTGCGCGAGCAGGAAAACCCACTTCGGCAGCGGCGTCACGGCCAGGCGGCGAAACTTCCCCTTCTCGCGGTAGGACACCGTCACCATGCCGACCGCGAACAGGCCCATCGTGAGCAGGTTGAGACCGATCAGCCCCGGTACGAGAAAGGCGGCGTAGTTGTCGGAGTGCGCGTGCCCCGGACTCTCGATCACGAACGGGATGCGCTCGGGCTCGGGGGCGCCGTTGAGGCGCGCCTGCGCCACCAGGAACGCCTGGCTGGCGGCCGACGCCGCCATCTGACCCTGCGCCACGAGATAGCTGTTCAGGCGCAGGCGATAGCCGTCGCCGACGCTGTCGAGCTCGGCCGCGGTGTCGCCCTTCTCCCAGCGCGCCTTGGCGTCCTCGGGCGAGAGCGTCGTCACCTTGATGTGCGCGTCGTCGAGGGCCTTGAGGAACGCCATGTCGCGCGCCGTCTCCTCTGCCGGAGCGACCCGAACCAGCGACATCGAGGGCGGGCCGCCGCCGCGGAAGATCAACCCGAAGGCGAACAGCATCAGCAGCGGGAACAGGAACGTCCAGAACATGGCGCCGCGGTCGCGCACGTAGAGGCGCCACTCGCTGCGGAACTGCCCGACCAGCAGGCGGAAGGGATTCGGCAGATGAGTCTCTGATTGGCTCACGGTTTCTCCTCGATCGGAAACTTCAGTCCCTGAGCCGGCGTCCGGTGAGTTGCAGGAACACGTCCTCGAGCGTCGCCCGGCGCACGTGCACCTGGCTGTACTCGAGGCGCTCGCTCTCGATGGCGTTGAACAGTTTCGGCAGCAGCGTCTTCGGATCGGGCGTCGGGATCTCCCAGACGTCGCCGCGCGCCTCGATCGCCGAGCCGAGCCGGGTCGCGAAGGCATCCGGCGGCGGCGCCGGGCCGTCGAAGGTGAGCTCGACCACGCTCGGAATACCCAGGCTCGCGATCAGCTCGGCGGGCGTGCCCGAGCGCAGAATCTTGCCGTGGTCGAGAATCGCCAGCCGGTCGCACAGCGACTCCGCCTCGTCCATGTAGTGCGTGGTGAGCATCACCGTGCGGCCCTCGGCCTGGATGGTGCGCACCACCTCCCACAGCGAGCGGCGCCCCTGCGGATCGAGCCCGGCGGTGGGCTCGTCGAGGAACACCACCTCCGGGTCGTTGACCAGCGCGAGCGCCAGCGCCAGGCGCTGCGCCTGTCCACCGGAGAGCGTGACGTGGTACGCGTCGGCCTTGTCCTCGAGCTGGACCAGCTTCAGCAGCTCGGCGGTCGACCGCCGCTTCGGGTAGTAGCTGCCGAAAAGATCGAGCGCCTCGCTGGGCGTGATCTTGTTGTACAGGCTGGTCGCCTGCAGCTGCACGCCGATGCGGGCGCGGATCGCCGGCGCGTCGCGGCGCCAGTTGAGACCGCAGATCTCGATGTCGCCGGCGTCCGGCGGCGTGAGGCCCTCGATCATTTCGAGCGTGGTGGTCTTGCCGGCGCCGTTCGGGCCGAGCAGACCGAACACCTCGCCGGCACCGACCGAGAGGTCGACTCCGGCCACGGCGAGAACCTTCGGGAATTGCTTGCGCAGATTGCGGACGGAGATTTTCTCGTTCATCGCCCCACCAGCCTACAGCCACGACGCGCGCATCGGGGCGCCGTTGGCCGGGCGGGCGCCACCATTCACCGGCGATCGGCGTCGAGCTCCGCCGGGCGGCGCGCGGTCGGGTGCGGCGACATGGCAACCAGCGACATCGATCCGAGGCGGAACCCCACGCCATGGCGATCGTCGCGCGCAGTCGGCGACGCGGGCTCGCCCCCGATCTCGAACTGCACGAAGAGCCGCTCGTAGGCGGCGTCCCCGCCGCTGGTGACGGCGGGCGGCAGCGGCAACGTTCTGGCGCGATTCGGATGGGCACGATCGAAGCGCAGCTCCCCGGCGGGCTGACCGTTCACCAGCACCTCGACGACGCGCTCCGAAGCCGTGGCGGCGAAGGTCGCGTAGGCGTCGATCTCGAGTCCGGTCTCCCGGACCGGGACTTGTCCCAGCTGGAGCAGCACCGCGGCGCGCGACGCCGAGGCCCAGACGCCGAGGTCCTGCGGGGCTCGCCACCCGGACGCGAGGCACGCCCGACCCTCATCGGCGCGCCCGAAGCGGAACATGCGGTCGCTCGGCACCGGGCACGGTGCCGTGATTTCTTCGACGCCGCCGAGCGGGGTCGCGCTCGGGCGGCGGGACTTCATGCGCGGCGCGAGCACCTGGAACCCGTCGACCGTTGCGACGGCGTCGTCCGCCCGCGCCGAAGCCGCCGCCAAAACCGCATGCTCGTCCCCGAACACGTACAGTTTCTGGGGATCCAACCGGCCCGAGAGCACTTCCCGGAGCACCGCGGCGCGGAGGCGCCGGACCTCTGCGGCATCGGTCCGCGAGAAATATCCGCTGTCGATCGTCATGCCCGCCTCGGCCGCGAGTCGGGCAAGGGGGAGCGAGCGTTCGTCGTCGCCGCCCGGCAGCACGACGACGATGCCGCGGTACAGCCGAGCCGCCTCCGCCCAGAACGCCGAGCGCAGGACGGCCGGCGGCGGCTCGACCCCGGCGAGACGGTCTCGCAGCATGGCGTAGGCGCGCGACGAATCGAAGATCTGCAGGGCGAGCAGCGCCAGCCCGGCCATCACCGCGCGCCGCTGCACCGCGCCGACCGCGCGCTGTAAGACGATGCGGAACACGGCCAGGTAGGCGAGGTAGTACACCGGCCAGATCAGTCGCCCGGAAGAGCGCAGGATGCTCGCGACCGTCATGATCCGGAACGGCAACCGCATCGAGAACAGCTTGTAGGCGCCGATGCCGACATGATTCGAGATCGCAAGCACGGAGAGCCCCGCCGCCAGCCACAACAGCGGCCGCAGCCGCGCGCGGGAAATCGGAGCCGCCCCCTGGCGCAACCACAGGGCGATGGCGAAGGCAGCCAGCAGGAGCATGCTCAGCCCGAAGAAAGCGAAGCCCTCGTAGTCCCCAGGCGCTTGCGGCACGTCGGGAAGCAGCCGCGACCAGTCGCCGTCGGAATCGAGGAACGCGGCCAGGTTCAGGCGATAGAAGCCGTAGCCGCTGGCGCCGAACGAGCCTCCGACCATGAAGTAGCCGGCACACCACATGGTGGCGAGGGACGCTGCCGCGGCGGCAGTGAGCGACCGCAGCGTCTGTCGCTGGTCCAGCTCTCCGGTGGCGCGCCGCTGCCAAAGGTCTGCCGCCCAGATCGCCATCACCATGCACCAGAGGTAGGCATGCACGAGCGCGGCGACGGCGGCGAGAGCGCACCATCGAGCCAGCGAGTGGCGGCGGGCCAGATACAGCCAGAAGCCCGCGAGGATCAACCACTGGCCCAGCAACGCGAAGTGACCGCGCAAGCGCCACAGAAACGGCGGCGCCAGGACGAAGAACGCGGTCCCGATCAGCTGTAGCCAGCGGTTCGCCGTCCAGCGCGCCAGCAGTGCGCGGGCGAACCAGGCCTGGAGACAGAAGCAGAGCAGGGTCCACATCCCGGTGTATTGGAAGGATTCGGGCAGCAGCCGGCTCCACGGCTTGAAGAAGAACGCGAGCAGCGGAATCGAGTCGGTGAAGACGATCGAGCTGCCGATCTCGCCGCCGTAAGCGGGATTCGCCCCCGGCGGCAGTTGCAGCCACGGCGTGTCGCGAAAGAAGCTCCAGCCGACGTAGTGCTGCGCCGGATCGCCGTGCTGGAGGAAGTCCAGATTCGTCGGGAAAAGGATCCCCCCGCCGGTGGCGAGGCAGAATGCCGCTGCGCCGAGGGCCAGAGCCAGAAGGCCGCCCAGCCAGCGGTCGGCGGGCTCCGCGGCGGTCATCGTCCTGCCAACCTATGCCGGGGAGGGCGATTCCAAGGCCTCGAAGTGACGGACCGCGCCCCTGGATGACCAACAGCAGAACCGCGCCGAACCACCAGTTCTCCTGGACGAGCAGCAGGTCGGGCCGAACTGTGCCTCATCCAAGAGCCTACGGTTCTGGCGGCTCCGGCGTCGCCTTCCGAACCGTCTCCGGCGCTCCGCCCCGCGAGCTCCGGCCGCGACCTTGACTCCTACTGCGGAGAGCGACCAGCCCGTTCTGCTACCCAGAACAACCTTCCCGCGCGCACGTCCTGTCCTCGGTGCAACGACCCCGCGGCTCCGGTTGAGCCGCGCCCCAGAATCCGTATCTGGACTCCGCCTCGCAAGTCGGGTATTTGAGCGCGTCTGACATCGTCTCGCTGCAGCCGTATCTCCGGCCCGTGTTGGAGCTCTCCCGGCCGCCGGCCTGCAGGCCGGCTCGATCAACGATGAGCCGTTCAGAACGAGCGGTTGCCGGAGGGAAAACACCGCTCGGAGCCGGCATCGCCCGACCGTTTCGTCCCAGATGAATCAACTTCTGTCCCCCAACCGCGTATACCCTTACGTCCCTATCCGAAGGGCTGCGGCGGGGTCTCGTCCCGCGCGGCCGGAAAGTGCCCGATGATCCGACTGCGCAACATCCACAAGAGCTACTCGATCGGCGCGAACCGCCTGCACGTGTTGAAAGGCATCGACCTCGACATCGACGCGGGCGAACTGGTCTCGATCATGGGCTCGTCGGGGTCTGGGAAGTCGACGCTGATGAACATCCTGGGGCTGCTCGATTCGTACGATGAAGGCACGTATCACTTGGACGGCGAGTTGCTCGCCGACCTCTCCGAGCGCCAGGCCGCGCAGTACCGGAGCCGGTTCATCGGTTTCGTCTTCCAGTCGTTCCACTTGATCCAGTTCAAGACCGCGGCCGAGAACGTGGCGCTGCCGCTCTACTACCAGGGCGTGTCGCGCCGCGAGCGCAATCGCGTGGCGCTCGAGTACCTCGAGAAGGTCGGGCTCGCGGACCGCGCCGAGCACCTGCCGCGCGAGCTCTCCGGCGGCCAGCAGCAGCGCGTGGCGATCGCCCGGGCGCTGATCTCGCGGCCGAAGCTGGTGCTGGCCGACGAGCCCACCGGGGCGCTCGACTCGGCGACTTCGCGCGAAGTGATGGACGTGCTGCGCCGCATCCAGCAGGAGGAGGGCGTGACCGTGGTGATCATCACCCACGAGCACGACATCGCCGAGCTCACGGACCGCGTCGTGCATCTGGTGGACGGCAACGTCGCGGGCGACGAACGGCGGCGGTCGAGCGACCCCAGCGACTCCATCACCGCCGTGCATCCGCGGCCCGCGCCCGGCGCGGCGGTCGTCGCGCCATGACCTTGTTCGACCTCGACACCTGGCAGGAGATCCTCGAGACCCTGCGGCGCAACAAGCTGCGCACGCTGCTCACCGGATTCTCGGTCGCCTGGGGCATCTTTATGCTGGTGGTGCTGCTCGGCTCCGGCACGGGCATGAGCAACGGCATCGTCTACCAGTTCCGCGACGACGCCATCAACAGCATCTGGGTTTCCGCCGGCCAGACCAGCAAGCCGTTCAAGGGCTTGCAGCCTGGCCGCAAGATCCAGATGGACAATCGCGACTACGACCAGGTCACCGGCAACGTGTCCGGCGTCGAGGTCTCGACGGCGCGTTTCAACATCTTCGGGAACCAGCAGGTGGTGTACGGCAAGGAGACCGGGAACTTCATCATCCGCTCGGTGCATCCGGGGCACCGCGTGCTCGAAAAGACGCTCATCCTCGAGGGGCGCTACATCAACGCCATCGACGTGGCCGAGTACCGCAAGGTGGCGGTGATCGGCGTGCTGGTGAAACAGGCGTTGTTTCACGACGCGCCGGCGATGGGCGAATACATCAAGATCAACGGCGTGGCGTTCCGCGTCGTCGGGATCTTCGACGACGAGGGCTCCGATCAGGAGCGCGAGATGATCTACCTGCCGATCTCGACGGCGCAGCGCACCTTCAACGGCCAGAACCGGATCTCGCAGATCCTCTATACCACCGGCGACGCCGACCTCGCCGCGAGCGAGACCATGGCCGACAAGACCAAGCGCATCCTCGCCGGGAACCACACCTTCGACCCCGACGACAAACGCGCGCTGTTCCTGAACAACAATGTCGAGAATTTCCAGCGTTTCGCCGGGCTGATGAACGGCATTCGCGCCTTCATCTGGGTGGTCGGCGTCGGCACGCTGCTCGCGGGCGTGGTCGGGGTCTCGAACATCATGCTGGTAGCGGTCAAGGAACGGACGCGCGAGATCGGCATCCGCAAGGCGCTCGGCGCCACGCCCGGTTCGCTGGTCTCGCTCATTCTCCAGGAGTCGATCCTGATCACCGCCGTCGCGGGCTATTTCGGTCTCGCGGCCGGCGTCGCGGTGCTCGAGGTGGTGACGCGCGCCGTGCCCAACGCCGACTTCTTCCGCGATCCGCACGTCGACTTGCGCGTGGCGATCTACGCCACGCTGTTGCTGATCCTGGCCGGCACCGTCGCCGGCTTCTTCCCCGCCCGCCGCGCCGCCGCCGTCCAGCCGGTCGAAGCGCTGCGGGACGAGTAGGAGGCCCTCCATGTTCGACCTCGACCACTGGCAGGAGATCTGGGATGCGTTGCGCAAGAACAAGCTGCGCACCTTCCTCACCGCCTTCGGCGTGTTCTGGGGCATCTTCCTGCTCGTGGTGCTGCTCGGCTCGGGCAATGGGCTCTCGAACGGGGTGAACGCCGGCTTCTCCGGCACCGCCACCAACAGCCTTTTCGTCTGGGGCCAGCGCGCCAGCAAGCCGTACAAGGGCCTCGCCGCCGGCCGTGCCATCGAGTTCACCAACGAGGACACCGCCGAGCTCCGGCGCCAGGTGACCGAGGCGCGCATCGTGGCGCCGCGCCTGCAGCTCGGCGGCTTCCGCGGCGGCAACACCGTCACCCGCGGCGGCCAGACCGGCACCTTCAGCGTCATGGGCGACCTGCCGGAGATCGTGCAGATCCAGTCGCTCAAGGTGGTCCGCGGCCGTTTCCTCGACCGCATCGACCTCGACGACAAACGCAAGGTAGCGGTGATCGGCCAGCGCGTGCAGGAGGTCCTGTTCGAGAAGAACGAGGACCCGATCGGCGGCTCGATCAAGATCAACGGCGTCTATTTCAAGGTGATCGGAGTCTTCGCTTCCCGCCAGAGCGGCAACCAGGCCGAGCGCGACCTGCAGACCATCTACGTCCCATTCTCGACCGCGCAGCAGGCGTTCAACCTCGGCAACCAGGTGCATTGGTACGCCATCACCTCGCGCGACGGCGTGCCGGCCTCGCGCGCCGAGGAGCACGCTCTCGCCCTGCTGCGCGAGCGCCACTCGGTGGCCCCGGACGACAACCGCGCCATCGGCCATTTCAACCTCGAAGAAGAGTTCGGCAAGATCGAGGGCTTGTTCGGCGGCATCCGCGCGCTGATGTGGATCGTCGGCATCGGCACCCTCGCCGCCGGCGCCATCGGCGTCTCCAACATCCTGCTGATCATCGTGCGCGAGCGCACCAAGGAGATCGGCATCCGCCGCGCCGTCGGCGCGACGCCGTGGGCGATCATGAGCCAGGTGCTGCTCGAGGCGGTGGTGCTCACCGCCGTGGCCGGCGTGATCGGGTTGTGTGCCGGCGTCGGCGTGCTCGAGGCGGTGAACGCCGTCGTGGCCGGCGCCGCCACGGCCGGTCAACCCAGCATGTTCCAGAACCCGGGCGTCAGCCTGTCGAACGCCACACAGGCGATCGCCATCCTGGTCGCCGCCGGCGCCGTGGCGGGAGCGTTCCCCGCCCGGCGAGCCATCGCCGTGGCGCCGGTCGTCGCCCTTCGAACCGAATGAGACGGAGTCTTCGATGAAGAAGTTGCTCGGCATCCTCGCGGCGTTGCTGTTCCTCACCCTGGTGGTCGGCACCGGCGTCTTCTTGTTCAAGAGATCGGCGAAGAAGCCGGTCGTGTACACCGTCGAGACCCCGGTGAAGGCCGACATCGTCAAGAAGACCGTGGCCACCGGATCGGTCGTGCCGCGCAAGGAGATCGCGATCAAGCCGCAGATCTCCGGCATCGTCGAGGAGCTCTACATCGAGGCCGGCCAGATCGTGAAGCTGGGCGATCTGGTCGCCAAGGTGAGGGTGATCCCCAACATGGTGAGCCTGTCGGCCGCCGAGGCGCGCGTCAACCAGGCGCAGATCGCGCTCGAGAACGCGGCGCGCGAGCACCAGCGCCAGAAGCGCCTGTTCGCCGACGGCACCGTGGCGCAGTCGGTGTACGAGACCGCCGAGACGGCCTGGAAGTCGGCGCAGGAGGAGCTCGCCGCGGCCAAGGACAACATCGACATCGTGCGCAAGGGCACCTCGGCGCGCGTCGGCTCGGCCACCAACACCTTGATCCGCGCCACCATCGCGGGCATGGTTCTGCAGGTGCCGATCGAGGTCGGCAACTCGGTGATCGAGGCCAACAACTTCAACGACGGCACCACCATCGCCACCCTCGCCGACATGGACGACATGATCTTCAAGGGCAAGGTCGACGAGTCCGAAGTCGGCAAGATCAAGGCCGGCATGGCCCTGGTGCTCACCATCGGCGCCATCGAGAACAAGAAGATCGACGCCACGCTCGAGCGCATCGCGCCCAAGGGCGTAGAGGAGAACGGCGCCATCCAGTTCGAGATCCGCGCCGCGGTCAAGCCGCAGCACGACGTGTTCCTGCGCGCCAACTACAGCGCCAACGCCGATATCGTGCTCGACAAGCGCACGCAGGTGCTGGCGATCCCCGAGAGCGTGCTGCAGTTCGACGGCGACAAGCCCTTCGTCGAGGTCGAGACCGGGCGCGCGGCGGACGCGCAGACGTTCGAGAAGCGGCCGATCAAGACCGGGCTCTCCGACGGCATTGAGATCGAGGTCGTCGAGGGCCTGAGCGAGGGCGACAAGGTGAAGAACCCAAATACCGATCTGCAGGCGCCCGGCGCGTCGGCGGCGGCGAAGAAGAAGTAACGCGGGCGCTCAGACCGCGGCCAGGACTTCGGCGACGGCCGCGAGCAGCCGGTCGCGCGAGAACGGCTTGAGCAGAGCCGGCCGCCCCGCGAGGCGGCCGTCGTCGTGCCCGGTCATGAACACGACGCGCAGCT
>WBZN01000755.1_pt1 | contig 21620 bp, 18 predicted proteins | sample 5204281 | NCBI WGS metagenome assembly WBZN01 (sample SAMN12344347, study PRJNA552823) | activated sludge metagenome | biome: Activated sludge suspended growth; feature: Nitrification reactor; material: Wastewater; isolation source: activated sludge from nitrification reactor of wastewater... | reverse complement strand
GCGATCACCGCTTCGACCGGGATCCCGGCCGGCATCTTGACGCGTGCGAGCTCATCGCCGCGGGCGGCACCGAGCACGATCGCCTCACCGTCACCCGCGACGACCACGCGATCGTCCGAGATCGCGATGAAGCGGGCCCTGGACCTCCAGGCGACCTCGCCATCGGCGACCTTGACGCCGCGGACCCCGGTGGCATCGGAACACACGATCGAGTCCGCGGTCACCCCGACGATCGGCCCCGCGCAGGCGGTGGTGCTGCGCCAGACCACGATCCCCTGATCGACGTCGATCATCTCGATCGCGGGCCGGTCGACCTCGAGGCCATCGATCACCGCGCGCGCGGGACCATCGCCGAGGACGGCCCAGGGGGTCGGCAGCCGGAGCGGAACGAGCTTCGGATCCCCGGCGATGCCCGCCACCAGCCCCGGCTGGGGCGCCTGGCTCCGGCCGAACCGGCCCCGGAGCTCGCCGAGGGGCCACGCCGGGGGGGGTGGTGGGTAGGTCCAGCGGGGCGGCGGCGGCTCCGCAGGCGGCACAGGTGGCTCACAGGCGGCCAGCGCCAGCAGCACAACCCAACGGCGCACCTACCGTGCATAGCACGACGTGGTATTCATCCTGTCGCCGTGAGCTACTACATGCGCTACTTCGCGGACGACGTCCTCACCCTCAAGGCGATCTCGACCGGGCTCGTGGCCGTCGATCCGCAGTTCAAGATCGATGGCGGCGAGCTGACTCGTGGCGGCGAGATGCTCGGCGAGATCGAGATCAACCTCGCCGGCAGCGATCTGTTCGGCGAGGAGGTCCAGGCCAAGGTGTCCGCGCTCGAGCGCGTGCCCAACCCGAACGCGCGACAGGTCGTCGCCCGGCTCCGCAACGTGCGCTCGGTCGTCGCGCTCAGCGTCCTGTATCAGGAGGGCGATGGGGAGCGGATCATGGAGCGCCTGTCACCGCTGTGGCCCGTGCTCGGCAAGCTCTCCACCGGCCTGGCCCAGGCCGACGGCGAGGGCTTCTACGACGGCAGCCAGCTCATCGTTCCGCTCCAGTAGCCGGCCGCCGTTCGGCTCCGGCGCGCGCCTCGCTAGATCCGCTCGATGATCGTCGCGATGCCCATGCCGCCGCCGATGCACAACGTGATCAGCGCGGTCGCCTTGTTCGTGCGCTCGAGCTCGTCGAGCACCGTGCCGAGCAGGATCGCGCCGGTCGCGCCGAGCGGATGACCGAGGGCGATCGCGCCGCCGTTGACGTTGATCCGGGCGGGATCGATGCCGAGGACCCGCGCGGTCTGCAGCGGCACCACGGCGAACGCCTCGTTGATCTCCCACAGGTCGATGTCGCCGACCTTCATCCCGGCCTTCTTGAGCGCCTTCTGGGACGCCGGCGCGGGCGCCGTCAGCATGATGATCGGCTCGGCGCCGGCGGTGGCGATCGCGCGGATCTTGGCGCGCGGCTTGACGCCCGCACGCTTGCCCCACTCACTCGATCCGAGCAGCGCGATCGCGGCGCCATCGACGATGCCCGACGAATTCCCGGCGGTGTGGACGTGCTCGATCGCCTTGGTGTCGGGATAGCGCTTGAGCGCGAGCTCGTCGAGCGTCTCGCCGCCGGGGCCCATCGCGGCGGCGCCCATCTGGAGGAAGGCGGGCTGCAAGCTGCCGAGCGACGCGAGCGTGGTATCGGCGCGGGGATGCTCGTCACGCGCGAGCGCGATCGTCCCGTCGTCGTTCTTGATCGCGAACATGCCGTTGTCGAACCGCTTGGCCTCGATCGCCCGCGCGGCCTTGTGCTGACTCTCGAGCGCGAACTGGTCGACATCCGCGCGCGTGAAGCCCTCGCGGGTCGCGATCAGATCCGCCGAGATCCCCTGCGGCACCATGAACAGGCGCTTGCGCAGCTTCTCGTTGAGCCCGTCGATCATCGAGCCGTCCGAGCCCATCGGCACCCGCGACATCGACTCGACACCGCCACCGATGCCGGCATCGATGAAGCCCGCGCCGATCTTGCCGGCGATCATGTTGATCGCCTCGAGGCCCGAGCCGCAGAACCGGTTGACGGTGACGCCGGTGACGTCCTCCGGCCAGTCCGCGGCGATCAGCGCGTTGCGCGCGATGCAGGAGCCCTGCTCCTTGACCTGGGTGACGCAGCCGATCGCCATGTCCTCGACGAGGTTCTTGTCGAGCTTCTTGCGCTCGGCCATGTGATTCAGCGTCTGGGCGAGCAGCTCTTGCGGGTGATGATTCGAGAGCCCGCCCTTGCCGGCCTTGCCGCGACCACGTGGCGTACGAACAGCGTCAAAGATGAAAACGTCAGCCATGAAACACCTCCGGTTGGAAGAGCGGAGGTTGGCCCAATCCGTCAGGGCATGCAACCGACGGCGATCGCCTGCTGCTGAAGTGCCTGCAGGGACTCGCCGCAGGCTCGGGACATCCGCTTCTCCATGTCGGCCGACAGCCCGCTCCTGGGGAGCGACCAGAAGTCCGCGGTCTCGGCCCCGAGCTGCACGCGGGTCTCGATCGGCATCTGCTCGCAGGTCAGGACGGCGGCGACCGCGGCGATGAACCGATCGCACTCGACGACGCCGACCTTGAGCGTCGAGAGCCGCGCGACCGCCACCGCGATCGAACCGCGGTCCGCGGACGTCCCGCCGATCACCGAGAACAGCTGTTCGCGCGGCCGCTCCGGGAGCAACGCGGCGCACGCGCCGAGGTCGTCGATCTTCATGGTCGCGAAGCAGTCGATCACCGCGCCCGACCAGCGGTCCTCGAGGCAACGCTGGCGCATCGGCGCGAGCACCGACGCTTCCGGCGGGCGGACCCCGACCGTCGCGCGCTCGAGGCCAGCCGCGGCGTCCGCGCAGCTGCGCGAAGACCCGCGGTTCGACAGGTCGGTCGGCACCGGTGGCGCCGGAGCGGGCCCAGGGGACGACCCACAACCGCACAGGACGATCACCAGCGGCACGGCCCCGATCGCTCCTCGTTCGCGGGTCCGAGAAGCTCTCATCCGGCCACTATACCCAAGCGCCCGCGGCGCGCACGTACCGCGCTACGTCTCCGCGCGTACCGGCCCGCTGCGATCGACCGCGGACGGGTCGACGTGCTCGCGCGGCACGATCAGGCGCAGCGCGCGTGGCACGACGTCGATCCGATAGTGATCGCCCGCGGGCAACTCCTCGCCATCGCACTGCGCCGCGGGCAACGGCGCGCCGCGCACGACCAGATCGAACTTCGCACCGGCGACCGGCTCGGCATGCGAGAACCCGAGCAGCTGCAGATCGTCGATCCCGACCGGGCTCCGCCGCAGGCTGCCGAGCAGCTTGGTGCCGAAGTCGCGCCGGCCGGCGACGGGCACCAGCTCGAACCGGCCGTCATCGGACTCGGTGTTGGGATCGAACACCCACTCGCCTCCGAAGATCTTCGTGTTCTTCACGATCACATCGAGCAGGTTGTCGAACAGGTGCACGGTGCCGTCGATCACGGCCTCGAGATCGAACTTGATGTCGACGACGTAGCTCTCGACGAACCGCTGGAGCACCGCACCCGCATAGACCAGCTGATCGCGGTACAGCGCGCCGAGCCCGGGGATCCGACCGACCCGCTCGCGATCGCGGTTCCGGGTCTCGAGGCTCGCCGCACCCAGGCCGACGCTGAACGAATCGAAGAACAGATCCGTGTGGATCTCTCGCATGCTGCGCTCGATCACGAGCCGCCCGACATCACAGAGCACGAGCTGGCCCGCGGCGATCACCGCGACGTTGCGCTCGAGTGACCCCGGCCCCGCATCGAGCCCGAACGACTTTCCCTGATCGTTCGCGGTGCCGGTGGGCAGCATGCCCATCACGATCTCGCCCGCACGCCGGGATGCGAAGATCCCCTTCGCCACCTCCGCGAAGGTGCCGTCGCCGCCCATGTAGATCACGACCCGCGCCCCATCGTCATCGATCGCTTCGCGAACGCGTTCGATCGTGCGGCCTTCGGGCTCGGTAGGGACGAACTTGTGGGGGACGTTGACCTCCTCGAGCAGCGCCCGGGCGTGGCGAATCCAATCCGCGGCCTTGCCGCTGGCGGCGGTCGGGTTGGCAAACAACACAGCCGGTTGGCCTCGCATCCAGCGTTCGATCCCGCTCACCTGCGAACTGTAACCTCAACCTCCCGGCCGCGGATTCCGCCCGTGACGAAGTGCTGACCGATGGCCCACGCTTTGGTCACCGATCGGTCATAAGCTACCGTATGGCCGCCCTCGCGAGTACCCACGCGTCCGACGAGCACGAGCTGTTGCGGCAGACGGTGCGCCAGTTCGCGCAGAGCCGCGTCGAGCCGCAGGCCATGGCGCACGACGAGTCGCAGACCTTCAACACCGAGCTGATGCGCGAGCTCGGGGAGCTCGGCCTGCTCGGGGTCACGATCCCCGACGCGGATGGCGGCGCCGGGATGGACGCGACGGCGTCGTGCATCGTCCACGACGAGCTCGCCTACGCCGACCCCGGCTTCACGCTCGGATATCTCGCGCACGCGCTGCTGTTCGTCAACAACTTCTACTGGGCGGCGAACCCGGTCCAGCGCGAGCGCTACCTGCCGAAGGTCCTGTCCGGAGAGACCATCGGGGCGATGGCGATGACCGAGCCCTGCGTCGGCACCGACGTGCTCGGGATGCAGACGACCGCGCGGCGGGACGGTGACCACTTCGTCATTCACGGCCGCAAGACCTTCATCACCAATGGCCCCGAGGCCGGGGTGTTCCTGATCTACGCGAAGGTCGAGGATCGGCTCACCACGTTCGTCGTCGAGCGCAGCCGTCCCGGGTTCTCCACGAGTCCGAAGATCCCGAAGATGGGGATGCGCGCCTCGACGATGTGCGAGCTGTCGTTCGAGGACTGTCGCGTCCCCGCGGACAACGTCGTCGGCAGCGAGGGCGGCGGGATGACCAACATGATGCGGAACCTGGAGATCGAGCGGCTCGGCCTCGCCGCGATGAGCCTCGGGATGGCCCGGCGCTGCCTCGACGTGATGGTCCAGTACTCGACCGAGCGCCACAGCTTCGGCAAGCCGCTCCACGAGCACGGCCAGATCCAGCGCCACATCGGCGAGAGCTACGCCAAGGTCGAGGCGATGCGCGCGCTGATCTACAACGTCGCGGCCACCGTGGGCCCGACGCAGCGCAACCGCCTCGGAACCGATGCGGCCAAGCTGTTCTCGGCGACGGCGGCCAAGGAGGTCGCCGACGCCGCGGTCCAGGTGCTCGGCGGCTATGGCTACTGCGCCGAGTACCGGGTCGAGCAGTTCCTGCGCGACTCCAAGCTGATCGAGATCGGTGGCGGCACGCTCGAGGCGCACCAGAAGAACATCGTACGCGATCTGACCCGGAGGTAACCCGGTTGGTCCGAGCGGCACGTCGTCGTGCCCCGTGCACGGGCCCGCACCCAGGATCCCCGGGTTCGTCCTCGTCCCGAATGGGCTAACTGCGGGATCCGAAGGGGAGTCAGCTGCGCGTCGAGGAGCCGGCGTCGAATCGACGCGCTGAGCTTCCCGATCAGGGCGCGTCTCGCGGAGAACGCGACGACGCGCGCTGCCGGCGATGGGGTAGGCCTCGTCTCGCGGGTGAAAGCGAAGGGCCGGATCACGCTGGACCGCCGTGCCTAATACTCAACGACCTGTGCCATGCAGCGGACGGCGTGGAAGCTACCGCTCGCTCGACCTACCCATCGCCTGTCGCGCGCGTTGACGTATGCGCGGAGACCACGCCCTGATCCCCGCCGTTCCCAAATTGACCCACCTGCCGCTCCAAAACTGACCCATCCACCACCGCCCTGAGGGCACGTCAGTGCCAGGGCGTTCGATAGGAGGGTGTTCGCTATGGAAGAGGTCTACGTACTTGCACTCCTCGGCGACGCCATCCATGTGACCGAATGCCTCGACGTGGCCATCGAGCAGCGAGTGAAAATCGGCGCGGTCGTAGAGCCGATAGTACCGACGGTGGCTATACGCCAGCGTGTAGCCGAAGACCTGGAGCTTTTTTCGCGTGCCGTTCTTGAAGTCGATCGAGATGCTCGCCCAGTCGCACTCCGCGACCTTGCCAGGCTCCGGCTCCTCGACGGGCGTCGAGACTTCGATCACTGGCTTGGGCCGGAGCGCGCGGACGTACTGCTTGACGATCGTGTACCTGCCCTCGAAGACCAGGTCCTCGCGGCCGCACAGCTCCTCGTAGACACGCTGCGCGGTGATGTCGGGGAAGCGCGCGAGCAGGTTCGCGATGAAGCTCGCGTGCGCGTCGAGGACCGACGGTCGCTTCACCGGCGCCGGCGGCAGCGCGCTCGGTGGCGCGTCGCCGCTGCGTGCCGCGTCGTGAGCGCGAAGGATCCGCCGGATCCGGTTGCGCCCGACACGCAGCGCGCGTCCGATCGTACGGTCGCGCATGCCTTGCCGGTGCAGCATCACGACCTCGTGCGCCAGCTCCTCGGGGCTACGCGACACACGACACCTCCGTGCTCGCTTCGGTGATCTGGGTCATGTTCGGTGCAGCGCGCCGATCAGGACGCGGAGCTCGCCGAGCCGACCGTTCAGGAGTTACTCGACCTCGGCGCCGAGGCTGGCGAGCGGTCGCTCGAGCAGTCGGGCGTGTAGCCGCGCCGCTCTCCAGGACACAGCCGTGGCATCGGCGACGATCGCCTCGCCCGGCGTCATCGCCGGGCGTCGTACACTCGGCGTCGCCGGCGCGCGCGCGTATGCGACCTCGGCGAGTAGCGCGGTGCGCACGCCCCCCCTTCTCCCAGCGCCGTGAGCTCCTGGCGCGCGTTGCTTTGCCACAGTAGCAGCTTGGCGGCAGGACCAGCGACCTCGTGGACTTCCGCACGCAGCGTCGCCCAGCCGAGCTTGCGCGCGCTCACGAGGTGCTTGAATCCGTCGACGATCTCGACGACATCGGCGTGGCGGTGGCACACCACCGCCACGAGCTGTCCATCACGAGACAACGAGTGCTCGACTGCGCGCAGCGAGTCTGGCGAGCGCAAGCGCAGCGACGACAGCCGGTCGCCGAGCTGTGCGAGATCGAGCGCGGTGGCGATCGGCGCGGCAACTATCTTGATACTCACCGAGCCACGCGGTCCCGATTCGATTGCCAAGATAGCCGGTGACGCACGCCGCGAGGCTCCAGCCGAACTGAATAGTTTGCGACATCAGATGCGCATCAGGGCCGCGAGCGCGGCCGAATCGATCGCGACCGATTCGCCGTGACAGAACGCGAGGCGCTGGATCGGCCACGCGAGCACGCGCTCGACGGACGCACGTGCGGCTGCCTTGTCCTTGCGCGCCCACTTCCACTCGCGACTCTGCGCGACGCGGTTGCCACCGACGCCTGTGATGGCGAATCCAAGGCGAGACGCCAGGTTTTCGGAGGTCATGTTGAACACGAAGTCAGCAACGACGAGCGTGCCGCTCGGATGATGAAAGACCACGGTCTCGTCGATCTTGGGCACGCCGTCGATGTGAAGCGCTTCGATCGCAGGATCGGCGAGCCGGAGCTCGCGCTCGTGGACCTTCGCGCCCGGCCAGCGCTCGCGCGCCGCGGCAACGAACAGGTGGTGCAGCTTGTTGGGCTCGACGACGTGCGCGACCCTGCCGACCTCGTCGATGCCGGGCATCTCGGCGATCGGCGAGTACACGAGCAGCTCACCGCCGTGCAGGCGAAGTACGATCGAGCGCGACGGGACCCGCACGCCGCCGATGAAGCGCAGACTCGGACCACGGATCTGCCAGACGTCCTTTGCGATCGCTTCCACGTCCGAAACGATGCCGCATCGGCCCCGAGCGGCCGTGTGGCAAGTCAGCGCACGCAAGAATCATCGGGGCTACCATAGCCACGACATGAGCATCGAAGAGCTTCGTAGCGCGCTCAAGGTCGCGCTCGGCGCACCACGCGCTCGTCATCACCACGAAGGGCAAGAGCTTCCGGATGCGGAAGCGGGAGCCACCGCCAGAAACTTCGGCCAAGGACATCAAGTCGGTCAAGACCAGAACGTTCTGACGACGATCTGACCAGAAACCGGGTGGGTCAGTTTTAGAGCGGCGGAAACACCCAGACGCGGTCTCCGCGCACACGTCAACGCGCGCGACAGGCGATGGGTAGGTCGAGCGAGCGGTAGCTTCCACGCCGTCCGCTGCATGGCACAGCCAGTTGAGTATTAGGCACGCCAGTCCAGCGTGATCCGGCCCTTCGCTTTCTCCCGCGAGACGAGGCCTATCCCATCGCCGGCAGCGCGCGTCGCCGCGTTCTCCGCGAGACCGCGCTCCGATCTTGACAACTCGGTCGCGTCGACTCGCGCCTGGCTCCTCGACACGCTGCTGACTCCGTCGATGGATTCGCCTCTCCGCGCGAGACGTTACGCGATCCGGGACGGAACTAGCCTAGTGCCAATGCCGATCGGTTAACGCCAAGACGTTGATCTTGTTTCGGAATCTTGAGAGCGGGCGGCAGCTCTATCCGGAAGGCGGCAAGCGGATCAGGATGTGGCGGTGCTACAGCAAGCATTGCTCGACGCCGCCTCGTTCGTGCCGCCCGACAGTCTCGCGGCGCTCAAGGCGCACCTGAATCCCGATTGGATCGAAGAAGCGCTGTGCTGGTCGGGGACGACGTCGATTCGTCGACGGCGGCTGCCGGCAGAGCAAGTGGTGTGGCTGGTGATCGGGATGGCGCTCTATCGCAACGAGCCGATCGAGCATGTCGTCGAGCGAATGGATCTGGCGTTGCCCGACAAGCGCAACACGCTGATGGCCAAGAGCGCGATCGCGCAGGCGCGCAAACGGCTCAAGGACGAGGCGCTCGAGTACCTGTTCACGGCCACCGCGTCGGAATGGTCGGCCCGAAGCGCGGATGCACATCGCTGGCGGGGTTTTGCGCTCTACGGGTGGGACGGCACGACGATGCGCGTACCGGACTCACCGGAGAACCGCGAAGCGTTCGGTGGCCAGCACAGCGATCGCGGGGACAGCGGATATCCGCAGGTGCGCGTCGTCGCGGCGATGGCCCTCCGGTCGCACGTACTGTCGGCGTTTCGAGTCGCCGACTATCACACCGGGGAAACCACGCTCGCCCAGGGCCTGTGGAACACGGTGCCGGACAACTCCCTCGTCGTCTTCGACCGCAACTTCCTGATCAAAGGCCAGCTCGTGCGGTTCGAGACGAGCGGCAATCGCCACTGGCTATCGCGTAGCAAGTCGAACACACGGTGGGCCGTCGTGGAGAAGCTGGGGCGGGACGACGACCTCGTCGAGCTCGAGATCGACGAACCGGGCATGCCAAAGACCTGGCAACTGCGTGCGATCCACTACCAGCGCAGAGGCTTTCCTCGCTCGACGCTGCTGACGTCGCTCGTCGACGCCAAGGCATATCCGGCGAAGGAATTGATCGCGCTCTATCACGAACGCTGGGAATGCGAGCTCGGGTACGACGAGCTCAAGACCCACATGCTCGCGCGCCAGGAAGCGATCCGCAGCCGCTCTCCCGAGGGTGTGCGTCAGGAGCTCTGGGGAATCGCCATCGCCTACAACCTCGTGCGCCTAGAGATGGAACGGGCAGCTGCCGAGGCAGGCGTGCCCCCGACGAGAATCAGCTTCGTCGAGGCGATGGCGATCGTCGTCGACGAAATTGCGTGGCTCCGCTACGAGCGCCTGGCCATGGGAACCATCCCGTCTCGGATGGAACGGCTCAGGCAGCGCATCAAACGACTCGTATTGCCCGAACGTCGCTCCGAGCGATCCTACCCACGTGCGGTGAAGCTCAAAATGAGCAACTACGCTCGCAAGCGCCCGACGGTGCGCCGCCGTAAGTGAACGGCATTGAGCCTAGTGCGCCGAGCCAGCCGCTGGCGCTGCGCTTCCCGAGCCCGTGGCCGCCGGGGCCGCGCTCCCCGAGCCCGCTGGCGCCGCGCTCCCCGAGCCCGTGGCCGGCGGCTCGACGGTGGGGGGCATCTGGGCGCCGGCGCCACCGTGCGGCGGGCCGCCGCCCATCCCGCCCATCCGGCCGCCCATCATCACCTTCATGACCTCCTGCTGACGCTTTCGGTTCTGCTCGGGCGTCAGCCCCTCCTCGCACTTCTTGATCATGGTGAAGTCCGAAGCCGAGGTGAAGCAGCTGACGACCGAGGCCGGCCACTTGTCCTCGGTGCATCGCGTGATCAGGGTCCCGCGCAGCTTGGTCGAGACCTCGTTCATCTGCGTCATGTCCGGCTCCTGCGGGGGCTGCCCGGACTTGGCCCGCTGCTCCGCGATCATCTTGCGGCGACCTTCGATCATCGTGTCGACGGCCTTGCCGATCGCGGCCGTGCACGCCTTGTCATCCGTGGCCGCGCTGCCGCCTTCGCCGGCACCGCCGTCGCTCTTCTTGCAACCAGCCACCGCGAGCGCGGCGACGAGCAGGATCGTCTTGTTCATCGAAAGCCTCCTGTGGAGAGAACCAAAAAAAACGGCCCGTGTCGGAACACGAGCCGCCTTGATCTCAGCGTGTCAGCTCAGTTGCAAGCCGCGGCCGACTGCTTGACCGCGTCCGCCGCCGCCTTGCACGCCGTACCCAGCGCCGCCTTGCCCTCGGCCGGGACGCTCGCCCACGCCGCCGAGGTCTGATCGTACGACTGCTTGAGGGCGTCGCGCGTCGCCTGCGGGAGCTTGTCGCAGCTCGCGAGCTTCTCGATCGCCGCCTTGTAGTCCGCGCACTCGGCCGGGAGATCGCCGCCGCCAGCTGCGGCGGGGGCCGGGGCCGCCGAACCTTCGGTCGGAGCTGCTGCCGAACCAGCCGCCGAACCAGCCGCGGGCTCCGCCGAACCAGCCGAACCCGTCGCGGGCTCCGTACCACCGGTGCCCATCGCCTTCTGCTGGCAGTCCGCCATCTTCAGCGCGGTCTCGGTGGCGGCCTTGTCTTCGGCCTCCGACATCTTCGGCTTCTCCTTGTGCTCCTGCGACCACTTCGTCAACTCGCCGCTGACCTTCTCGGCGCAGGCCTTGTCGGTGCACTTGCACATGGCGTCCTTGAACTCGCCCAACTTCGCGATCGCGTCGGCGCCGCCCTTCTTCTTGCAGCCACCAAATGACATGAGCGACATAGCGGCCAGAAACGCGATCGTGATGTTCTTCATGCCGATGTTCTAGAACATCCCGATCGCCGGTGAAAGCAAACGATCGTGTTCTCATCCGCACACGAACCGATCTGGTGTCGTCGGTCACGCGTAGTTGTCAATGCGCGGCGACAATTGCCGGCCGAGTCTACGAACCGCGCGACAGCCGTCAGGTGACGAGGAAGCGCTCGTAGGCGGCGAAGTCATATTCGCGCCCGAGAAAATCACGAATCAGCTCGGCCGCGTCGCGACTTCCCCCCGGCACGAGGACCTTGTCGCGATACGCGTACGTGATGTCCTTCGCCATGAGGCCGCGCGCTTCGAACGGCGTCAGCAGGTCCTTCGCGATCACGAGCGACCACTGGTACGTGTAGTACATCGCCGAGTATCCGACGAGGTGACCGAACGACGCGTGGAACCGCGTCCCCGGCACGTACGCGAACGGCGTGTAGCGCTTCTGCAGCTGCTTCACTTCCGCGAGCTGATCGAGGCGCTCGGGGCTGTGGCGATGAAAGCCGAGCGAGATCGCGGCGTAGAAGATCTGCTGCACCGTCGCGGTCCCGAGCCCGAACTTATCGGCGCGACGCATCTTCTCGACGAGATCCTGCGGGATGACCTCCCCGGTCTCGTGATGCCGCGCGAACTGCCCGAGCGTGCCGCCGCTCCACGCCCACTCCTCGAACATCTGCGACGGCGCCTCGACGAAGTCCCACTCGGTGGCGACGCCACTCTGGGTGATCCAGCGCTGATGGCCGCCGAGCACGTGGTGCATCAGGTGGCCGAACTCGTGGAACATGGTGACGACGTCGTCGTGTTCCATCAGCGCGCTGCCACCGCCGGCCGGCGGCTCCGGAAAGTTGCAGACCAGCACGCCCTCGGGCAGCTGGACCCCGCGCACGCCATCCTTGAGCGGGAACTGGGCGGCGTGCTTGTACTTGCCCTCGCGCGGATGCATGTCGAGGTAGATCCGCCCGAGCTTGGTGCCTCCGCGGATCACGTCGTAGATCACCACGCTCGCGTGCCATGCCCTCGACGCATCGGCGACCGGGACGTAGGTGATGTCGAAGATCTCGGACGTGATCGCCAGGAGCCCCGCGAGCACGCGGTCGTACGGGAAGTACTGCCGCACCACGCTCGCGTCGACCTGGTATCGCTCGATCTTGACGAGGTGCTCGAGCCACACCTTCTGCCAGTCGGCGACCGCGCTCGCCTTCGGGTCGATCGTGCGGAGCTGGCGCAGCAGCTCCTTGTAGTCCTGCTCCGCACGCGGCGCGGCGAGCTTCCAGATCTTCTCGATGAACTCGGCGGCGTGGGTGCCGCTCTTGATCATCTTGTCCGCGGTGATGTAGTCGGCCCAGTCCGAGAACCCGAGCAACGACGCCTTCTCGGCGCGCAGCGTGAGGATGTCGCGCAGCACGGCTTCGTTGTGCTGATCGCCGCGGCTGCGGAACGCGATGTACAGCGCCTGGCGCAGCGCGTCGTCCGCCGCGTACGTCATGAACGGGTTGTAGTCCGGGTAGTCCGTGGTGATCCGGATCGTGCCCTCGGCGTCCGGTGGGTGCGCCGCGATGAAGTCCGCCGGCAGGCCCGCGAGCCGCGCCGGATCGGTGATCCCGATCGAGCGCACGTCCTCGGAGATGTTCTTCGAGAATTGCTGGCCGAGCTTCGTCAGCTCCTCGTCGATCTTCTTGAGCCGCTCGCGCACCTCGAGCGGCTTGTCGACGCCCGCGCGGCGGTAGTCACGCAACGCGTGCGCGTGGAACCGCTGGGTGTCTGCGTCGGCGCCCGAGACCTCGACCGCTGCGAGCGCGTCGTACATGTCGCGATCGAGCGCCAGGTCCGAATAGAACTTCGAGACCTCCTGCTCGCACTCGCGCGCGGCGTCGCGGATCGCCTCGTCGGGATGGACCTCTGACATCAGCCCCGCGAGCGCGTTGCTCGCGCTGGCCGCGGTCAGCAGCTGGTTGTAGTGATCGAGCGCTTCATCGATCGTGCGCGCGCTCGCGGTGATGATCTGGGAGCGCAGCACCTGCGCGCGGCGCAACCCATCGAGACATTCGGTCGTGAACCGCTCGGTCTTCTTCACGGCGCTCGTGGACTGTAACATCGTTCGCGATGGACGAGTCACAGGTCGCGCCCCCACAACTCGGCGAGGCGTTGCCGCTGGGCACGACGGATCCGCGCTGGCTGCCGATCGCGCTCGCCGATCTCGACGCGGTGCACGCCGATCATCTCCACTGCGAGCGCAAGGCGGCGCAGTCCGCGCTGTCCTTGATCCGCAGCTATCCCGATCGCGCCGACCTCGTCACCGCGATGGCGCGCCTCGCCCACGACGAAACCCGCCACGTGGTCCAGGTCGCGCAGCTGATGTCGCGTCGCGCGCAGGCCGCGAGCTACGACCACGGGGATGACTATGCCGCCGCGCTCCGCAAGCGGATCGCCCCACGCGAGCCCGATCGCCTGCTCGATCGGCTGCTCGTGTTCGCGGTGATCGAAGGCCGGTCCGCCGAGCGACTCGGGCTGCTCGCGGCGTCGCTCGAGGATCCGAGGTCGCGCGAGCTCTATGCGAGCCTGGCCACCGCCGAGCTCCGCCACCGGGACATCTTCCTCGCCCTCGCGCGCGATGCGAGCCCGCACACCTGGCGCGGTCGCGCCGCCGAGCTCGCGGCCGCCGAGGCCGAGATCCTCGCGAACCGCGCGATCACGGCGCGGATCCATTAGCGCAGCGGCCAGGGCTACGAGTCCGCGGGCTTGAGCTCGGCGAGCGGCGGCATCGCCGCGAGCGCGCGCCACCGCACCGCGACGATCCCGACGACGAGGATCGCGAGCGCACCACCGCCGACGATCGCGGGCACCGTGCCGACCAGGCTCGCGGCCACCCCGGACTCCGCAGCCCCGAGCTCGTTGGACATGCCGATGAACACGTAGTGGACCGCGCTGACCCGGCCACGGATCGCATCGGGCACGACCATCTGCTCGAGCGTGAGCCGGATCACCACGCTGATGTTGTCGAGCGCGCCGCAGATCACGAGCAACCCCACGGTGAGCGGCAGCGACGTCGAGAGGCCGACGCCCATCGTCGCGACGCCGAACAGCGCGACCACGATCAACAGCACGCGCCCGGGCCGCTGCCACGCCGGCAGCCTGCCGCCGATCACGGCCATGACCACGGCGCCCGCCGACTGCGCCGCGCGCAGGATGCCGTAGCCGAACGCGTCGGTCTGCAGGATGTCCGACGCGACCGCCGGCAGCAGCGCGATGACGCCGGCGAACAGCACCGCGAACATGTCGAGCGTCAGCGCGGGCAGCAGCAGCGGTGACCGGAAGATGAAGCGCAGCCCGACCCGCCAGTCCTTGCGGGCGCTCGCGGTCGCCGGGGTCGCCTCGAACGCGCGAGGCTTCGGCAGCGACCGATACATCACGCCGGAGGCGACGCCGGTGATCGCGACCGTCGCGTAGATCCAGTACGGCGCGACGACGAGGAGCGCGAGGCCTGCGAGCGCCGGCCCGATGATCGCGGCGAGCTCTTGCAGGCTCGAGCTGATCCGGTTGGTGCGGACCAGCTCGTCGCGCGGGATGATCAGCGGGATCAGCGACGCGGCGGCCGGGGCGTGCACGATCGTCACGCCGCCCTGGAGGAGCAGCAACGCGTAGTACGCCGCCAGCGGGGCGGTGAACGCCGAGGCGAGCCCGAGCCCGAGCCCGATCACGCCGGTCATGGTCGCCGCGACCGTGGTCAACAGCCGCCGATCGACGCGGTCGACCAGCGTACCGGCCGGGACGAACAGCGCGACCACCGGGATCATCTGCACGAAGCCGACGCCCGCGAGTACGAGCTTGTCGTGGCTGCGGAGATAGAGCTCCCACAGCACCGTCGCGTTGATCACCGCGCGACCGAACGTGTTCAGCGCCCGCGCCGCGACGAGACGGAGGATCCGGCCAAGGACGGCGTCGCGCACGAGGCTTGGATGCTACCACCCGCGCTTCGTTGCGGCGGGCTCGACACCCAGCGGCCGAACGAGATCGCTCGCGCGACTCACTTCCGGACGAGGACGCGGCTGAACCGCGCCGGCACCGTGACCGCCACCGTGCCATCGGCGTTCACGGTGAACGTCTTGCCATCGGATCCGGGCATCACGTCGGTCAGCGTGGCCCCGGCCGGCAAGGTCGTCCGCAGGCACCCGCCGCCCTCTGCGGGCGGGGCGCAGCTCTCGCTCGCCTGATCGCTGGTATTGAGGACGACGAGCGCGGTCTCGGCGGGTGCGGTGCGCTCGAACGCGAAGATGCCCGCGTCGCGGCGCGCCCCGGGCTGCGTCGTCGACCACACCGGCAACACCTGGCCGCGCTGCAGCGCCGGGTGGGCCTTGCGCATCGAGATCAGGCCCTTGACCAGCGCGAACGTCGCGTGATCGGTCGCGAACGGCGCGAGCCCTTGCTTGGGGTTGCCGAGGAACATGTCCTCGCGGTTCTTCGGATCGACGCCGCCATCGAACAGCTGCTCGGTGCCGTAATAGATGCAGGGGATGCCGTCCCACGTGAACAGGTACGCGAGCGCCGAGCGCAGCACGCTCGGATCGGGCTGCTCGAACAGGAACCGCGGCAGATCGTGGTTATCGAGGAAGTTGACCGACAGCTGGTTCGGCGCGAGGCCGACGCCCCCATCTTCGGACTTCGCGTGCGGGACGCCGGGATACGTCGGGCCTGGCGAGTAGCCCTGTGCCATGCAGAACGGATCGGTCGGGTTCCGGCCCATGCGGCTGTTGTAGAGGCACTCGAGGTGCTTCGTCGGCGCCCCGTTCGCGAACACCGGATCGATGCCGCGATACTTCTGCGGGAAGTTGAACATCGAGTCGAACCGGCCGAACTTGCCGGCCGCGTCGGTGCCGCCCCAGGTGTAGCTGCCGATCAGATCGTCGTTCCCGTCGAAGCCTTCGCCGAAGATGAAGAAGTTCTGCTTGCCGACGCGCTTCGCCTTGGCGCGCATGCGATCGGTGAAGTCACCCCAGAACCCGCGGACGTCGCGCGCGATCTCGGGACGATCGATGTGCTTGACGGTGTCGATCCGGAACCCGTCGAAATCGGCGACCTCGATCCAGTATTCGAACACCCGGATCAGCGCTTCCTTGGTGTCCGCGTTGTCGGTGTCGAGATCCTTGAGGCCGCCCGGGAAGTCGCCGGTGGTCTCCTGGGTGCGGACGAACTCCTTGGAGTAATCGCCCTCGTGCCACCACACGTAGACGCGACCACGGCGGTGGTACCAGCTCGGATCGTCGAACCACGGCTTGTCGTCCGGCCACGCGAACCAGTCCGGCGGGCGCGGCGGCGGCGTGCGGTTCTGGTCGGGCCAGTCGGTGAACCGAATGTCGGCGCCGCCAGAGAACCCGAGCGAGGTCCAGCCCTGGACGCCGCGGGGATCGTAGTCGGGGTCCCACTCGATGATCCGCTCGAGGTAGCCCTTGCCGTTCGCACAGTAGGTCATCTCGTCGGAGCTGCAGCTCGCCGGGGTCTGCATGCAGACCTGGAGGCAAGTGTGCGAGAAGCCGCCGCCGGACACCGTGTCGTCGGGCTGGCCGTTGCCGTTGATGTCGTAATAGAACAGCTGCCCCATGTGGTTGGTGACCACGTCGAGGATCACGAGCATGCCCCTGGCGTGCGCCTTGTCGACGAGCTCGCGCAGCTTGGTCAGGTCACCGAAGTGAGCGTTCGGGCGCAGGAAGTCCTGGGTCCAGTAGCCGTGATAGCTCGCGAACCCCGCGTCCTCCTCCGTGTTCTTGACGACCGGCGAGATCCACAGCGCGGTGACGCCGAGCTCCTGAAGATAGTCGAGGTGATCGATCACGCCCTGCCAGTCGCCGCCGTGATACCGACCGGGAACCGAGGGCGCGACGTTGATGTCGTTGTTCGGATCGCCGTTGGCGAACCGGTCGATCATGATCTGATAGATGACCTGGTCGCGCCAGTCGAGCCCGGCGTTGCTCTGGTGAGGCAGGTCGGCCGGATGATCGAAGTCCGACGCGCCGCCGCACGCCGCGAGCAGGGCCACCAGAGCGAGGCGGGATCGGGACATCGGGGGCATCGGAGAGCACGATTCGTGCCCCACCGGGCCTGCCCGGATCAACGAGTTACCGGTGACAGTTCGCCACGGCGGGCGGAGACGTTGCCGAACGCAACAAACCGATAGAACACGCCCTCGATGTCCTGCTCGACGACCGGCTGATGGTCGCCGCGAAGCCGCCACCGCCTCGACTACGTCGGCTCGATCCTGGTCAATCACCAGCAGCGGGGCGGCTGTACGGAGGCTGCACAGGCCGTGTCGCATCGGTCACGGAGCTGGAACCAACGCCGCGTCGCCGCAGGGTCGCGACCTACGCTAGGATAGAGGGGTGTCCACCACCGGCGATGCGGGTCGCATTTCGTCGCTCGGCGGCGGGAGTCAGGCGGAGGGCGTGCCGCTTCACGCGGTGATCGATGCGGCGCGCCGGCTCGACGAGCTGAGCATCGCGCGCTTGATCGAGCATGCCGCCGAGCTCGTGCACAAGGCCCAGACCGCCGGGCAGCCGCTCGGCACGCTCTCACCCCGGGCGATCGTGGTCCTGCCCGACGGCACGGTGAAGCTCGAAGCCGCGCCGTCCGTGGCCCACAGCGCGCCGGAGCGCCTGGTCGGACAGGCCGGCGATCGGCGCAGCGACGTGTTCTCGCTCGGCGCACTGCTGTGGGAAGCGCTCGCGCACGCGCCGCTGTTCGAGGGAGCGCACGACGAGGCGCGCAAGGCCGCCGTCCTCGGGAAACAAGTGCGGCCGCCTTCGGAGCAGAACGCGAACGTTCCCGCGGCGCTCGACGCGATCTGCAAGAAGGCCCTCGCGCGCGATCCCGCAGATCGCTACCAGAGCGCGAAGGTGATGGCGGCCGAGATCTCCGCCGTGCTCGACGACGCGGGCTACCCGGAGACCAACGTCGAGATCGTCAAGTTCCTCGAGGCCGGCGTCGCTCCCGCGCCGGCACCTGCCAAGCCGCCGGCCGCGAACAAGTCGACCACGACGCCACCCGCGTCGAAGATCTTGCCCGGCACGACGAACCTCGGCATGCCGCCGCTCAAGACCGCGGGCACCCTGCCGCCGCCGCTGCGGAACAAGCCGATCACGAACTCCCAACCGACCCCGGCCAAGCCGTTGTCACCGACGCCGGTTTCGAGCGCCACGCCCGGATCGGCGGAGAGCGAGGAGGACCTCGCCGCGACCCTGAAGCGCAGCAAGATCGAGCCGATCGAGGCCGTCCCCGCGGTCCCGAGGCCGCCGACGCTGCCGCCGGCGTTCGCGAAGACGCAGATCCTGGGGTCGCCCTCGGCTCCTGTGAAGCCACAGGACGTCGCGCGGACGGCGATCCTCGGCTCGAACATGACCGCCCCTGCCGCCGTGGCCGTTCCGGACCCGGCGCGCACCACGCCCTTCGGCTCGTCCGCGATGACGCCTCCGGCGCCAGCCGCGACGCCAGCGACCGCGTCCACGGAGGCGACACCGGCGCTCGCCGCGCCCGTCGCGCCCGCCTCACCGATGGCGCCCACCGGCCTCGGCCCGATCCCCGGGCTGGCTCCGACGTCGACCGGCGAGCTCGCGACGTCGTCGCCGGGTGCACGGGCGGCCATCGAGGCGCCGCTCGTGGACAAGGCCGCAGCGGCGGCGACGGCAGCGGCGGTCGTGGCCTTGCCACGGGCCCCGAGCGCCAGCGATGGCGGGACCGGACCGCGGGACGTGCTCGCGGGATGGGGCTGGACGACTGGCTCGGTCGAAGCGATCGATGACGAAGGTCAGTACGAGGACGACGCCCCGAGCTCGCGACGACGTCGCCTGATCATCGCGATCGGCGCTGGCGCCGGGGCGCTCTTCCTGCTCGTAATCATCGCGATCGCGGCGGGCGGCTCGAAGAAGCCCGCCGACACCGACCAGGTCAAGGTCACGCAGCGCGCAGATAGCGCGGCGCCGCCGGCGGCCGCCGAACCGACGCAAACCGCAGACAACCCGCAACCGGCTCCAACGCCGCCCGAGCCTTCGCCCAAGCCGCCCGAGCCCGCGCCCCCCGGGCCGGCGCCGGTGAACACCGAGGCAGTTGCCCAGCCCCCGCCCGGGAAGATCGAGCGCCCCGTCACCCCGCCGCGGAACAAGGCCCTGGTCGAGACCCAGCAGCACGTCGAGACGTCGCGGAAGAATGTGCCCAAGAAGATCGAGACCCCGCGAAAGACGGATCACAAGCCAGTCAAGGTGACCAACGCCAAGCCGGTCGATCCGTACGCGACCCCGGAGAAGAAGGTCGACCCCGCCGCGGCGTACAAGACCGGGTTCCAGCAGCTCGCACGTGGCGACACGTCGGGCGCGCTGGCGACCTTGCGTGGATCGCTGTCGTCGAGCCCCAGCTACGCGCCGACCTGGCGCGGACTCGGCATGGTCTACGAGAAGCTCGGCCAGAAGGCGCAGGCGAAGACCGCGTTCAAGCGCTACTTGCAGCTGTCGCCGGCGGCCGGCGATTCGGAACAGATCCGCGATCGCCTGGAGCGACTCTGATCGTGAAGGGCCCCGTCGCCCTGCTCGTGATGATGATCGCCGGTGCCCGGGGCGCGGCCGCCGATCCGCACAAGGTGCTGGTGATGCAGGCGGAAGGACGCATCGACGCGGACACCCTCACCAGGATCGATGCCGCGGTCTTGAAGCTCGCCCGAGCCAGCGAGGCGCAGGCCACCGCGGGTGACATCACCTACTCGGACGCGGCGGCCGCGGTGGGCTGCAAGCCCGAAGACAGGACGTGCAAGGACGAGGTGATCGGCATGCTCGCCGTCGACGAGATCGTGTACACGACGGTCACGCCGAAACCGGGCGGGCTCGAGATCGCCGTGCACCGGGCGACCCAGGGCAGCGCCACGCGCGACGCCCAGATGTGGATCGCCGCCGGTCAACCCGCGGATCGACTCGATGGCATCGCGCCGCTGTTCGGGGCCGTCGCGATCTCCTCCAGAACGCCGCCCGAGCCCACGCCCCCCGAGCCGTCATCTCCCGGGCCGCGTCCCCCGTTGCCCGGACCGATCGGCGCCGCACCGAGCCCCGCACCGCTCCAGCCGCGCGACGAACCAGAGCGGTCGTCCGGCGGGCGCCGCCTCGAGATCGTTGGGATGGCCGGCGGTGGCACGATGGTGCTGCTCGGCTTCCTCCTGTGGCAGCAAGCGAGCAGCATCCAGGGCGACATCGACAGGGCTCCGAACCGGACGCACGCCAACCTCGAAGACCTTCACCTCCTCGAGCAGCGCGGCGATCGCTTCGCGGCCTGGGGCAACGTGACGTTCATCGGCGGACTGATCGTCGGCGGCATCAGCGGCTACTACTTCTGGAAGCATCGCCGCACGCAGCGCCCGGTCGCTGCGCGGATCACGCCGACGGTGTTCGACCACGGCGCCGGGATCGCGTTTTCCGTCGGAGGTTCGCCGTGAAGCTCGTCGCAGCGTGGCTGACCGTCGCCCTCGTGGCCTGCATGACCGCGAGCGGCTGCTCGATCCGTCACACGAGCGACCAGTTCGAGTGCACGACCCAAGCGGACTGCAACCCACTCGGGCGCACGTGCATGGACGGCTACTGCGTCGTCGGGCCCGGCGGCGTGAACGACGCGGCCCGGCCCTCGCCCGACGCCTCGATGCCCTCGCCCGACGCGCGCGAGTGCCCCGGCGCGTGCTCGAGCTGCGATCCCGGCACGAAGCAGTGCAAGATCGACTGCGCCGTGACGAGCTGCACCGGCGGCAACGCGATCGTGTGCCCGCCCGGCTGGAACTGCGAGGTGCTGTGCTCGACGTCCAACTCGTGCCGCAACGGTGTGCGCTGCGCCAACACCCTGTCGTGCGACGTGCAGTGCACCGGAACCGCGTCGTGCCGCGGCGTCGTATGCGGTGCCGGCCCCTGCAACATCACCTGCACGGGAAACAACGCGTGTCGTGGCGTGGAGTGCGGGACGTCCTGCGCGTGCGACGTCACCTGCGGCAACGCCGCGTTCTGCGGCCAGGTCCTGTGCGGTGATCCCCAGTGCGACGACCAACCGGATGGCTGTACGTCGGGTATCGCGGGCTGCGATACGTGCCCGTGACGGCGCGCCCGGTCACCGGTACGTCGAAGAGTTGAACCACCACTCCGCTTCGACGCCGAGGAAGTGGCTCCACGTGTGCGCGTGGCGCGGATCGTCGGGCACGAACTGATCGCGCGCGGCATCGTCGAGGTGCGCGGCGCGATACACCAGGCGCAGCTGCGGGCGATCGTAGGACGAGGGGCCCATCGGCGAGTACACGATCATCGGCGCGATCTGCGCGATCGCCGGATCCTCGGCGCGGAGCGTGTTGACGTTGAGACCGCGCGGAAACCGCGCCTGGTACGACAGGTCGACGCCGGCGTACACGTCCTGAACGACGGGTACGAGCGGGCGCACGTCGAGCGCGTACTCCCAGCCGTCGTCGGGATCGACGTCGCTCTCGTCGGCGTCGACGAACCGCCGGGACAGC
>WBZN01000476.1_pt1 | contig 21648 bp, 18 predicted proteins | sample 5204281 | NCBI WGS metagenome assembly WBZN01 (sample SAMN12344347, study PRJNA552823) | activated sludge metagenome | biome: Activated sludge suspended growth; feature: Nitrification reactor; material: Wastewater; isolation source: activated sludge from nitrification reactor of wastewater... | reverse complement strand
GTTCCCGAGCTCCTTGCCGGTCATCATCGCCACGATCTCGTCGGTCGGCGCCTGGCGTTCGCGGACGCCGACGAGCTCGCCATCGCGCATCACGGCGACGCGGTCACAGAGCGCGGCGATCTCGTCGAGGCGGTGCGAGATGTAGACGAACGAGGCTCCGGCGGCGCGACGCTCGCGGATCAGCACGAACAGCCGCTCGATCTCGCCGTCGGTCAGCGCGGCGGTCGGCTCGTCGAGGATGATCAGCTGCGCGCGATCCGCGAGGGCGCGGGCGATCTCGAGGATCTGCTGGACCCCGACCCCGAGGTGGCCGGCGGGCATCGCGAGATCGATCGCGGAGGCCTCGTCTCCGAGCACGTCGCGCAACAGCGCGCGCGCGGCGGCTTGGGCGCGGACGTGGTCGACCACGCCGAACCGGGTCGGTTCGCGGCCGAGCATCAGGTTCTCGGCGACCGACATCTCGGGCACGAGGGCCAGCTCCTGATGGACGACCGCGATGCCGGCACGCCGGGCGTCGCGCGTCGAGCGGAACGCCTGCACGCGGCCGGCGACCCGGACCTCGCCTCGGTAGCTGCCGCTCGGGTACACCCCGCCGAGGATCTTGATCAGCGTCGACTTGCCGGCGCCGTTCTCGCCGACCAGCCCGAGCACCTCACCCGGGCCAGCGTCGAGCGAGCCCGCGGACGCCGGCGCGTGGGGGCCGATCGCGAGCGAGACGTCGTGCAGGGCACGCACGCCGGGGAAGTCCTTGCCGATGCCGCGCAGCTCGACGATCGACGCACCGGGGGGCGTCACCCGCGGCTCCGCCTGCGAACGATGAACAGGCCGACGATCGCGAACACGAGCGCGTTGCCGGCCGAGCCGGGCCCGCCCGAGCACGCACAGGCGACCCCGGTGCGCAGGTCGCCGTTGTGACCACTGCCAGGGCCGCCGGGACCGGCGTCGGGATACTCGCCGGGGTCGAACTCGCCGCAGTCGCCGTGCTCGTACGATCCCGCGCGATCGAGCAGCGTCATCTGATACGCGCCGGCGCCGTACCCGACCATCGGGATGCTTCCGGAGTACGCGCCGATCGCGCCGCTCGACGAGCGCGTGTTGTAGAGCTCGGGCAGAAGGCCGTTGTTGACCTGTGCCTGGGCGGTGACCCAGGCGAGCAGCTGGTCGGCCTTGGCGGTCTGCTCGGCGCGACGGAACGCCGACGACGCGCGCAGATCGATCAGGATCCACTCGTCGGTGTCGTACGGGTCCTGCGAGCCCTCGACGCGCTTGTAGCCGCCGGCCGGGGTCTGGAGGTAGGAGAACGCATCGAGCGTCGCCTTCGCGGTCGCGTCGTTCGGTGCGATCAGCGACCACGTGATCGTCTCGACCGTCGCGCCGTCGCGATAGTTCGTGCCCTGGGCGAGGCGCTCGAGCGAGCCGGCGAGCACGTGGCTCGAGTCGATGAACAGCGACTTCATCGCGGTCACGGCCTTGTCGGACAGCTCGCGGTACCGCGCGACGTCCTCCATGCGACCGGCCCGGCGTGCGAGCGTCGCCATGTCGCAGAACCCGCGTGCGGCCGCGGCGGTCGTGTACAGGAAGTGCTGGCGGTTGCCGTGGTGGACCTCCCAGATCGACGAGTCTGCGGCCGCCATGCCGGCGGTCTCCATGTTCGCGGCGAGCGGCTCGGCGACCCCTTCTCGGATCGCGTCGTAGACGGTGTCTCCCTTCCTGGTCGTCGCGCCGAGCCAGGCGGTGTCCGCGCTGGCGTCGATGTACGTGCGCGCCGCCCACAGGTAGAGCCCCCAGCCGTCGATCTCGATGTTGCGCGTCGGCGAGCCCGAGTAGTCGGCCTCCTCCTCGCCGTCGCCGTAGTAGCGCACCGTCGAGATCCGATAGCCGCTGGCGTTGTTGACGAACGAGGCGAACCTGCCGGCGTCGGCATCGAGGAAGAAGTCGAGGCCGTCCTTCGCCATCTCGGCGTGCCCGGTGCGGCCGAGCGCGGCGAGGGCGTAGGTGGCATCGCGCACCCAGCCGGTGTGCCAGCCGCCGGGTGGCAGGCTCGCGAGCATCATCCCGTGGTTCTTGCGGCGCGGCGTCTCCTGGTACGACTCGCGGATCTGCGCCATGCGGAGCACCGCTTCGGACTGGCGCCAGATCGCGGTCTCGGTCGCGTCGAGCCCGGCGACCGGCGGCTTGCGCCAGGCGTCCCACTCCGCGAGCAGATCGGTGTAGAGCACGTCGGCGGTGCGCGCGCCGATGAACGTCGACCACGCCGCGGTCGCCGAGGTCGATGATCCATCGTCGAACAACACCGCGACGCCCCACCATCGGCTCTCGCCGGGCGCGATCGTGCCGAGGTCCTTCGAGAACGCGTTCTTGCGATCGGTGCCGGCGCAGCTCGCGGTGGCGGTGAGGCCGCTGCCCGCGGCGACGGTCTGGTAGATGTCGGCCGCGCAGCTCGACACGTCCGCGCCGCCGATCGGTGCGTAGATCATGGTGCCGCCGCCGGGCCCGGTCTCGGTCGCCACCGTGCCGTCCCAGGCGATCACCTCACCATTCGAGGCGGGCTCGTCCGGGTTGGGCGCGGCGCCGAGCTTGAAGTTGTGGATCGAGTATGCGGTGACCGGTTGTGCCGCGCTCCCCGTGTTGGTGACCTTGAGCAGCATCACCAGGGCGTTACCCTCGTATCCGAACGGCGACACGAAGAAGCTCTCGGTCGTGACCCCACCGAGCGCCACGACCGAGCGGATCATGTTGGTCTCGGCGACGTAGCCGGCCTCGCTCGGGGGACGACCGCCCAGCCACGCGGCGGCGCCCGCGACCTTGACGCCGAAATACGTGTCGAACACCAGGTTGCGCCGCACGATCCCCTCGCCGTCCGGGTTCGACGGGTTCGCCCGGATGAACCGGTACGGCCGCTCGAGGTAGTGCTTGATCGCGTTCGCGCTGGCGTCGAACACCTGGAACCCGTGCCCGTTGCCGGTGACCAGCTGGCGGAACGACGCCACTGGCTCGATCGCGCGCGCGGGCGTGGCGAGCACCCCGAGGGCGACGATCGGGAGCAGCCGGCGCGCGAGAGCGATCACGTGCCTGCCGCGTCCACGATCCGTGCCTGCCCCGCGGGCGGCGATCGATCTCTCGACCGCCGGAGTTCCACGCAGTTGCCTGCCAGACCCCGCTTCGATCCAGTTGCAAAACGAAACATCGCGGCCCCTGACGGGCGCTGCCATTCGCGACGCGCCCGACCCCTGGGAGCGGACACACCGCAGGGCTTTCGCTGGTATCGACTCAGCTTGCGACCCGAGGGCCGACGAACCGCGGACGCCAGCGGTGGTGGCATGTGACTTGAAGCCTGCGCGGCGGATGCGCCTTGTCTCGGTCGCCGCTTGCCTCGGGCTCGTGGCGTGTCGTCCGCCGGGCTACGGCAAGGGCGATGACGTCGACGCGGCCGTCGCGGCCGACGCGACCGGGAGCGACGGGCCCCGGGATGGCACCGCCGTCGCGACCTGCGACAAGCTGTTCCGGCTCGACGGCCATAGCCTCGCCAGCTCGGTCTGGCTGACCGGGGACTTCGTGAGCTGGGCCGACAACGTCGGCGCCGGAGCGTTCGCGCTGACCGCGGGTGTCGACGGAGCCTGGACCGGGACGCGCACGTTCGCGGCCGGACCGCACCAGTACAAGTTCATCCTCGATGGCACGCAGTGGATCACGGATCCGACCAACCCCAACGAGGTCGAGGACGGCATGGGCAATCGCAACAGCCTCTACACCTGCGTGCCCTGAGCACGCACGGCGCGATGGCTCGGTCGTGACCGATGCGCCGGCGCGACCCGCGGCGGGGACCCCTCAGTATTCGTCGTGATCGACGACGGTCAGCGCGCCGGCGCCGGCATCCGCCAGCGCCTGCCGTGCTTGCTCGGCGGTCGTGACCGCCACGGTCACCACATCGTCGGGCCGCAGGTGGCGCCTGCACGCGGCGCAAACGTCGCTCGCGGTGAGCGCCCCGAGCTCCTCGGGCAGCTTCGCGGTGAAGCCGGGCGGTAGGTCGAACACGGCGTCGCGCACCGCGAGCTGCATGCGCTGCCGCGCGGTCGCGACATGGAACGGCATCGCGCCGACGAGATAGCTCCGCGCGAAGTCGACCTCGTCGTCGGTCGGGCCGTTCGTGGCGTAGTCGTCGAACAGCTCGAGCGTCAGGGCGACCGCGGGCCCCGCGACGTCGATCCCCGCGGCCATCCACAGCTCGAACCAGTGCGGCAGCTTGGAGCGGCGCAGCGCGCAACCGGCGCCGTAGCTCCAGCCGCGCTTGACGCGGATCTCCTGCATCAGGCGCGAGCTGAACATCCCCCCGAACACCGCCTCGGCGATCGCGAGCGCCGCGGTGTCGGGATCGCCGTAGCGGACGCTGAGGTGGCCGACGCGCAGCTGCGCCTGCGTGCGGTCCGGCTTGTCGACCAGGATCATCCGGCGGCCGCGCGATGGTGCGGCGGGGACCTCGAGCGGGACGATCGGCCGCACCGTCCGAGGCAGCCGCTCGGTGAGCCGGGTCACCACCCGCGCGGCGGTGGCATCGTCGATGTCGCCTGCGAGGCCGATCACGAGGTTGTCGGCGACGACCTCGCGCCGCCACAGCTCGAGCGCGCTCGCGCGATCGATCCGCGCCAGCGAGGCTTCGGTGCCGAGCGACGTGCGCCCGTAGGCGTGGCCAGGGCAGCACAGCCAGTCGAACCAGCGCGTCGCGAGGGCGCTGTCGTCATCGCGGATCTCGTCGAGGACCTGCGGCGTCTCGCGGAGCAAGCGTGCGTGCTCGTCGTCGGAGAACCTCGGCTCCGCCAGCACGTCGGCCGCGAGGTCGATCACGGCGTCGAGGTGACGCGACAGGGCGAGGCCGCTGACCGACGCGGCGTCGCGCGAGACCCCGACCTCGAGCGCGGCCCCGAGCCCATCGAGGGTCTCGTCGAGCGCCGCGCGATCGCGCCGGCCCGCACCACGTCGCGCGAGCAGCGCCGCGTGACGATGGAGACCTTCGACACCTCGCGGATCGGCGGCGCCACCGCCGCGGATCGCGATGTCGAACCACACGAGCGGCGTGTCGGTGGAGGGCTCGACGATGATCACCGGGCCGGTCACGCGTCGTCCTCCCCTGGGTCTTCGCCCTCGGGCTCCGCGATCACGATCGTGCGGCGCTCGGTCTTGAGGTATTGCCGGACCACCCGCGCGACGTCCTCGACGGTGACGGCGGCGAGCCGCTCGGCCAGCGTGTTGACCTTGCGGAAGTCACCGAGGGCGGTCTCGTAGTGGCCGAGCGCCTCGGCCTTGCCATCGACATCGACGAGCGAGGTCCAGAAATCGGTCTCGGCGATCGCCTTCGCCTTCTCGACCTCCGCCACGGCGGGCGGGGTCGCGGCCATCGCCGCGAGCTCGCGATCGATCACGCCGAGGATCTCGTCGGCGCCGTGGCCGCGCGCCGCGGTCACGGCGAGCCGGAACAGCGACGGATCGCGAAACGGTGTCAGCTGCGCATCGACGGACGAGGCCAGCTCGCCCTCGATCACGAGGCGGCGATACAGCCGCGCGGAGGGGCAGCCCGCCAGCAGCGTCGCGACGATCTCGAGCACGGCCCAGTCGGGTTCGTCTTGCCCGGGCGCCTTGTAGCCGACGAGCAGCCGGTCGGTCGCGATCGGCTTGGGCGCGCGGACCACGCGCTCGCGCGTCTGCGCGGGCTCGGCCTGGCGCGGCACCTCGGGGAGCACCGCCGATGGAATCGCTCCGTAGTGGGTCGCGATCAGCTCGAGCAGCACCGGCTCGTCGAAATCGCCGACGCAGATGATCGTCGCGTTGTTCGGCGCGTACCAGGTCCGGTAGAACGCGCGGATGTCCGGCAGCGACAGCGCGCGGATGTCTTCCATCCAGCCGATCGTCGGCCAGCGATAGGGGTGTTCCGTGAACGCGTGAGCCATCAGCTGCTCGTCGAGCCAGCCATCGACATCGTCCTCGACCCGCTCGCGGCGCTCATTGGTGACGACATCGCGCTCCGACTCGACCGGCGTCGACTCGAGCACCAGGTGCTGCATGCGTTCGGCCTCGAGCCGCACGCCGAGCGCCAGATCGCGCGACGGCAGGCTCAGCCGATAGTAGGTCCAGTCGACCCAGGTCGCCGCGTTCGACTCACCGCCGGTGCGCTCGACCAGCCGATCGAACTCACCAGGCGGCAGGCCCTCACACTGGCCGAACATCAAGTGCTCGAACAGGTGCGCCATGCCGGTCGCCCCGGGCCGCTCGTGACGCGAGCCAACGCGGAACCAGGTCTGCAGCGCGACGATCGGCGCGCGGCGGTCGATCACGGCGATCAAGCCGAGCCCGTTGTCGAGGCGATACCGCCGCGCCCGGGTGCCACGGCCCGCGGGAGCCTCGGCTTCGAGCTCCCAGCGCGGAGCCTCCCCATCCGGGGACAACGTCGTCATGGAAACGTTGATACCACGTACGACGCGCCGGGGCGGCGGCGCGCACGCATCAGGACGCTCAGCCGAAGCTCGGCTCGATCACCAGGCCCGCGGCGCTCGCGATCGCGCGCAGCGCAGGCTCGGCGCGGAACAGCTCGCCTGGTGCGCGCATGCCGGTCGCGCCGGCCTTGCGGTTCGCGAGCTGCGCCGCCGTCCACGCGGCGATCACGGCGGTGGTGCGATACAGGTCGTGACCATGCACGACGAGCTGCGCCGCCGCGAAGCCGCGCCGCACCTGCGCGACGATCGCGAACCGCGTGCGCGAGTAATCCGTATCCGGCGCCGCGTACGGCGCGAGCAGCTCGCCCGCGGCCCGCGGCACGAACGGCAGGGCGCGCGCGAGCAGCCGGAGCGCGGTCGCGGCACCTGCGCTGCGCGTCGTCGACACGAACGTCGTGACCAGCTGCGCGGCGATGTGGCGTGGGATCGTGACCACGTCCCCGCCGGCGTACCCGAGCGCGTCGCGTTCGCCCCCGAGCGCGCGACCCGCGTTGACGCGGCGGCGTTCCCCCGCGCGGCCCGCTTCCCAGCGATCGCGCCGCCACACGAGCGGCTTGCCGAACGCCGTGGTGAACAGCGCCCGCTGGCTGCCCGCAGACAGCACGAGGTCATCGAACACGTACGTGATCGCGATCTCGTCGAGCGGCCGATCCTCGGCGAGCCGCGGCGCGGGCTCGGTCCGGACGAGCGGTCCGCGGTCCGCGATCCCGCAGAGGTGATCCGCGGCCCACGCGGCGGCGAGGTCCCCGATCGTGCAGTCGACGCCCGCCCCCGGTAGCGCCACGAGGCCGGCGCGGCGTGCCGTGGATTCGAGCCGTTCGTGGAGCTCGTGGATCGCGGCTTGTTCGCCGCCGACATCGACGTAGTGCGCGCCCGCCGTGAGCGCCGCCGTGAGCACCGGTCCGGCGCTGTCGCGCAGCGGCCCGGCGGCGTTGACGATCACGCGCGCGCCCGCAAACGCCCGCGCGAGGCTCGCCGCGTCTCGGGTGTCGGCGACGTGGGTGTGGGCGACCGGGATCTGGGCCGCGAGCTCGGCGAGCGCGGCCTCGCGGCGCCCCGCGATCTCGAACGGCGTCGCCAGGGCGGCGAGCTGCGCGCACACGCGCCGCCCGACGAGCCCGGTCGCTCCGAACACCACGATCGCGGCGTCAGGGGAAGACATAACGAAACCCGGCACGCACCGCGTGCTCGATCTTGGAGTACTCGCCATCCGCGGTCGGGATCGCGTAGCCGTTGCGGGTTGCCGCGCAGCCGGGCGTGGCGTAGTCGAAGCCGCTGTCGACACAGTCGAGGCGCTGGCGCGGATCGTAGGCGCTCGACTCGACGCTCACCGTCGGGAATAACTGGAGGCCGTACGAGAGCTGGAACAACCAGCTCGATCCGCGCGCGACCCGCGCCTGGGCTCCGATGTCGAACGTGTACGAGGTCGGCGCGATCGTCAGCGGGCTGGTCCGCTCGTCGGACAGCGAGGAGGTCTCGATCCCGAGCCGCGCCCCGAACCGGAACGTCTCGCCGGTGTCGTTCTGCTCGAGCCCGGCCCACAGGGCGAACGAATCGTGTAGGCCGCGCGCGCGCAGCGTCCATTCGGGGATCCCCGCGTTGCGAAACGTCGAGCCGTAGCCCCGGACGTCGTATGCCTGCATGCGCGACAGATCTTTCCATCGCCCGCCGACGTGCAAGTCGAGCTGCCGCGGCAGGCGGGCACGGAGCTCGGCGTCGATGCTCGCCGGGAACGATACGTAGACCGTCGAGCCGCCTCGCACGAGGTCCCCGCCATCGCGCGGTGCGCGCGTGACGTTCATGGTGCCGGTCAGCGCGGTCTGGATGTCGAAGCCGGGAGGCGTGTGATATCCGACGCCGAGCCACACATCGGGGGCGAGCTGGACCACCGCACCCAGCGTGACCTTGAGGTTCTGGGTCGCGAACGCCGGCGTGCTGACCTCGACATCATAGAGCTCCGTCGCGGCGGGGTTCTCGACGCCGCACGGCACGCCGCCGCCGCAATCACTGTCGATCCCGCCCAGTCCGTTGCCCGCCTCGAGCGCCGTGTCCCGCGCATAGCGCAGCCGCAGCGACGTGTTCTGGTGGGTCAGGCTCACGCCGAAGTAGAACGAGCTCGTCACGCGCAGGCTGACCCCGACGGTGGCCGCGTAGTCGCGCTGGCCGGCGCCGAGCGTGTGGTAGCGCAGCTCGTCGTGGTTCTTCGGAAACAGCTCGGGAGGAGGGAGGCGGGCCTCGACCCCGAGCGTGAGGCGGTTGCTCGGGTGCCAGAGGAAGGCCACGACGCCGCCCGGGCCGAGCTGGGTATCGTCGATGCGCGCGCCGTTCGTCAGGCCGCCGGTGCCGAGGTCGAGGTGCTCGCGTCCGATGCCCACCTGCTCGAGCACCGAGGTCGTGGCCACGTAGATCTCGTCGGCCGTGCCGAGTCCGAGCGCGGCTGGATCGAGCGTGATCGACGAGGCGCTCGGCGCCGTGGCGCCGGTGAACACCGCGCGCCCGGCGGTCGGGTCACCGAACGGTGACGCGCGCACAGGCGTGGCAGCGCCCAGGGTGATCGCCCCGCAGCAGAGGATCCGCGTGAGGATGCGCCGTACGGCCATCGCGCGGAACGTATCACCACGGTAAGGTCCCGCCATGTTCGCGCGCGTGTTGCTGTTCGTCGTTGTGGCCGGTGTCGCTCTCGGCGTCGGTTGTGAAAAAACTGACCACGACAACATCGAGAAGTGGACCCATACCAAGAAAGGCCCTGACAAGCTCAAGAAGGCCTTCGCGGACGAGAGCATCGATGCGGACCTGTCGGCGCATGCCGCGATCAACATGATCAAGACGGGGGCCGATCCCGATGTGCGGACGGGGATCGAGGCGATGTCGCCGCCACGCCGCGCCGCCGTGATCGGCAAGCTCGCTCCCCGGCTGTGGGAGATGGCGAGGATCGAGAAGGAGACGGATCTGCCCGGTGCGTCGCAGATCATCGCCAAGGACGCGCTGATCACGATCCGGAAGTTCGCCGACGAGCCGCAGAAGCAGCAGATCGACACCTACCTGGTCGACTGGTACGCGGTCGAATCGTACGAGGCACGTGCCCAGGTCGGCTCCACGCTCGGCGCTGCCGTGATGCGGATGGTCGGTCCCTCGGCCGCGAAGAAGCTGATGGGCGTGGCCAACCACGTGATCGTCGCGCCCGGGCAGGACAAGGTGAAGAACCGGATCGGCGACGAGTTGATGCTCGGCATGGGCGCGACCGGAAGCCCCGAGGCGGTGAAGTACGTGATCGACATCGCCCGGATGGACCGTGGCGACAAGACGCTCTCGGCGCGCGCGACGTCCCAGCTGTTCAAGGCGTACGTCGATCCCGGCGGTCTGTTCGACATGGCCGATCCCAGCGGCCTCGTGCCGAATCTCGATGCGCTGATCTCGTTCGCGAAGGACGAGAACATGCCGGGCGCCGCGGTCAATGACGTGATCGGCCTGATCCGTGCCGTCGGCACCCCTCGTTGCCTCGAGCCGCTGATCAGCATGATCACCTATCCCCACCGCGAGCCGCGGTTCCGCTACACCACGACCTACAACGCGCTGCTGTGCGGCGGCACGAAGTCGGTCGTCGAGGTCGTGCGCGCCCTTCCGGACAGTGGAACCTACGACAAGGAAGATCTCGTCGGCGCCGTCGCCGGGGTGATCGCCAAGATGTCGCCCCGCGACCAGGTCCTGGGCGTCGCCCGCGAGCTCCTCCAGGACAAGGGCCGGGTCGCCAAGTGGGTCGCGATCGAAGCGCTCGCGGCGATGAAATCGACCGAAGACGTCTCGAAGATCGCGGCTCTGGCCGGGAACTCCGAGCGGTTGGTCGGGTTCTGGGGCGACCAGGGCGACAAGGACCCCAAGGACCGGAAGGAAGACCCGACGCTGGGCCAGCGGGCGAAGGAGCTGGCCGACAAACTCGGGAAGTCGGAAGCCTCCAAATGATTGGGCTTAGTCGCGTGCGCCGAGGGGATGTAGTATCGTAGGTGACAGCCAGGGAGAGCGAGAGGGACCCGGCCGACCGTTCTTCATCGTTCGGTCGACCATCGTTTGCGTTCAGGGAGTTATTTCGCGCATGGACCAGAGTAAGAAGACGATGCGCCACTTCTACTGCAGGGACGTCCTTTGGGAGACGTTCGAGCAGATGGCGAACGACTTCGACTGCTCCATCGATTACCTCGTGAACGAGGCCATGCGTTACTACGCGCGGTCGAAGAACTATCAGTCTCCCGGCGCGCCGCCGCAGATGACGGGGGCCGCCCCGGTCGCCAATAACACCAGCGGACCGACCTCTCATTCCGGCCTCAAGGGCGGTGGCCCCGGTGGTGCGGGTGGCCCGGGTGGCCTCATGCGCAACCAGGGCGGCACGCAGCCTCCTCCGGCCGGAACCGGCGGCGCCACGGCTGCGCAGCAATCGCGTCGCCCCGCACCTCCGACGCCTGGATTTCAGCCGCCGAGCAGCGCTCGTGGTGGCGGCGGACCCGGGATGAACGGCCCGGGCATGCAGCAGCACGCGCCCGCCGCACCGGCCGAGCGCGGGATGCCGAACCTGGGCGCCGCGGGGCCCACGTTGTTCCTCGTCTACAACGGCCAGCGTTATCCGGTGACGAAGGATCAGTTCATCATCGGCCGTGGTAGCAAGACGTCCGATCTCCCGATCAAGGACGGCAACATCTCGCGCAAGCACGCCGCGGTGATCCGTCGCAACGGGACGTTCTATATCAAGGACCTCGGGTCGACGAACGGGATCGACTACAAGGGCATGCGCATCGACAACAAGCGCATCGACGAGGGGGACGTGTTTCACCTCTGCGACTACGAGCTCCGGTTTACCTACCGCACGGACTAGCCGCGCGTGCGTGAGCTGCCGGCCGGGTCACGCGAGCGATCCGATGGTGCGGACTGACCGGCGACAGACGGCGGTGCTAGGTTGGCGCGGTGGATGCTGAGCTCAAGCGCCGGGTCGATGCGCTCCGGCGGCCGCTCGCGCTAGCGGCCGCCGATGGGTTCACCGGCGTTCGCAAGATCCAGGGGCTCGGGCACGCGCTGCGGGCGGCGTGCGATGGCGTGATCGCGCGGATCGAGAGCGAACCGCTCGCGCGGTGGCGCGCGACCCTCGCGACCTGGGAGCAACTCGACGAACAGCAGCAGGCCGTCGAGGTCGCGCGGGGGATGCGGCTGCTCTCGCGGTTCCCGCGGATCGTGCGGGCGCCAACGGCCCGGTCGACGACCCCGGACTCCCCACACCCACCGAACGGCGCACCGCCGGTCGCATCGACCCAGCCCGCGAGCGTCCCACCGGCGCGCGCGCGCAAGCCCACGGCGCCCCCCGCCGAGCTCGTCGATCCGCTCGCCGCCCCGACCCATACGCTGCCGGGGATCGGGCCCGCGTTCGCGGAGCGGCTCGCGGAGAAGGGGCTCGCCACCGTCGAGGATCTGCTGTGGATGGTGCCGAGGCGCTACGATGACGTGCGAGACGCGCGCTCGCTGGTCGAGGTCTGCGACCTGACCGAGGGGGCGCGGGCGACGTTCCTCGCGAAGGTGGTCTCGGCGCGGATGATCTTCGCGCGGGGCAGGCGGTGGGCCGAGGTCCGGCTCGCGAACGTCGACGTCAGGCAGGGCGCGAGCGCGGTCGTGCGCTGGTTCAACGTGTGGGCGGGGATCGACAAGCGAATGCCGCCCGGGTGCGTGGTCGCGCTCAGCGGGATCATCCGCAAGCGGGGCGGGCGTACCGAATTCGCGAACCCCGATGTGCTCGGGATCGAGATCGAAGGCGTCGCCGGGAAGGCGAGCCCCGCGATCATCGCGCGCTATCCCGAGATCGCCGGGGTGCCCGCGGGCCGGATGCGGTCGGCGTGTGCCGCTGCGTGCGCGCGGGTCGGCACGCAGGTCGATGATGGTGTGCCCGCGAGCGTCGAGCGGGCGGCGGGGTTGCCCAGCCTCGCGGACACCCTGACGCAGCTCCACGCGCCGCCGGCGGAGATCGCGCCCGACGATCTCGCGGCGATGAATCGCGGAGACAGCAACTGGCAGCGCAGGCTCGCGTTCGGGGAGCTGTTCGCGCTCGGCGTCGCGATCACGTTGCGGCGTCGCGAGCGCCGGCAAGATCGGGCGGTGGCGTGCGCCCGTCCGTCCGGGCTGGCGGCCGTGATCGACGAGGCGCTGCCGTTCACGCTCACGCGAGCGCAGCGCCGCTCGATCGACGAGCTCGCCGGTGATCTCTCGCGCCCGGTGCCGATGAACCGCCTGCTCCAAGGCGACGTCGGCGCGGGCAAGACGGCGGTCGCGTTCGCCGCGGCGGTCCAGGTCGCACGCGCGGGTCGGCAGACCGCGGTGATGGCGCCGACCGAGCTGCTCGCCGAGCAGCACCTGGAGACCTGGCGTGCGTGGGCCAAGGCGACCCAGCTCCGGATCGAGCTGCTCACCGCGTCGACGCCGAAAGGCGTGCGGCAGTCCTTGCTCGCGCTGCTCGCGGGCGGCCAGCTCGATGTCCTGATCGGCACGCACGCGCTGCTCGCGGAGGGGGTCGGGTTCTCGGCGCTCGGGCTGGTCGTGATCGACGAGCAGCATCGGTTCGGGGTCGCGCAGCGCGCGAAGCTTCGCGACAAGGGCGACGGCCAGGGCGCGCCGCACCTGCTCGTGATGACGGCGACGCCGATCCCGCGCACCCTCGCGCTCACCGCGTACGGCGATCTCGACGTATCGGTGCTCGACGAGTTGCCCCCGGGTCGCCAGCCGGTCGCGACGAAGCAGCTCTCGGGCGCGCGCGGCCGAACCGCCGCGTATAAGCTCGTCGCCGAGCGTGTCGCGGCCGGCGAGCGCGCGTATGTCGTGTGCCCGAAGGTCGAGCCCGGCGAGGAGGACGAGGACAGTCGCGACTGGAAGGATGCGACCACGGTCGCGCGTGAGCTCGCGAGCGCGTTACCCGGCGTGCGCGTCGGACTCGTGCATGGTCGGCTCGACAGCGTCACACGCGATCGCGTGATGCGTGCCTTCAAGACCGGGGAGCTCGAGGTGCTCGTCGCCACCACGGTGATCGAAGTCGGCGTCGACGTCCCCGCCGCGACGGTGATGATCATCCACGATGCCGAGCGCTTCGGGCTCGCGCAACTTCATCAGCTCCGCGGTCGCGTGGGGCGCGGCGGCGGTGCGGCCCACTGCCTGCTCCTCTCGCAGGGTGCCGTGGGGCCCGACGGGGAGCAGCGGCTCGGGGCGATGGTCGAGACCCACGATGGCTTCAAGATCGCGGAGTACGACCTTGCCCTACGTGGGCCCGGTGAGTTGCTCGGACCACGGCAAGCTGGAGTCCCTCGATTGCGATTCGGCGATCTCGCTCAGCACACCGCGCTCCTCCTCGAGGCGCGGCGTCACGCAGAGACAATCCTCGACGAGGATCCGGCATTGGTTCGACCAGCTCATGCCGCACTGCGGCGCTCGATCGAGCGCCGATTTGCACACGATGCCTATGGAGCAGAGAGCGGTTGATTCGCTACTCGTCGTCATTTTCACGTTGATCTCGTACTTCGTCTTAGTACGATGCGGCCCATGATGATGAGGGCATCGACACTGGCATTCGTTTGTTCGATGTTTACCGCTGCGGCGTGCAGCACAGCCGATAGCGGTGGTGGAGGTGGCGGCGGCGGTGGTGGCGCCGATGCGCCGGCGTCCTCGGGCACCGTGTGCGGCGATGGCACGTGCACCGCGAACGAAGTCGGGTTCTGCACCGCAGACTGCGGTAGCGGCGGCGGTGGCGGCGGTGGCGGCGGTGGCGTGAACCCAGTGTGCGGGAACGGCTCGTGCGAGACCGGTGAGACCACCGCGACGTGTCCGAACGACTGCCCCGGCGGTGGTGGCGGCGGTGGCGGTGGCGGGGCGTGCCCCGCGGATCCGAGCGCGTGCCTCCTCTGCGCGATCGTCGGTCAGACGTGTCCGGCGGGCATGGACATGGCCTCGTGCACCGCGTGCATCGGCGGGGGCGGGGGCGGGGTGTCCGGTTGTGTCGGCGGCATTCCGAACGGCACCTGCGACGCCGGCGAAAACGCCACGAACTGCGCGCTCGACTGTCCGTAGTTACTGCGTCGATCCGATGAGCCACGCGAGGTAGGGCGCGTGGCCATCGTGGATCGTCAGCGCGATCACCTCGGGTACCTCGTACGGGTGCAACACGATCAAGCGGGCGGCGAGCGCATCGTAGCGGTCGGTCGTCGTCTTGATGATCGCGAGCGTCTCGGTCTCGTCCGAAATGGCGCCTTGCCAGCGATAGATCGATCGCACGGCCGGAACCATGTTCACGCAGGCGGCCAGCTGCTCTTCGACGAGTACCCGTGCGATCTCAGCGGCGCTCTGGGAAGTAGGTAGGGTCGTGAGCACGACCAGGGCGCGCGTGTCCGTCACGGGCGGGCTGTACCACGGGCACCTGCACGTGTAGGGTTCTACGCCGTGCTAGTCGTCCAGAAGTACGGCGGGACCTCGGTCGGATCGATCGACCGCATGAAGAATGTCGCGGCGCGCTGTCTCGCCACGGCGCGGCAGGGGCATCAAGTCGCGGTCGTCGTGTCCGCGATGTCAGGCGAGACCAACCGGCTGCTCAAGCTGGTCAGCGAGCTCCACGATGATCCCAACGACCGCGAGGTCGATGTGATCGTGTCGACGGGCGAGCAAGTCTCGGTCGGCCTGGTCGCGCTCGCGATCCGCGCGGCCGGCGGCAAGGCGCGCTCGTTCCTCGGGCACCAGTGCAAGATCGTCACGGACAGCGCGTTCTCACGCGCACGCATCGTGTCGATCGACAGCGGTCCGATCATGGGTGCGCTCGGCGCGGGCGAGATCGCGGTGATCGCCGGGTTCCAGGGGGTCGACGAGAAGGGCAACATCACCACCCTCGGTCGTGGTGGCTCGGATACCACGGGCGTCGCGATCGCCGCCGCGCTCAACGCCGACGTGTGCGAGATCTACACCGACGTCGACGGCGTCTACACGACCGATCCGAACATGGTGCCGACCGCCCGCAAGATCGATCGGATCAGCTACGAGGAGATGCTCGAGCTCGCATCGCTCGGCGCGAAGGTCCTGCAGATTCGCTCGGTCGAGCTCGGCATGAAGTACGGCGTGAAGATTCACGTCCGTTCCAGCTTCTCGGATGCGCAGGGGACGTGGGTTGCCCCCGAGGAGGCCGCCATGGAAAAAGTCATCGTTTCGGGAGTCACCGTCGCCAGGGATGAAGCCAAGATCACCTGCCAGGATCTCCCGGATACCTCGGGCGTCGCCGGCCGGCTGTTCGCACCGCTCGCCGACGCGAACATCTCCGTCGACATGATCGTGCAGAACCAAGCCTATGATGGCACCACCGATCTCACGTTCACGGTGCCGGTCATCGACCGCAAGCGGACGATCGAGATCCTCAAGGACAAGGTCCCCGAGCTGGTCGGCAAGGCCGCCGAGCGCGTCAACTTCGACGACGAGATCGCCAAGGTCTCGGTCGTCGGCGTCGGCATGCGCTCGCACGCGGGCATCGCCAAGACGATGTTCCAGCTGCTCGCGGCCGAGAACATCAACATCCAGCTGATCTCGACCAGCGAGATCAAGATCTCGTGCGTGATCGCCCGCAAGTACGCCGAGCTCGCCGTGCGCGCGCTGCACGAAGGGTTCGGACTCTCCCTCGCACCGAGCGACCGAACGAGCCTGTAGGCGATCGGCCCGAACCATGTAGAGTGGGGGACATGGCGGGCTGCACCAACTGCAAGGGTAAGGCGGGCTGCGACGACCACAAGGGCCAGATGATGGGCACCGTGGAGCGCGCGCTCGCCGAGCTCTATCCGACCCAGACCTGGGGCGAGTCCGATGACTCGAACCCCTCGGGCCTGTCGGCCGACGACCTCGCGGGCCTCGCCGAGGAGCTCGCCGCCACGCTCACCGCCGCCACGTTCGTGCGGATGGGTGGCGAGGACGAGCCGTGCGACTACATCTACGTGCTGTGCCTGGGCCGCGCGCCCTGCATCATCCAGGTTCGCGATCACGGGGTGATGGCTCCGGAGGAGTGGCACGCGGAGACGCGGTCGTCCCGGGGGGCAGGTCCTCACGGGCCGGAGCGGGAGGCTCCGTTCTCGATCGACGAGCTGTACCTGCGCGTCGTGATCAGCCAGCGCACGCGCGTGGCCGCGGTGCAGCAGGTCGCGGTCCAGCTGGTTCGTGCGCCCGGCGGCTTCGTCGTCCGCGAGTCGCCCCGCGCCGGCGTGTACGACGCCCCGCTGTTGTCCCGGATGCAGAAGCTGGTCGCGATCCTGCCGGCGTACGAGCTGACCCACGTCGATTTCGGCGACATCGCCCATGCTCCGCCGGGGTTCCGCGCGGGGGTGTGGCGCGAGTTGTACGGCGCCGACCCGTCGATCGCGAACTACCTGTTCTTTCCTCAGCCGCAGACGATGATCTCGACGGCCTACCTCCCCTGCGAGATCCGCGCATGACCGAGACCGGGCTCGAGGACGAGGTCCGCGAGGTCCTCCGGGAGCTGGTCGAGGAGACTCGCGCGGTTTCGGCGCGGATCATCGAGCACGATGACGCCCGGACCGGCGTCCCGGCACGCACGCTCGCGCTCGGCGGTGGCGAGTACCTTCGCGTCGAGCTTCCGTCGCGCACCAACCACGAGCACAACGTCGAGGCAGCGTTCGAGCGGATCACGCGGCAGCTCCGTGCGATCCGGCGACGCTGGGAGGTCTCGCGGCTGCCCGAGGTCATCGTCACGTCGTCCGGCGTGGTGCCCTCCACGGATCGCGTCACCGACCGCATCGAGGCGTACCTGCGCGGGCTCGGGGGGATCGATCGCGCGACCAACGCGTTCGTCACCCGCGGCACGCGGCTGATCGCGTCCGCGCGCGCGCCCGACGAGCTCGAGTCCTCGCGCTGGCCGTTCCTCGCGCGGCGCGCGCTCGCCACGCACGCGCCGGGGAGCTCTCACGGCGAGGTGATCGATCCCGATGCCTATGCGATGAGCTTCTGGTACGACGCCGCGCTCGTGGTGCTGCTCGTCGAGCCCTACGCGATCGACTTCGTTCGCCATCGCTGCCGGCAGGTCGCCCGCGAGATCGCCAACCTGATCCCGATGATCGAGCCCGATCCCGAGGCCCCCGCCGCGATCCGCCGCCGTCCGCCGACGATGCCGTGAGGCTGGCCGCCACCGCGGCGGGCGGTTCGCCCTCGCTTCTCGCTCGCTCGCTACCCGAGCAGCGACTTGAGCACGGTCGCGTCGCCCTCGAGCGCCGTCCTCTGCATGTACAGGTGCAGCCCGCGCTCGCCACCGAGCTCCTCTCCGCCACCGGCGCGTCCCGGACCGCCGTGGGTCAGCGAGGGCAACACCGTGCCCGGGCCGGGGCTCTGCGCCGCCATCTTCGCCGAGCCGAGGTAGAGCCGGCCGGCCCACGGCGCCGCGGCGCCGACGAAGCTCGCGACCCAGTCCCGCTCGTCGGAGTATGCGGAGCTGACGAGGCAGCCGTCGCCGCGGGACACGAACTCGGCCGCGAACGCCGCGTCGCCGGAGTACGTCCCGATGGTGGTGACCGGGCCGAACACCTCGTGATCGCTCAGCGGCGCGCACGTCATCGGCGCGTTGGTGGTGCGGACCACGGGGCCGACGAAGAAGCCCTTGCCGGCGGGGACCCCGACCGGGGTCACCTCCCCGGTGCCGCCGAACACCGCCTCGGTGGCCGCCGCGAGGCGCGCGATGCCGGCGAGCACGTCTTGGCGCTGCTGCGCCGTCGCGAGTGGTCCCATCCGCACGTCCTCGCGCGCGGGATCCCCGATCCCGATCCCGCCGAGCCGCTCGCGCATCGCCTCGAACACGTCGGGGGCGCGGTCCACAGGGACGAGCACGCGCCGGATCGCCGTGCACTTCTGGCCGGTCTTCTGCGTCATGTCGCGCACGACATCGGCGAGGAACAGCCCGCCGGTCTCGCTCGACAGCTCGACATCGGGGCCGAGGATCGCGGCGTTGAGGCTATCGGCCTCGATGTTGAGGCGCACCGAGTGCTCGACGATCTTCGCGTGCGTCCGCAGCATGCGCGCGGTCGCGCTGCCACCGGTGAACGCGACGACATCGCCGGGTAACACGCTGTCGAGCAGGGTCCCGGCGGGGCCGACGAGCAACTGCAGCGCGCCGGCCGGGAGCAGGGGCGCGAACAGCTCCACCATGCGATGGGCGACGATCGCGGTCGCGGTCGCCGGCTTGGTGATCACCGGCATCCCGGCGAGCAGCGAGCACGCGAGCTTCTCGCACAGGCCCCAGCCCGGGAAGTTGAACGCATTGATGTGGACGGCGACGCCGCGCCGGCGAGCCCACACGTGCTGTCCGACCATCCGGGCCGTGCGACCGACCTGGATCGGCTCACCGTCGGCGAGCAGCGTCTGCGATCCGAGCCTGGCGCCGAGCTCCGCATAGTGCGACAGGGTCACGCCGCCGCCGTCGACATCGAACTTGGCATCGCCACGCGTATTGCCGCCGTTGGCGACCGCGAGCGAGATCAGCTCCTCGCGCGCGCCGTGGATCGCCTTCGCGAGCGCGGCGAGCAGCGCGCCTCGCTGCGCGAACGTGAGCTGGCCGAGCTCGCGGGCCCCGACGGTGCGCGCGTAGCTGAACGCGCCGGCGAGGTCATGGCCGCCGCTGGGGGCCTCGGCGAGCACCTGCTCCGTCGCGGGGTTGACCAGCGGGGTGCGGCCGCCGGATCCCTGTGACCACGAGCCCGCCAGGTAGCTTGCGAGGAGCTGCATGCGCAGTTGATAGCAAACCCTCCCGCATCCGGGGGTCGGCGATCGCATAACTTTGATATCGTCGGCCGATCGATGGGGGCGTCACTCAGCAGGCGGATGCTCCTGGGTTTCCTGGTGCTCGTGCTGGTCGCCCTGGGCGGCAGCCTCGGGTACTGGTGGATCGGCGGCGGCCGCTGGTCATTTGGTGACTGCCTGTACATGACGGTGATCACCGTGACCACCGTCGGCTACGGCGAGGTCCTCGAGGGCATGAGCACCGTGCACTACGCGCGCGGGTTCACGATGCTGCTGCTGATCTTCGGCACCGGGAGCATCGTGTTCTTTGCCTCGACGATCACGGCGTTCATCATCGAAGGCGATCTCCGAAACGTGCTGTTCGCGAACCGGCTCAAGAAACGGATGAAACGCATGAAGGATCACGTCGTGGTGTGTGGCGCCGGCTCGACCGGGCGCAACGTCATCGAGGAGTTGTTGACCACGGGCGTCCCGGTGATCGCGATCGACACGCGTGAGCCGGAGCTCCGCGAGATCGCCGAGAAGTTTCCGAAAGCGGAGTTCAGCTACATCGTCGGCGACGCGACCGATGACGACGTGATGGCACAGACCAACCTCGGCGCGGCGCGCGGGCTGGTCGCGGCGCTGTCCTCGGACAAGGACAACCTCTACCTCACCGTGTCGGCGCGGCAGACCAACCCGAATGCCCGGATCGTGGCGCGCTGCGCGGAGCTGTCGCACGTCGACAAGATCAAGAAGTCGGGCGCGGACGCGGTGGTGTCGCCGAACTACATCGGCGGCATGCGGCTCGTCTCCGAGCTGCTGCGCCCCGCGGTGGTGCGGTTCCTCGATGACATGCTCCGGGACCGGGGGGCGACGTTTCGGATCGAGGAGGTCAAGCTCGGTGACAACGCGATCTCCCTCGGGGGGACGCTCCGCGAGGCCCGCGTGCGCGAGCGGTTCGGGATGACCGTGCTCGCTGTCCGGGGTGGCAACGGCAACGACTCGTGGACGTATAATCCCGATGCCAGCGAAAAAATTGGACCCGGGATGACGCTGGTGGTGCTCGGATCGACCGCGCAGGTCGCGGCGCTCCGCCGTGAGTCGACATAGGTCGGGCTTGTAGGGCCAAAGACTTGCTATAAGCTCCGGCGATGCCTGTCGGCCGGTCCATACGTGCGCCTGCGCGGGGCCGATCGTGAGCGAACGCCCTCCATGGGCGCGCTGGATGATGCGGATCACGCTCGCGGTGGCGATGATCGCGCTGGTGTTCACGATCCGCGACATCGGCGTGCGCACGCTCGGGACCTACCTGCGTCGGATCGGGTGGTGGTGGTTCGCCGTGATCCCGATGGAGATCCTGTGCACCGCGCTCGACGCGGTCACGATCCAGGCGTTCGCGTCGCCCGACAAGATCAAGCTGCGGCACACGCTGCTCGCCCAGCTCGCGGGCCGCGCGGTCAATGCGGTGACCCCCAGCGGCAACCTCGGCGAGGTCGTGAAGATGTCGGTGCTGACGGACTTCGTCAGCCAGTCGCGCGCGGTCGCGACGATCCTGCTCTACAACGTCGTCAGCTTCTCGGTCGAGCTGCTGATCATCGCCGCGGCGGTACCGGTCGTCGTGATCACGGTCCCGATGCCGACCTCGCTGCGGGTCGTGATGATCGTCACCGGGGTGATCTGCCTCGCGATCTCGATCGGGCTCTATGCGTTGGTCCGGCGCGGCATGCTCACCAGCCTCGCCAGCGGCTTGCTCAAGCTCCGGATCCTGTCGCCCGAGCGCTACCTGCGCTGGGAGATCAAGCTGCGCGCGGTCGACGACAAGCTGCGCTACGTCGAGGAGGGCCGCTCGCGTGATCGCTGGCTCGGGATCGCGACCTCGTTCATCGCGCGCTGCACGTCGATGGCGCTCTCGCTGTTGATCCTGCACGCCGTGGGGCGCTCGATCACGGCGCCGTTCGTCGCGGTGTGGATCGTCAGCTCGTTCGTGATCTACTTCGCATCGACGATCGTCCCGATGGGCGTCGGGATCTCGGAGGGCGGCTACTACAGCCTGTTCCGGGCGGTCGGGGATAACCCGGCACGCGGGGTCGCGCTCGTGATCGCGCGGCGCTGCGTCACCGTCTGCTACGCGACGCTGGGGCTCGTCCTGGTGACCACGAGCGAGACCGTCAAGCGCGCGCGCGCGAAGCAGGCCGCCAAGGTGCCGGCGGCGGAGCCGGCGCTCCAACCCCTGCTGCATCCGCCGGTCCGCCCGTTCGAGGCCGCTCGGCCGATCACCGACGACGCCGACTGATCCGCGACGGCTCCGCGTGGTAGGTGTTCGGCGTGGAGACGGTGTTCCTCGAGACCACGGGCGACCAGCACCTGCACCTGGTGGGTGGGGTCATGGCGCTCG
>WBZN01000752.1_pt1 | contig 21731 bp, 14 predicted proteins | sample 5204281 | NCBI WGS metagenome assembly WBZN01 (sample SAMN12344347, study PRJNA552823) | activated sludge metagenome | biome: Activated sludge suspended growth; feature: Nitrification reactor; material: Wastewater; isolation source: activated sludge from nitrification reactor of wastewater... | reverse complement strand
TTACACAGTTCGCCGATGTGAACGGGGCCCCGTATGTGCCGCGGGCCGTGGCAGCCGCGATCGCGGAATCGGCTGTCGTGCCGGTGTACGGAACGTGGGACACCCTCCTCGGCAGCGGAATCGTCGCAAAGACCATCGCCAGCAAGCTCGACGGCCTCGGGCACGCGGTGAAGCTCGGCACGCGAGACGTCACGGCGACGCTCGGACGCAACGAGCTGGACATGGCCGGTGGCGCCCCGCTCCGGACCTGGCTCGAGCGCCACCCGCGGGTGACCCTCGGGAAGCACGCCGACGCGGCCGCGCACGGCGAGCTCGTGATCAACGCCCTGTCCGGACAAGGCGCCGTCCCCGGTCTGCGCAGCGTCGCGAGCCAGCTCGCGGGCAAGATCCTCATCGACATCTCGAACCCGCTCGACTTCTCCAGGGGCATGCCACCGTCGCTCACGGTGGCCAACACGGACTCGCTCGGCGAGCAGATCCAACGCGAGCTCCCCGACACCAGGGTCGTGAAGACCCTGAACACGGTCAACGCGTTCCTGATGGTCGATCCAAAGCAGCTCGCCGACGGTGATCACACGATGATCGTGTGCGGCAACGATGCGGGCGCGAAGGCGCAGGTCACGCGCCTGCTGAGGGATGGTTTCGGATGGAACGACGTCATCGACGTCGGCGACATCACGAACGCGCGCGGCACCGAGATGTACGTGGTCCTGTGGGCGCGCATGTTCGGTGCGCTGCAGACTCCGATGTTCAACATCAAGCTCGTTCGCTGAGGACGGCCGCGCGCATCGCCCATCGCGGATCGGTGTCACCTCCAATCGTGCACGGCGCACGGCGCGCAAATGGAACGTGAACCTGCCCGCTGACAGACCGCATGGATCGCGACCATCAAGTGCGATGCAACACCGGACCGATACGCCCGCTGGGTTGTGGCGCGTGAGCCTCCCAGGGTAGCGTGCAACTGATGCGTCAGCGAAGCAGGCGACGGCGATGTTGTGGCATTTGGCTGACGGTTGCCATGCTGACCGGATGCGGCGAGCCGAAGCACGAACCGCAGGCGACGTCCGATCCGCACCCCGTCACGCCGGCGACGCACCCCGCGCTCACCGGCCGGCTCGTCGACGAAGCCGGCCAGCCGCCGGTGCTCGCGCACGCGCGGCTGCTCGATCGCGATGGTCGCTTGGTGCTCGAGGTTGCCGCCGGCGCCGACGGCCGCTTCGCGGTGCCGCTCGACCGTGCGCTGGACGACCTCGCCACGATCTCGTTCAGCGCCGTCGATCACGCCGCGGCGTCCATCGTGGTCGCGACCCACGAGCAGCCGCTCGAGCTCACCCTGAGCTTGCCGACCTATGCCGTGGCAGCGCCGGCGAAGCTCGAGGTCATCTTCTTCGCACCGGGCTCGACGAAGCGGCGCCTGACCGCGCCACTCGTGCAACAGGCCGACGGCAGTTACCTCGCAGAGGTGGAGCTTCCCGACGGCAAGCATCGATACGAGATCTCGGGCCTCGTCTCCAATCATACGGTCAACGGCACGATGTCCGAGTCATACGAATACGATGGCGGCGGCGACTACGAGTCCGTCATCACGGTGTCGGGCGGCAAGGCTCGCATCGTGTTCGATCCGGCCCGGCGCCCCAAGCCCGGTGTCGGTATGCGTGTCGCGTTCGGCAATCCCACCGGGGTAAGCGCGAAGGTGAACGGCGTCCTATCCAGCCTCAGGGCCTTGCACGACGATTCGGACGCGAAGCTCGCCGCGGCCATGGCGGCACATGCGGCCAGCGGGGCGAGCGGCGGGGTCACGTTCGAGCCGCCCGACGCCACCGAATACCGCCGCGCGACGATGGAAGTCGTCAGGACCGCGGGCGACCCGATCGTCCAGCGCGTCGCGTCCGTTGCCTATTTCGGTTTCGGGATCTTCGACAAGGCCTCGGATCAGGAGAAGGCCACCGCGCGCTGGGTCATCGACCACGTGATGCCGACCGATCCGCTGTGGTCGATCACCGGCGCGCTGTCCAACGTCATCGCAACCGCCGGCGGCGAAGCGGCCAACCAGCGATACGTCACGGCGTTCCTCGATCAACACCCCGATGTCGAAATGGTGTCCGAGTACTTGAGGGATCAGATCTACCAGAGCGCGACGGATCGAGATCGAGCTCGCGGACTCGTGAAGCAGCTGCGTAACCCGCGATTCGCCAAGACCGCGGCGGCGAAGATGGCGGACTACCTCGATCCCGACCGCGTGACCACAGCGGGCAAGCAGGTCCCCGCGTTCGAGGTGCCCGCGCTGGTCGACGGGAAGGTGAGCGCGACCCAGACCTGGTCATCACGATCGTATCCCGGCGACGTGTACCTCGTCGATGTGTGGGCCACCTGGTGCAAGCCGTGCGTGGCAGAGATGCCGAACCTCCACGCGTTATACGCGAAGTACGGCAAGAAGCCGGGCAAGAAGCTGCGAATGCTGAGCATCTCGATCGACGAGAGCCCCGATGCCGTCGCCGGGTTCCGCAAAGCACCTCATCCGATGCCGTGGGATCATGGCTTCGCGGGCGCGGCCACCGACACGCCGTTCTACAAGGCACTCGGACTCGGCGGGATCGCGATCCCGTTCTACCTCCTCGTCGACAGCAAGGGCACGATCGTGGATGCGTCGCCGTCATTCAACGTGAGCACACTTCCAGCCACCCTTGACAAGCTTCTCAGGTAAACACCCCGAGCCCGTCGCCCCCGCCCCGCCCCCCCGCCCCCGCACCGGGGGGTGTTCGAGAATCACGTGCATTCGAGTGCGACTGAAGTCTCCCAACCACGGTCATGGCGGCCCGAGGAGCACCTGCCTTGTAGCAACGAGCCACGCCGCGACGGCGCGTGCGTTCCGCACACGCTCATCGGCGCTTGTCACCACGGAGCACAGTCTCAGTTGAGCAAGTCCGACTCGATCGGAACGTTAGCGAAGCGGCGGAGCCAGAACGTCCCCGCCGGGAACACCGCGGGTTCCCCCGCGAGCCACGCAGTACGTGCGCGGCGATACGCCGCAAGGAACTCCTTGTTGCGTTGGAGCCTCTCGACGCGGGCCCACTTGCTTCCCGCCACCTGAGGTCGAATCCCACGCCGTGGTTCTCCGCTCGTCGGACAGTCGCGCCACGAATGCCTTAGCACGCGGCCACGACCAAGCACCTGTCGGCCCGTTCTGAGCCGCTCCTGCTGCTGCTCCGCCTCTTCCGCTGCGATCCGCTCGCGCAGCTCCGCCACGATCTGCTCGCGGTCGCCGAGCTCCGGAGGGATCGTCAGGTTCAGCTCGATGAACTCCGGCATCGATCCGTCTTCCCGAAAGAAGTGGCGTGGTCGGCGCGCACGCAACGGCTGTCCGTTCAGCAGCGCACTTACCGTCTTGGGGCCAGGCCAGTGATGGACGCGCTCCACCAGTCCGTCCTTCACCGGATTGGTAGCCGTGTACACCAGCCGGTCCATCACGGCGCGCGCATCCACCAGCTCCACCCGGCACGGCTGCTCCGTTGCCCACATGTTCTCCCACCGCCCCCGCAGCGCGTTCTGACACTTCGCGAGCATCGCGTGGAACTGTTCCGTGAACTCGTTGATCCGCCCGTCCGGATCAAACACCACCGTGTGGTGATGATTCGACATCATCTGCGGCAGCAAGACCACGATGCCGTAGCGATTGGCTGCCCACCCAAGACAATACAGGAACGCGTTGTTCGTCTCCTCATCTGGCCGCAGCAGGAACTGCCGCTGTGTACAGCGTCGCGTCAGCATATAGCAGCGATCGCAAAACACCGGGCGAGGAGCCGTCATGACATCGCCTCTTCCAAGATCCTTGCCATTGTAAGCGGTTGAGTCTGCTCAAGCACTTGTCCGGATCGTCCGGCGGTCGGCCGATGACGTCCGCCGTTCGGACGACTGCGTCGGACAGCTCGCCGCAAGCTCTGGCTCCGAGCCAACGGCGCGCGAATCAACCCCGGACCGGGTTTCGGGACCGCAGGTGCAAGCTGCGTCGTTTTTTCGTCACGCGCGTGCGAGTTGCGCGTTTCTCTCGTGTGAACTCGAAGCTCGCGCTGATCGTGGTCCTGGTCGTCGCCGCCGGCATCGCCACGCGCCTCTTGGGCGTGTGGGGCGGTACCAAAGACAAGGCCCCGATCGTCGTGGCCGGCATCGTGGCGCCCGTTGCACCGGCGGCACCGCGCGGCGCACAGTGGATACCTGACGTCGCGCATGATGACGATCCGGTCGGCGAGATCCGCCTCGAAGGCCAGGTCATCGACGCGAGCGAGCAGCCGGTCGCGAACGCCCGTGTCGCGATCGACGCGAACCCGACGAAGCTCGCGACCACCGACGCGAGCGGTGCGTTCGTGTTCGAAGGCCTGATCGCGCGCAACTACAACCTCGAGGCGACGAGCGACAGCGGATACGCCGGCCCCGTGCGGCTGCGCCTCACCGCCAGGCCCGAGCCCGTCACGTTGCGCGTTCACGCGGGCGCGACCCTCACCGTCGCGATCACGGAGGCCACCAGTGGCGCGCCGATCGCGAACGCCGACGTCGAGTATCGCGCGACCGTCACCTATCACGCGTCCACGGATGCGAAGGGGCTCGCCACGCTCGCGAATGTCGGGGCCGCGTTCGCGCCGGTCGTCGCGCACGCCGCCGGTCACGCGCCCGCGGCGATGATGGTATCGACCTCCGGTGACGCCGCCGCGCCGACGCGCATCGCGCTCGCGCTCGTAAGCGGCGCGCCGGTCACCGGCCGCGTCGTCGATGACAAGACGCAGCCCGTCGGCGGCGCGATCGTCGTCGCGGTCCCCGCGAGCGAGCCGTTCCCGGTCGTCGACGCGCGCCGGGACGGCGTGACGACCAAGCCCGACGGCACGTTCACGCTCGCCGCGCTCGCGGCCGGCACGTATCGTCTGACCGCGACACACTCGACGTTCGGTCCGGGCAACGCACCGCCGATCACCGTCGACGGTGAGCACGCGAGGTCGGGGATCGAGATCGCGCTGCCCGCCGGCGCGACCGTGAAGGGCGCGGTCACCGACAAGGCCGGCCCCGTCGCGGGCGCGACCGTGCGCGTCGTCGTCGCGGGCAACACCGAGTGGCGCGCGCAGCGCCAGGCGTTCACCGGCGCCGACGGCACGTTCACGATCACCGGCCTCGAGCGCCGTGCGGTCGACGTGGTCGCGTCGGATCACCGCGGCTCGTCGGCGATCGCGAACGCGGATCTCGTCGCGAAGCCCGAGGTCGAGGTCGCGCTGTCGCTCGACGTCATCGGCACGATCGACGGGATCGTCGTCGACAAGACGAACCAGGGCATCGGCGACGCGCAGGTGATCGCCGAACCGGTGCTCGATGGCAACGTCGATTCGCGCGCGGCGTGGACCGTCCGTGGCGTGCAAGAGGCCGTCACCGATCAAGGCGGCGGGTTCCACTTCGCGGGCCTCCCCGACGGCAGCTATCGCGTGCGCGCGGCGAGGCCCGGCGCGCCGGCATCGGATCTCGATCTCGCGCCGAGCGTCGAGGCCAAGCTCGGCGGGCCGAAGCTGCGCATCGTGCTCGCGAACGACGGCACGATCGTCGGCAAGGTCGCGTTCGAGGATGGCACCACGCCGCCGGCGTTCACCGTCGCGCTCGGCGCCTCGTATCCGATGCCGTTCGCGTCGGTCGACGGCACGTTCAAGCTGTCGGCGCCGACCGGCAAGGTGACGCTCGTCGTCGACGGCAAGACGTTCCTCGCCGCCAAGGCCAAGGACGTCACCGTCAGCGACGGAAAGCCCGTCGATGTCGGCACGATCGTCGTCGAGCCCGGGCGCTCGGTCTCCGGCCGCGTCCTCGATCAAACCGGCGCTCCGATCGTCGGCGCGAAGGTCGCCGCCGGCGTGTTGCTCACCGGCGGCGGTCAGGAGCTGTACATCCCCGACGAGAGCGTCGGCGCGAAGGAGACCACGTCGGACGCCGAGGGCCGCTATCGCATCGAGGGCTTCTCGCCCACGCCGATCACGATCGTCGCCGGCAACGCCAGGGGCCGCAGCGCGAGCGTGCAACTTCCCGCCGGCTCCGACAGCGCGTCGCTCGATCTCGTGCTGAAACCGACGTCGGGCCTCGACGGCACGATCACGCGCGACGGCAAGCCGCTCGGCGACACCATCGTGATCGCGAATCCGATCGGCGCCACACACGCGAACTTCTTCACGTCGACCGGCGCCGATGGCACGTTCGCGCTCGACACGCTCACCGCCGGACCGTACGTCGTCTATCCGATCATCGGCGGCGGCGGCAGTCGCCCGAAGGACATGTACGTCGTGAAGGCCCAGGTCGGCAGCGGCGCCCGCGCGCACCTCACGATCGACACCACGCCTGGCCCGGCGAAGCTCGCGGTGACGATCAAGACCGACGCCGGCCAGCCCGTGGCGATGGCGATGGTGTTCCTCATCCAGGCCCAGCTGAACATCCAGACCTCGAGCGAGCTGCGCGATCTCGATCAGCTGAACGTGTTCAACGACAACCCGACCCCGGTGTACATGCGCGGCGGGATGGGCGGCGCCGCCGAGATCGATCACGTGCGCACCGGCAAGCACACGCTGTGCGTGATGCCGCTGGACGGCCCGCCCGACCCGATCGCTCCCCCCGGCCCGGTCAAGTGCATCGCCCTCGATGTCACGGCCGCCGCGAACCAGCCCGTCACCGTGGTCGTACCCACGAAGAAATAGCGACCGGAGCTCCGGAGGACGCGGCGATCTGGTGGCACGCGTCAGCGCGCCTCAGCAAATCATCGCACCGCCCGCTCGGATCGGTCCGGTTGCATGCGCGTGAGCGTCCTTAGGCCGCGCGCAGCGTGAGCACCGCAACTTCGGCGTGAGTGCCCTCGCCGATCCGCCGCGTCACGCCCGAGAAGCCGACCCCCGGCGTGACGTAGAGCGTGCTCTTCGCGTCGCCCTCGCCTACTTCGTAGAGGCCGCGCCGGAAGTTGAGCCCGACTTTCTTCATGATGCGATCGGTGATGCCCTTGAAGTAGATCTGGCCGCCGTGGGTGTGGCCGGACATCACGAGGCTGGCGCCGCGGCGCGCGATCGCGGGTGCGCGATCGGGAGCGTGGCACAGCACGATCCTCGTGACTCCCTTGGGTGCTCCTGCGAACGAGGCCTCCAGGTCGTCGTGACGCGTGATCGGATCATCGACGCCCACCATCGCGAGGGGCGCCCCCCGCACGTCCGCGATCGTGGTCTGGTTGCGCAGCACCTCGTAGCCGTTGCGCTCGAGGGCACTCTTGACGCCCGCCCCCCAGACGAAATAGTCGTGGTTGCCCAGGACAGCGAGCACCCGCGGTGCGCGCAACCCGCCGAGCTGTTCCTGGGCGAGCGCGACCTCCGCGCGCTTCCAGCACACGTAGTCACCGGTCAACAGGATGAGATCGGGCGTCGCCGCGTTCGCGGACTCGATCGCGGCACGGATGTGGGACACCGGCGTGAGATTGCCGACGTGGATATCGGAGAGCTGTGCGATCCGGACGCCGTCGTGGCGGGGATCGAGCCCTCCGATGCGAACCTCGAGCTCGGACACCCGAGGCCGGACGGGAGCTGCCATTCGAGCCACTGTGAGGCGAGCACCGGGGGTTGGCAATGCCACATGTGGTACGCAGCGCGTCGTCGTCTTTGCATGATCCAGGTTCTCCTGACAGCATGAGGGGATGGCTGTGGCGGCTCGCTCCTCTGGCCCCTCTGAAGCTCGCGTCCCGTGTCCGCAGTGCGGCGGGCTGATCCACCCGATCGCGGGGCGCTGCAAGCACTGCAAGGCCGATGTGGCGGCGCTACGCTCGGCGCGCCCCGCCGCCGCCACGGCGCTCCCGGCCCTCGCGCGCGGACTGGGTGGCGACGCGCCTGACAACGCCCGGCAGGCCCCGGCGCCGCCCAGCGCACCGGTGAGGTCGATCCACCTTCAGGAGGGGTCCCAGCCGGTGCTGCCGCCGCGTCCGACCGGGCAGATGCCCAGCGCCGCGCCGCGCTCGATCTGGAGGAACTGGCCGGTGCTCGTCATCGCGCTCGCGTTGATCGCGATCGGAATCGCGGTCGTATTGATGGTGTGGCCGGCGCCGAGCAGCCCGAAGACTCAGGCAGGTTCCTTGGCGCCGCCACCTGCGCCCGAGCGCATGGACACCGACCCACTGCCGCCAGGTTCGCCACCGTCGCAACCGCCGCCCGCCACGCAACCGCCGCCGCCGGCCCAGGGCGCCGATCCGTGGGCCAATCCGGGTGGCGGTGGGCGAGCCGGGCAGATCGATCCGCCCGCCGATCCGGACGACGACATCGATCCCAGCGATGTCCTGCAGGACCCGTTCGGGAGCCGCGGCCGCGGGTGGACCGGGGGGCTCAACATCAACGATTTCGCGTTCACGGTGTTCACGCACGCCTGCAACCGGATCGCGAGGTGCGGGAACGGAAACGCCCAGCTCGCGACCTACTGCACGGGCCTCGCGCAGATGCGCCCGAGGTCGCCGCCGAGCTGCAACGCCGCACAGCGCTGTCTCGATCAGATCGACCAGCTCGACTGTTCGACCGCGTTCAACAGCATCGCCGATCTGCTGAGGCTGTCGCAGTCTCCTGACTGTGATGCCGCGATGCACTGCTGACGCTCGCGAGTCGCCCGCGGTAGCATCCACGCGTGAACATTCCGTTCGAGATCTTTCGCGAGCCGGCGGCGATGCGCGCGCGCGCCGAGGACCTTCGTCGTGATGGGCGCCGGATCGCGGTGGTCCCGACGATGGGCGCGCTCCACGAGGGCCATCTCGCGCTGATCCGGCACGCCCGGGCCCGCGCGGACGCCGTGATCCTGACAATCTTCGTCAACCCGACCCAGTTCGGCCCCAACGAGGACCTGTCGCGCTACCCGCGGGACGAGGCCGGCGACCTCGCCAAGGCGCGCCCTGCCGGCATCGATCTCGCGTTCTGCCCCCCCGCGTCCGCGATGTACCCGCCCGGTGCGCAGACGTACATCGAGGTCCGCGAGCTGCAGAAGCCGCTGTGTGGTGCGAGCCGGCCCGGACACTTCGCGGGTGTCGCGACCATCGTGGCGAAGTTGTTTCACATCACGGTGCCGCACCTCGCGGTGTTCGGCGAGAAGGACTATCAGCAGCTCGCGATCATCCGTCGCATGGTGCGTGACCTCGATTTCGCGATCGAGATCTCGAGCGTGCCGATCGTGCGCGAGCCCGATGGTCTCGCCAGAAGCTCGCGGAACGCCTACTTGTCGGCCGTCCAGCGCCGCGCGGCCCTCGCCCTGTCGACGGGCCTCGCGTTGGCCGAGGCCGCGGCCGGCGCCGGCGAGCGCGACGCTGCCCGCCTCGTCGCGCTCGCGCGCGCACCGCTCGAAGTGGAGCCGCTCGCGCGGATCGACTATGTCGAGCTGCGTGACGCCGAAGAGCTCACGCCCGTCGAGATCGTGGAGCGTCCGGCCGTGCTCGCGATGGCGGCATTCGTCGGGACCACGCGGCTGATCGACAATCGCGTGCTCGCCCCAAGTGCCGGGCGCTGACAGCGGGATCGCCCGGCTTGGCAAACCGCAGTCCGGCCGGGTGCGCGTGCAACCGCGGCCGCAGACCGGCTGTCCCAGCGCCACGATCATGAACCGCAAGCTCCATGTGAACTGCAGCGTCCCGAGAGTCTCACGCGGCCTCCAGCGTGCGGCACGGTCGCGATCGTCCTGGCGGCACGATAGTGTCGCGCCATGAATCGCAAGGTCGCCGTGGTCGCGGGAATCGTCGTGCTCGGGATCGCGATCGTGCTGTGGCGATCGCGCGCGGGTAGCGACGATGCCGCGTCGGCGGCGAGGGCCGGCGCAGCGAGCGCGAGCAAGCCGGTCGCCGGGGACACCACCGCGGCGGTCAAGCGCCCGGACCCGAACAAGCTGGTGCGCGGTCAGCTCGCGGGCACGGTCACCGATGAAGCGACGAAGGCGCCGATCAGCCGTGCGCGCGTGTGCTCGTCGGGCAGCTCCGGGGAGCTCCCCGACGAGCTGCTCCGCGAGCCCTCGTGCACCGACACCGACGACCAGGGCCACTATACGCTCACCGCGCTGTTGCCCGCCGCGTACCGGATCAGCGCGAGCGCGAAGACGTATCGGCCCGCGGTTCATCGCGCGAACGGGGATCGCAAGAAGCTCACGGTCCAGCTCGCGGCCGGCCAGCACAAGGCCGGCATCGACATCACGCTCCGCGCCGGCGGGGTCGAGGTCACGGGCGTGGTCTCGGATCTGACCGGAGGTCCTGTCGCCCACGCCCATGTCTATGCGCACGACGACGGCTGGAACGAGCGCGGCCCGATGGTGACCAGCGAGACCGACGATCAGGGCCAGTTCCGGATCTGGGTCAATCCAGGTCGCATCCAGATCGAGGCCCGCGCCGAGGGCTACGCCGACAACTCGGAGCCCGTGCACGCGCCCGGCAAGGTCGAGATCCTGTTGACCCCCGAGTCCTCGGTCTCGGGCACGGTCGTCGATGCGGTGACCGACCAGCCGGTCGAAGGCGCGCGGGTGATGGTCGGTGCGTCCGAGTGGGGCTGGGAGAACGGCGAGACCACGTTCACCAGCGCGCAGGGCACGTTCCGCGTCACCCGCCTGACTCCCGGGCGCGTGGTCGCGGTCGCGCGGACCGCGCACGGCTACGGCCGCACCGAAGGCTCGATGATGATCGGCCTGGGTCAGCACGTCGAGGGCGTGATCGTGAAGCTGTTCCCTGCCCACCGGATCGAGGGCAAGGTCGTGATCGCGGCGACCAAGGAGATCTGCGAGGAGCCCAACGTCTCGCTGCGCGATACCGTCGCCGATCGCTGGATCAGCCTCGAGCGACGGGCCGACAACACGCTCTACGCCGAGGGCGTGCTGCCCGGCACCTACACGCCGGACGTCACGTGCAGCGGTTACCGGGCGCGCGACAAGTACCAGCCGATCACGATCGCCGACAAGGACGCGACCGAGCTGGTCTGGGAGGTCGACGCGGGCGCGATCCTGCGCGGCACGGTGTCCACGAAGTCGGGGGTGGCGGTCGACGGCGCGAACGTCTGGGCGCGCACGATCGGCGGCGCTGCCCGCGACAAGACCGGCTGGGGTAGCGATACGTCGACGCGCGACGGTCACTACGAGCTCACCGGGCTGCGCCCCGGCAGCTACAGGGTCGAGGTCTCGAGCGAGCATGGCGTCACCCCCAAGGACGGCTACAAGATCGACGTCGCCGCCGGCGCCACGATCGACAAGGATCTCGTGCTCGAGGACGACGGCTCGATCCAGGGCACCGTCGTCGACGGCCAAGGCAAGCCGGTCAGCGCCGTCCAGGTCAGCGCACAGGCGACGTCCGGCGGTGGATGGTCGGCCGGCGGCGACAGCAAGTCCGACGACGCAGGTTCGTTCACGCTCGAGGGCCTGCGGCCAGGCGACTACCGCGTCTTCGCCCAGCGCGGCTGGAGCGATTCGCTGCGCAAGCCCGGCACGACCGATGATACCAAGCAAGGCGAGAAGGTCGCCGTCCGTGCCAACCAGACCGCGACGGTGAAGCTCGTCGTCGAGACCCAGTCCGGATCGATCCAGGGCGTCGTGATCGACACCGACGGCAAGCCGGTCCCCGATGCCTTCGTCTCCGCGGCGCGCGAGTCCGACGCCGCCGGCGCGCAGAAGACCAACGTCCAGGCCACGCGGTGGACGTGGGACGACAAGCCCGTGATCACGACCGTCGACGGGACGTTCACGGTCGGCCACCTGTCACCGGGCACGTTCACGGTGCGCGCGTACCGCAAGGGCGGCGGGGAAGCGGTCGCCGAGCACGTCGCCGTGGGGACGACCACGAAGCTCCAGATCAAGTCGACCGGCTCGATCGAGGGCATCGCCTCGCGCCCGAGCGGACCGCCCGACGAGATCGAGGTCACCGTCCACGACGTGGCCACCGGGTTCGAGCGCGACGAGAAGTTCTACATGACCAGCGGCCACTTCGTGATCCACGACGTCCCGAAGGGACACTTCCAGCTCACGGTCGCGGCGGCCGGCGCGCAGAAGCGGATCGAGCTCGATCTCGCCGAGGGTGAGGCCAAGGCTGGCGTGACGATCGAGCTCGATCCGCTGATCACGCTCACCGGACGCGTCGTCGAGCTCGGGACCCAGAAGCCGGCCCCCGGCCTGCGGATGTTCGCCTCGCTGGCCACCGGCGGTGGCGGCTTCTCGTTCAGCAGCATCGACGAGCAGGGCAACGTCAGCGACGACGCCGGGAGGTTCACGATCAAGAACGCGCCCAAGGGCAAGCTGCGGATCATGGGCTGGCCGAAGGACTGGGGCGACAGCGACTACCAGCAGCTGTCGGCGATCAAGACCGTCGACGGCGCGGGCACGATCGACCTCGGCGATCTCCCGGTGATCAAGAAGCGGGTCAAGCAGGGCGATCCGATCGGCGAGCTCGGCGTGCACTTCGCGGAGCAGCCGCGCGACACCCTGCCCGACCAGCGCGAGTACAAGGTCAGCTTCATCGATCCGGCGGGTCCGGCCGCGAAGACCGAGCTCAAGGTCGGCGACATCTTGATCTCGGTCGACGGCGTCGACATCACCGGAGCGAGCTCGGGGAACGCGGGGGGCCTGATGCGCGCGGCGCCGGGTACCAAGCTCGCGCTCGGGCTTTCGCGCGGCATCACGGTCAACATCGTGCTCGCCACACCCTAGGCAAGCTCGCACGCGGTCCACGGCCGCGCGTCACGCCGCGCGCTTGCGCTCGCTGATCCGTGCCAGCTTCGCCGCGAGGCCCGAGCGATAGAACGTTCGCAGCTCCGCGAGCATCTCCGGGATCCGCCGCCGCGCCACGAACATCTTCTCGAGCCAGGCGGCGTAGCGATGCGCGTTGTCGTTGGCGGCGCGATAGCGATGCTGCTCGTCGTGATCGAGGTCGAGATCGTACGCGGCGTCGCCGAACAGGCGATGACGCAGCGACGTCGAGACCGCCATCTCGGGCTCGGTCACCAGCAGGCACGTCACGTACTTGTCGACCTCGGCCTGGAGCTCGAGCTCCAGCTGGCTGACCGGTCGCTCGGCCCGGGCGCACCACACCGCATAGATGAAGTGACTGACGCCCTCCACCGCGAGCAAGAAGTCCCCGAGGTTGTGGTCGCCGAGGCGGCGGCTCGGATCGTGAGCCATCAGGTTCGCGAGCGCCTCCGGGTCGATGAACAACGAGATGTTCATCTCCCCATCGGCTTCGCACACCAGCAGCTGCTCGCGGGGCTTGCGCGTGCGCACCATCGCGTCTCGAAACGTGGCACCGCAGACGAAGTCGCCGACCTCGACGCCGGTCTCGACGCGGTACAACGTCTCGAGCCCACGCTGGACGCGGGCCAGCGTGCGCACTACTGGATCACCTTGCTGCCGGCATCGATGAGGATGCCCGCCCTCTTCAGCTTGTCCTCGACCCACTGCTCGCGGGTGCGGAGCCAGATCTCGTAGAGCCGGCCGATGTCGGTGGTCACGTTGAGCTCGGCGATCGAGACCCGCTTGCGGACCTGCGCGAGCACATCGACGAACTTCGGAAAGTGCTCGGCCAGCTCCTCGTAGACCTCGCCGATCGTCTTGCCGCTCCCACCGAACGAGCGGGCGAGCTGCGCGTAGGCCGTCTGGCCGAGCCCGACGTAGTATTCGACGTCGACGAGCGACCGGTTCAGCGACTCCGCGAAGAACCCCGCGACGTAGAGCGACGTATCCCCGACCTGCTTGAGGTTGCGGACCCGCTCGCCCGGATCCTGACCGGGCGCGGCGAGCTTCATGCCGAGCGGCTCGTCCGTCAGGCGCGCCGTGGTGAACTCGCCCAGGAGGCTGACGAGGTACCAGCTCGCGGGTCCGGAGGCGTGGAGATCGACCGCGGAGAGCGCGTCGGTCACCACCTCGTGAAAGTACTCATCCACAGAGGCAGCCAACGTAACGTCCATGTTTCGATCATCTGCCAGTCCGGGGCCAATGCAAGATTCTCATGATCATGTGGCGTTAGACCGGCTCCGGATTCGAACCTGATGTGCCCGGTCGCCGCGGCGCGGGCGCCCACCCCCAGGGGGATGTAGGTCGTCAACGAATTCGAAACTCTAGCCCCTTGCGCGGACGGGCCCGGCGTCTTACGAAGGCGCCCGTTAGCAGTCCACTCATTCGACTGCTAACAAAATCCGCAATCTGCTGGAAACACCACAGGAGAAGCCATGAACGTCCGCCCGCTACAGGATCGCATCCTGGTTCGTCGCGTCGAAGAGGTCGAGAAGACCCGCGGCGGGATCATCATTCCCGATTCGGCTAAGGAGCGCCCCCTCGAGGGCAAGGTCATCGCTGTTGGCTCGGGCAAGCGCCTCGAGGACGGCACCCTCGTCAAGCTCGACGTCAAGGCGGGCGACCGGATCCTGTTCGGCAAGTATGCCGGCACGGAGATCAAGGTTGACGGGATCGACCACATCATCATCCGCGAGGAAGAAGTCCTCGGCGTGCTCGACTAAAGGATCAAGGAGACTCCCATGGCTGCCAAGGACATTATTTTTGATGAGAAGGCGCGCACGCGCGTCATGGCGGGCGTCGACACGCTCGCGAACGCCGTCAAGGTCACCCTCGGACCGCGTGGCCGCAACGTCGTGATCGAGAAGTCGTGGGGCGCTCCCACGGTCACCAAGGACGGCGTCACCGTCGCCAAGGAGATCGAGCTCGAGAACAAGTTCGAGAACATGGGCGCGCAGATGGTCAAGGAGGTCGCTTCGAAGACCTCTGACAACGCCGGCGACGGCACGACCACCGCGACCGTGCTCGCGCAGTCGATCTACCACCACGGCTCCAAGCTCGTGGCCGCGGGTCACAACCCGATGGAGCTCAAGCGCGGCATCGACACCGCCGTCGCGGCCGTCATCGAGTCGCTCAAGAAGCTCTCGACCCCGACCAAGGGCAAGGACGATATCGCGCAGGTCGGCACGATCAGCGCGAACGGCGATGCCGAGATCGGCAACATGATCGCCGAGGCGATGAAGAAGGTCGGCAAGGAAGGCGTGATCACGGTCGAAGAGGCCAAGACCATGAACTCCGAGCTCGACGTCGTCGAGGGCATGCAGTTCGATCGCGGCTATCTGTCCCCGTACTTCGTGACCGACACGGAGCGGATGGAGGTCGTGCTCAACGACGTGTACGTCCTGACGCACGAGAAGAAGATCTCGAACATGAAGGACCTGCTCCCGGTGCTCGAGCAGGTCGCCAAGTCGGGCAAGCCGCTCCTGATCATCTCGGAAGATGTCGACGGCGAGGCGCTCGCGACGCTCGTCGTGAACAAGCTCCGTGGCACGCTGCAGATCTGCGCCGTCAAGGCGCCGGGCTTCGGTGATCGCCGCAAGGAGATGCTCAAGGACATCGCCACCCTCACCGGTGGCCAGGCCGTGACCGAGGACCTCGGGCTCAAGCTCGAGAACCTCACGCTGGCGGACCTCGGTTCGGCCAAGCGCATCACGGTCGACAAGGACAACACGACGATCGTCGATGGCGCCGGCAAGAAGACCGACATCGAGGCGCGCGTGAAGCAGATCCGTAACCAGATCGAGGAGACCACCTCGGACTACGACAAGGAGAAGCTCCAGGAGCGCCTCGCCAAGCTCGTCGGTGGCGTCGCCGTGATCAAGGTCGGCGCTGCGACCGAGGTCGAGATGAAGGAGAAGAAGGCACGCGTCGAGGACGCCCTGCACGCGACCCGCGCGGCCGTCGAAGAGGGCGTTGTCCCCGGCGGCGGCGTGGCGCTGATCCGTGCGCAGAGCGCGCTCGAGAAGCTCAAGCTCTCCGAGGAGCAGGCGTTCGGTGTTCAGATCGTGCGTCGCGCGATCGAGGAGCCGCTGCGCCAGATCTCGCAGAACGCAGGCGTCGACGGCTCGATCGTCGTCAGCAAGGTCAAGGAAGGCACGGGCTCGTTCGGCTTCAACGCCGCGACGCTCGAGTACGGTGACCTCGTCAAGGCCGGCGTGATCGACCCGACGAAGGTCGTCCGCATGGCGCTGCAGAACGCGGCGTCGGTGTCGTCCCTCCTCCTGACGACCGAGGCGATGATCGCCGAGCGTCCGAAGAAGGAAGCGGCGGCCCCGGCGGGCGCGGGCGGCGGTGGTGGCGGGATGGGCGGGATGGGCGGCATGGGCGGCATGGACTTCTAGTCCGCTTCGCACCCACGTTTGCTCGAACACGGCGCCACCTCGGCGCCGTTGTCATTTCCGGACGATCGCGCGCGGCAGGCCGCGATCGCGCAGCAGCCGGTCGCACTCGGTCGCCCACCACGCGGTGACCCACACGAGCGCGACCTCGACCACACACCACACCATCACGCCAAGCATCAGGCTCAGCAAGGTGGCGTGGATCTCCGGCCACTCGCCGCCGAGCCCCGCGATCAGCTGCGCGACCAGGAGCGGCGAGATCACGATCGCCGCGATGATCGCGACCCCGCGACGGTACCGATCGAGCCAGCGGACGCGGCTGGTGAGGAGCTCGGTCCGCGACGGACGGTTGGACATCTTCCCTCCACTGTAACGGCATCACGCCCCGTCGGCGATGCCGTCGAAACAGCGCCTGGGCGCTCGGATCGATTGCGCGCCCACGTGCTCGTATCGCACGGAAACTGCTCGACCGCGCAGAGGACGTCTGCGGCGTGCCTGGCGGAAACGGCGGGAGCTCGGCTCCCGGGTTGCGCCCCCTCGCCTGCTCGACGCTAGTCTTTGACGCAGGCGTCGATCTGCACGGCGGTCTTCGCTTCGATCAAGCACTTGGTCAGCTCGTCGTTGTTCGCCGAGGTGCACTGGTTGATGCACAGCTCGAGGCCGTTCTCGAGCTTGCTGTCGAACATGCCGAGCTTGGTCTTGCGCAGCGCCTCGCGCTTGTCGGCTGGCGCCTTGGAGATCTCGTCGTCCGCCTCGCGCCAGTAGAGCAGCGCGGACGAGTTGCGGCAGGCATCCTCGCACTTCTGGCGGTCACCTTTGCATGCGCCGAGGCTGGCGCCGAGAGCGAGCCAGAGCGCGATACCCGAGATGCGGCGCATGTGCGGGACGTACCATGCGCGAGGGGTCCCCGCGATGCGATACCCTGCGACGATGCGTCGCGTGACCGGAGCAGCCTCGGCGTGGGCGGCGTGGCTCGTGCTCGCCGCGCCGTTCCCCGCGCACGCGTCCCCCTGGGTGGTGACCGCTGAGGGCGGCGCCGAGGCCGACACCAACGTGCAACGGGTCGAGACCGGCCCGGGCCTGCCGACCAAGCGGCTCGCCGCACCCGTCGGGCGGCTCGGCGCGCGGCTCGATCACAAGGACGTCGCCGCGGGTGGCGCCTACGCGCTCGGGCTCTCGACGCTGGCGCGGATGGTCGGCAACGCGGACGCCTCTGCCGAGAACGTCGCGCTCCTCACCGGTGATCTGCGGTGGGTGCGCCGGGTGGAGTCGCGATCGATCGCGGTCGGGTTCGCGCTGACCGCGGCGGACGCGGTGGCGCTCACCGACGAGATCGGCGCGCGGACGTTCTCGAACCTCGGCGCTGATGCGCTCCTCGTGCTCGACGGCGGCGCGGATCGCCACGTGACGATCGGCGCCGGCGGCCGAAGGTTCCGCTACAAGGAGAACCACGAGTACGACTGGGCCGGGCCGAGCGCGAGCGTACGGCTCGATCTGCCGCTGTGGCAGCCCTCGGGCGGCACCCGCAGCCTCGAGCTGGTCACGACCCTCGGGTTCGAGGCGCGCGACTACAACGGCGCCGCGCTGTCGAATGCATGTCCGCGCGGCGCACCGCCGGATACGGACTGCTCCGCGCCGACCTCGCTGCAGCGACGCGACCGGTTCGAACGCGCGGGCGTCGAGGTCACCTGGATCGGACGGATCGTCGCGGCCGCGGCCTACCAGCTCACGGTCGTCGACTCGAACAGCTACGGGCAGTCGGTGGCACGACACAAGATGAGCATCTCCGCGACCACGCCGCTGCCGCTCGGCATGTACGGCACGGGGCTCGCGCAGCTCCAGATCGATCAATATCTCGACGGGCTCGTGGTCAAGAAGGATCTCCAGCGCTCGGAGTTCACGAGCCTCGACGACGAGAACCGCAGCTCGCTCCAGATCCGGATCGGAAAGCCTGCCTCGGCGGCGTGGTCGATCGAGGGCCGCGCGGCCGTGTGGCGAGACCTCGGCGGCACGATGGACACGTCGTTTCGCCGCGCGCTGGTCTACGTCGGCGCGATCTACAGTCATTAACCAGCCTCGCCCGGATCATTGATCCAAAAGCCTGACCTTGGATTGCGACGAGCGGACCGTGCTCGTGTCACGTGCTCGTGTCACGTGCTCGTGTCACGTGCTCGTGTCACGTGCTCGGGTTAACGGCACATCTTCGTCAACATCTCGACCATCGGTTGCGTCGATTGATCGAGCACGCGAGCACGCGAGCACGAGCACGAGCACGAGCACGAGCACGAGCACGAGCACGAGCACGAGCACGACTCACGAGCACGAGCACGAGCACGAGCACGACTCACGAGCACGAGCACGAGCACGAGCACGAGCACGACTCACGAGCACGAGAGCGCGCAAGTCACCCACCATCACGCCTTGATACCGGACGCGTCACGACGACACGTTCGCGCGGCGGCGGCGCCACCGTGCGCGCGCCGTCCCCGCCCAGTAATAGCTGACGGGCAACACGATCAACGTCAGCAGCGCTGAAGAGATCGTCCCGCCGACCACGACCACCGCGATCGGCCGCTGGGTCTCGCTCCCGATCGCGTGTGACATCGCTGCTGGGAGCAGTCCGAGCGACGCGAGGAGCGCGGTCATCAGCACGGCCCGCAGCCGCTCGCGAGCGCCCTCGGTCGTCGCGGTCCACAGATCCTGGCCTTTGTCGATGCGCGCCCGGACCGCGCTGACCACCAGCACGCCGTTCAGAACGGCTTGGCCGAGCAGCGCGATGAAGCCGACTGCCGCGGACACCGAGAGCGTCATCCCGGCCATCGATAGCCCGAGCAGCCCGCCGAGCAAGGCGACCGGCATGTTGAGCAAGATGATCGTCGCATCCCACACCGTGCCGAACGCCGAGAACAGGAGCAGGAACGTCAACAGGATCGACAGCGGCAACACCAGGGTCAGCCGCTTCATCGCGCGTTGCTGGTTCTCGAACTCGCCGCCCCAGAGGATGTCGTAGCCGGTGGGCAGCTTGACGGCCGCACCGACCCGCTGCTGCGCTTCGGCGATGAACGAGCCGAGATCGCGGTTCCGCACGTTCATCCGGATGCCGACGTAGCGCTTGCCGTTCTCGCGCGTGATGGCGGCGCGGCTCGCGTCGATCGAGACGTCGGCGAGCGCGGCGACCGGGACGATCGCACCGTTCTTGAGCGGGACGCGCAGGTTCTTGATCGCCTCGACCGTCTGCCGAGCGACCGCGGGCAGCCGGACCGTGACATCGAATCGCTTCTCGGAGTCCCACAGCTCGGAGGCGGTGTGACCCGACAGCGCGGTCTCGATGAACTGTTGCACGCTCTCGAGATCGATGTCCCAGCGGCTCAGCGCGTCACGCACCGGATGGATGGCGATCGCGGGCTGTTGCGACGCCTTGACGATGCCGAGGTCGGCGACGCCCGCGACCTTGCCGATCTCGACCTCGATCTGTGCGGCGATGGTCTGCAGCTCCTCGAGCTTGTCACCGTAGATCTTGACGGCGACCTGGCCGAACTGGCCGCTGATGTTCTCGGCGACGTTGTCCCGGATCGGCTGGCTGAAGTTGTACTCGATGCCAGGGATCTCCTTGAGGTTGAGATCCATGATCGCGATGATGTCGTCCAGCGTGTGGATGCCAGGGCGCCAGTCCTTCATCGGCTTGAGCTTGACGAACACCTCGAGGTTATTGAGCAGCGTCGGATCTGTCCCGTCCTCGGGCCGGCCGAGCTGGGAGAGCAGCTCCGTGATCTCGGGAATCCCACGCTTCATCAACGCGGTGATCTTGGGCGTGAGCTTGCGCCCCTCGGTCAGCGAGATCGTCGCGGGTAACGTGAAGGTGACGTAGAGCGAGCCCTCGTTGAGCTCGGGTAGGAACTCGCTGCCGAGCCTCGGCGCGAGCTCGACCCCTGCGTACAGCAGCCCGGCGGTCAGCATCAACACCGCGCCGGGGTTGCGCATCGCGGTGATCAGGGAGGGGGTATAAGCGCGGCTCGCGGCCCGCAGCAACGGCGACTCCCGAAGCTTCTTGTGGCGCCGCAAGGCGAAGAAGCACAGCACGGGCACCAGCGTGAAGCTGACGAGCATGGCGCCGACGAGGGCGCTGACGACCGTGTGTGCCATCGGGGCGAAGATCCGGCCCTCGACCCGCTGCAGCGCGAAGATCGGCAGGTAGGCGGCGACGATGATCAGCAGCGAATACAGGGTCGGCCGGGCGACCTCGCGGGCCGCGTCGAAGATCGTCTGCACCCGCTGCGACGTGGTCTTCAGCTGGTATTCCTCGCCGGCGGCGTGACCGAACACGTGCTCGACGAGGATCACCGCGCCATCGACGATGATCCCGAAATCGACCGCCCCCATCGACAACAAGTTGGCCGACATCCCTCGCGATCGCAGGTAGATGAACGACGCGGCGAGCGAGAGCGGGATCACGAGCGTGACGACCAGCGACGCGCGCACCGAGAGCAGGAACACGAACAGCACGACGCTGACCAGGAGCGCGCCCTCCGCCAGGTTGTGGAACACGGTCTCGAGGGTCGTGTTGACCAGATCGGTGCGGTCGTAGAACGGCGACATCCGGATCTGGTCGGGCAACGAGTGCGCGTGGAGGTCGTCGACCTTCGCGCGGAGCGCGGCGAGCACGACGGACGGGTTCTCGCCCCGCCGCATCAGCACGATACCCTCGACGGCGTCGACATTGGCTCCGCGGGTGACCACGCCTTGCCGCGGCGCGTAGCCGGTGGTCACGGTGGCGACATCGCCCAGCGTGACCGCAACGCCGCCATGGAAGCCCACCCGGACGCGTGGGATCTCGTCGGCCACCTTGAACGTGCCGACCGATCGGATCACGAACGCCTGGGCGCCGCGCTCGATCGTCCCGCCCGAGGCGTTCGCCGAGGCCTTGGACAGCGCCTGGAACAGATCATCGAGCACGACGCCCAGCGCGGCCATCTTGGTCGGATCGGGCTCGACGTGGATCTCCTGGACCAGGCCACCATACGAGACCACGTCGGCGACCCCGGGAACGCGCATCAACGCCGGCCGCACCACCCAGTCCTGCAACGTGCGCAAGGACATCGGATCCGCCTGCGGTCCATCGAGCGTATAGCGGTAGACCTCGCCGATCGGCGTCGCGAGCGGCCCGAGGTCGGGCTGGATTCCCTGCGGCAGCTCGGCACCTGGGACGCGCTCCATGATCTGCTGGCGTGCGACCAGCGGCTCGACGCCGTCGTCGAACGTCAACGTGACCAGCGACAGGCCGAACAGCGAGATCGAGCGAAGACGAAACAGCCCGGGCACCCCGTTGAGCGCGCGCTCGAGCGGGATCGACACCCGGCGTTCGACCTCCTCGGCCGGTTGGCCGGGGAAGATCGTGATCACCTGGACCTGGGTATCGGTCGGATCCGGGAACGCCTCGATCGTCAGGTTCGAGTACGAGTACCAGCCGGTGATCGCCACGAACAGGGCGAGGATGAATACGAGGAGCCGCGTGTTCAGCGACCGCTTGACCAGGCCTTCGATCACGTCAGTTGTCCAGTTCGATCT
>WBZN01000751.1_pt1 | contig 21749 bp, 17 predicted proteins | sample 5204281 | NCBI WGS metagenome assembly WBZN01 (sample SAMN12344347, study PRJNA552823) | activated sludge metagenome | biome: Activated sludge suspended growth; feature: Nitrification reactor; material: Wastewater; isolation source: activated sludge from nitrification reactor of wastewater... | reverse complement strand
GGAGGCCTTGACCGACACCGGAGCTCCGTCCGACAGCACGGGCGACGCCGGCCCGCGCCACTATTTCCAGATCGCCAACGGCGGGTTCACGATCTGGAACAAACAAGGCCAGCGCCTGCTCCTTTCCGAGTACCTGCCCGATCTATGGCAAGGCTTCGGCGGCCCCTGTGAACAGATCGCCGGCGATCCCTATGTCCTATACGACGGATTGGCCGACCGCTGGCTCGTCGCAGCCCTGAGCTTCGGCAGGCTCGAAACCGGGCCCTGGCTCGAGTGCGTTGCGCTCTCGCAGTCCGGAGACCCGCTGGGCGGCTGGAATCGTTGGGCTTGGTCGTTCGACCGCCTGAACGACTTCCCGAAGTGGGGCATCTGGCCGGATGCCTATTACATGACGTTCAACGGAGTACCTCCGCCGCACGCGGTGATCGCATTCGAGCGCTCGCGAATGTTGGCGGGAGATCCGGCGCCCAGGAAGATCCAGTTCGACGTCGCGGATGAGGTCTGGGGAGTACACAACCTCCTGGTTCCGGCCGATCTCGAAGGCAAACGCCTGCCGCCAGCGGGAGCGCCCAATCCGGTGATGGGGGTGAGACAGGCTTTTCAGGGCGGGCCGCCTCTCGGGATGGAGATCCTCGAAGCGCACATCGACTGGGCCCACCCTGCTGCCTCGCGTCTCACGACCGTAGCGACGTTTCCCCTGGCGCTCGCGGTCGCCTTTCGACGCGGTCCCTACCATCGCTTGGTCTACCGGAATTTTGGCGCCTTCGAGACGCTGGTGACCACGACGATGGTGTGGCACAGCGGCCGTCCCCTTCCTCAGGCCGGCGGGGAACAGCTCGACGCGGAGTGGCATCAGTACATCCGCCGGCCGGGCGGCGGATGGCAGTCGTGGCGTCACGGCATGTTCAATCCCGACGACGGCTGGGAGTCGAATGCCACGGCGGCCATGGACGGCGCCGGGAACATCGGCGTCGTCTGGCAGAAGACCAACGCCGCGGTCGACGTTCCGGCGACCGAGCGGACCACGATCCTTCAGTACAGCGGCCGCGAGCCCGGCGACCCGGACGGCGTTCTGCGCGAGCCGCAGACGGTGGTCGAGAGCGAAACCGCAGACCCCACGGGACGCTTCGGTGACTACGACTCGGTCGTCGTGGACCCCAGGAACGACTGCACGTTCTGGCTGACCGGCCAGTACCTTTCCGCCGGATCGACGCGGCCGCATGTCAACGTGCGCATCGCGACCTTCGCATTTCCCAACTGTCCCGACACGACGGCGCCGGACACCCGCTTCGATTCGACACCCGCGACGGGCGCAGCGGCCGTCCAGTTCACCTTCTCCTCCACCGAACCGGGCAGCCTGTTCGATTGCGCGCTCGACGCCAAGCCGTTTGTCCCCTGCTCGAGCCCGTTGCGGCTGACCGGACTGCGGAGAGTGCGGCACACCCTGCGCGTGCGCGCGATCGACGCTGCGGGCAACGTCGACGCCTCAGCAGCCGTCTGGTCCTGGCGATGAGCGCGCGGAGGTCGATACTGGTCTAGGCCCCGCCCGGGTCAAGACCCGCTGTCGTCCTTCCACCCTGACTTCTTTCTGTCGCGAGGGCCACCCGGGCCCTCCGGCGTCAGCGGCGTCAACCGCCGCCCGGCGCGATGCTGAGCGGCGGTCCGGCCCCGAGGATCGGGGCGCTCGCGAGCACCGCGAGCGCCGCGTTCAGGCTGGCCATGCCCCAATGCCCGCGCTCCTCGGCGTGCGCCTGATCGGCCAGCGCCTTGTATTGCGTCAGGCGGGAGCACGGGCCGCCGCGCAGGACGCCCAGCCCGCGGCCGAGGATCTCGGCGGTGAGATCCCGCCCGTCGGGCAGCTCGACGTAGAGCCGCCGGTGCCCTTGCGCATCTTTCTGCGGCGGCTGCTCCTCCACGAGGCAGACCGGCTGGCCGGCCTGAGCCAGGCTCGCCAAGGCATCCGCGGACCGGCGGCCGAACCACGACAGCTCGGCGAATCGCTGCTGCACCTGCGGCGCCGCGAGGCAGGCGACGTGCACCGTCTCCGAGCGCTCGCCCGCGGCGAGCTCGAGCGTGTCGGCCGAAAGCACTCGTGCAACCTTCGCCGGGGTGCAGGGCGTTCCCTGGGGCACGAATCCAGGAAGGCCCGGCCAGGCGTTTTCGCCGCCGCGGTATGTCCTCGAAGCCTGCGCGAGCGCCGAGGCCTCGGTGCGGCGGCGGCCCTCCTGCAACTGCCAGGTCAGGAACTCGCTCGCCGGCAGATCGACGTTCTCCAGGCGAATCGCCAGCAGAGTGCCGTTCGGGCCGTGAAACAGCACCTGACCGCCGCGCACTTCCCAACCACCTTCGGTCTTCTGCACCCCGCCGCCGACGTACACCAACCAGTCGGCGCGCGCCGGAGGCGCCGGCGCGAGCATCGCGAGCAGCAGCAGGAGCGGGGAGCCAAGAGCCTTGCGGGCGGCGGCGCTCATGCACTCGATTGTAGGCGACCCCCGCCGCGTGCCGATTCGCAGTGGGGCCACCTGCAGACGGCCTGCGGGCCGCGCGACTTCGCTCCCGGGACGGGGTGCCGCTGGACCACTGCCAGACGGAACTTTTCGGGATGGTCTGCGTAAGGAGAAGCAGGCAGGCGGCCCGGTCAGAAGCACGGTTGTTAACACCCGCGCGCCGCCGGCGTTGATCTAGAGAGAGCATCGTTCCGTAGGGGAGAGCCTGTGACCATGAAGAAAAAGTGGATTTTCGCGATTCTCGGCGTCGTGATCGTCGCCGGTGCCGTAATGGCAGCCCGTAGCAAGAGCAAGCCCGACGCCAAGGCGGACGATCTTCCGTTCCGGCTCGGCAAGGTGCAGACCGAGGACCTGCAGGTGAGCGTCCGCGAGGTCGGCGTCGTCGATCCGGAGAACAAGGTGGACGTGAAGTCGACCGTGTCGGGTCGCGTCGTTTCCCTGAAGGTCCGCGAAGGCGACGTCTTGCAGCGCGGCGCGACGCTCGCCGAGGTCGAGCCCGACGTCACGCAGGCGCAGTCGCTCTCGGACGTGAACTCCGCGGTTAGCGAAGCCGACTTGCGGTTGCAGAACGCCGACCGCGACCTGCGCGCCCAGAAGGCCCTGTTCGACGCCGGCCTGATCGGCAGCGAAGTGCTGCGCAACTACCAGAGCACGCGCGACCTCGCGGCGCAGTCGCTGCAGGCCGCCACCGCCCGGTACCACATCGTCGAGCAGCACGGCATTCCGATTTCGGCCTCGTCCGCGTCGCAGGTGGCGCGCGTCACCTCGCCCATGGACGGCGTCGTCATCGCCAAGGGCGTCGAGCTCGGCGAGACCGTGACCTCCGGCGTGTCGTCGTTCAATGCCGGCACCGTCCTGTTCACGGTGGCCGATCTCAAGTCCCTGCTCATCCGCGTCAACCTCAACGAGGTCGACATCGCCAAGGTGCACGTCGGCCAGCCGGTGCGCATCACGCTCGACGCATACCCGCAGAAGACGTTCTCCGGCCGGGTGCGCTTCGTGGCGCCCGCCGCCAAGCTGCAGGAGAAGATCAAGGTGTTCCCGGTCGAGGTGGCGCTCGACGACCTCGACCCCGCCTTCCGCACCGGCATGAGCGCCAACGTCGAGATCCTGGGCGAGAAGCGCGACAAGGCGACGTCGATTCCGCTCGAGGCCCTGCAGCGCAAGGACGGCCAGGTGGTCGCGTACCGCCTGAAGAAGGACCTGCCGAAGGACAAGCTCGACGCCGCCAAGGAAGGCCTGAACGGCCGCAGCAAGTTCGTGTGGCTGTCCGAGCACTGGCAGGACTACTTCGAGTCCGTGCCGGTCCAGGCCGGCGTGGCGACCCTGGAGCGCGTCGAAGTGAAGGCGGGCCTCGCCGACGGCGACCAGGTCAGCCTCGAGGATCCGACGCGCAAGAAGGTCGAGAAGGACGACGAGAACAACTAGTCATGTCCAAGCGCACCAGGACCCCGATGCGCCCGGCCGAGGCCGGCGCGTCCAGCCCGGAGTCCGCCCCGAAGAGCGGCGGGCTGGAAGACACCCAGGAACTGCTGGTTCCGCGAGCGACCGCCACCGAGGGCGACGAGCCCATCGTAACGGCCGTGGAGTCGATGATCGAAATCGTGGCGCCGACTCGTTCCGAACGGCCGACTGACCGCCTGACGGAGACCGCGTCCACCGCCAAGGAAGGCCGCCTCGCCAAGCGCGCCTGGGCCTCGCGCATCATCGAGACCCGCGGGCTCACCAAGGTGTACGGCAGCAACGGCACCGCGGTGCACGCCCTGCGCGGCATCGACCTCGACGTCGAGAAGGGCGAGTTCGTCGCCCTCATCGGCCCCTCGGGCTCGGGCAAGTCGACCTTGATGGCCATTCTCGGCTGCCTCGACACGCCGAGCGGCGGCAGCTACACGCTCGACGGTCAGCGGGTCGACGAGTTGCAGGGCGCCGATCTCGCGGCGATTCGCAACGAGAAGGTCGGCTTCGTGTTCCAGAGCTACAACCTGCTGCCGAAGGCGTCGATCCTGCGCAACGTCGAGCTGCCGATGCTGTACGCCGGCGTCGGACGCAAGGAGCGCCGGGAACGCGCCATGGAGCTGCTCGAGAAGGTCGGCATCGCCGAGAAAGCCGACAAACTGCCGGCGACGCTGTCGGGCGGCCAGCGCCAGCGCGTCGCGATCGCCCGCGCGCTCGCCAACCGCCCGGCGCTGCTGCTCGCCGACGAACCCACCGGCGCGCTCGATTCGCGAACCGGCCAGGAAGTGCTGGCGCTCTTCGGCGAGCTCCACGCCCAGGGCAACACGGTGCTGCTGGTCACCCACGACCCCTCGATCGCGGCGCTTGCCGAACGGCAGGTGGAGATCCGCGACGGTGTGATCCACACCGAGAAGGAGGCCGCGGCATGAAGTTCGCGAGAGCAGGCGCTCGCGCACGGCTGTCCGGCGCCTTCCGCGCCCGCCTGCACGAATCGTGGGTGGAGATCCGGGACAACCCGGGGCGTTCCATCCTGCAGGCGCTCGGCGTGATGCTCGGCGTGGCCTCGGTGCTCGGCGGCTTCTCGATTTCCGACAGCCAGCGCAAGCAGGCGGAGCGCATCTTCGCCAGGATCGGCGGCATCGACAAGCTGAACGTCATGCCCACCGACCTCGCGACCAGCGGCACGCCGAGCGCGCTGCAGAACGCCAACCTCGGCCTGCGCCTGGAAGACGCCACCGAGGGCGGCGAGCTCAAGTCCGCGGGCGGCGTGAACGCCACCAGCATGCAGCGCATGGCCCGCGCCCGCCTGCGCTCGGAGTTCGCCGACCAGGAGCGCCAGGTCACCGGCGTCGGCGGCGACTACATCGCGCTCAACGGTTACGACATCGAGCAGGGCCGCGCCTTCTCGTCGAGCGACTACGCCGGCGGCTCGCCGGTCGTCATCCTGGGCTCCGAGGCGGCGGCGACGTTCTTCCCCACCGGCGACATCGTCGGCCACTCGATCAAGCTCGGCGACGTGCCGGCGACGGTGATCGGGGTGTTCCGCGAGAAGGTGTTCCGCTTCCGCGAAGGCCAGCAGAACATCTTCGCGTGGCGCAATCGCATCGTCGCAGTGCCTGCCGAGCTGGTGGCGTCGCGCATGAACGGCGACGACTACCATCGCGTGGACCGCATCACGTTCCGCATGCCCGACCTCAAGCAGATGGCCGACTTCTCCAAGGAGCTGAGCGGCCTGGTGACGGCGAATCACCGCCTGCAGAAGGACTTTCGTCTCGACGACGTGGCCAAGCGGCTGCAGCGCCAGATGAGCCAGGGCGACGTCTACAACATCATCTTCATGCTCTCCGGCGTGCTGGCGCTGATCGGCGGCGGCATGGTGAACGTCAACATCCAGCTGGCGTCGCTCAAGGAGCGCGTGCGCGAGGTCGGCGTGAAGATGGCGATCGGCGCCTCCGGCAAGGAGATCTTCAAGCAGTTCATGACCGAGGCCGCGCTGATCACGGCGCTCGGCAGCCTGGCCGGGTTCGTGTTCGGCATCGCCTTCGCCAAGATCATCACCTCGTCGATCGGCGTGCCGATGTCGCTCGCGCCGATGTCGTTCCTGTGGGCCACCTTCATGGCCTCGGTGTTCGGATTCCTGTTCGCGATCTATCCGGCGTGGAAAGCCTCGCGCCAGTCGCCCATGGAGGCGCTGCGCTATGAGTGAAGCACTCGCACTTCCCAACCCCGCGGCCGACGCGGCGCCCCGGCCGCGCCGCCGGCTCGGTTTCGGCGCCCGCGTGGCGCTGGTCTTCGAGGTGATCCGCGGCGGCCTGCTGGAGCTGTGGTCGCACAAGCTGCGCTCGCTGCTCACGCTCACCCTGCTGATGCTCGGCGTCTTCGCCCTGGTGGTGATGACCTCGGTGCTCGACGGCATCAAGGACAAGGTCGCCACCGGTTTCGCCGGCATGAGCTGGGACGGCACGCTGCTGCTGGCGCCCAAGGAGGCCAAGACCTCCGAGGACCAGAAGCGCTTCGCGATGTCGCCCGGCCTGCGCTACGAGGACCTGCAGCGCATCACGCAGCCGAACGAGAAGATCCTCGGCTTCTCGCCGCGCGCCAGCAAGCGCGGCGTGGTGCGGGTGTCGGGCGGCACCGAACGCATCTTCGTCAACGGCGTCACCGCCGAATATTCCTGGCTGATGGACCGACCGATCGCGCTCGGCCGCGGCATCACCGACGACGATCAGAAGCGGCGCTCCACGGTCTGCGTGGTCGGCGCGACGCTGGCGTCCAAGCTGTTCGGCGGCGCCGACCCGGTGGGCCGCGACGCGGTGATCGACGGCATGCCGTTCCGCATCGTCGGCGTGCTCGCGAGCGGCCAGATCTTCAACGACGAGATGTGGATGGACGCCAACGGCGTGCTCATCCCGCTCGAGACGTACATGGACCGCATGGACCCCGACCACCAGCTGGCGCAGATCTCGGTGAAGCTCAAGAACACCCGCGATCTCGACGAGGTCTCGGCGGTGGTGCTGGCGCGCGTCAAGCAGGCGCATCACGGCATCGAGGACGTGGAAGTGAAGGACCTCGACGCCGAGCTCGCCAAGGCGCACGGCGATTTCGAGAACCAGATGCACGGCTGGTCGGTGGTGCTGTTCAGCCTCGCCGGCACGGTGTTGCTGGTGGGCGGCGTCGGCGTGCTGTCGGTGATGCTGATCTCGTTCTCCGACCGCCGCTACGAGATCGGCCTGCGCAAGGCGATGGGCGCCTCGGATCAGCAGATCTTCGTGCAGTTCCTGCTCGAATCGCTGGTCCTCGCCGCGCTCGGTGCCACCGTCGGCACGCTCGCCGGCAAGGCGCTGTGCAACGCCCTGTCCGACAAGTTTCCCTGGGGCCTGGTGGTGAACCCCTACGGCCTCATGGCGGCGTGGGGCATCGCGCTGGTGCTGGCGCTCTCGTTCGGCTTGTACCCGGCCTTCAAGGCCGCGCGGCTGTCGCCGATGGAGGCGATGCGGTAGGCAAACCCGCTGTCTCGCCGGGCAATTTGGGAGCCGGTCCTCGCGGGCCGGCTCTTTTGTCTTGGCCCCGACCGGCGCGCCGTTGTCTTGTCGCGGACGGCACATTACTCTGTCGGTTGATGGCTCTCCTGCGCAGCGCCCGAGCGGGGCGCCTCCTTGTCGCCGGCCTTGCGCTACTCGCCGCTGCCTCGGCCTGCACCCGGCGGCCGGTCGCGCCGTCGGCCGAGCCGCGCAACGTCATCCTGATCGTGCTCGACACGCTGCGGGCCGACCATCTCTCGTCCTACGGCTACTCCCGGCAAACCAGCCCCAACCTCGATGCCTTCGGCGCGGCGCACGCCCGCTTCACCGAGGCGCGCAGCCAGGCCGGCTGCACCTACCCCTCGGTCAACTCCCTGCTCACCTCGCGCGCGGCCTACCGCTTTCTCGGCCAGCGCCGGCGGCACATCGGCATTCCGCAGTCGATACCGACGCTCGCCGAGCGGCTCCGTGCCCACGGTCTGCGGACCGCGGCGGTGTCCGCGAGCTCCATAGTGCGGCGCTCGCCCTCCGAGCACAACGCGTTCGGCGAGTTCGATCGCGGCTTCGATACCTTCGACGAATCCTGCCTCTATCGGCGGGCGGACTGCGTCAACCGCCGCGCCCGCAGGTTCCTCAACCACACCCAGGACCCGTTCTTTCTCTATCTGCACTACACCGATCCGCACGGTCGCTACGAGCCCCCGGCGGGCTATCGCGAACGCTTCGCGACGGCGTACGACGGGCCCGACTGGGTCGAGGACGGCAACGCGCGCCCGCTGTACGAAAGCATCGCCGGCACCGGTCCACACGTCGACATCCGTCCGCAGGACGTCCAGCATCTGGTCGACCTTTATGACGGCGAGATCGCTTACCTGGACGCTCAGCTCGGCGAGCTCTTGCGCGAGCTCGAAGCCCGGGGTCTGATGCAGAACACGGTGATCGCGATCACCGCCGATCACGGCGAGGAGTTTCTCGAGCATGGTCACGTCTGGCATTGCGACAACGTGTTCGAGACCATGCTGCGGGTGCCGCTGTTCCTGCACGTGCCCGGGCTCACGCAGCCGGCCGCGCCCACGACGCCGGTCGAGAACCTGGACGTCACTCCGACCGTGCTCGATGCGCTCGACATCGACATCCCGGCCGAGCTCGAGGGCCGCAGCCTGCTGCCGCTGCTCGGCGGCGAGCCGTGGCCGAACCGGCCGATCTTCGCGCTACAGAACAACTATCGGTCGGTCACCGACGGCCGCCGCAAGCTGATCTTCGATCTCCGATCCGGCGCGCGGACTTTGTTCGACCTCGCCGCCGACCCCGGCGAGACCCGTGACGCCGCGGACCGCCTTCGCCCGGAGTTCCACGCCATGAGCGCCGCTCTCGCCCAGTGGCTGGGGCATGTCGAAGGCAGCACCGCCGGCGATCGAGCCGCCTCCGAAGAAGCGCGGAAGGTGCTCGAGGCGGTGGGCTACCTGAAGTAGATCGCGCGGCTCGCCTGCCCTTTTCATTGAGCAGCGTGGGCGCGATACTTGGCGGCTCATGAACGATTCGACCCCGCCGTCTCCAGCCGCCCCTGCCACCTCTCCCGCCGCTCCGCAGGCCGATGCTTGCGGTGTCGTCGCCTGCGTCGCCTACGAGAACGGCCACCGGGTGGGCGACGTGCCGATCGCCGACATCAGCGAGGTCATCCAGAAGCCCGGACAGTTCGTGTGGATCGGACTCTACGAGCCCAGCGAGGCGCTGCTCGCCGAAGTGCAGGCCGAATTCGGGCTGCACGACCTCGCGATCGAGGACGCGCACCACGCGCACCAGCGGCCGAAGCTCGAGCGCTACGACGACTCGCTCTTCGCGGTGCTCCGGCCGGCCGAGCTCGACGCCGAGGGGCGGCTGCAGTTCGGCGAGACGCACGTCTTCGTGGGCCGCAACTATCTGGTGACCGTGCGCCACAGCTCCATGCGTTCGCACACCGCGGTACGCGCGCGTTGCGAGGCGCAACCCGCGTTGCTGGCGCTCGGCCCCGGCTTCGGCCTGTATGGCCTGATGGATTTCGTCGTCGATCAGTACATGCCGATCGTCGAGCGCTACGAGGAGGAGTTCGACCGCGTCGAGCGGCAGATCTTCGACGGCGGCACGACCCGCGACACCACCGGCAAGGTCTACGATCTCAAGCGCGAGCTCCTCGGCATGCGTCGCGCCGTGTTTCCGCTGGTCGAGATGTCCCATCGGCTCATGCGCGGTCCGGACGACCTCATTCCGGAGTCCGCGCGGCCCTACTTCCGCGACGTCTACGACCACGCGCTGCGGGTGAACGAGCTGATCGACAACCTGCTCGAGCTGCTGACCACCGCTCTCAACGCCAATCTGGCCCTGATCGCGGTGGCGCAGAACGAGCAGATGAAACGCCTGGCGGCGTGGGCCGCGATCATCGCCGTGCCCACGATGGTGGCGGGCATCTACGGTATGAACTTCCAGCACATGCCGGAGTTGTCGTGGCTTTGGGGCTACCCCGCCGCGCTCGGTGTGATGGCAGGGTCCTGCGGCATCCTGTTCGCACTCTTCAAGCGCAGCGGCTGGCTCTGAAGCGGGACGCCGGCCAGCGGCCGGCGGGTGGGACGAGCGCTCGAATCCCGAGGTCGAGTTCCCGAACCTTGGACCTGTCACGACGTACCATTTCGTGCTCGAGCCATGATCAATCTCCCCAGCCTTCCCAGCCTGCGCCGCCTGCGCCGCCAGCCCGGCGTCGCCACCCTCGCGATCGCGACGCTCGCCGTTGCGATCGGCGCCAACACCGCCGTGTTCAGCCTGCTCGACACCGTCGCGCTGCGGCCGCTGCCGTATCCCCAGCCAGAGCGGCTGGTCCACCTCGGCGCCGCGGTCCCCGGATTGGCCGACCTCAAAGAGGTCTCGTGGCCTCAGTTCGAGGCTCTGGCGGCCGGCAGCCGAACTGCCGTGGCCTTCACCGCGTACTTCCAGAACAGCTTCGGCCTGACCGATCGCGAGCGCCCGGAGCAGCTGACCGGCACGCGCGTCAGCACGGGGTTCTTCGACGTCTGGAAGGTGCAGCCGGTTCTGGGTCGCACCTTCCGCGCCGACGAGCAGCGCGCCGGCGGCCCGGCCGTCGTCGTGCTCGGCGAGGCCTTCTGGCGGGCGCACTACGGAAGCAATCCGGCGATCGTCGGTCAGAACATCGACATCGAGGGCATTCCCACCACGGTCGTCGGCGTCGTGCCGGACGTGCTGCGGTTCCCCTTCGGAGACAACCAGATCTGGCTCCCTCGCCCCGATCAGATCGAGTTCATGAGCGAGAGTCTCCGCGACAACGGCGCCGGCTATCTGCAAGTGGAAGCGCGCCTCGCCGACGGCGTTTCGCCGGCCGCGGCGCAGGAGGAGATCGACCGGCTGTCCGCGGCCTACAAGGCCAGCCGCCCCGGGCAGTACGACGCGGCATACCGGATCACCGTGGTGCCGATGACCGAGCGTCTGATCGGCTCCACCCGCACGACCCTGCTGGTGCTGCTCGCGGCGGTCGCGCTGGTCCTGCTGATCGCGTGCGCGGACGTGGCCAACCTGCTGCTCGCGGAAGGGCTCGCGCGGCGGCGAGAGTTCGCGGCCCGGATCGCCCTCGGCGCGGAGCGCCGGCACATTCTCGGGCAATCGCTGCGCGAGAGCCTGTTGCTCGCCACGCTCGGCGGTGCGGCCGGCATCGCGCTCGCTTATGCCGGACTGCGCTGGCTGGTCGCGAGCCATCCGGCCGACCTGCCGCGCATCGCCGACGTCACGCTCTCGTGGCGCGCACTGGCCTTCAGCCTCCTCGCCACGACGGTCGCGGGCGTGCTCGCCGGTTTGGCGCCGGCCTGGCAGACACTGCGGGGCGATCCGAAGCGCTTTCTCGTCGAGGCCGAGCGCGCGATCGGCGCAGGCCGGCGTGCGCAATGGAGTCAGGGACTGCTGGTCAGCCTGCAGATGGCGCTCGCCCTCGTCCTGTTCGCCGCCGCCGGACTGCTGCTGCGGAGCCTCGAGCGTGTGAACGGGATCGCGCTCGGCTTCGAGCCGGACCGGCTGCTGACGGTGCAGGTCACGCTGCCCGAAGCCAGGCACAGCGGCGTCGCGGAGCGCCGTGCCTTCTTCGATCGCATCCTCGAACGAGCGCGCGCGCTGCCCGGGGTGCAGGCCGCCGGGTGGGTCGACTATGCGCCGGTCCAGGGCGCTGGCCACACGCGCGTCACCGTGGATGGCGCACCGCCCGTGGCGAAGGGCCAGGAGCCCCTAGTCCTGCGCGACGTCGTGAGCGAGGGCTATTTCAACGCCCTGGGCACGCGCTTCCTCGCCGGGCACGACTTCGATCCGCACATCGCGACGGATGCGCCGCTCACCGTGATCGTCAACCGGTCGGCGCAGCGACAGCTGTTCGGCGGCGAGATGCCCATCGGTCGGCGGCTGCGCCTGCGCGGCGGCACGGTCGTCGCCGAGATCGTCGGACTGGTGGAGGACGTCCAGCAGGATCCGCTCGAAGCAGGCAAGGAGCCCATCGTGTACTTGTTCCAGCGTCAGATGGGACCGGATCTGTCACCGCCCAACTTCATGAATCTGATGCTCCGTACGGATTTGCCGCTGGCGAGCATGGCGAGCGCGCTGCAGCGCGAGGTCCGCGCGCTCGATCCGGGCCAACCGTTGCCGGAGATGACCACCATGTCTGCCCTGCTGCAGAGCGCGACCGCGCAGCGGAAGCTGACCACCGGCCTGTTCTCGGCCTTCTCCGGCTTGGCTCTGCTGCTGAGCCTGCTGGGCATCTATGGCGTCGTCGCGCACGCCACCGCGCTGCGCCGGCGTGAAATCGGCCTGCGCATGGCGCTCGGCGCCACGCCGCCCGAGATCCTGGCCGGCGTGCTCCGGCTGGGCGCCCGTTGGGCGCTGCCCGGAATCGCGGTCGGCATGCTGGGCGCCTATTTCGTCGGACGGCTGATCGCCAGCCAGTTGTTCGAGGTGGATCCCGCGGGCTGGAGGAATGTCGGCGTCGCGGCCGTGCTACTCGCCGCCGCCGCCGTCCTAGCCTGCATGGTACCGGCTCGCCGAGCGCTGCGCGTCGACCCCGCCCGGGCTCTGCGCCTGCCGTGATCCTCGCGCCGTGACTCGGCCTCGGATTGTCTCCGGGAACGAACCCCCGGCCCGGCCCTGCGTACCATGAGGATCATGCAACCCGCGTCTTCTGTGACCGCCGCGCACACCTTCGGCGCGATCGTCCGTGGCCGGGAGCTCACCGGCATGAGCGTCGAGGAAGTCATCATGCGGCCCGGGTTGCGGGTGCCCGAACACGGTCATGAGGGCGCGCAGATCTACTTCCTGCTCGAAGGCTGCTATGCCGAGACGGTGCGCGGCAGACGCCACGAGCTGCGCCCCGGAGCGGCCTGGTTCCGGCCGCCGCGCGAGCCGCACTGCAACGAAGTGCTCGGCCCGGAGCCGGCGCTCACACTCATCGTGACGATCGAGGAGGACCGCTTCCATGGCGCGGCGCGACGAGCTGCCGCGCCGCGGCCCCTGCACTCGATCCTGCTCGACGAGGCACGCGGCGAGCTGCTGCGCGAGATGCGGAGCTGCGATGCCGCGGCCGCGCACGCTCTCGAGGGCTGGGCGCTGCTCCTGCTGTCACGTACGGAGCGCGCGCTCGCCGACGTCGCGATCGACGCTCCGGAGTGGCTCGCGGACGCCACGCAATACGCGCGACGCTGCTACTGCCAACCGCTGTCCCTCGCGGACGTGGCGGCGCACGTCGGAGTGCACCCGGCAACCCTGGCCGCGGCGTTCCGGCGGCACTACCGGACGTCGGTGGGCGACTACATCCGGGAGCTCCGGCTGCGCCACGCGCGCGCCGCTCTCGTCGCCTCGAAGCAGCCGCTGAAGCAGATCGCCGTCGAGGCGGGCTTCTTCGACCAAGCCCATTTCGGCCGTTGTTTCCTGCGCCGCTTCGGCGTGTCTCCCGGCGCCTTCCGCGCCGGCGGCGGCGCGGCCCCGAAGGCGGTCTCGGGGCCAGTTCCTCTCGACTAGCCGTGTCGCCGCGTCACGATCGCCTCCACGACCCTGACGCCTACTCGCCGCACAGCTTCGCCGTCTGCGCCGCGTCGCCCCGCAGGACGCCTTCGACGTAGTAGTCCACCGACGAGCGCACGAATTTCGGGTCGTCGGACCCGACGAGGGAAGCCGCGTCCTTCATCCAGCCGTCGACGCACTCACCCTTGGGAACCTTGGAGGCGGCGCAGGTCAGGAGGTGGTCGAAGGCGGTGCGGTAAACGTCGAAGTCCTTGTGCTGCATGGGCGCGCCATGCCCGGGCACGAGGGTCGAGAAGTCCTTGGCGGCCAGACGGCCGAGCGCCGCCTGCCAGCGCCGCGGACACGCAGTGTCGAGGAATGGCACCGGGACGGTGACCAAGTCGCCGGCGGCTAGCACCCGCGTCTTCGGATCGAACACCCAGAGGTCGCCCGCGGTGACGGCGTGGTCCTCGAGCTCCAGATCGAGCGTGCGTCCGGCCAGCCTGCGCTCTCCGGACTTGGCGACGACTTCGTCCGGCGCGAGATGGTCGCCGTCGTCGATCAGGGCCATCTCGGTCTTCCACGCCTTCTGCTTCTCCGGTTCCGGGGTCGAGGCGATGGCCTGTTCGAGCTGGGCGCGATAGTCCTTCAGGAAGCCCTGGCGCGCCGCCGCGAACGCCCCGCTCGCGTAGATGCGCACCTTCGGAAAGGCTTTGCGCATCATGCCGTTGCCGCCAATGTGATCGAGGTGCCAGTGGCTGTTGACGATCGCCGCGACCGGCAGGTGCGCCGCGGCGGCGAAGTCGATCACCGCCTGCGTGTGGTCCGTGTGCCGGCCGGTGTCGACGACCACCAGGCCGTCGGTGCCGCGAAACACCACGGTGTTGCCGTCCGGCTGCACCCCGGCGACGAAACGCCCCGGGATCAGATCCACACCGGGGGCGATCTCGGCTGACCAGGCGGCGGAGCCCGCCACCGCGGCCAACACCATGAACCAAACACATCGACGAAGCATGATCCCGTCCTCCTGCGTCCGAACGTTGGGGCCGCGCCGCACGCGACCGATCACCGAGATTCTCGCAAGCGAAGCGGAAAGGGCCTAGGACGAGCGACGCGCGGCTTGGCACGGGCGACGCCTGGACCGCTGCGCAGAAAGGCGGGCCGCAGGGAACAGCGAGCGCCGATCGCCGCGTGCTCGCCAACGTTGGGACGTGCGACTCGCGCGAAACCCGTGCCCGCCGGGCAAGCCGCATCGTCCGCACAGCGTCCTCAGGCCGACCAGCCTCAACGTCGCGGCGTGCTCCACAGAACGCAGCACTGAGCCTCATTCTCCGGCAGCGCACGCGGGAACGAGGAATCCGTCCGGCCCGCCGGACCGCTCCGGGGATCAGTCGGCGTGGGTCAAAAGAAGCCGAGTTGGAGGCGCGCCGCTTCCGACATCATCGACGGGTTCCACGTCGGGTCCCAGACGATCTCGACCTCGCAGCTTGCGACGCCGGCGACCGATTCGACGCGATCCTTCACCTCCGCCGGCAGTTCCTGCGCCGACGGGCAGGCGGGTGAGGTGAGCGTCATCTTGACCGCCACGTGGCCGTTCGATGCCACGTCGATGTTGTAGATCAGGCCGATCTCGTAGACGTTCACCGGAATCTCCGGGTCGAACACCGTCTTGATGGCGTCGACGATCGCGTTCTCGAGCGGCGTGCCACCGCCGGCGGACTCCGGCGCGGCCGTCGCAGCCGGCAGAACCGGCGCCGCCCCAGGTGCGGGCGCGGGCTCCACGGCCTTCTCGAGCGCGGCTTCGAAAGCGGGCGTGAATGGATCGGACTTGGTGTCGCTGCTCATCGCGATACTCCCCACGCTGCTTGCCGGCGGCATTGCCTGCCGTGCGTCTGCTTCATTCCGTCGATACCTTGGTCCGACCGTGGTCGAGCGCCGCGCGCAGCGTGTGCCAGGCCAGGGTCGCGCACTTCACCCGCATCGGATACTCGCGCACCCCCGCCAGGCAGGCGAGCGGCTCGAGCTCCGAACCCGGCGCCCCGAGCGCCGCGCCGTCGCCGGCCAGCGCGCCGTGCACTTCGTCGAACAGCCGCTGCGCCTCGGCGAGCGTCTTGCCCTTCACCGCCTCGGTCATCAGGGAGGCCGAGGCGGTGGAGATCGCACAGCCCGTGCCCGCGAACGCGATGTCGCGGATCCGGCCATCCTCGATGTTCACCGACACCTGCACGCGGTCGCCGCACAGGGGGTTGTCGCCTTCCGCTTCGCCGTTCGCCGCAGGGAGCGCACCGTGATTGCGTGGATGGCGGTAGTGATCGAGCAGCATTTCCTGGTACAGATCACGCATGTCGGTCATCGCGTCGGGCCCTCGATCAGGCGAACAGCTCGCGCGCCTTGGCGATTCCCAAAGCGAGCGCAGCGATCTCCGCCTCGGTGTTGTAGAGCGCGAACGAGGCCCGCGCCGTGGCCGGGACCCCGAAGTGCGCCATTACCGGCTGCGCGCAATGATGGCCGGCTCGAATGGCCACGCCCTCGCTGTCGAGCACCGTCCCGAGGTCGTGCGCATGCACGCCCTCGAGCACGAACGACAGCACGCCGGACCGCTCCCGCGCCGTGCCGATCAGGCGCAGCCCCGGGATCTCGAGCAGCCGCGCCGTCGCGCGTTCGAGCAGCCGGTGCTCGTGGGCAGCCACGCGATCGAGGCCGACGCCGCGCAGCCAGACGAGCGCGGTCCCCAACCCGATGGCACCCTCGACGTTCGGCGTGCCGGCCTCGAACCGATACGGCGGCTGGTTGAACGTCGTGCGCTCGAAGGTCACCGACAGGATCATGTCGCCGCCGCCCTGCCACGGCGGCATCGCCTCCAGGTGCTCGAAGCGCCCGTACAGGGCGCCGATACCGCCGGGCGCGTACACCTTGTGCCCCGAGAAGCAGAAGAAGTCGCAGCCCAGGGCCCGCACATCCACCGCGCGATGCGGCGCAGCCTGCGCGCCGTCGACGAGCACCGGCACGCCGCGCTCGCGCGCCGCGGCGACCAGCGCCTCCACCGGGTTGACGGTGCCGAGCGCGTTCGACACCCACACCACCGAGGCAAATCGAGTACGCGGCGACAGGCGGCGCTCGAACTCTCCCGCCACCAGCTCGCCCCGGTCGTCGATGGGCACCACCACCAAGCTCGCGCCGGTGGCCTCGCACACCAGCTGCCAGGGAACGATATTCGAGTGATGCTCCATGCCGGTGATCAGGACTTCGTCGCCGGGAGCTAGACGCGGCCGCACGAAGGATTGCGCCACCAGGTTGATCGCCTCGGTGGTGCCACGGGTGAACACGATCTCGCGCGCATCGGCGGCGTTCAGGAACTGCCGCACCTCGCCGCGCGCCCCCTCGTACGCCGCGGTCGCGCGCTCGGCGAGCGCGTGCACGCCGCGATGCACGTTGGACGCGTACTCGGCGTAGTAGCGCGCCACCGCGGCCGCGACCACCTTGGGGCGCTGGCTCGAAGCCGCGTTGTCGAGATAGACGAGCTGCTTGCCGCGCCGCACCGTCTGATGCAGCGCCGGGAACTCCTGGCGGATCTGCTCGACGTCGAGATCCAGCGCGCGAGGCTGCAAAGTGAGGGAGTCCCCTGGCATGATCCGTCTGGCCCGTTGCTCGGCGCGGTCAGGAACGCTATACCGCGTCCCGCACGACGTCTCCCATCGGCAGCCACGAGAACAGGAAGGCTTCCATGTCGTGGCGCACCGCATCGACGCGGATGCGCTCGACGACGTCGCTCGCGAAGGCGTAGGTGAGCAGGCTCTTCGCCGCTTCGAAGCCGATGCCGCGGGAGCGCAGGTAGAACACCGCCTCGTCGTCGAGCTGCCCCACGGTCGAGCCGTGCGTGCACTTCACGTCGTCGGCGTAGATCTCGAGCTGCGGCTGACTGCTCGCCAGAGCGTCCTTCGACAGCAGGAGGTTGCGGTTGGTCTGCTTGGCGTCGGTCTTCTGCGCCCCCGGGTGCACGTGGATCTTGCCGCTGAACACGCCCCGCGACTTGCCCTCGAGCACACCCTTGTACAGCTCGTGCGAACCGCAGTGCGCAGCGCGATGCTCCACCTGCATGTGGGTGTCGCAGAGTTGCGCGCCGCTCAGCATGTAGAGCCCGTTGAGGATCGCGTCGCCGCCCTCGCCGTCGAGCGTCGCGTTCACGTCGTGGCGCGCGATGGCGGCGCCGAGCGAGAAGGAGTGCGACGAGAACGCCGTGCCGCGGCCGGTGCGCAAGGTTTGCGTCGCGGTGTGAAACGCCTCGAAGCCCTCGCGCTGCACTTTGTAATGATCGAGGCGCGCGTGATCACCGGTCCACAGCTCGGTGACGGCGCACGTCCAGTACACGCCCGCCCCGGTCGCGAGGTAGGACTCGACGACCTTGGCCTCGGCGTTCTCCTCCACGACCACCAGCAGACGCGGGAAGGAAACCGGCGGTGCGCCGTCCTGCGGCGCGGCGGTCGCGGCGACCACGATCTGCACGGGCCGCTCGAGGGTCACGCCGCGCGGCACGTACACCACGGCGCCGTCCGCAAAGAGTGCGGTGTTGAGGCTCGCGAACGGGCCGTCTTCGAGGGCTTCGGCGCGATGCAAGTAGCGGTCGATCAGCTCGGGCTGCGCGGCGATCAGGTCCGCGAGTCCACCGATCACGACGCCGGAGGGCAGCGCCCCGATCCGTGAAGCGCCGCGGTCGAAGCGGCCGTCGCTCACCACGATGCGGTCGCAGCCTTCGTAGGTCGCATGCTCGATCGCGGCCAGGTTCAGCGCCGCGCCGCCCGCCGTCGGCCGGCAGTCGGCTTTTTCGATGGGCGCCACGTTGGTGAAGCGGTAGGCCTCGTCGTGCAGCGTCGGGAAGCCGGTGTCCGCCCAGCGCGCCGCCGCGGCCTGACGCAGCGCCGACAACCGTGGCGTCTCACCGCGCCGCTCGGCAAGATGTTCGGCGAGTCCGGCGAGCAGGCTGGCGCTCGCCGTCGTGGCGCCGCCGGCGCTCACGCCGAAGCTCCCACCGACTCTTCCAGCCACGCATAGCCCTTCTGCTCGAGCTCGAGCGCCAGTTCCTTGCCACCCGACTTCACGATGCGGCCGTCGAGGAGCACGTGCACGAAGTCCGGCACGATGTAGTTCAGCAGCCGCTGGTAGTGGGTGATGACCAGGAACGCGCGGTCCTGCGAGCGCAGCGTGTTGACGCCGTCGGAGACGATCCGCAACGCGTCGATGTCGAGCCCCGAGTCGGTCTCGTCGAGCACGCCGAGCACCGGTTCGAGCACCGCCATGTGGAAGATCTCGTTGCGCTTCTTCTCACCGCCCGAGAAGCCCTCGTTCACCGGCCGCTGCAGCAGCGACTCGTCCATGCCGACGAGCTTCACCTTCTCGCGCACCAGCTTGAGGAAGTTCACGGCGTCGAGCTCGGGCTGCCCGCGGTGCTTGCGGGTGGCGTTGAGCGCCGCCTTCAGAAAATAGGTGTTGGAGACGCCGGGGATCTCGACCGGGTACTGGAAGGCGAGGAACACGCCCTCGCGAGCCCGCACTTCGGGCGCCATCTCGAGCAGGTCCTGTCCCTTGAACAACACCTTGCCCTCGGTGACCTCATACTCGTCGCGCCCGGCGAGCACCTGCGCGAGCGTCGATTTGCCGGAGCCGTTGGGCCCCATGATGGCGTGCACTTCGCCCGGGTTGACGGTCAGATTGATGCCACGGAGGATCTCTTTGCCCTCGACCTTGGCGTGCAGATTCTGGATGTCTAGCAGCATGGTGACAAATCTCTCCAGCATTTCTCCCCTCTCCCGTGGGAGAGGGGTCGGGGGGTGAGGGGCCTGCGACGGTTCATCCCCGCAGTGTTCTCTTTCGGCGGGATCGGAGACCCGGCCGGGTCAAGATGTCGATCAGGAGGAGATCAACCCGCGGTCGGCCCTCACCCCTGGCCCCTCTCCCACGGGGGAGAGGGGAAGCAATTCCTACCCCACGCTCCCTTCGAGCGAGATCGCCAGCAGCTTCTGGGCTTCGACCGCGAACTCCATCGGCAGCTCGCGGAAGACTTCCTTGCAGAAGCCGTTCACGATCATCGACACGGCGTCCTCGGTCTCGATGCCGCGCTGGTTGCAGTAGAAGATCTGGTCCTCGCCGATCTTCGACGTCGAGGCCTCGTGCTCCATCTGCGCAGTGGGGTTCTGCACGTCGATGTACGGAAAGGTGTGGGCGCCGCACTGGTCGCCGATCAGCATCGAGTCGCACTGGCTGAAGTTGCGCGCGTTCTCGGCGCCCTTGAGAATCCTCACCTGGCCGCGATACGTGTTCTGCCCGTGGCCGGCCGAGATGCCCTTGGAGACGATGGTGGAGCGCGTGTTCTTCCCGATGTGGATCATTTTCGTGCCGGTGTCCGCCTGCTGGCGGTTGTTGGTCACGGCCACGGAGTAGAACTCGCCGATCGAGTCGTCGCCCTTGAGGATCACCGACGGGTACTTCCAGGTGATCGCCGAGCCGGTCTCGACCTGCGTCCAGGAGATCTTGGCGCGGTTCTCACAGCGGCCGCGCTTGGTCACGAAGTTGAAGATGCCGCCCTTGCCGTTCTTGTCGCCCGGATACCAGTTCTGCACCGTCGAGTACTTGATGGTCGCACCGTCGAGGGCGACCAGCTCGACCACCGCGGCATGCAGCTGATTCTCGTCGCGCATCGGCGCCGTGCAGCCCTCGAGGTACGACACCGAGGCGCCTTCGGCGGCCACGATCAACGTGCGTTCGAACTGGCCGGTGTTCTTGGCGTTGATGCGGAAGTAGGTCGACAGTTCCATCGGGCAGCGCACGCCCTTGGGCACGTACACGAACGAACCGTCGGAGAACACCGCCGAGTTGAGCGTCGCGAAGAAGTTGTCGCTGTACGGCACCACGGAACCCATGTACTGCTGAATCAGCTCGGGATGCTCGTGCACCGCCTCGGAAAAGCTGCAGAAGATGATGCCGGCTTCACGAAGCTTGGCCTTGAACGTCGTCGCCACCGAGACACTGTCGAACACCGCGTCGACGGCGACGCCGGCGAGCAGCTCCTGCTCCTTGAGCGGGATGCCGAGCTTTTCGTAGGTCTTCAGGATCTCGGGATCGATCTCGGCCAGGCTCTTCGGCCCCGGCTTGCTCTTCGGCGCCGCGTAGTACGAGATCGACTGGTAGTCGATGGCCGGATAGTGCACGTTCGCCCAGGTCGGCTCGCGCATGCTGAGCCAATGGCGAAAAGCCTTCAAGCGCCATTCGAGCATCCACTCCGGCTCCTGCTTCTTGGCCGAGATCAGGCGGACGGTCTCTTCGCTCAGGCCGGGCGCAACGACCTCCTGCTCGACGTCGGTGTCGAAGCCGAACTTGTATTCCTGCGTCGCCAACTGCTCGATGGTCTGTGTTTCCGTGCTCATGATGGCTCCTCGTGCCGCGCCGCCGGTAGGGCGTCGCGACTCACTGCTCGAGCGGTAGCCGCGGGCCGGGCGCGGCCTCGCGATGGGCGCCGATGCTCACCAGTCCGGCCGTGCCGGAGGGCGGCGGAAAAGGGCGCACCATCTCGGCCAGCGTGATCTCGCGCAAGGCACCCAGGATCGCGCGATTGATCACCTGCCAGTTGCCACGCACGGCGCAGAAGGATTCCCGCGCGCAGTCGTGGTGGTCCTCCACGCACTCGGTCATCGCGATCGGCCCTTCGAGCGAGCCGATGATGCGGTCGACGCGAATCTCGTGCGGCGGCAGGGCCAGGCAGTAGCCTCCGCGCACGCCCCGGTGCGAGGTCAACAGGCCGTCGCGGGTGAGGATCTTCAGGATCTTGCTCACCATCGGCAGCGGAATCCGCAGCACCTCCGCGAGGTCCGGAGCGCTGTGGAGACGCTCCGTCGACTGTGCCAGATGCGTCATCAGCACGATCCCATAGTCGGTCTGTTTGGTGATTCGCAGCACGGCGGCCTCCGCCCTTCTCGATACCGGACGATTTTAGTCCGTTTCGCCGGAAGGCGCAAACCCTGGAGCCCGGGGGACGCGCGGCACAGACGCCGGTCAGCGGCGAGCGTTGGCCCGTTTGTCCAACAGGTCGCGCAGACGGCGGGCGAGGACCTCGGTGGAAAACGGCTTCTGCAGATACTGGATGCCGCCGCGCAGAGCGCCACCGCGCGTCAGGTGCTCGTTGTTCTCGGTGTAGCCCGAGACGAAGAGCACGGGCATGTCGGGGCAGCGCTCGACGATGCGGTCGGCGAGCTCGGCGCCA
>WBZN01000750.1_pt1 | contig 21855 bp, 23 predicted proteins | sample 5204281 | NCBI WGS metagenome assembly WBZN01 (sample SAMN12344347, study PRJNA552823) | activated sludge metagenome | biome: Activated sludge suspended growth; feature: Nitrification reactor; material: Wastewater; isolation source: activated sludge from nitrification reactor of wastewater... | reverse complement strand
CTGCCATTCGAGCTGGTAAAGAAAATCGTTGGTGAAGTTACGCTCACCGAAGAACAGCCAGCTCTTGCCGCTGGCGCCCGTCTCCGCGCGCTCCTCGACAAAGCCGCGATAGGGCGCAACGCCGGTTCCCGCGCCGATCATGATGATGGGCGTGCTGCCGTCGGCGGGGAGGCGGAAGTGCCGGTTCGGCTTGACGTAGATGCGCGCCGATGTGCCAGGCTTGCGCCGGTCGGCAAGGTAGGTCGAGGCAACGCCTTTGCGCGACTTGCCGTGGCTCTCCCAGCGCACCGTGCCAACGGTGAGATGCGCCTCGCCCGGATGCGCCTTGAGGCTTGAGGCCACCGAATAGAGCCTGCCCGGGAGCGGACGCAGCAACGACACAAGCTGCTCGGCGTTCAGAACCTCCGGGTAGGTCTCGAACAAATCGATGAGTTGCCGGTCGGCGGCAAAACGCGCAAGCGCATCGCCCTCCAGCAGCGCCTTGACATCGGCTCGGCCCGTCAGCCTAGCGTAGTTTTCAACCAGCGGCTTCGACAGCGTCGTCACGTCATAGGACTTCTGAATCTTGAGCAGCAGTGCCGCGTCGGAGGAAAGCCCCGTCACCTTAAGGAGCTGATCGACGAGGACGGGATCGTTCTCGGGCAGAATGCCGATGGCATCACCCGGAGCGTAGGTGAATGCCGGATCGTCGGTTGTAAATTCGGCGTGCCATGTCTCGCGCGTGGAGCCAGTGCCGTTGAGATTGATGAGAGTGGAGATCTCAGCCTCCAACGGGCTCTCGGCGGTGAAGGCCGGCTCGGCGTCGTCCTCTTCACCCGTGGCTGCACCGCCCTTGAAATCGACGTGTACCACCCGCGCCCCGCCGCCGGTGTCAGCGGGCGCCAGCTTGGAGAGCGCTTTGTCCGTCCAATCGGTGGCCTGCTTGGCAAAATCGAGATCGCAATCGACGCGGTCGGCGGCGCGGATGCCGCCCAGCGCCTCAAGCCTCGCATCGATCCGCTTGCCGACCTCGCAGAATTGCGCGTACGCGGTGTCGCCCAACGCCAGCACGGCAAAACGCAGCCCGTCGAGACGCGGCGCGTTATCGCCCATCAAGTCCTGATAGAAATCGACGGCGCGGCTGGGAGGATCGCCCTCCCCCCACGTAGCGGCGTAGATGATAATGTTCCTGGCCTTGCCTAGCAGCGCCATATCGGCATCCGCCATGTCATAGACCTTGGCATCGAAACCATGCTTGGTGGCCGCCTTCTTGGCCTTCATGGCCAAGCTCTCGGCATTGCCGCTCTCGCTTGCGTAGAGGATCGTGAGGGGGCTGCGCGGCTTGGGCGGCGCAACGGGTACTGGCGCTGCGCCGCCTTGCGCCGCTTCAAAGCCCGCAAAGAAGCCCGCCAGCCAGCTCCGCTGAAGAGGCGTCGACTTGGCGACAACCTTGTTCAATGCGTCGATGTCTTCAGCCGAAAACGGCGCGTTCTTCGGCAACAGAGGAATGGACGTCACGGATCTCTCCAAGTGAGGCGGCGCGCACCTTTGCGCGATATCCAAGCCGGCCTTCTTGCGCACCTTAAAGCATAGCGCGCGCCATCCGGGCAGCAGGGAACTTGCCGCCCCGTCGAAAGGCTTAAAGTGGCAACGGAAAAACCGCTGACCCAGCCGCTGACAGGGAATGTTTTTTCAATTATCACGAACAAGCATGGTACTCAATAGTATAATAATCCAATTATAGCGCAAAACAGGTATATGGTGCCTTAACGCGGTGTGATGACAGAACCGTGCCGTCCTTCCGTTTAGCTGGACCCGCACGTCAAGACGAATATGGCCCTCGACCGCAGGCTCTTCCCAGTGTCATCGAGCACAAGACAGCCGCGCCGTCCTGCACGACGACTTGCCTCAAACCGCGACAGGGCAAAGCCCTGCCCGAGCGCGCCAACAACCAAAACAATGTATACGGATTTTCCGATATCGTATTTATATCCTGCGTCTGCTCTCCCCCGCTACGAAGGGCGTACGCCGCAAGCTGTTATGATACAAAATTACATAGAGATCGCACACACTTACACACGCAGACGTGAAACGCGTTGAATTGCGTCGTGAGTACCTTCCATGATGTAAAGAATTCGAAGCGGTGCGGTCTTGACTTCTCAAAATCGATCCGCAGAGTGGGCCGGCACAAGAAAAAAATGTGTCTGCCCCAGAGTTGGCCCTTCGCAAGGATCAATTCTGAGAAGGTAGCCCTTTCGCAAGTGGAGGAAATCCTATGAAGATCTGGTCGAAGCCCGAAGTTCGTGAGCAGGAAGTTGGTCTCGAAGTGACGAGCTACCTCCCCGCCGAGATCGACGTCATCTAAGCGTGACGCTCTCGGACTCACGTATCCCGTGAGTTTCCGGTGCGGCGGTCGATGTTCGGCATCGGCCGCCGTAGCTGTTTGTAGTATCCGGCGACCTATTCTGAACGGCGACGGCGCGCCAAACTCGGCCCATCGAAATGATCATAAAAATTCTTGGTTCCGGCGCGGGAGGTGGTTTCCCGCAGTGGAACTGCAACGGCATTCACTCTTCCGCCGTGCGCGCGGGCAAACCCGGGTACCGGCCTCGAACACAGTCTTCGCTGGCGGTTTCCTCCGACGGGCGCAACTGGGTCCTACTCAATGCCTCGCCGGATCTGCGCCAGCAAATCGCCGACAACCCTGAACTGCATCCGGAAAAGACCGGCCCTTTGCGCAACAGCCCCGTTAAGGCGGCCGTGCTGACAAACGCTGACGTCGACCACATTGTCGGCCTCATCAATCTGCGCGAGCGCCAGCCGTTCTCGATCTACGGTTCCGACCGCGTGCTCGCGACGATCAAGGCAAATTCCATCTTCGACGTGTGTGCGAACGATATCGTGCCCCGCATCGCCCTCCCGCTCGACGAGAAGATCAAGCTGACGGGCGACGGCATCGACCTGGGGCTGACGGTTGAGGCCTTCGCGGTTCCCGGCAAGATCGCGCTCTTTCTTGAGAAGGGCGGAGAGGACACCAATTACGGCAGCCGCGAAGGCGACACGATCGGCCTTGAGATCACCGACAACAAGACAGGTAGGTCGTTCTTCTACGTTCCAGGCTGCGCCGAAGTTGATGCGCCGCTGGCTCAGAAGATCAAAGGCGCCGAACTCATCTTCTTTGACGGCACGCTCTTCACCGACAACGAAATGATCGATCAGGGCCTGATGCAGAAGACCGGCCAGCGCATGGGGCATATCTCCATGTCGGGATCCGACGGCTCGCTGGAGGTTTTCAAACCGCTTGGCATCAAGCGCCGTATCTATGTTCATATCAACAATTCCAACCCCGCGCTGGACGAGAACTCCCCGGCCCGCAAGGATGTCGAGGCCGCCGGCTGGGAAGTCGGATATGACGGAATGGAGGTCCGCCTATGACCGCAGTCAGCCTGGAACAGAAGAGCGCCGCCGCGCGCACCGAACAACCCATGTGGACACGCCCTGAGTTCGAAGCCCAGATCCGGGCCGTCGGACCGGAGCGCTATCACGATCTCCACCCCTTCCATCACATGCTGCACGGCGGAAAGCTCAACAAGGGTCAGGTCCAGGCCTGGGCTTTGAATCGCTATTGTTATCAGGCGGCCGTGCCGCGCAAGGACGCCGCCCTCGTCTCGCGCACCCACGATCGAGATCTGCGCCGGGAGTGGCTGCACCGTATCCACGATCACGACGGCCTGCCGCCCGAGGAGCCCGGCGGCATTGAGCGCTGGCTGATTCTAACCGACGGCCTGGGCCTCGATCGCGAGTACGTGATCTCGCGGCGCGGTGCGCTTGCCGCGACCATCTTCGCGGTGGAAAGCTACGTCACGTTCGTGCGCGAGCAGCCCCTGACGGTAGCCGTCGCCTCCTCGCTGACGGAGCTTTTCGCGCCCAAGATCCACAAAGAGCGCATCTCCGGCATGCTGGAGAATTACGACTTCATCGACGACAAGGTGATGGCTTACTTCAAGCGACGCCTGACGCAGGCGCCTCGCGACAGCGAATTTGCTCTTAACTACGTGCTCGATCATGCAAAGTCGCGTGATGAGCAGGAGGCTTGCGTGGACGCGGTGCGCTTCAAGTGCAACGTCCTTTGGGTCCAACTCGACGCGCTCTATAACGCTTATGTCGCCGGCAACATTCCGCCCGGCGCCTTTCGGCCGGAGGCTTGATTTCGCCATGACTGAATCGACCATGCGCACCCGCACCATCATCGCTCTCGCTTCGAAACCGTCGCTGCCCAACCACATCAAACTGCGTCACGACGCAGGACGCGGACGCTGGCTCATCCTCGCGCCTGAGCGCGTGTTCGAGCCCGACGAAATCTCTGTCGAAATCTTGAAGCGTTGTGATGGGGCGACGAGCGTCGAAGACATCGCGAGCGTGCTCGCGAAGGAATATAACGCACCACTGCAAGACATCATTAAAGACACCATATCCATGTTGCAGGAGCTTTCAGACAAAGGTGTTGTGAAAGCCTGAAAACGGAGTCCGGCCTAGATGAACGAGATCGTTGAGATCGCTCCACTCGAGGAGTTCGGAGAAGCCGTCGCTGCGCCTCAGTGTGCGCGCGCCCCCGTCGGTCTGCTGGCGGAGCTGACGCATCGTTGCCCGCTGCAGTGTCCCTACTGCTCCAACCCGCTCGAGCTGGAGCGTGTCAACACAGAGTTGACCACGGCGGAATGGCAGGACGTCATGCGTCAGGCGGCGGAACTGGGCATTCTGCAGATCCACCTGTCGGGCGGCGAGCCGACCGTGCGCAAGGACCTGGAGGACATCGTCGAAGTTGCGGCCAAAGCCGGCCTCTATACCAACCTCATCACCGCCGGCGTGACGCTCACGCGCGACCGGCTGAAGAAGCTCAAGGATCTTGGCCTCGATCACGTGCAGTTGTCCATTCAGGATGTCGACGAGGAAAATGCCGAGCGGATCTCGGCCTACAAGGGCGGGCTCGCCAAGAAGCGCGAACTCGGCCAATGGGTGCGCGAATTCGACATGCCGCTCACCATCAATGCGCCGATCCATCGCCATAACATCAAGAACCTGCCGCGCATCATCGACTTCGCGGTCGAAATGGGCGCGGAGCGGCTGGAGGTCGCCAACATTCAGTATTACGCGTGGGCACTGAAGAACCGCGCCGCGCTGATGCCGACGCGTGCCGAGTTCATGAAGAGTGCCGAAATCGTCGAGGAAGCCAAGGAGCGGCTGAAGGGCATCCTCGTGTTCGACTTCGTGGTGCCCGACTACTACGCCAAGACACCCAAGCCCTGCATGGGCGGGTGGGGCCGCGGGATCATGAACATCACGCCCTCAGGCAAGGTTCTTCCCTGCCATGCCGCCGAGACGGTACCCGGCCTTCAGTTCGACAATGTCCGCAACCGCCGATTGGCCGACATCTGGCTGAATGGTCAGGCGTTCGAAGCCTATCGCGGCACGAGCTGGATGAAGGAGCCCTGCAAGAGCTGCCCGCGCGCGGAAATCGACTTCGGCGGTTGTCGCTGCCAAGCCATGGCGTTCACCGGCGATGCCGCGAACACGGATCCGGCCTGCAAGTTCTCGCCCTATCATGCCGCCTTTGTTGCAACGGCTGAGCGTGAGAGCGCCGAGGCGAACCCGCCGAACTTCATTTACCGCCGCGTGGGCGGAGCTTCCAAGACACCGGAATGAGGTTAGGTGCAGCCCGCCTAATTCACATGAGGGCCGTGTGCGAGTTTCTTGATTGAAGTCAAGAAACCAAGATGAGAAGGTCTTTAGCCTTGGTGCGGCAATTGGTTCAGCTTTGATTCAGAAAAAGACTGCCAAGATCACCGCGCTAGTCTAAGAAGCTTGGCGCTCCAGCTAAACGCCAAGTTTGGCGAAACGAGAGGAAACACACGATGCGCAAGTGGGTTCTGGCGGCCGCAATGGTCGCTGCAATGCCGGTTGCGGCTTCCGCCGCCGATGCGGAAGCCGGCAAAACCGTTTTCAATAAGTGCAAGGCCTGCCACCAGATTGGCGAAGGCGCGAAGAACGCTGTCGGCCCGCACCTTGACGGCGTGATTGGCCGCAAGGCTGGCGCGGCTGAAGGCTTCAACTACTCGGACGCCTTGAAGAACTCGGGCATCACCTGGGACGAGGCGAACTTCAAGGCCTACATCGAGGACCCGAAGAAGAAGATCCCGGGTAACAAGATGGTGTTCATGGGCCTGAAGAACCCCGACGATCGCGACAACCTGTTTGAGTATCTCAAGAGCCAGAGCCCGGCGAAGTAATTCGACGCATCGGGAATCCAAAAGAAAAAGACGCCGCGGCGTGCATCGCCCGCGGCGTTCTTTTTTTTCGCTGCGCTGACCGGGTGGCCTCACAGAGCCGCAAGATCACTGGTGTCGATCCGCCCTATCAGGACGTCGAGGCTCTCCCCACCAATCCTCAGCGCCGGCGCCACCTCGCGCAACGGCACGAGCACGAAACCACGCTGGGCGATGAACGGGTGCGGCACGATGAGATCGGGATCATTTATGAGCTGGTCGCGGTAGATCAGCACATCGACATCGATCAGACGCGGTCCCCACTTTTTCAAGCGCACGCGGCCCATCTCGTTCTCGACATCCTGGCAGCGCGTCAGCAGATCGTGCGGGCCAAGTTCCGTCGCCACTGTGATGACCGCATTGACGAACCAGTCCTGCTCCAGAACACCCCAGGGCGCGGAACGATAATCGCGCGACCGCCCGATGAGAACGATATCGCCGCGCGTCGTGAGCAACTCGATCGCGCGGGCGATGTTGGCGCGCTTGTCGCCGACGTTCGATCCTAGTGCGATGGCGGCATCGAAGGAGCGTTCGTGATCGTACCGGATGGCCCGCGCGTCGATCATTCTTAATCGTACTTAATGTAGGCAAAGCGCAGATCGCCGTGGGGGGTTCCCTCCAGACCTTTGCCCTCCTTCCCCGGCTGCCAGGACACGACCTCCTCAATCTTGCGCGCAAGCTCCAAGTCCTTGGCCGTGATCCCCTTCGCGCTATGCGTGACAAGCCGCACCTCGACCCAGGCGTACGAGGCGGTAATGTCGGGATGATGCCACGCCGCCTCGGCGAGGTGGCCGATGGTGTTGATGACCATCAAGGTCCCCTTCCAACTCGCCGTCTTGTATGTGCGCTTAATCCAGCCATCGTCCAGGCGCCAAGCTGGAAGATTGGCCTTGAGCCACGCCTCGACCTCCGCGTCGGGCATGGGAATTTCGCGTTCTTTCGTCATGTCTTGCCCTCGATCAGGCTTTGCTGGACACTGACCTAAATAGACCCTACCTCGGTGCGGTCCGCCAGGAAAAACAGCACCCCCCAGATGCGCCTCAGCCGCGAAGGATCCCTCGACTTGAGCCCCAGGAATCCGAAGACTGCCAGCCTCACAGTGTGTGCGCCCGCGCGGCTGCATCTTGGATTTCTCGATCTCAACGGTTCGCTCGGCCGGCGCTTCGGCAGCATCGGACTGGCCATCGATCAACCGCAGACAAGCCTCGTCATCCAGACCGCCTCCCACCACTCCGCGCATGGGCCCGAGAGCGGCCGCGCGCTGCATCTGCTGGGGCGCTTTGCGAACCACTCAGGCCGGGCCTACTCCGTTACCATTGCGCAGGCCATCCCCGCTCATGCCGGCCTCGGCTCGGGGACCCAATTGGCGCTTGCCATCGGCGCCGCAGTGGCGCGGCTTGAAGGGCGCCCGTTGACACCTTATGGCCTTGCCCAACTTGGTGAACGCGGCGCGCGCTCAGGGATTGGGCTGGCCGCATTTGTCGAAGGCGGGTTTCTCGTGGATGGCGGCCGCGGCGCGCGGGACGTGGCCCCGCCCGTGACGCTTCGCGCCGATTTTCCGGAGCACTGGCGGGTTCTGCTCATCCTCGATCCCCGGCACGCCGGCGTGTCAGGCGAGGCCGAAGCGCTGGCTTTCAAGGCACTCCCCACGTTCCCCGAGGACTGTGCGGCCCACATCTGCAGGCTTGTGCTCATGAAGCTGGTCCCTGGGCTGAAGGAATTCGATCTCAAGACCTTCGGCGCTGCGCTGACCGAGATCCAGCAGATCCTCGGTGATCACTTCGCAAAGGCTCAAGGCGGAAGCCCTTGGACGAGTCCTGCGGTTGGCCGGCTCGTGAAGCGCATGGGGGAGTTGGGCGCCACGGGACTTGGTCAAAGCTCGTGGGGGCCGACCGGCTTTGCCTTTGTTGACGGACTGGAAGCGGCAGAACGCCTCTATCATTCTTTAGTCCAAGAGGCTAAAGCGGACGGACTTGAGATCGTCATCGCACGCGGACGCAACGCGGGCGCCACCATCCATCCAGCCTCATAAGCAAAAAAATTCGGGAGATAGAAGACGTTATGAGCGAAGCCACGCCCATCTTGCATATGCTCGACCCGCGCAAGCACGTGAGCCCCTTCGACGTGAACATGGCCACCGACGCTGGCTTCAAGGTCATCGTGCCCTATACGAATGTCGAGATCGCCGACGTCACCCCGCTCATTCAAGACGCCATCTTCTCGCGCCCGCCGAACTTTGGCGTGCGCACGGGCTTCTTCATGGGCGGCAAGGACGCCATCATGGCGCTCGACATGCTGGATGCGGCGAAAAAGGCGATGGTCCCGCCTTTCGAATGCTCCGTGTTCGCCGACCCCGCCGGCTCGTTCACCACGGCGGCCGCCATGGTCGCCTGCGTCGAGCGGCAGATGAAGACCAAGCTCAACAAGAGCTGGAAGGACGTGACGGTGACCGTGTTCGGGGCCACCGGCGTCGTTGGCTTCGCCTCCTCGATCATTGCCGCCCTTGAGGGCGCGAAAGTCCGTCTGGTCGCCCACCGTGGCGTTGATCGCGTCATCAAGAGCGCTGCGGTTTCCAAGGAGCGCTTCGGGGTCGATCTGGAGCCCGTTGCCGGCGAGACGCCCGAGCAGAAGCGCGACATCATCGCCAACGCCGAAGTGATTTTCGCAGCTGCCGCCGCCGGCGTGCAGGTCGTCTCCAAAGAAGATAAGCAGATCGCCAAGAAGCTGCTCATCGTTGCCGACGTCAATGCTGTTCCGCCCCCGGGCGTCGATGGCATGGATCTGTTCATGGATGGCGCGGAGTTGCCCGGCAGCAAGGCGCTCGGCGTCGGCGCGCTGGCCATCGGCGACATCAAGTACAAGACGGAGTCCGGCCTCTTCAAGCAGATGCTCTCCTCAGACAAGCCGCTGCTGCTCGACTTCCGCCACGCCTATGCGAAGGCGAAAGAGCTGACCGGCCTCGCCTGAGCGTCATGCACGATGCGCCGCTTGAGCGCGCCTGCACTTCATTCAAACACATGGCCGGGTTTTCCCGGCCATGAACTTATTCAAGGCAATGGCGGAACTTTCTCCCTCTCCCCGTTGCCTGCACTTCAACGGGGAGAGGGTTGGGGTGAGGGCGGCAACAGCACGGCTTGGTGCGGCCGCCCTCACCCTGACCCTCTCCCCATGCCAGGACGGCATGGGGAGAGGGAAAGACCGTGGCTGCCGAAACAATCCTCATTGCCGCCTTTTCTGGACGCGCGCTCGCCCAGTCCGCGCGCCGCGCTGGTTTCGTGCCGCTGGTCGTCGATGCATTCGGCGATGCCGACACGCGCGAAGCCGCGCACGCCTACGCGCAAATCCTGAATGCGGTGCGCAATGGCTTTTCGGCCAAGCCGCTCTTTGCTGCTCTCGATGACCTCGCAGCCAAGGCCTCCTCGCCGCCCATCGGCATCGTGCTCGGCTCGGGCTTTGAGGATCGTCCCAAGCTCATCGACAGCCTGGACAAGCGCTATCGTCTGCTCGGCACCAGGGGCGAGACGGTCGCGGAGCTCAAAGACCCTGAGCGCTTCTTTCCGCTTCTGAAACAACTCGGCATTCCCCATCCGCCAACCTCACTGCAAGCGCCCGAAGACCCCACGGGATGGATCGCCAAGCGCACAGGCGGCGCGGGCGGCGCGCACATCCGCGATCTGGCAAGCTTGCGCAAACCGCACGCGCAACACTACTTCCAGCGCCGTCTTGAGGGTGAGCCCATGTCGGTTCTGGCGATTGCCGCGCAGGGTGGCGTCGCCATGGAGTTGTCGCACCAATGGGTCAGCCCCAGCGCCCGCAAGCCGTTCCGCTACGGCGGGGCGGCCATAGCCGACTATGCTGAGGCGCCCCACGAGCAGCAGATGGTTACAGCGGCCGCAACGCTGATCGAGCTGCTTGATCCCGTGGGCCTCGTCTCATTCGACTTCATCGTGCATGACGGCACGGCATACCTGCTCGAAGTAAACCCTCGCCCCGGCGCGACGCTCGACGTGTTCGACGATCTGAAGGGCAACCTCTTTCGCGCCCAAGTCGAGGCTGGGCTCGGCAACGGACTGTGGCAGGAACGCGAACTCCCCAACGTGCAATCCCGCGCTTCCGCCTTGCTCTATGCCGATCGCGGCGCTGCGATCGCCACGGATCTCGATTGGCCCGACTGGGTGTCCGACCGGCCGATGCCTGGTACCGTCATCGCGGCCGAGCAGCCCATTGCAACCGTCCACGCCGGCGGCGCCGGCACCCGCGATGCCGAGAACCTGGTCCGCGCACGTCTTTCAACACTCGCGGACCTCGTCTACACACAGTTTCAAAACAAGACCTGAGGAGACAAGCCCATGCAGGCCACCACCGCCGGAGCGCCGGCACCCAGCGTTAACGCCCTCGCCGGCAAAATCGTCGAGCAGATTGCAGCCGACGCGACCGCATTGCGCATTTCTGCGAGCCAGGGCAGCCTCGGCGAACGGCTGATCGACATGGGCGCTCAGTCGCTTGGATGCCTTGAAGCCGGCCGGCGCCTTGGCGAAGTCTGCCTTGGAGGCTTGGGCACTGTGCAGTTCACGACCGCAAGTGGCGTGCCCAAGTGGCCGCTCGGCGTCGTGGTGTCCTCGACGAACCCAGTCGTCGCTTGTCTTGGCAGCCAATACGCCGGCTGGACGCTCCAAGACCAGGAGAGCGGATTCTTCGCACTCGGCTCAGGCCCCGCACGCGCGCTTTCACGCGTCGAGGAACTCTACAAGCATCTTGGCTACGCCGATAAATCGGATACGGCCATCATCGTCATCGAAGGCGATAAGCCGCCGCCGGCAGCCGTCGTGAAGAACATCGCCGACGCCTGCAAGGTGAAGCCGCAGAACCTCACGATCCTGTTTGCAACGACCTGGAGCCTCGCGGGCACCGTGCAGATCGCCGCGCGCGTTCTGGAAGTGTCGATCCACAAGGCGCACGAATTGCACTTCGATCTCAACAATCTGCTCGACGGTGTCGGCACAACGCCGATTGCCCCGCCCGCCCCAGACTTCGTCAAAGCCATGGGCCGCACCAACGATGCGATCATCTACGGCGGCAGCATCCATCTCTTCGTCAAAGGCTCTGACGACGAGGCCAGGCGTCTGGCCGAAGGTTTGCCGTCATCGACCTGTTCGATCTACGGCAAGCCGTTTGCGGAAATCTTTGCCGAGGTGAATCACGACTTCTACAAGGTCGACCCCATGCTGTTCTCACCGGCCAAGGTCACGGTTTCGAACGTCGACACCGGGAAATCCTTCCAGGTGGGAGATCTCGATCCGCTGATCATCGACAGAAGCTTCGCTTAATGCCAAATGCCGCTGCCGGCGTTGGACAAACACGCCATCGCAGGCAGCGGCTTTTACCCAGTTGCATCACATGACGACCGCCAAGACCACCGACGGACCTCACAAAGGCGATGGGCCGAACCGTTCAGGCGGCAATCAGCCAGACGGCGCCGCCTTGCATCTCGCCCTTCTTATCGAGGAAGGACGGGGCGAATGGCACGCACGCCGCATCGTGCGTGCGCTCCAAGCGTGCGGCGCGAAAGTCACCGTGTCGTCGCTGCCGCATTGTGCGTTCGACACCGGCCTTGAAAGCGGTATCGATATTCCGGGCTTTGCCGGCCGCCTGCCGGACGGCGTGTTCGTGCGCTCGATCTCGGCTGGCACTCTGGAACAGATCACGTTCCGTCTCGGCCTGCTGCACGCGTTGCGCGAAAGCGGCGTACGGGTGTGGAACGATGCGCGCGTCATCGAGCGGTGCGTTGATAAATCACAGACGACCTTCCTGCTGCACAGGGCCGGCATTCCTACGCCGCGCACGCGTGTGGTCGAAACCGAAGTTCATGCGCGCGAATACACCCAGGACCTCGACCGCACGCTGGTGCTGAAGCCGCTGTTCGGCAGCCAGGGCAAGGGCATCGGCTTAATCCATTCCGAGAGCGAGCTTCCTCCCGGCCCAGCGGTCGATCATATGTATTACATGCAGGACTACGTCGCGCCCAACGATGGCCTGTTTGAAGATTGGCGCGTGCTTGCAACGCGCCGCCGCATCGTTGCGGCGATGACGCGCCAGGGCACGACGTGGGTGACCAACATTCACCAGGGCGGCAAGGCGCGGGCCCTGGTGCCGGACGGGGAAATGGCCGCAATCTCAATGGCCGCCATGCGCGCCATCGACGCCGACTATGCGGGCATTGACCTGATCCGCACGCCGTCGGGACAGCTCCAAGTACTGGAGGTGAACTCCAATCCAGCTTGGCGCGGACTCCAGACGGTCGCCGACATCAACATCGCCGAAGCGATCGCTCATGACTTCCTCATTACGGTCAACGCGCACCGGGCAGCCGTGCGATGAGGAAACCCGCAACGCGTGAGGACATTCGATCCGCATTCGCCCGCGCGTGCCGGACAGAGCTCAACGCCCTCAAACCAGGTAACGTTCATATCTATGGCGCGGGCCATGGCATGGAGGTGGCAACGTTCGAGCGGGCCGCCGATGCTGCCGCTCCGTTCATTGCGGATGCGGATCTCAGCGTCGGCCAACGCATTCTGCGCGCGACAGAGGCGAGCGTCTCGATCACCGGCGTCAACGCCAATCTCGGCATCGTGCTGCTCTCCGCGCCGCTCGCCAAGGCCGCTCAAGAAGTGACGTTCGACATGGGGCTGCGCCGCACGCTCGCAGTCCTTCTCTCCCAACTTGACGAGGACGACGCGGATGCCGCGTTCGCAGCCATCCGCCTTGCCAATCCCGCCGGCCTTGGCAAAGTCGAGAAAGGTGACGTCAGCATCAGCAATCCACGAATGACGCTGACCGAAGCCATGTATCTGGCCGCCGGCCGCGACCGTATCGCGAACGCCTACGTGACCGCATATTCCGATGTCTTCGATGTCGCCCTGCCCGCGCTTGAAGCCGCACAGGCCACCGGGGAACGGCCCGACCTTGCCGTCACCACGTTGCATATGACTCTTCTTGCAGCCTTCCCCGACAGCCATATCGCGCGCAAGTGGGGACCCGATGTCGCAGCCAGCGTGCAGGAACGCGCAAGCGATCTGGAGCACGCGTGGCGGCCTATCGTCTCAATTAAGTCCTTCAATGATCTTCTGGAATTTGATCGTCAGCTCAAAGAATTGGGGTACAATCCTGGGACTACGGCCGATTTCGTCGTGGCGACGATCCTTGCTCAAAGCCTGACGAAACATTGCTCAAAGCCGGACCAATCAGAAACAACCGTGAACACGTCACAGCGACCTACTTAAGTACTTGTCGAGACAGCCGACCTAAGGCTAATAGAGGGCCGTGTCCGCAAGGCACGATCTACTGGTCCGATGGTTTCCCTCGAACGGCTTCCGCCTCTTGAGGGAACAACATGCGGGCAAGGAATCGCTAGAAAGAGCAGAACAGCGAAGTCCCGGCATTCGACGGGGGAGCGTTGGTGCTCGTATCGTAATATTCGTGGGAGGAACCCCCCTTATGGCCAAGATCAACAAAGTCATGGTTGGCGAGTCGCTTGTCGGCGACGGCAATGAAGTTGCGCACATCGACCTCATCGTCGGGCCGCGCGGCTCGGCTGCTGAAGTCGCGTTCTGCAACAGCCTGACGAACAACAAGGACGGCTTCACGTCGCTCCTCGCCGTCATCGCGCCGAACCTGCCCTGCAAGCCGAACACGATCCTGTACAACAAGGTCACCATCAAGGACGCCCGTCAGGCCGTTCAGATGTTCGGACCTGCGCAGTACGGCGTTGCCAAGGCCATCCAGGACTCGGTCGCCGAGGGCGTGATCCCCGCAGCCGAGGCCGATGACGTCTACGTCTGCGTTGGCGTGTTCATCCACTGGGAAGCCTCCGACGACGCCAAGATCCAGGATTACAACTATCGCGCAACGAAGGAAGCCCTGGCCCGCGCCGTGGCCGGCAAGCCGACGGCCGCTGAAGCCACCGCTCAGCGCAACTCGGTTTCTCACCCCTTCGGTGCGAAGACTTGAAGCGGAAACCGTCCGCAGCAGGTCGATAACAAACACGATACCGCCCCTCCCATGAAGGGGGGTCTGCTGCAGCGATTGGGTAGATTCTTATCGGGCCGCTATAGCGGCTGACATGGCAGGAAGACCTGCTCGACCCTGCCCAAGACACAAAACTGCTGAAACGAAATCTTCGGCCGGTGAACCTCTGGTTCACCGGCCGATCTTATGGTGCAGGCTCATCACTTGACTGCGGGGCCTGGGCCTTCTTGCGAAAGCTGCTGGCCGATCCAGCGGTCGATCGCAGCAAGAACGTGGGCAACTTCCGCCTCGCTCAAGACTTGGCCCGATCTGATGCCGTGCCATTTTTCAAGACACCCCCTGCAGCACGTCGCGGTCGCATGCTGGGCGATGAAAACGGGATGGCCACGCATCGGTGTTTGCTTCCCGTCGTTCTTGGGATGTGCGGGCACAAGCTTCATAGTGACGAAATCCGCAGCATGGCGGTGCACCGTCTCCAATCCCTTGTCCGCGATGTAGGCGCGCTCACGCAGACCCAACCGGAACCGCTGCCGGAAGGGCGAACGCTTCAGAGCTTCAAAAACATCGTCAAGCGCCCGCATCAGGTCGTTCTCCGGGAACAGTCCTCAGACCGGCGTGCGCTTACCGCGCCCTTCGAACTTGCGCAGATGGGCTGGCGTGATGCGGCCCGAATGAAGCGCGCTGGCGACCAGCACGCCGGCCGCACCAACTGCTTTCAGCGCCGCCAGATCATCCGCGTCGCGAACGCCGCCTGCCGCGTAGATCTTGCGCCGCCCGCCGCGCGCAATCGCCTCCCCCACGCGCACCAAATCAGGGCCTTCATCGCTGCCCACACGGGCGAGCGTCATGACGATCACCCGGTCAGTCCACAACGTGGAATCTTCCAAAAGTCGCCTGGGACCCATGAACTCATCGCCGTGAAAATCGAGCGACAGGATCGTCCTGTGTGGGCTTTCCGCCGCAATATCTGCAAACTCCGCGACCCGCTCGATGCTTTCGGAGCCGATGATGAGCGTCGCGACCGGCGCGGCAAGCACGGCGCGTGCCGCCTTGGGTGACGTGACGCCCGCATCGATCCAGATTTCCGACTGGCCCAAGGCGGCCGATAACGTGGGGACGAGATGCACGTTGCGGCCACGCCCCTCGATCCCGTCGAGATCTGCGACATATAACTTGCGAAAGGGGTAGAGCGCCATGAGCGCACCCGCGACTGCGGCAGGCTCCGAACTGGCTGTCAGCGGCGTGACAATCCGCTTGTAGCTGGCCCGGTCGCCTTTCACTCCGCGCACCACTTCCCCGCGCGCGACATCGATGACGGGTACGACTTCCATAGCGATTGCCTCCTGCGGAGTCTCGTGTAACACGAACATCAGCAGGGGAGTGCATCTGGGCAATGGCTATCGTTGTCGGACTGGACGTCGGCGGGGCACACATCAAGGCCGCCCGGATTGAAGGCGGCCGGCTAACGGCTGTCCGCCAGCTGGCCTGCCCGCTTTGGCTCGGCCTGGACAGGTTGGAAGCGGGTCTGCGTGAACTGCGCGCGATGACCGAGGACGCCGAACGCGTCGCCATCACCATGACGGCCGAACTGACCGAGATCTTCCCCACCCGCGAGGAAGGCGCAATGATTTTGCTGCAGCGCCTCGCGGAAGCTTTCGGCGGAGCGGCGGCCTTCTACATGGGACTTAAGGGGTTCGGCGGACTGGAAGCGGCGCTTGAGGACACGTCGAGCATTGCTTCGACAAACTTTCTCGCTACCGCCCAGGTCATTGCGGCGCGTAAACCCGGATCGCTGCTCATCGACATGGGCTCGACAACGACCGACATCATCCCCTGCAACCGCCCGCAAGGGTTGAGTGATGCGGAGCGGCTGCAGACCGGGGAACTGGTCTACACGGGTTTGACGCGCACACCGGTTCCGTCAGTCGTCAACCGCGCGCCGCTGCTCGGCACCTGGCAGACCCTGGCGCGCGACACCTTCGCGACCATGGCCGATGTGCGCCGCGTTCTCGGCGAGTTGCCGGAAGGGGTGGACAGCCACGCAACCGCTGATGGCCGCAGCAAGTCCGTGACCGACAGCTTGCGCCGGTTCGCCCGCGGCTTTGGCCGGGACGGCGAAGAGCGGCATTTGCCCGTCTGGCAGATCGCCGCCGCCTACGTGCGCGAATGCCAGCTCCGATCCATCTGCGATGGCGCATTCCAGGTGCTTTCCCGGCCTGGGTTGGTGATCACCGGCGTGGTGGCCGCAGGCATTGGCGCACCTGTCGGGGAGGCCGTCGCACGCCGGCTCGGCTTTTCCGCCGTGACCTTCGGAGGCTTGATCGATGCACCCGTGGAGCTTCGCCCCTGGGCCACCCGGTGCGCACCCGCGGTTGCCGTCGCCATGGCGTTAACGAACGAGAGCCGAAAGCCTAAAGTTTGAAGATGCGGAACCCGGCGGGTTAGCACGTGTTAGTTTTGAGACTAGGCTGACAGCGGCGATTGAGCGGTTCAGCATGAGCGCCAATAAGTGGCCTGCTGGCTCGATTATCCTTCCCGCGCAACATTAGGGATGAAGACCCGCAAAATTGCGCATATATTGTGTTTTTCGTCTCCCAGCGTACCAGGGGTTGCGCCATGCCCAAGAAAAAAGCCCGCGCGTACTGGAAAGGATTTCTTCGGCTGAGCCTCGTCTCCATCGGCGTTGAAATCTACAATGCCGTCGAATCCGCTTCCGAGATCACCTTCCGTCAGATCCACAAGCCCTCGGGCCGCCGGATCAGCTACGAAAAGGTCGTGCCGGGCATCGGCAAGATCGACAATGCGGATATCGTCAAGGGCTATGAGGTGGACGACGACACTTACGTCACGCTGGAGCCCGAAGAGATTGATGCGGTCAAGCTCGAAAGCAAGAAGACAATCGATCTCGTGCAGTTTGTGGACGCCTCCGACATCGACTACCGCTTTTTCGAGCGCCCCTACTTCATCACGCCCGCAGACGAACTGGCCGCCGAAGGCTACGTGGTCATCCGCGAAGCGCTGCGGAAATCAGGCAAAGTTGGCCTGGCGCAAATCACCATTGGCGGACGCGAGTGGCTGGTCGCCATCTCTCCGCTGGAGGATGGCCTCATCATGGAGATGCTGCGCTATGCGGAAGAACTGCGCGATCCGGCCGACTATTTCGACGAGGTGCCTTCGATCAAGCCCGATAAGGAGATGATCGATCTCGCGGTGCAGCTCATCGGCAAGAAGACCGCACCGTTCGCGCCGGAAAAGTACGTCAATCATTACCAGGCCGCCTTGAAGGAACTCGTGCAGGAGAAGCTCAAGGGCCGCAAGATCGTCGCGCCGCATGAAGAGGCCAGACCCAAGGGCGCCAACGTCGTCGATCTGATGGAAGCGCTGAAGCGCTCCATCGGCCAGCCGTCGTCCACGGCGGGCGGCAAGAAGGCTGAAAAGCCGGCGAAAGCGCCTGCCAAGCCCAAGACCTCCAAAACGAAAAAATCTGCGTGAGGCTCGCCATGGCGGCGGGTTCCACGAAGTTGCGCCGCAAGCTCTTCATCCTCGACGCCAGGGTGCTGGCCGCGCTGGACGGGCTTGCGCGCGAACGTGGCGTCACGGTGAACGAATTGGCCGATGACGCGTTGCGCGCTTACCTGAAGAAACATGCAAGGCCCGTAACCTTGCGCGATGCGCTGACGCAGAGCGCGCGGATCATCGCCGCAAACGATCCAGGCCGGGGGCGGCGAAAGACGTGACTGAAAGCGGAGCGCTGACCGGACGACAAGAGAAGGCGAGGGTTTAGAATGGCGAGACCTCTTGCCGAGTACGAATCCAAACGGGACTTCGGGAAGACCACGGAGCCACGCGGATCGCGCGGCGTGCGCGCGGCCGATTACCCGCGATTTGTCATCCAAAAGCACGATGCCACACGGCTGCACTATGATCTGCGCCTTGAGGTCGACGGCGTTTTCAAATCGTGGGCTGTGACACGCGGGCCCTCGCGCGATCCGGTAGACAAACGCCTTGCCGTCGAGGTGGAGGATCATCCGCTCGCCTACGGCGACTTTGAGGGCACGATCCCCGAAGGAGAGTACGGGGGCGGCACCGTGATGATCTGGGATCGCGGCTTCTGGTCACCGTTGGGAGAGGACGACCCTGCGAGGGCGCTCGCCAAGGGTGAGCTCAAGTTCAACATCGCGGGCGAGAAACTCAAAGGCAGCTATGTGCTCGTGCGCATGAAGCGCGATCGGACCGGATCCACGCGCACAAACTGGCTCCTGATCAAGCACCGCGACGAATGGGCTAAGCCGGGCGACAGCGACTCGCTCCTGAAAAAGGACCGTTCCGTCGCCTCCAACCGCACGATGGCGCAGATCGCCGCCGGCAAGGGTGATGGACCAACGCCGTTCATGCTCAAGGGTCGCGCGGCGGCCAGAGCCGACGCCGTGTGGCATTCCGATGGTGCCGCCGATGCTATCTCCGAAAATCCCCCGCACCAGGGCCGTGGTGGACGACGCAAGACGCCCAAAGCCGTGCGCGCGGCCGACATCCGGCAGGCGTCATGGCCGGGAAACGCCATCGCCGGCGTAACCATCTCAAACCCAGGCAAGGTCATGTGGCCGCCCCATCAGACGAGCCCTGCCGTCACCAAGAAAGATCTTGCACAATACCTGGCGAGCGTCGGTCCCTGGATGATTGCGCACCTGGAAGGGCGGCCGTGCTCCGTCATCCGCGCGCCCGACGGGATCCTGCAGCAGCAGTTCTTTCAACGCCACATCATGCAGGGCGTTTCGGACGCGGTTGGCCGCGTCAAGGTCTCGGGCGATCGCGAGCCCTACCTTCAAATCGATACGGTGGAAGCCCTGGTTGCCATGGGCCAGCTCGCGGCGCTCGAATTTCACCCCTGGAACTGTGCGCCCTATGAGCCCGCCGTTCCCGGCCGCCTCGTGTTTGATCTCGACCCGGCCAGTGACGTCTCCTTTGACGCCGTCATCACGGCGGCACGCGAGTTGCGCAGCCGCTTGGAGGCGGTGGGATTGAACTCGTTCTGCAAGACAACGGGCGGCAAGGGCCTGCACGTCGTTGCACCGCTCAAAGCTTCCGGCAAGGACGGACTCGGCTGGAAGGAGGCAAAGACGTTTGCGCAAGCGATCTGCGCGCGAATGGCGGACGACAGCCCAGACCTCTACCTCACAAAAATGACGATCAAGCTGCGCCGCGGGCGGATTTTCCTGGACTACTTGCGCAACGACACGAAGGCGACTGCGGTGGCGCCGATGTCACCGCGCGCGCGGCCGGGCGCACCCGTCTCGATGCCGCTCAACTGGGAACAGGTTCGCGCCGGCCTTGATCCGCGCCGCTTCGACATGCGCTCGGCGCCTTCCCTGCTCGCCAAATCCAAAGCGTGGGATGACTACGCCGGAGCTGCTCGCGCGCTCAAGCCCGCCATCCGCAAACTGGTAGGCACAGCGCGATGAGCGCCCGGCAGCCACCCGATTTGGCCAGGCAAATTTCCGCCCCTCGCTTCATCAAGCCCTGCTTGGCAAAGCTCGCACACACGCCGCCTTCGGGAGCGAACTGGCTGCACGAGATCAAGTACGATGGTTACCGCGTCCAGGCGCGCATCGACGCGGACGGCAAGATCTCGCTGACGACACGCAATGGTCTCGACTGGACGGGCCGCTTTGGCGCCCTGGCAGGCGCATTCAAGAAATTGAAGGTGAGGAACACGCTCATCGACGGGGAAGTGGTCGTGCAGGATGACAAGGGCGCGTCGAGCTTCACGCGGCTGGTTGCGGAGCTGAAGGCCGGGCGATCGGAGGCCATGCTGTTTTATGCCTTCGATCTGCTTTTTCTCGATGGTCACGACACGAGATCGCTGCATTTGGCAAACCGCAAAGAGCTGCTGGCCACGCTCTTATCGAAGCTTCCCAAGGCCTCCCATCTGCGCTTCAGCCAGCATTTCGAGGAAGACGGGGCGAGACTGCTGGCGGAGGTTTGCAAGCTCGGACTGGAGGGCATTATCTCCAAGCGCTCCGACCTTCCCTACCGCTCGGGGCGATGTGGGGACTGGCTGAAGCTCAAGTGCATCCTCACGGACGAGTTCGTCATCGGCGGGTACACGGATTCAACCGCGATGAAAGAGGCCATCGGCGCGCTTTTGCTGGGTTACTTCGAAAACGGCGCGTTCGTCTATGCCGGCAGAGTGGGCACGGGCTTTTCACACGCCACGGCCCATCTTCTCTGGCGAGAGTTGCAGGGGCTGCGCCGCGCCCGTTCTTCCTTTGCGCAAAGGTTGACGGCGGATCAGGTGCGGAACGCCTCCTGGGTCAAACCTGAGCTTGTCGCGCAAATCGAATACCGGTCATGGACGGCCGACAAACTGGTGCGGCACGCCACCTTTCGCGCCTTGCGCGAGGACAAACCCGCAAGTGAGATCGGGCCTCCGGACGTGTAAATTTTAATCCTAGCTGTTGCAAAGCCAGCGCAGAATCGCAATTCGTGCTACTTATGATTCCGCGGAACCGTATGCAACGTAGAAGCATTTCTCCGACATCGGAGCGGAAAAGCCGCAACCCTTGCTGGCGCGGCTTTCAGTTTCGCCAAATGTGGAGTTTAACTGCACAACATAAGGGGAAGGTCCATGGCTGTTGAAGCACTTATCATATGGCTCATCATCGGCGCCATCGCCGGTTTTCTCGCAGGCCTCATTGTGAAGGGCTATGGGTTTGGGCTGGTTGGAAATATCGTCGTCGGTATCGTCGGCGCATTCCTGGCTGGCTGGCTGCTGCCACGTCTTGGCTTGTTCACGGGCGGCGATATGGTCGGCACGATCATCTCCGCCACGATCGGCTCAGTCATTCTGCTGTTCCTGATCGGACTGTTCCGGCGCGCAGCCTGATTGACGGCATTTGAACCGGGCGTGACCTAGGCACCTGCCGGATTCGCCCTTTCAAACCGAGGATGATACCAAGCATGATCCCGTTGCGAGCTCCTTGCGGAGCTAACAGCGGGATTTTGGTTATCCGCTATTATGCTTCGGGAAGGCGCTTGCGCCGTCTGAACCGGCCACCGTCCACGTGCGGCTTTGTGGCCTCTGTCCTTGACGCGGAGGCCTCGCGGTTGCAGCTATAGCCTCAAGCTATGTTCAGGCTCCCGCCCGTCTTCACCCACCACATCAGAGAACAGAGCATGAAAGCACTTCCCAAGCTGCTGACACCCATCACGTTGCGCTCGGTGACCGCACGCAACCGCCTGGTCGTCTCGCCGATGTGCCAGTATTCAGCCGGGCTTGGAATGGCGAATGATTGGCATTTCGCGCATCTGTCGCGCTTTGCATTGGGTGGCTTCGGCACGGTGATCGTCGAGGCAACCGCGGTCACGCCTGAAGGCCGTATCACGCATGGCGATCTCGGCCTGTGGAACGACGACCAGATGGTGCCTCTGGCTCACATCGCTGCTTTCCTGAAGGCGCGCGGCGCCGTCCCCGCCATCCAGATCGGCCATGCCGGCCGCAAGGCCTCCGCACAGCGGCCGTGGGAGGGCG
>WBZN01000747.1_pt1 | contig 21977 bp, 16 predicted proteins | sample 5204281 | NCBI WGS metagenome assembly WBZN01 (sample SAMN12344347, study PRJNA552823) | activated sludge metagenome | biome: Activated sludge suspended growth; feature: Nitrification reactor; material: Wastewater; isolation source: activated sludge from nitrification reactor of wastewater... | reverse complement strand
CCAACATCCTCGCCAGCCCGCGCATCCGCGCGCGCAACAAGGAGAAGGCGCGCATCCTGGTGGGCGACAAGGTGCCCGTCATCACCAACCTGCTGACGCCGCAGCAGGCCGGCGCGACCTCGGTGATCACCGGCTCGATCCAGTATGTCGACGTCGGCATCAAGCTGGAGGTCGAGCCGCAGGTCTACGTCGACAACGACGTCGGCATCAAGATCAACCTCGAGGTCAGCAACATCGCCAAGACGGTCGAGACGGCCTCGGGCATCGCCTACCAGATCGGCACGCGCAGCGCGCAGACCTCGCTGCGCCTGCGCGACGGCGAGACGCAGGTGCTGGCCGGCCTGATCAACGACCAGGACCGCAGCACCGCGAGCAAGGTGCCGGGGCTCGGCCAGGTGCCGATCGCCGGCAAGCTGTTCTCCTCCACCAAGGGCGACGCGACCAAGAGCGAGATCGTGCTGTCGATCACGCCGCGCATCGTGCGGCCGCAGACCCTGCCCGAGGCGCGCAGCGGCGATGTCTGGTCGGGCACCGAATCGGTGGTGCGCGAGAAGCCGCTGCGGCTGGATCCGATCGGCGCGGCCAAGGCCGGCAACGTGGCCGAGATGCCGGCGCTGGCGCCTTCGGGTGGCGGCAGTACTGCGGCAGGGCCGCAGCCGGCCACCGGGCCGAAGGCCGGCGGGGCGGGGGGCAGCAGCATCCTGGGCGGCAGCCGTGCGGCCGCAGACAGCGCGCTGGCGCCGGCCGCCGCAGCCAGTGCCGCGCCGACTGCGGGAGCCATCGCAGGAGGTGCGACTGGCACGTCGGGCGGTGCCGGCACGGGCGCGAGCGCCGGGGCAGGCACCGCGGTATACGGCGGCACCGGCAGCAGCAGCCCGCCACCGGCGCCGACCTACCAGCGCGGCCGCGCACCAGCATCGATCCAGCCGGGCCGCGCAATGGCTCCGGCGGCGCCCAGCAGCCCGGCCGGCACCGCGCCCCCCGCCGCGCCACCGGCGGCACCCGCGGCGGGCGAGGAAGGCTGAGGACGGTCGCCATGCCACGCAGCCAACGCGGCTTCACGCTGATCGAGCTGGTCGTGACGCTCGCGCTGCTCGGCGTGCTGGCCATGCTCGCCGCGCCGATGACCGAGGCCGCCGTGCAGCGCAGCCGCGAACAGGCGCTGCGCGAGTCGCTGCGCGAGCTCCGCAGCGCGATCGACCGCTACCGCCTCGCCGTCGAGCAGGGGCGCATCGTGCGCCGCCTCGGCGAATCGGGCTACCCGCCCAACCTCGAGGTGCTGGTCACCGGCATGCCCGATGCGCAGAACCCGAAGGGCGGCCAGATCTACTTCCTGCGCCGCCTGCCGCGCGACCCGTTCGTGCGCGACACCAACGTGCCGGCCGCCGCCACCTGGGGCCTGCGCAGCTACGCCAGTGCGCCGGACGACCCGCGCGACGGCGACGACGTGTTCGACGTCTACTCGCGCGCCGACGGCGTGGGGCTGGACGGCATTCCCTACCGCGAGTGGTGATGCGATGAAGCACAACTCCACGCACCGGCCACGCGGCTTCACGATGATCGAGCTGGTCATCGTGATGGCGATGCTCGGCCTGCTGCTCTCGCTGGCGCTGCCGCAGTACATGGCCACGCTGGAGCGCGGCCGCGAACAGGTGCTGCAGAGCAACCTGGCGACCATGCGCGAGGCAATCGACAAGTTCTACGGCGACCGCGGCCGCTACCCCGACAAGCTCGAGGATCTGGTCACGCAGCGCTATCTGCGCGCCATTCCCATCGACCCGTTCACCGAATCGCCGACCTGGATCGTGGTCGCGCCGCGCGAGGTCGACAAGGGCGGTGTGATCGACGTGCAGAGCACGATGACCGACAGCGAGGGGCAGCCGCGCCGAGCCGCCACGGCGGCGGGGGCCGCCGATGCGCTGCCCGACATGGTGACACGCGAGGGCGGTTCGAGCAGCCTCGTCACCGTGGCCGCCGGCGCGGCGTCGGCCCCCGAGCAGGGAGAGGCGCGATGAGCCGCCGGCGCGCGCGCGGCGTGGTCCTGATGGGCCTGGTGGTGCTGCTCGCGCTGGCCGGGCTGGCGCTGCTGCGCTTCGGCGAGTCGGCCGCCACGGCGCGCCAGCGCGAGCGCGAGACGCAGTTGCTGTGGGTGGGCCAGCAGTACATGCAGGCGCTCGAGTCGTACTACCGCGCCACCCCCGGCCCGTTGAAGCACCTGCCGGTGACCATGGAGGAGCTCGTGCGCGACACGCGCTTCCCGAACCCGGTGCGCCACCTGCGCAAGCTCTACCCCGACCCGCTGCAGCCCGAGGTGCCCTGGGGCATCGTCAAGCGCGGCAACCAGATCATCGGTGTCTACAGCCAGTCTGATGCCGCCCCGCTGCGCCGCAGCGGCTTCGAGCCGGGCCTGGAGGTCTTCACCGGCGTCGGCCAGTACTCGGGCTGGCGCTTCCTTTTCGTCCCGCGCGCCGCCGCCGGCGTCGCGACCACCCCCGTCATCACCCCCGCCAACAAGCCATGAGCCATCGCATCCTCGTTGTCGACGATCATCCGCTGCTGCGCCACGGGCTGAAGGCGCTGCTCGGGTCCCATGCCGAGTACCAGGTGATCGACGAAGCCGTCGACGGCCGCGACGCGGTCGCCAAGGCAATCCAGCTGCAGCCCGACCTGATCCTGATGGATCTGTCGCTGCCCGGCACCAGCGGCATCGACGCCACCGTGCAGATCCGGCGCCGGCTGCCGCAGCAACGCGTGCTCGCGCTGTCGGACGACGATTCCGAGATCCACATCGGCGAGGCGATGCGGGCGGGCTGCATCGGCTGCCTGAAGAAGGATTGCGCCCCCGAGGAGATGATGCTCGCCGTGAAGACCGTGCTGACGGGCCGGCGCTTCATCGGCCAGGATCTGGCCAGCCTGCTGCTGGAAGGGGTGCTCCACCCCGAGAAGGCGCGCGACACCAGCCCCTGGGAGATGCTGTCGAGCCGCGAACGCACGATCTTCAAGCTGATTGCCGAGGGCGGCACCAACCGCTCGGCGGCGGCCTACCTCAACCTCAGCGCCAAGACGGTGGAGAAGCACCGCGCCAACCTGATGCGAAAGCTGCATCTCAACTCCGCGGTCGAGCTCGCCCTGCTTGCGGTGGACCTGGGGCTGGTGCAGCGCCCGGGCATGCCGCGGCACATGCACGCCGCTGCGGTCGTCACGTCGGGCGCCGCGGGCTGAGCCTGCGCTGCCTTCAAGGCGGGCTCGGCAGCCACTGCCAGTCGACGCGCCCGCCGCGCAATTCGCCCACCCAGCTGCCCTTGGAGGCGATACGCTGGTCCGGCCCGATCGCCAGGCGCGGATACGGGCTCCAGGGCACCACGTTCTCCAGGCCGTGCTCGAGCAGCTCGAGCAGGTACTCCGGCGTGAATGCGAAGTCGACGTGCACGAGCCCCTCGCCGAGCACCGTCGCGGCCTGCAGCGTGCTCGCGCCGACATCGAGCGGCACGCCGGCCAGGCCCTGCTGACGCAACCACTCGCGCGCGCGGACGAGCTGCCGGTCGAGCGCTTCGCCGGTGCGCATCGGCGTGATGATCCAGCCGCGCGGGCGCGCCGCCAGCGCGGCATCGAGCTCGCGGCTGCCGAGCGCGTGCAGGCCCGGCAGCCACAGCACCGGCTGCGCGATGCCGGCCAGGCGCGGCACATGCTCGTGCGGCGCCAGCAGCGAGACGATCGCGTCGGCCTCGCGGTCCACGACCAGCAGGCCTTCGCGCGCGAGTTCGTCGGCGATGCGCGACACGAGCGTCGGCTCCGACCCCCACAGGCTCACGCGCCGCACGCCGCTGGCGCGCAGCAGGCGGGCGCCCTGGCGCGCGTCCGCATCCAGGCCCTGGTGGTAGTGCAGGCTGTAGAAGCCCGCGGCCTCGGCGCCGACGTCCACCAGCGGCAGCAGGCAGGGCACGCGCTGCCGCGCGCAGAACGCGTCCACCGGCGCCCATTCCGCCGCCCCGGCCCCCGCCACCACGGCGTAGACCGGCCGCGCCGCCTGGTAGGCGTCGAGCTGTGCGCCCCAGCCGGCGGGCGGCCCGGACAGCGGCCAGTGCTCGAGATCCCAGACGCGGTACTTGCGGTACATCACCATCTCGCGCGTGCGTTGCGACTGCATCGAACGGTTCGCCTCGTGGCGCGACTGGCCGTTCTTCTGTGCCACGAAGCGCTTCAAGGTGGCGAGCATCGCGTCGCGCCGCTGCGGCTCGACATCGGGCGTGGTGATCGTCGCCACGCGCACCCGCTCGCCGTCGAGGCCGGGCGGCGCCCTGGCGGAGAGGCCGCGCAGGTAGGCCGCCAGATCGTCGCGCTGGGCGTCGTCGATGGCATAGCGCGGCATGGTCGCCGGCAGCGTGATGCCGTCCGGCGTGATCCCCGTGCGCAGCAGGCGCGCCAGCGCCTGCTCGTCGTAGGCCGGGCGCACGCGCCAGCGTACCGACGCACCGAAGTAGCGGCCGGTGTCGCGGTCCAGCGGCCGGAAAAGGGTCGGCCCGGTGATCGGCGGCACGGCGATGCCGCCCTCGAAGTTGCCCATGCCGCTGGGCCGGTGGCACTCGACGCAGCCCGCGCCCGCACCGCCGCCCGTCGCGGCAGGCAAGGCCTCGCGGCCCTCGTAGAGGGCGCGGCCGCGATCGGGATCCGCCGCAAGCGAGTTCGAGGCCAGCGCCAGCAGCGCAGCCGCCAGCGCCGCCCGCATGCTCAGCCGGCGGCCGGCAGCGCCTCGAGCAGCGCTGCGATCTCGACCGCCTGCGGGAAGCCCTCCACGCGCATCCACGGCGCGCGCGCGTCGCGCCGCAGCAGCAACACCGGCGGGTGCGATGCCTTGCTGCCGCGGTACACGTCGAAGTGCTTCTGGATGCGCAGCAGGTCGTCGAATCGGCCGGTATAGAACTGCCAGCCCGGACCCGTGCGGAAGCCCGCCGCGAAGCGGCGCAGCTGCTCCGGCGTGTCGTTGTCGGGGTCGATCGTGATGCTCGCCAGCTGCAGGTGCCGGCCACGGGCCAGCCAGTCGCGCTGCAGTTGCGCCAGCACAGCGGTCTGCAGCGAGCAGGATGTCGAGCAGGTCGTGAAGACGAAGTTCAGCACCAGCGGCACGTCGTTGGCGAGTTCGCGCTCCAGGCTGCGCGACTCGCCGCCCATGGTCGTCAGCGGCACGGGCGGCAGCGGCGCGATCTGCGGCCGCGAGACCTGCGCGCCGCCCTTGACCGCCGTGGCGCGCGCGCCCGGTACGGCGGGCAGCAGCAGCAAGCCCGCCAACCCCGCATGGAAGCGGCGACGGTTCCACATCGGGCGCCGCTCCTTCATGGCCCGCTCAGGGCTGGCTGCGCACGCTCAGGCCGAGCGCGCGCGCCAGCGGCGGCCGAGCGTCGCCCTCCGCACCGCGCAGCAGCGCTTCGCGCTGCGCGAGCGGCATGTCGGGATGCGCCTGCGCCAGCAGCGCCAGTTCGCCGGCCACCACGGCGGCCGCGAACGAGGTGCCGGTGCCGCGCGTCGTCACCGCCAAGGCGCCGGCCGACCGGTCGGTGGTCTGCAGCAGTTCGCCGGGCGCCAGCAGGTCCGGGTAGGGCCGCGCGTCGCAGGCGGAGCTGCCGCGGCTGCTGAACATCGCCAGCTGGCCGCTGCCGTCGAGCGCGCCGACCGCCAGCGCGCCGGCATTGTTGGCGGGACTGACGCTCGAGTCGGCCATCGGCCCGCCGTTGCCCGCGGCGAACACGACGTGCATGCCGGCCGCGCGCAGCCATTGCAGGTCGCGCTCGAACTCGGTATCGCACTGCCCGGGCCGGTCGCCCAGGCCCCAGGCGTTGAGCACGATCTGCGGCGCATCCGCCGTGCCGGGCTTGCCGTCCGGATCGAGCAGCCAGCCCATGATGCGATGCAGCTGCGACAGCCGCCCCACATTGCGATCGTTGTAGATGCGTGCCGCGATCCACTTGGCCTGCGGCGCGACGCCCAGGGTCTGCCCGCTCGCGCCGGTGCCCGTCACCAGGCCGGTGATCTGCGAGCCATGGCCGTGCCGGTCGCCCGGGTGCGGCTGCTCGCCGTGCACGTCGAACCAGTCGCCCGCACCGCCGCGGAAGCTGCCGGCCAGGTCGGGGTGCATCAGGTCGACGCCCGTGTCGACGACGGCCACCGTCACACCCTTGCCGGTGAAGCCGGCGCGCCAGGCGTCCGGCGCGCCGAGCAGTTGCAGCGTCGCAGAGGCCGGCAGCGCGGGGTCGAAGCGGGCCAGCGTCGCGGGCGTCGCCGGCGCCGCAGCCGTGTTGCGGCACGACTTCGGCAGCCGCTGCCGCGGCGTCGGCCGTTCGGGGCGGCAGGGGTCGCCCATGAGCCGGCGCGACGGCGCGAGCAGGCCGACGTCGTAGCGGATCGTCGCGATGTCGGCACGCTTGGCGAGTTCGCGGATGTCGGCGGCGCCGAGGTGCGCGGCGATCGCGTTGACGGTGTCGAGCGGCTGCACCTCTTCGGCGCGGCGCGTCTGCAGCTCCTTGAGCAGCGGCGCCTGCGTCGGCGCGTTGAAGGCCTTCAGCGCTTCGAGCAGGCGGCCGCCGCGCTGCGCCTGGGCCACGCCCTGCAGCTTCTGCGCGAACTGCGCCGGGTCGGGCTGCTGCGCCAGGCGCAGGATCACCGGGTAGCGATGCGGCCCGGTCTCGCGCGCCAGCCGGGCCGCGAGCTCGGGTTCGACGGTCGCGGCGCCGGCCTGCGAACACCACATCAGCGCGCCCGCCGCCAGCGCGATGGCACGCCGCGGCCTAGCGGACCACGATGTCCTTGATGACGGAATCGCCGGCATAGAGCGTCACCCTTTCTCCGACCTTCAGACGACGGTCGGGATTGGCAAAGAGCATGAAGTAGGTGCGCCCGGCGATCGCCGGCTGCTTGGCGGTCGCCGACTGGCGCAGCGAGCCCACCTTGGGCACCTGGGGGATGTAGAAGCGATCACCCGTCGCCTCGTTGACCAGCACCGGCTTCACCTTCTGCTCGAGCAGCGGCTGCGCCTTGGCGGTGTCCTTGATGCGGTAGCGCAGGTCGATCAGAAACTCGGAGGCATCCAGCCGGACCATCATCAGGTCGACGCCGAGCTCGTCGATGCTGCGCACGGGTTCGGCGGCAGGGGCCGGGGTCGGCCCGGCCGGCGTGGGGCCGTTCTCAGGCGTTGCCGCGGCGCCTCGCGGCGCCAGCGCCGCAAGCAGCAGGCCCGATGCCGCGCAGGCGATGAAGCTGCGGCGTCCGCATGTCTGAACCTGATCGATCATGTCCCGGCACTCCTTCGCCTCGATGCTGTCACCCACGGGCCGTGCACGCGCCCCCATGCCTGGAGGAATTCGCCGCCCGCTTGCTTAGCCTGGCTTAAGGCCCCGGCTCCGTTCGTCCACGGCACCGGGGCAAGGGCTCGATCCGGCAATGGTCGATCAAGGCGCCCGGTTCACGCGCAGGAAGATCGTGCCGGGGCTCGACAGCGCACCCTGGTCGTCACGCACGGTGTAGGTGATGCGGTAGGTGCCGGCGGAGTTGGTCGTCGAAGTATCGATATTGCCTGCGAAGTTCAGCGTGTTGAGGCCGGTTCGCCGGGGCGTGAACGTGATCGTGGCCACGCCCTGGGCCGACACCGTCACGGTCGCAGTTGCCTCGGCGCCGCCGAGCGCGCCGCCCAGAACGCCGGTACGGCCAATGGCCGCTCCGGTGGTCGGGTTCACCTTGGTGATGGAGGTTGCGACGAAGCTCGCCGGCGCGATCGAACCATCGGCGTCCGTGGCATTGACCAGCATCGCGAACGGAATCACGAGCGGCGACGGAGACACCAGTTGGTAGGCGAGATTGATCTCCAGGTTCAGCGACAGCGGGATCGTGGGCTTGAGCGCCAGCGCGTAACCCGGGGCAGCCGCGCTTCCCAGTGTGCCGCCTTGCGGCGCCGCATTCGCCGCCACGTTGAGCGTCACCGTCGTCGGCGCCGACTGCAACCCGAACGGATCGCGCGAGGCAACGCTGAAGGTCACCGGCGTCGTGCCCGTGGCCGGCTGCGGGCCGCTCCAGGTATAGCCGCCGTTGGCGTTGAGCGTCAGCGAGCCGCTGCTCGGCGTGCCCACCGCCACGGCCGCGAGCGCGTCACCATCCGGATCGACCGCGCCCGTCAGCAGGCCCGGCGCAGGCACCGTCACCGTGCCGTGCGACACCGCCACCGGCGCCGCCGCGGCGATGCTTGGCGTGTGGTTCACGCGCAGCGTGAAGCTCTGGCTGGCAGAGGTGCTGCCGTCGCCACCCGTGACGGTGATGTTGTAGCTGGTCGGCACCGGCGTCCCCGTCGGCACGGGGGTCCAGCTCAACGCGCCGGTCGCGTTCGAGCCGAAGGCCGCATCGGTCGGCAGGCCGGTGTAGCTGTAGCCGGTGCTGATGTTGCTGCCGGTGATCTGCAGAGCGTAGGCGGCGCCCTCGTTGGCCACCTGCGCCGCGATCGGGTTGATGATCGGGCCGGTCGGCACGCTCATCGCCAGCCGTGCGATCAGGCCGCCGTCGGCGCCGCCGCGACGGTCGAACAGCGCCAGGCTGCGGTCGGTTCCGGTGGCCGGCGGGGTGGCGGCCAGCAACGCGTCGTGCGTCTTGCCGGCGGGCAGCAGCACGGTGGCGTGCTCCAGCGGCGCCGCGAGCGGGCGCCCGTCCTCGGTCAGCAGCTTGACCGTGCCCTTGTTGAGCATCAGGCTGCGCGATTGCAGGCCGGCGTTGGCCAGGCGCAGCACCACGCGGGCGCCGGCCGGCGCGCTGACCGGAAGGTCGGTGGCGGTGGCGCCGTCGAACACCTTGCCGTTGACGAGGAAGAAGTTCGGCGCGTAGTTCAGCGTGCTGTTGTTGCCCGCCTTCCAGCTGGCCGGATTGAGACTACCCAGTGTGCTGTCGATGAGGATGTGCTGCGCGACGTCGACCTCGGAGAACACCACCGGCACATCGGCGTCGAAGCCCGCGGCCGCGTTGGCGAACAGCAGCCGTCCGGTCGAGCCGGCGAGCGTCGCATCCTGGCGGACCATGCCGGCCAGGCCCATCTGCACCTGCACCTGCGGGTGCGTGCCGCTCTGGTAGAGGTAGGTGCCGGGTCGCAGGTTGTTGAAGGTGTAGGTGCGCGAGCCGCCCGCGCCGGTCTCGCCGGTGAACGAGCGCACGCGGCAGTTCTGCGGGTTGTTCGGGTCGGTGGATGACGCGGCCGCGGATGGCGTGGGCACGCAGGGGGCGTCGGCGAGGTCGGCCGCCATCACCGGTGCGCCGCCGTCGGCAGGCAGGCTCTGCCCGGCGATGACGATCGAGGTCGGCACCGTGAGCCGGTTGACCAGGGTGATCGCGAGCGTCGCGTCGCCGGTGGGCACCGTGATCACCGGAGCATGCGCATCGGCGGCGGCGGGGCTGCCGCAGGCCGACTCGCCGCTGGCGCCGGACATCAGCCGGTAGCCCCACATCGGCGTGCCGGCCGCGCCGGGCAGATCTTGCGTATAGCGTTCCGCGCACAGCGTCACCGAGTACGCCATCGCCGGTGCGGCCGCGAGGGCCAGCAGGCTGCCGGCCACGGCGTGCAGCATCACCGCGAGGTGGCTGCCAGACTTGCTAGGGCTGCTCATGATCTCTCCCTCGGTCCGCTCAGTCGATCGTGATCCCGGGCGGCTCGATCACCATCATGGTCATCATGCCGCCGGGGAAGATGCCGCCGTTGACCACTTCGCGCTCGTTGTGCGAGTGGAACATGTGGAAGTACGCACCGCTGGTGTTGGCCACACCGGCACCGACGGGGCGGATGCCGAAGTCGCCGAGGTACGGGCTGCCGCTGTAGAACTCGCCGTACGCGAGCTCGAACTCCGACGGCAGCTGCACCGGGAAGGCCTTGCCCCTGTCCGCTGGAAGCTGGTGCAGGAAGCGGGCGTCCGTGATCGGATAGACCGACGCACAGGTCGGCTGGCCCGTACCGCCGCAACGCCGGCCGTAGACATCCCAGCCGAGGCCGGCACCGGTCCAGCCCCAGATCGCGTCGTAGGTCTGGCCGGGCACGACGCGGATGGTGTAGTCCGACATCGCCAGGTTCGGGCCCTTGGTCACGTCGTTCGACAGCATGCGGCCGTCGCGCGCGATCGCCCACGAGTTGTTGCCGTGGTGGTGCATCGGGTGCAGATCGCTGCCCGCGCCGACCATGCGCAGCAGGATGCGTTCGCCCGGGTGCAGCCGCGGCAGCGTGTTGTAGGGCTGGTGCGGCAACTCGCCGGCATAGTTGCGCGCGAATACGTCGGGCGCGGTGCGGCCGTTGAGCGTCCAGTACTTCGGGAAGCGGTGCGCCAGGTCGGCGGTGAAGGTGCAGCCGCCGCTCGTGGCGCAGCCGGTGGTTCCGGTGCGGTGGGCCTTGGCCTGGTCGTCGACCGCGGCGTGGATGTCGGGGTCGATGTCGCCGACCACCAGCAGCGTCTCGCGCTCGTAGGCCGTGCCGGCATGACCATAAGCCCAACGCGTGGTCGCACCGCTCGCCGGCACACCGGCGCCCGTCGGGTAGACGATCAGCGCGCCGACCAGGCCCATCTCGACCTGCAGGCCGCTCTGCGTGCCGCTCTGGTACAGGTAGGTGCCGGGCTGCGCGGCCGTGAACGTATAGCTCACCGACTCGTTGGGGCCGACCTCGGCGGTGAGCGCGCCGGCCGATCCGCCGCTGGTGCTCACGCCGCTCTGGCCGGGGAAGACGATCGAGCTGCGCGCGGGCAGCCGGTTGGTGAAATTCACCGTCACCGTCTCGCCCTGGTTGACCAGCAGCGTGGGGCCGCTGACCTGCATCCTGCCGGTGCCGTTGGTGGTGGTCACCGGCGCGCCGTAGCCCCAGCTGTAGACCTGCACGCCGTCGGCCATGCTGAGGTAGCCCTCTTCGGCGAACAGATCGAAGCTGCGCGTGGTGCCGGCCTGGCTGCCCGAGATGCCCGTGACGCCGGCGTGCGCGCCGGCCATCGAGCATGCGGCGCCCGCGGCCAGCAGCCAGCGGGCGGCGCAGCGCAGAAGGTGGTTCGGCCTCATGATGATGGTCCTCCCGAAGGCTCGGTTCACTGCAGCACGAAGGTGGTCATGAGACCGCCGCGGTCTTCGCTGGCCCCGTTGCTCAACAGGTTCAGATTCGTGGTGTAGAGGTAGTAGGTGCCGGCCGCGAGGCCCTGCGTGTCGATCAGCACATCGATGCCGTCGCCGCCGCCCAGCGTGATCGAGGCGGTCTCGTGCGCCCAGCTGTCGGCCGCGGCGCCCGACGGCCCGCGCGCGATCTGCGCACCGCGGCCCACCACCTTCATCGGTAGGCCCAGGCCGGTGAGCGTGAAGTACGAGTCGACGCTGCCGTTGGTGACGCGCAGCAGCACGCGCTCGCCGACGCTGGCACGCACCACCGAATGCAGCTGCTGCGACAGCGACGGCGAGTTGTCGGCCTTGCTCATGTCGGCCTGGTTCTCGAACGTCGTCATCGGGTAGCCGCGCCCGTTGATCTGCGCGAAGTCGCCCTTCAGCTCGAGGAAGGGCAGCGGCTGCACCAGCTCGTGCAGCTCGTGGAAGTTGGAGTCCACCGCGCCGAGTTGCAGCGAGAACGCCTTGTCGTAGCCGGTGCTGCCGTCGCCGTCGTTGTAGGCGAACTTGGTGAATGCCTTGCCGACGCTCGCGTCGGTGTAGGCGGTGTTGTCCTGCCGCGGCAGCACGTTGAGCATGCCGATCATGCCCATCTCCATGTGCTCGGTGGCCTCGACGTGGCAGTGCCAGAGGTAGGTGCCGGGGTCGTTGACCTTGTAGTAGTAGGTGAAGGTCGAACCCATCTGCACCGTCGCCGACGCCTGCGGCACGCCGTCGAAGATGGCCGAGGCCTGCGGGAAGCCGTGCCAGTGCACCGAGTGCTGGTCGAACAGGTCGGGCCGGTGGATCATGCCCACGTTGGTGAGCGACAGCCACACCTCGTCGTCCTGGCGCAGCGTGATCGACGGCGCCGGGAACTTGGCGTTCGAAGTGCCGTTGATCATCACCTGCTCGTCGCTGCCTTCGGCCGGCGCGAAGCCGAAGCCGTAGGTCTGTGCGCCGTTGCCCAGCACCATCCAGCCGTCGCCGCCCACCACGTGCAGGCACACCTGCCGGTGCGGCCCGGCCGCGTTGGCCGACGAGGCCACCTGGCGCGAATGCAGCGTCAGCCCGGTGGCCGCGTCGGTCTCGTGCGTGACGCTCGCGGCGGTGATGTCGAACGGGCACTGCGGGTAGACGCCCGCGAACGCCGCCTGCGCGGTCAGCGCCGACGCTGCGGCGATGAGGAGCTTGTTCAGCTTCATGCTCGTTTCTCCCTGCCAGTCACGGCGTCGTGGTGGCGATCGCGCCACGGACCCAGTTGAGCGCCGCCCGACTGCTGCCGAAGCGATCGGTCACCAGCTTCGGCCACGCCAGCGCCACGGCCGCGTTGCCGGTCGCAAGGTTGCCGGTGAGACTCACCGGCCTGTAGCTGCCGAAGTCGCACCAGCGCCCGGCCGGCACAGCGACACCGTCGCAGTTGCCGGCGGCCGTGACGTTGGCGCCGCGGGTCAGCGGACCGAAGCGCACGTCGATGAAGTTGCCGCCTTCGTCGAACGCGGCGGCGGTGGTCGCCACCGTCGGCTCCTGCACTTCCAGCACCGGTGCACCGAGCACCACCGTCTGCTCCAGCGCGTAGATCAGCTGCGCCAGCGAACCGTTGCTGCCCAGCGCATAGGGGCTGCGGAAGTCGCCGCTGGCACCGGCGCGGTTGTTGGAGCCGGTGGTGCCGTCGGCAGCGTTCTGCGCCGTGAACACCGAGTAGCTCGGGCTCAGCCGCGGCGTCGCGCCGGCCGGCGGGAAGAGCACCGCGATGTCGTTGCCCGCGCGGGTCTGCGGCTCCGGCCCGATCAGGCTGAAGCACGGCGCGCTGGTGCTGTACGAGCAGGTGGTCTGGTCCGCGCTGTAGTCGATGCGCCAGTGGTAGCTGCGGTTACCGAACACCACGTCGTTGACGAGCGTCGCGTCGGAGATCCAGCGCGAGTTGCCCGCCAGCAACTGGCTCGCAGCGCCCAGGTCGACGAATCGCTGCAGCAGCCCGGGCGAGTTGCCGTAGGCGGTGATGCCCGCGCCGTTCTGCGTCACCGATTGCGCGATGCGCAGGCACGCCGGGTCGGTATTCGTGCCGTTGGCGCAATTGGCCGCGTCGGTCAGCGTCGGGCCGCCCTGGAACGCGCGTGCCGCGGTGGCATAGCTGTCGTTGAACGCCACCGTGTTGTTGACGATGTTGACGTTGATCGCATCCTGCAGCGAGATGCCGCCGCCCGCGACGCCGGCGCCGTTGTCGACGATCACGTTGTTCAGGATGTCGACGCGGTTCCAGAACAGCAGCTTGTTGCCGAGCGCCACCACGTCGTTCGTCCCGTTGACGCCGACCAGCGCGATGCCGCCGCCGTCGCCCGCACCGGCCAGGTTGCCCTCGAAGGTGTTGGACAGGATCGTCACCGAGCCGGTGCCCAGCGTGATGCCGTTGTTGGGGCCCGGGTCGACCACGCCCACCACCGCCAGGCCGCCGCCCTGCACCGACTTGGCCTGGTTGAACGACTGGTTGTGGCGGAACTCGTTGTTGTTGATCTGGCTGGCGTAGCTGACCTGGTTCGGGTTGAGCAGCGCACCCACCGTGCGGTTGTCCTGGTTGATCAGCAAGTTGCGCGCCGTCGCGTTGGCGCTGAACTGGTACTTGCCGTTGTTGCCGACGTGCGCCATGCCGCCGCCGTCGCCGGTGGAGTAGTTGCCGGCGATGTAGTTGTAGGCAACGCGGTAGCCGCGGGCACCGGTGTAGATCGAGATGCCGCCACCGCCGCCGCTCTCGTCGCCGGCCGTATTGCCGTTCTTCAGGATCTCGTTGTGGTGGATGTTGACGAGCAGGTTGTTGGCGTTGGTCGGCTGCCCGTCGGCGCCCAGCAGGCCGGCATGGCCGATGCGGATGCCGCCGTTGTAGAGGCCCTGGTTGCCGGTGATGCGGTTGTTCGAGATCTGCAGCTGGATCGCGTTGCCGTTGGCGACGATGCCGCCGCCGGTGTCCGCGCCGCTGATGGTGAAGCCGTCGATCTGCAGCGCCAGCACCGGTGCGGCGTTGCCTGATCCCGTGACGAACGGACCGTTGGCCAGGCGCGCCGCGTTGCCGCTGAGCGGCTTCTGCAGCACGAAGAAGCCGGAGGCCTCCTCGGTGGCGAAGATCGGCGGCGCGTTGTCCATCGTGTCGCCGGTCAGGCAGGCGCTCATGTTGGCCGGCACCGTCTGGCCGGGCAGCAGGGCCGCCGCCATGCCCTTGTTGAGCACGAGGTCGCAGGCGTTCTTGCGCCATTCGGCCTGGCGCACCGGTTCCGCACCCATCGATGCGTTGATGATCGTCGCCGGCGCGCCGTAGCCTTGGACGCGCACGCGCTTCCACACGATGGGCGCCTCTTCGTACAGGCCCGGGTCGACCAGGATCAGGTCGCCGTCACGGGTGTCGTTGTCGTCGATGGCCGACTGGATGCTCTTGAAGCCGCGGGTGGCGCCCACCAGGATGGGCGCGCCCGAGGGCATGTTGGTGTTGCCCGAGTGCAGCGTCACGCCTCGCAACGAGCGCCGCGCGTTGTCGCCGCGAACCACTTCCACGGTGCCGGACGCGCCGGCCGGCACGACGACGCGAATCGTCGGATCGGTCGCACTCGCCCAGCTCACGTTGGCCGCGGGCACGAGCGCGCCGCCGATGTACACCTGTCCGGTCGTGGTACCGAAGCCGTAGTCGCGCAGGATCGTCTTCGGTGCAGCGCCGGCGTTCGGATTGCCGAGCTTCGTCTGCTCGTACAGCGGGTTGCTGACGCGCGTCAGCCCCATCGCGTGGATGCGGATGGTGCGGTTGCCCGAGGCCGGGATCCACGGCCCGCCCACATCGGCCGTGCCGTTGAACTGCGTCACCATCTTGATGCCCGGCGTGCCGTCGGGCTGATCGGTGTCGAGCGCGTACTGCGACGGGCCGGCAAAGGCCGCGAGCGGCAGCACCGGCGTGTCGAGGTAGGTGGTCTTGCCCGGCAGGTATTGGAAGACGTAGCAGAACTGCGTGTACTGCGGGTTGTAGTGCGGGTCGAGCACGGTCTGGCCGGTCGCCGGATCCTTCATGGTCGGCGAGTTCAGGCACACGTTGACCATGTTCGGCGCCACGCCCGAGGGCAGCGGCACGTTGTAGGCGAAGGTCGACGGCACCAGCGCGTTGTAGGTGCCGTAGCGGTCGCTGTAGACGCGGTTGATCTCGTTGCCGGCGTAGTCGCGGATCGAGATCGGCATGAACGGCGGCGCGTACTTCTCGCCGAAGCTGGGCGCGTACGGGTCGAATTCGTTGGCCAGGTCGTCGAGGATCATGCCGACGATGTGGCCGGCCACCGGCGCCTTGGCGAACATGTGGAAGTCGCTGAACGGGTTCATGCCCGGCGCCACCACCACCAGCTTCTTGTTGCAGTAGGGCCGCGGCGCGTTGGGTGCATCGCGGAAGCGGGCCGGAATCTCGACGCCGGGGAAGCTATCGAGCTCGGCGGGCACCAGCAGCGGCGCCGCGACCGGGTTGCCGGCGTCGTCGTAGGTGATGGCCTCGCTGCGCGAACCCATGCACTCGGCCGGGTTGGCCAGGGTGCCGGGCGAGAGCAGATCGCCGAAGTCGACGTTCTTGTCCTCTTCCTTCTGGTGCTCGTAGCCGTAGGGCGCCACGCCTTCGGTCATGTAGCGGCCCGGCGGCAGGGCTACCGGGTTACCGCCGACGCAGGTGGTGTCCACGAATTCGCCGTTGGCGTCGCGGTTGACGGTCACGCCGTTCGGGCAGTAGTCGACGAAGGCCCACCCGCCGTCGAACACGCCGTCACGCACCTGGTTCCAGATGCGCATGCCGTCGTAGCACTTGCTCTGGCCTGGACCGGTCGTGAAGTCGATGCCGGTTCCGTCCTCCGGGGTCTTGTAGGGCTGCGGGTCGACGCAGTTCTGGGGTTGGGCCTTGTTCCAGTTGTCGGACACGACCACCTGCACCGCGTCCTGCTCCTTGGCGGCCGAAGGCTCGATCACCGCACCCGAAGGCGTGACGACCTTGTTCTGGTTGTTGAGCTTGTAGAGGCGGATCTCGACGCTCGGGATGCCGGGCTCGTTGTTCTCGGGCGTCGCGAATTTCGGGTCGAACTCGGCGCGCGTCGATGCGTAGTGCACGACGCCGGTGATGCCGCCATGGTCGTTGGGGTCGGCGGGGTTGTACTCGCTCTTGCCCCAGTGGATGACGTTGGTCTGGCCCAGGAAGCCCTGGAAGGCCTGCAGCAGGTTGGCCGAGCTCGGCGCGACCGGAGCACCGGTGTTGTCGACCCCGCCGAAGATGCGATAAGGCCGGTTGTTGTTCTCGGGCTGCAGCTGCGGGGTCAGCGTGCCGGCCGGCCACAGGCCCGCAAGAGCCGCCGGCGGGTCGACCACCGCGCCGCCGTTGTCGGCAATGATGGTCGCGCCGGTGGCCTTGAAGCGGGTGAAGTCGGTTTCGGCCACCAGCCAGTTGAAGAACGGGAAGACTTCGGCGAACTCGTAGTTGCCCTCGCCGTCGGTGACGGTCGAGTTGTAGATCGAGCCGTCGCGGAAGCGCATGTTCACGATCGACTGCGGAATGCCGGGCTTGGCGTTGCCGGCTGCGTCGAACGGGAAGCCGGTGCCTTCCTTGTCGTAGAAGACCTTGCCCTGCAGGTTGCTGAACCAGCTGAACACCGGCACGTCGCTCAGATTCAGCGTGCCGCTGGCCGGCGCCGTGAACTCGTAGTTGGCGATGATGTTGTCGAGCGGCTCGTCCCAGACATTGAGCTGGTAGCGCTGGTTGGCGCGCAGGTTGGTGATCGTGAACTTGCCTTCTTCTCCCGGCTGGTCGCTGCAGGAGTTGGCGTACACGGTGCGGCCCAGGCCCACGCCGGCGGTCACCTCGGTCAGCCCGACCCAGCAGGCGCTCATCGGCGCACCCGAGTAGAAACGGATGCCGGGCGGCCGAGACATGTGGGTGTTGACCACCTTGCCGGTGATGCCGACGCTGCCATTCAGCGCGGCCGGATCCTTGAAGCGGCGCACGAAGCCGTGCCACACGTGGTGCCCCGGAGGCCCGAATTCCTTGAAGAACGCCGGCTCACCCGACTTGACCCACGCATCGACGCCCCAGGTGCCTTCGATGGTGGTGGTCTGGTGCCACTTCGACTGGTCCTGTCCGTGGACCGACGGCGCGATCTCGCCGGCGACGTTCCACACCATCTGGCCGGGCTGCAGGTTGGCGATCTGCGCCGCGGTCAGCGGGCCGCGCACCCAGATCGGCGTCGTGGTCGGATTGCCGTTCGCATCGGCCAGGTTGCAGCGCGACACGCTGGGCATGTCCATCGGCGCGATCGAGTAGATCGTGTACTTGGCCGGCGACAGGTTCTTGATGCGGACGACGCCGTTGCGGTCGGTCCACAGCTGGTTGGCGGCGCGCTGCGGGTTCGAGACTTTCAGCGAGCCGTCGGTGTTGTACTGCGGCGAACCGTCGGGGTTGAGTGCGTACTCGGTGCCCAGCGGATTGCCGAACGTGTCGGTGGACACGCGGCCACCGGAGGCGCCATAGGTGCCGCCGGCCTCGTACAGCTGGACTTCCCAGCCGCACAGCGGCATCTCCTGCACGCCCGGCGCATCGGCCGCGCCATTGGTCGGCGCGTTGTCCTCGAACACGAACACCGAGATCTGCGCGGTCTTGAAGGGCACCTTGTTCACCGGCACGGTCACGTCGGGGAAGCTGCCGTTGACCTCGCGGATCGGCACGCCGTTCATCGTGTAGCCGGTCGGCGTGGCATCGCTGAAGCCGGCGTTGTCGGGCATCACCGAGACGAAGTAGCGCTTGCCCGCCACCGTGTCGCTCCAGGTCACCGACGCAGTGGCGCTGTGGCCGACCTTGACGATCCTGGTGTGGCTGGTGTGGAAGGCGAGCGACAGCGTCGGGGGATCGGCGGGGTTGCCCGACAGGCCGGTCACGTCGGGCACGACGTCCAGCGTCGTGTCCTCTTCGATCGTGTAGCGGAAGCCGCCCGAGATGGCCACGCCGTCGGGTGTCTTCACGTTGATCGTCAAGGCCTGCGCGGCCGACGCGATCCCGAGGCATGCCGCGGCCGCCAGCATCCGGCGGGCGAAACGCGCCCCGGCTCCGCCCCACAGTGAACGTTCGGTTGACGATTCCATGGTTCCCCCTACTGGCCGGGAACTCCGGCTCGCCGCGAGCCCGGGTTCCTTGCCTCGAGGTCACTCTATGAATGCAGCCGAACGCCGCAGCGGGTGGCGCTCCCGCTTGTCGCGGTAGGGTCCCTCCCCAGCCCCCCGTGCCCAGGGGGGGAGAGCCGCGGCCGGCCGGGCGCCCGCCTTAGGGCGGCTTAATCGCGCGGGCCCGGCACCGCGGCGCGGGGTTCTCAACACAGTCCGGCGCGCGCAGAATTGCTCCAACGCAAAGAACCCGGCAATAGAGCCACGTCGACATGCGCATCCTGGTGGTGGAAGACGACATGCTCTTCGGCAACGCGCTGCAGAAGGCCTTGCAGCGCGCCGGCTACGCCGTCGACTGGATCGAGAACGGGCTCGAGTTCGCCGGCTCGATGCGCGCAGCCGAGTATGACTGCGTGCTGCTCGACCTGGGCCTGCCCGGCGTGGACGGCGAGGCCTGCCTGAAAACGCTGCGCGAGCGCAGCCCGGGCCTGTCGGCGCTGGTGATCACCGCGCGCGGCGGGCTGATGGATCGCCTGCGCCTGCTCGAACTCGGCGCCGACGACTACCTCGTCAAGCCGGTCGACCTCGAGGAGGTGACGGCGCGCGTGCGCGCGATCACGCGTCGCGCGCAGCAGGCACGCCTCGGCGACGGCAGCGTGCTCAGCCACGGCGAGCTCAGGCTGCAGCCGGCGCGCCGCGCGGCGGTGTGGAAAGGCACGCTCGTGCCGCTGACCAACCGCGAGTTCTGGCTGCTCGAGACGCTGGTGCGCAAGAAGGGCCAGATCGTCTCGCGCGAGCGCCTCGAGGAGGCGCTGTACGGCTGGGGAGACGAGATCGACAGCAACACGGTGGAGGTGTACATCCACCATCTGCGGCGCAAGCTCGGCCCGGGGCTGATCCGCACGGTGCGGGGCCTGGGCTACCACCTGGCGGAGGCGGACAGTGAAGTTTCCGGCGTTCACGGCGCGTGACTGGTCGCTGCGCACGCGGTTGCTGCTGATCGCGGCGCTGGCCAGCCTGGCCACGCTGCTGGCCGGCAGCGCGGCCATGTTCTGGGCCGCCGAGAAGGAAGACCAGCGCCTGCTCGACTCGCGCCTGGAAGACCTGGCGCGCACCGTGCTCTCGTTCTCCGAGCACGAGATCACCGAGATCCTCGGCGAGGGCCGCACGGAGATGATGCACACCGAGACGGCGGCAACGCTGGGCTCGCGCTACCGCTACCAGATCTGGACGCGCCACGGCACCCTGTTGCTGCACAGCTACCTGGGTTCCAAGATCGCGCCGATGCAGCCGCTGGGGCAGACGGGCTTCTCGACGCAGCGCATCGAGGGCGAGGAGTTCCGCGTCTTCGCGATGGAGGGCAACGGCGGCGAGATGGTGATCCAGGTGGCCGAATGCCTGGACGAGCGCGAGTCGGCGATCGGCGCGGTGAGCCTGTATTTCATCGCCTTCCTGGTGCTGCCGATCACGCTGATCTTCGTGGCCACGTGGTGGATGCTGCGCCGCTCGCTGCGCGCGATCGACGCATCGGCCGCGCAGCTCAGCACGCGCAGCCCGATCGACCTCACGCCCGTCGTCACCGAGAACCCGCCGCGCGAGCTGCAGCCGATGATCCACTCGATCAACTCGCTGCTCGGGCGCGTCGAGCGCACGCTCTCGCTGGAGCGCGGCTTCACTGCGGTGGCCGCGCACGAGCTGCGCACGCCGCTGGCCGGGCTGCGCGCCCAGGCCCAGATCGCGGTGAGCGCGACCTCGCCGGCAGAGCTGGCCGAGGCGCTGGCGCTGGTGATGAGCGGGGTCGACCGCGCCTCGCACCTGCTCGACCAGCTGCTCGACCTGGCGCGCATGGAGACCACCGCCAGCGAGGCCGAGCGGCTGCGCAAGTCGGTCGACGTGACGCATCTGTACGAGACCGTGGTCGGCGACCTCGGCAACCTGGCCAGCCGCCGCGGCCTCAGGCTGGAGGCCGACTTCATGGAGCCGCGCATCGTGGCGATGGAGCTCGGCATGCTGCTGCTGCTGCGCAACCTGCTGGGCAACGCGATCCGCTACACGCCGGTGGGCGGGCGGGTGGTGATCAGCACGCGCCGCGAGGGCGGCGAGATCGCCCTGACCGTCGACGACTCCGGCCCCGGCATCCCGGTCGAATCACGCGCGCGCGTGTTCGAGCGCTTCGAGCGGCTCGATGCGCGCGGCGGCGACGGCGTCGGCCTGGGCATGGCGATCGTGCAGTCGGTGGTGGTGGCGCACCGCGCGATCATCCGGCTGCTCGAGTCGCCGCTGGGCGGCCTGCGCGTGCAGGTGCGCTTCCCCTCTGCAGAAGCCTGATCCCTCGCTGCCCGTCTTCTTCATGGGCGCTTAAGCCAGCGCCGCGAGACTCCGCCCATCATGGACGGAGCCCTGCAGGTGGACTTCGAGAACCAGCGAGTGACAGTCGATGGCAGGCCGGTGGATCTGACACCGCTCGAATGGCGCGTGGTCGAGCGCCTGGCCAACGAGGCCGGCCGCGCCGTGGCGCGCGCCGAGATCGCCCAGCTGATCGGCGGCGACGCTGGCGTGGCCAGCGACAACGCCGTCGCCGTGCACCTCTACAACCTGCGCCGCAAGCTCGGCCGCCACGCGATCGAGACGATCCGCGGCCGCGGCTTCCGCCTCAAACTCTGATCTGAACTCGCCTCAGCGCGCGGTGTAGCCGTGCGCGTCCATGCAGGCGAGCGTGGCGCGATGGAACACGCTCGCGTCGGCCATCGCGGCCGGCTGGGTGGTCGCCCAGCGGTTGCATTCCTGGCGGTCGGCCTCGACCTGGGCCGCGCTCTGGCCCTGGCGCGGATAGAAGATCGGCTCGGGCGCTGGCTTCGCGGGAACCGGCTGTGCGGCCGGCTCGGCATAAGCCACCGGAGGTGCCACCACCACCGGCGCCGGATAGGCCGGCCATGCACCGTAGTAGCCGGGGCCGTAGTAGCCTGGACCGTAGTAGCCCGGGCCGACAACCAGCGGCACGCCGATGCCGATGCTCACCCCGCCCCACCAGCGGCCGCCGCGGCCGTGGGCCTGCGCCGGCTCGGTGGCCAGCGCCGCGAGGGCGATCAGGGTCAGGCAGGTGGCTGCGCGGCGCATGGTGTTCTCCGTTCGGGGCCGGTCGGCGGCCCGCAGGCACTCATTCTGAACCTGCAGGCGGCGCTCAGGTTCCGCGCAAGGGCCGGCGTCGTGACGTGGCGTGACCGAACCACGACGCCACACGCGCCAGCCAGCCGCCGCGCTCGCGCGGCCCCTCGAGCACGTCCAGCGGCACCTGCGCGGTCGAGGGCGAGAAACGCGGCCGGCGCACGGATTCGCGGCGCGCCGTGGCGGCGCGTGCGCCGGGCTCCGCCTCGTCCGGCAGGCCGGCCGCGCTGCGCGGCGCGGCGCTCAGCACCGGCTGCAGCCAGTCGAGGATGGGCCGCCACTGGTCGAGGTCGGCCTGCGCGCGCGCGGCCGGCAGGTCGAACATCGTCAGCCCCTGCTCGGCGCAGCGCACGTAGCCCTGCGTCTCGCGCAGCGCGCCCACGAAGGGCAGGCCGTGCTCCTCGGCCCAGGCTCTCAGCACGGCTTCGCCGCGCGTGCGCGCGTCCAGCCGCATGCCGACCACGCCGATGCGGCAGCGCCCGGCGGCCACGCGCGACAGCTGGCGCAGTTCGGCCACGCACTGCGCGGCGGAC
>WBZN01000746.1_pt1 | contig 21989 bp, 17 predicted proteins | sample 5204281 | NCBI WGS metagenome assembly WBZN01 (sample SAMN12344347, study PRJNA552823) | activated sludge metagenome | biome: Activated sludge suspended growth; feature: Nitrification reactor; material: Wastewater; isolation source: activated sludge from nitrification reactor of wastewater... | reverse complement strand
TCGCCGGCCCTCGAGCACAGCCTCGGAATCCACGCACGGCACCGGATACGAGGCGACGGCGCCGAGGCGCAGCCGGGCGCGGGTGACGCTGCCGCCGGTGTCGGTCCACACCGCCGCGGCCACCGTGAGCACGGCGAAATCGATGGCGCCGCGGCGGCGGATCTTCTCGAAGCCGGTGCGGCAGCGGCCGGCGGAGCTTTCATCCGGTACGTGAATGCTCGCCAACAGCTCGTCGGGTCGCTTGCTCAGGTAGGCGATGCCGTCGTCGCGATAGAGCGCGTCGAGCGGCACCTCGCGCTCGACCCAGCCCGGCTGCGCCGAGACCAGCCGCACGCGTGCCCCGAGCACGCCGAGCATCGGCGCGGAGTCGCTCGACGACACCGCCCAGCAGCGCGGCGAGCCCGGCGCCACCCAGCAGGTGTGGCCCGCCTCTTTCATGCAGTAGTCGATCGACCGCCGCCATTCCTCGTTCTGGTTGTAGTACGTGCAGCGTGTGTCCAGGCAGAGATTGCCGCCGATCGTGCCCATGTTGCGCAGCACCGGCGCGGAGATCGACGCCACCGCCTTAGCGAGATCCGGGTACTTGGCGAGCACCAGCGGATGCTCCGCCACCTCGGTGAGCGTCGCCGTCGGCCCAATGCGGATGCCGTCGCCGTTCGAAACGGTGCGCAGCTCGGGAATGTGCAGCAGGGAGACCACGTGCGCCGCCTTCTGGTGACGGCGCTTCATGTTCGGCCATAGATCGGTGCCACCGGCCACGGCGCGCACCGGCGCGCCCTCCGCGGCCCCCTCGCCGGCGAGGATGCGCGCGGCCTCGGGGAGGGTGGTGGGCTGGTGAAGAGTGAAGGCGGGGAGTCGGAGCATGGTCTATCGCCGTTTCTTTTCTCCCTCTCCCGGTGGGAGAGGGTCGGGGTGAGGGTCGACGACGGTGGATCTCTCGATCGTCTCGATGATCATTCCGCAACGGCGGCGAACATCGATGGTTGAAAAGCGAAGCACCCGGATTTCGAGGGCGGCGAGATAACGCGAACGCTCGAGATCGTACTGCGACTGCGCAGGTCTCGAGTGATGGCCGCCGTCGATCTCTATGCACAGCCTCTGCTCAGCGCAGTAGAAATCCAGGATGTAGTGCCCGCATGGGACCTGGCGGCGAAACTTGAGGTCGGCGATGCGTCGACCACGAAGGGCGCGCCAGAGCAGGCTCTCTTCTGGCGTCGAGCGCTTGCGTAAAGTGCGCGCCCGGGACGCCGAGGTCTTGGTCTTGGGTAGGATCATTCCGCTCGCGGCCCTCACCCCCGGCCCCTCTCCCACGGGAGAGGGGAGCAGGCCTGCCCGGTCATCGCGTCGTCAACGCCCCGAGGTCCTTCTTGCGCAGCGCCCGCTCGCGATCCTCCATGGTCCCGGTCTCGCCGGCCACCGTCGAGCGCATGCCCTCGCGCAGCTTGGCCTTGAACTCGTTGATCGCGCGGCCGTCGCCGCCCTGCTCCGGCGTGGGTACGAGCAGGGTCTCGCCGAAGTCCACGTCGGGGAATCTGCTCGGCCCGTAGCGCGCCGGCTGCCCCTTGGCCTTGGCCTCGATCGCCTTGAGCACCATGTGCGGGTGGATCGGCACCTGGTCGACGCGCACGCCGACGGCGTCGTAGATCGCGTTCGCTACCGCCGGCATCATCGGCAGCAGCGGGCCCTGGCCGACTTCCTTGGCGCCGTACGGGCCGTTCGGGTCCGGGTCCTCGATGATGTACGTCGTCACCGGCGGCATGTCGAGGAAGGTCGGACTCTTGTACTCGAGCAGGCTCGGGAACTTGTGCACCAGCGCGTTCGAGCGCTTCTTCGGCAGGCGGCGGAAGGCGGACTCTTCCATCTGCACCTCGCCGAGGCCCATGTACACGCTGCCCTCGATCTGACCCATCACCAGGGCCGGGTTGATGCACTTGCCGACGTCGTGCGCCATCCACACGTGGACCGGATGCCACAAGCCGGTCTGCGGATCGACCTCGACCTCGACCACGGCGGCGCTGTACGAATACGCGGGCGAAGGCCCGACGCCGGCGCCCCGGTAGCGGCCCGGCGAGCGCGGTGGAGTATAGGAACCCGTGGTGCCGAGGGTGCCGAAGCGCGCCTCGGCGGCGATGACGGCTTCCTGGAAGGTCACGCCCCGGTCGGGGTCCGCGGCGTCGAACACGCGGCGCTCGGCGAACACCAGGCGGTCCTTGGGCACTTCGATCTGCTGTGACACCGCCTGGGCGATCAGCTCGCGGGCCCGTTCGGCGGCTTCGCGCGCGGCGTTGCCCATCATCAGGGTGACGCGCGACGAGTAGCTGCCGAGGTCGACCGGCGTGAGGTCGGTGTCGGCGACACAGAGGCGGATGTCGAGCAGGTCGATACCGAGCACCTCGGCGACGATCGCCGCGAGCACCGAGTCGGAGCCCTGCCCGATCTCGGTCTCGCCGCAGAACACCGCGACGCCGCCCGAGCGGTCGAGCTTGAGCTGCACGCCCGACTGCGGCATGTGGTTCCAGTAGATCGGCAGGCCGGCGCCGCAGAGATAGGAGCCGCAGGCGAGACCCAGCCCGCGGCCCTGCGGCAGCTTGCCCCAGCGCTCGCGAAACCCGGAGCCGGCGACCACCGCCTCGATGCAGCGCCCGAGCGCGATCGTGCCGAGCTTCAGCCAGTTCGCCGTCACGGTGTTCGCCTCCTCGACCATCCGCAGCCGGAGATCCGCCGGGTTCATGCCCAGCTTGACCGCGATCTTGTCGAGATGGATCTCGAAGGCGAAGCGCGGCTGCGGCGTGCCGTGGCCGCGCTTCGGGCCGCACGGCGGCTTGTTGGTGAAGGCGCGCAGGCCGTCGAAGCGATAGGCCGGCATCTTGTAGGTCACGGTCTGCAGGGCGCCGGTGTAGTAGGTGCTCGCCACGCCGTAGCTGCCGTAGGCGCCGCCGTCGAGCGCCGTCTTCAGATGCTGAGCGGTGAGCGCGACGGTGCCGTCGGCGTTCTTCTTGATGCCGGTGCGGATCTGCATCAGCACCGGATGGCGGCCGCGATGGCAGAGGAAGACCTCCTCGCGGGTGAGCGAGATCTTCACCGGTCGGCCGAGCACCAGGGCCATCTTGGCGGCGGCGATCTCGTGGTTGAACGGGTCGCTCTTGCCGCCGAAACCGCCGCCGTTCGGGCAGGCGATCACCCGGATGCGCGAGGCCGGCAGGCCGAGCACCTTGGTGAGCGAGCGATGCAGATAATGCGGCGTCTGGGTGGAGGAGTACACGGTGACGCGCTCGTCGTCCTCGGGCACCGCGACCGTGGCGTGCTGCTCCATCGGCAGGTGCGTGTTGCCCTCGTAGAAGACGGTGTCCTCGAAGATCTCGTCGGCGGCGGCGAAACCGTCGTCGAGCGCGCCGAACTCCATCGACAGCAGCTTGTGCAGGTTGCCCGAGTCGGCGTAGTCGTGCAGTTGCGGCGCCGGCGTGTCGATCGCCTCCTGCACGGTCGCGATGGTGGGCAGTGACTCGTATTCGATGCGCACGGCGAGTGCCGCCTCGTGCGCCTGGTCTTCGCTCTGCGCAGCCACGGCCACGACCGGGTCGCCGACGAAGCGCACGATGTCCGGGCACAGCGGATGCTCGTCCTGCGACACGGGCAGGATGCCGAAGGTGTTGGGCATGTCCTTGCCGGTGAGGAAGCCGAGCACGCCGGGCATCGCGCGCGCCGCCTCGAGGTCGATCGCGACGATGCGGCCGTGCGGCACGGTACTGCGCACCAGCTTCATGAAGACCATGCGCGGGAACGACAGGTCGTCGGCGAACCGCGTCGTGCCGGTGACCTTGGCTCGGCCGTCGACGCGCCGAAAGGGCGTGCCGATGAGGTTCAGCGGGCGCTCGGTGTCGGTCTGCGCCGGCGGGTCGGGGATGGGCTCGGCCATGGTTGTGGATCCGTCCGTTGATTTGAACGACTGTTCAAATTCTGCCAAGCGGGCTTCGCCGAGTCAAGCGAACGTGGAACGCGGCAGATCCCGCGGCGGCGACGCCGAACCCGCGGGCGCGGCTAAGATGGCGCGCGTGTCGATCGCCGAACCCGGGGGCTCGTTTCCCATCACCCGCGCGTCGGTGGTGCTCGCCGCCGCCGACGCCGATGCGGCGGTGCGCACGCGGGCGTTCGATCTCCTGATGAGCGCCTACTGGCGGCCCATCTACAAGCATCTGCGGTGGAAGTGGCGGCTCTCGCCGGCCGACGCCGAGGACCTGACGCAGGAGTTCTTCGCTCGCGCCCTCGAGCGCGAGACATTCGCGAGCTTCGATCCGGACAAGGCCCGGTTTCGCACCTTCGTGCGGCTGTGCGCCGATCGTTTCGCCGCCAACTGGCGTCAGGCCGCGACGCGGCAGAAGCGCGGCGGCGGCCGCGGCGCGCTGTCTCTCGACTTCGCGGACGCCGAGTCGGAGCTCGGCCTGCAGCCGGTGTCCGCGGAGCTGGACGCCGAGCAGGTGTTCCAGCGCGAGTGGACGCGGGCGTTGTTCACGCTCGCCGTCGAGGACTTGCGCGCCCTATGCGCCGCGAGCGGCAAGGAGGTTCAGCTGCGCGTCTTCGAGCGTTACGACCTCGAGCGCACCAGCGCCGGCCCGGACTACTCCGAGCTCGCGGCCGAGCTCGGCCTGCCGGTGACCCAGATCACCAACCACCTGTCGTGGGCGCGCCGGGAGCTCCGCCGTCTGGTGCTGCAGCGGCTGCGCGAGCTCACCGCCAACGAGAGCGAGTATCGCGCCGAAGCGCGCGACCTGCTCGGCGTGGACCTCTCGGAAGCGCGTTGACCTACCTGCCCGACGCCGTGCTGGCGCATCTGCGAACCGCCGCCGACGAACCCGATCTCGAGGGTACCGCATACGAGTGGCGAGGCCGGCTAGGACGCGGCGGCATGGGCGTGGTCCACCGGGTCTACGACCGGCGCCTGGGACGCGACGTGGCGCTCAAGGTGCTCGACTTCGCGCCCAGCGAAGGTGCCGAGAGTGCGCGCCTGGCGCGCGAGGCGCGCATTCTCGCCGGTCTCGAACACCCGGGCATCGTGCCCGTGCACGACGTCGGCGTGCTCGCGGACGGCCGGGCCTTCTACGCCATGAAGCTGGTGCAGGGTGAACGACTCGACCGCCACGCGGCGCGACTCGGCACGCTCGGCGAGCGGCTGCGACTCTTCGGACGGCTGTGCGAGCCGGTGGCCTTCGCGCACGGCCGCGGCGTGGTGCACCGGGATCTCAAGCCCGAGAACGTGATGATCGGACCGTTCGGCGAGGTGCTGGTGATGGACTGGGGCGTGGCGCGGCGCACCGAGAGCGCCGACCTCGGGCTCGAGAACGACGGGGCGAGCGCGAGCGCCTCGGGCACTCAGTTCGGCACCGTCGTCGGCACGCCGGGGTACATGTCGCCCGAGCAGGCGCGCGGCGATTCGGCGCTCGTCGACCAGCGGGCCGACGTCTACGGATTGGGCGCGGTGCTCCGGTTTCTGCTCGCCGAGGGTGCGACCCGCGAGCGCGTGCCGCCGCCGGTGCGCGCGATCGCCGCGCGCGCCTGCGCCGAACGCCCGGCAGACCGCTACGGCTCGGTGAACGAGCTCGCCGCGGACGTCGAGCGGTTCCTCGACCGCCGGCCGGTCGCGGCGCATCGCGAAACGGCGATCGAATGGATCGGCCGCTGGTTCGAGCGCTACCAGACCGCCGTCGTCCTGGTCTTGGCCTATCTGGTGCTGCGCATGCTCCTGCTCCTCCTGCGGCGCTGAGGCGCCAAAGGACTGTTCAGGAACGCGGAAGAGCAGGGTGTGGGTCGTCGCACCGGCGCGCGGTCGACGAGCTGCGAGAGCGGATTTCCTATTCGGGGAGGAGTGGAACATGGGCAAGGTATGGCTGGGTGTGGTCTTGGGCGGGATTCTCGGAATCTTCGACGGTCTCACGTCGTGGTTCACGCCGGCGGTGCGGCCGATGCTCGCGACCATCGTGGTCGGCTCGACCGTCAAGGGGCTGCTTGCCGGGTTGCTGATCGGCTATTTCGCGCGCAAGGTGGGCTCGCTCGGGCTCGGCATCGTCTTCGGCACGGTGGTGGGGCTGTTGCTCGCCTATCTCGTGGCGGCGATGCCGTCCGCGACCGGCGAGCACTACTACTTCGAGATCATGCTGCCCGGCGCCATCGTCGGGCTGATCGTCGGCTTCGCCACCCAGCGCTACGGCCGGCCGGCCGCCGGCTGAGGCGGCGGCGGGCAGCCGTTGCACGACGGAAACGCGTTCGTATCCAGGAAGTTGCGGTTCTTGCCGGCTTCCTGCACGTATAGCCGTTCCGGAATGCACGAGGTGAAGCTGCCGTCGCAGGCGTGATCGCGTACGGAGAGCGTGAACGGCAGATCCGTCATGCTGGCAGCGAAGACCCAGTACTGGCCGTTCACGGCCGAGCCGTTGAGCACCTTCAGCGTGACCTCGGCGTTGCGGTCGTCGAAGAACCAGAACAGGCCGGACTCGCCGGTGAGCGCGCGCGCGTCGGCGTCGTGCTCGCCGCCGTCGCGATCGCGCCAATGCAACGCGGCCTCGAAGCGGCCGCTCCAGGTCGATAGTTGCGCGACATCGGTGGCGACGTGGAACGACTTGGTGGATGCCTTGACGCCGAAGTTGCGGATCTCGATGTGCTTCAAACCCGCGGGCAGCGCCGGCGCGACGAATCGATGACCGTAAATCGCGAAACTGGCGGGAATCACCGGGCAGTCCGCGAATTGACCGTCGAAGACGAGAGTGTCGCCGACGATCGCGGGCGGGCCGGTGAAGAGCACGCCGCCGCATTCGGAGTTCATGATGGACAGCACGACGACGAACGGCTGACCGGCGCGCGGCTCGGCGGGGTCGAGGGCGACGTCGAACACATTGGCAGGCGCCTGAGGGTCGTCGGTGACGTCGAAGTGCGCTTCGCCGGCGGGCTCGTCGGTTCCCGGCGGCACGGCGATCACCCGATAGTGCCCCACTGGGAGCGGCGGTACGTCGATGCCGTGCGCCACGGCGCAGACGCCGATCGGCGCGACCGAACCCGTCACCAGCAACGTGTGGTCCACGACGCGCAGCAGGGTCCAGGCCAGGCAGGGTCCGCCGCTGCCCGGCAGCGGGTCGAAGCCGATCGAGAGCGCCGTGGTCGAGGTCGGCTGCATGGGGGAGACGACGACGCGCACTTGGGTTGCGGATGCCGCCATGGCGGCGCCGGCACCGAGCATGGCGGACGCCGCGAGCGCCGCGAGTGCAGTAGTTCCGATCGACGGTCGTCGCACGCTCATCAGAACGCCTCCGTGTCGAGGAAGTTGCGGTTTTTCCCGGCGACGCCGGTGTAGTTCCTTACGTTGGGACAGGGTGTGGTGACGCAAGCGAACGAGAGATCGGTCACCGTTACGGTGTAGGCGACGTCGGTCATGCTGGCGATGAACACCCAGAAGTGGTTGTTGAGCGTCCGGCCGTCGAGGAGCTTCAGCGTGAGCTCGACGTTGCGCGCGTCGAAGAACCAGAAGTAGCCCGACTCGTCGCTGGTCGAGACGGCCCGTGCGACGTGATCCTGGCCGTCGCTGCCGTGCCAGCGGGCGGTCGCGGCGAAGCGCTCGGTACGCAGCGCCAGCGTGTCGGTCGGCGCCGCGACTTCGAAGGCGCGTGCCGCGTAGACGATCCCGTCGTACGACACTTCCACGGACCACGAGCCCGCCGGGAGGGCCGGCACCTGGAAATCGAAGAACGGGTGCGGCGTGCAGAGGAGGGGGTCGGCGAAGGCCTGGGTTTCGCCGACGATCTTGACCGTCCGGCCGCTCACTTGCACGGGCTTCCAGACGCTGCCCTGGTGCCAGCAGACCTGGCTGGGGTCGAGCTCGACGTGCATCAGCAGTGCGTCGGCGGTGGAGGGCAAGGCCGGATCGACGGTCACGGTCGAGGTGTTCTGGGCCGCGGCCGGGATCGTCGCGGCAGCGATGGCCAGCGCGGTGGCGAGGACGAGCGGAAGACGGCGCATCAGAAAGCCCCCGTGTCGAGGATGTTGCGGTTGGTGTGCGGTGTTTGCGCGTAGGTGCGCCGGCGGCAGGGCGGCGCGCCCGCGCCGTTGCCGCAGCCGTCGGTCTGCTCGCGGACGTCGAGCGTGAAGCCGACATCGGTCATGCTGGCCGCGAAGACCCAGATCTTGCCGTTCACGGCGCGGCCGTCGAGCACCTTCACGGTGACCTCGGTGTTGTCGCGATCGAAGAACCAGAACTCGCCCGATTCATCCGTGAGGCGTCGCGCGAAGGCGTCGTGCGCCTGACCGTTGGCGTCGCTCCAGCGCAGAGACACTCGATAGGCGCCGCCCCGGGTCGCGAGCACCGTCGGGTCGGGCGCGACGGTGAATCGTTTGCGCGCCTGCGGGGCGCTGTCGTAGGTGACGGTGATCGTCTTCAGTCCCGCGCTGAGCGGCGGCAGCACGAGCCGCTGGCCCTCGATGCGGGAGAACAGATCGCAAGGCTCGAACAAGAAGCCGCGGTGCCCGTCGATGGTGATCTCGTCCCCGCTGATTTGAGGCGCACTCCAGTCGAGCGTCTCGCAGGCATGGACCTGCGTCGACAACGTGAGCTCCACGGGTTGCTGGGGCCGCGGCGAAGGATCTGATAGGTGGAAATCGATTGGCGGTGAGTCGAAGTTGCTGAACACGCGAACGTCGAAGGAAACCTCGTTGAAGATCCCCGGCTCGCCGACGATGCGGGCCTCCACGCGATAGTGCCCCGCCGGCAGGCGGCCGAGCGGGATCTCCTGCACGATCGGGGGGCACGGGCCCGAGGTCTGCGCGCGGCCTTCGGCGTGAATCACGAGATCCTTGTCGGTCGAGAGCGTCCAGGCGACGCACTGCCGAGTCGCGGGCGAATCCGGCCGGTCGGCCGCCACCAAGTGAAGGAAGACCGGCGTATTGACGTATGGGGTTTCCGGAAAGACGTAGATCTCGCTCTTGACGGCGACGGAGCCGACCAAGGCGGCGACCGCCCAGAGCCAACCTGTAGCCGTCCGGAGCATCCAGACGGGCCGTTGCGAGCACTGACGCAAGGAGATCCCTCCTGTCGAACTGCGATGCCATAACAGCATTAGACTCGCGTCGGCGTCAACACCCGCGGGACCGACCGTCATTGGGCTGGGATCGGCTTCCGGGTGCTGTCACGGCGGCGTAATCCCCGCCACCTCAGGATGCGTGTTCGGACTCCCGGACGATGGCGATGACGACTCGAGACGTGAATCGATGAAGACGGGCGTACGGCGGCGCTCAGGAACCGGCGCGATGGCTCTGCACGGCCTGCTGCATCTTGGCGAGGAGCTGCTCGGCCGAAAAGGGCTTCTGCAGCAGCTCCGTGCCGGGAGCCAGGAAACCGCGGACGCCGGCCACGCTCTCGGAGTAGCCGGACATGAACACCACCGGTACCGGGCCGCGTTCGCGCCGCAGCGCGCTCACCATGTCGGGCCCGCTCATTCCCGGCATCACCACGTCGGTGACCACGATGTCGACGTGGATCTCGCTCGCGAGCGCCTCGCGGCCGCTCGCGGCCGCGACGACTCGAAAGCCGGCGGCTTCGAGCAGCGAGCGGGTGGATTCGCGGACTTCGGCGTGATCTTCTACCAGGAGGACGTGCGTGCCTGCGGGCAGCGCGAGACCCTGCGACGGTGCCGACGCGAGGTGCGGGGGCGCCTCCGCGGCGACGACGCGCGGCAGATAGATCTTGAAGCACGCGCCGTTGCCGCCCGCGAACGGCGCGTCGAACAGACGGACGTTCCCGCCGTTCTGCTTGACGATGCCGTAGATGGTCGCCAAGCCGAGGCCGCTGTTGCCTTTGCCGGCCTTGGTGGTGAAGAACGGCTCGAAAATCTGATCGCGGATCTCCGCCGGTACGCCGCCGCCGGTGTCGCTGACCGAGAGGATGACGTACTCCCCAGCCTGGGATACCGGCCCGCGACGGGGGTCGGCAGCGGCAAAAACCTCCTGATCGGTCTCGATGGTCAGCACGCCGCCGCGCGGCATGGCGTCGCGCGCGTTCACCACCAGGTTCACCAGGATCTGTTCCACCTGGGCGGGATCGATGCGCGTGCGGCCGAGCGCGTCGCGCAGCCGGACGTCGAGACGGACGTCTTCGCCCAAGTGCTGCTCGAGCATCGGCCGCAGGCCGCGCACGATCTGGTTGAGATCGACGACCTCGGGATGGGCGGGCTGGCGCCGCGCGAAAGCGAGCAGCCGCTGGATCAGCGTCGAGGCGCGGTCGACGGCGGAGATCGCGGCGGTGAGCTTCTCGTGCCGGCGCGGCTCGGCCATTTCCTTGCGCAGCATGAGCTCGCATTGGGCGCGGATCGCGGCGAGGTAGTTGTTGATGTCGTGCGCGACGCCGCCGGCGAGGCGTCCGACGGCGTCCATCTTCTGGGCCTGCACCAGTTGGAGGTCGCGGTCCCGGAGCGCGGCTTCGGCGCTCACGCGCCGGCGCTCGAAGCGCTGCAGGCCGAAGATCGCCAGCGCGACCAGCGCCGCCCAGACGGCGAGCACGGCCAGGAGGTAGAGACCGAAGCGCTGCTGGCGGCTGGCCAGCAATGCCTCCGCGTGTTGCTGGAAGAGCTCGGTGCGCGCCTCGATCTCGCGAAACTGCTGGTCATAAGCGGCATCGGTAATGCTGCCGGCGCGCACCGCCTCGCCGCGTTCGTTGGCGTTCTGACGGGCGAGGGTGCTTTCGCTGAAGCGCTGCAGGAGGCGCTCGATCGCCGCCGCCTCGGCGCGCAGCGAGGCATCTGCGACCTCGGTGATGCGCCAACCGCCGTCCAGAGTCTCGGCGCCGCCGGAGAGCGCCGTGGCGAGCGACAAGGCATGCCGGAGACCGTGCCAGATCTCTTGCGGGTCGACGCGGTCGCCGCTCGTCAGCTGCTCCATCCAGAGATGCGAGGTGGCCACTCCCAGGCGTATCTCGGCGGCGCTCCGCACCGCGCCGATGTCGCGGCGCGCGATGCGGTCGCGCGCCGCGTCGATGCCGAACACCATGAAGATCGACAGCAGACCCAGCAGCCCGAGGGTGAGCGCCAGCCGCCTGCGCAGGCCGCCGTCGTCGGCGGCGGGTTTCAGCAGCGGCCGCGGCCCGGGTTCGGGGGTCACTGCGATCTCGTCACGACCGGGCGCCCTTGATCAGGTAGCCGATGCCCTTGATCGTATGAAGAAGCCGCAGCGGATTCCGGTCGTCGATCTTGCGCCGCAGCCGGTGCACGGTGACGTCGACCACGTTGCTCATCGAGTCGAAGGAGTCGTCCCATACGTGCTCCGAGATCTGACTGCGCGACACCACCGAGTCCTTGTGGAGCAACAGGAGCTCCAGGACCGCGAACTCCTTGGGCGACAGCTCGACGGCCTTGCCGGCGACGGCAACGTGGTGCGCCGCGCGGTCCATCGTCAGATCGCCGGCCACCAGCGCGGCGAGGCGCGGGCGCTGCGAACCGCGCCGCAGCAGGCTGCGCGTGCGGGCCAGGAGCTCGTCGAAGGCGAAGGGCTTGGTGAGATAGTCGTCGGCACCGGTATCGAGGCCATCCACGCGATCGGCCACGCCGCTCCGTCCGGTGAGCATGAGCACCGGCGTCGCGTGCCCCGCGGCTCGCCAGCGGCACAGCAGCTCGAGACCGGTCGGGGCCGGTATGCCCCAGTCGAGGATCACCAGGTCGTAGGCATTCACCGCGACGAGCTCGTCGGCCGCGGTGCCGTCCGCGGCGTGGTCGACCGCGTACGATTCGTCGCGAAGCACTTCGACGATGGCGGAGGCGAGGTCGGGTTCGTCCTCGACGAGCAGGATGCGCATGGCGGGCAGGGCGATTCTAGGCGGGGCAGACCGGCATTGCACACGCCGCGGGGTGGGGCGAGTTGCGCCGCCGGGCGCGGGGCCGCGTGCCATAATGAAAGGGCAATTCCGCGGTACTTCCCGAGGCATCTGCCGAGGCACCTGGTGACGCCGCTCCCGCCCACTGGAGTTCCTCCCGACCCGACGACGCGGCCGAACGCGGCTGCGGACGACGCGGCCATTCCGGCGGCGCCCCTCGCGCCCGGTCAGGTCCTGGCCGGCCGTTTCCGCATCGTCCGGTTCCTCGCCCAGGGCGGCATGGGCGAGGTTTGGGAGGCGGAGGATCTCGAGCTCGCCGGAGAGCGCGTGGCGCTCAAGACCGTGCGCGCGGCGATCGCGCAGGACGCCGGAGCGCTGGCGCGCTTCCGGCGCGAGATCGCGCTCGGCAGGAAGGTCACCCACCCGAACGTCTGCCGCGTTTTCGACCTGTTCCAGCATCGCCCGGCCGGCGGCGACGCGAGCGGGCCCGCAGCGCCGGTCACGTTCCTCGCCATGGAGCTGCTGGCGGGAGAGACGCTCGCGGAACGTCTGCGCCGCGACGGTCGCCTGGCTCCCGACGCGGCGCTGCCGGTCGCGCTGCAGGTCATGGCCGGACTCGCGGCGGCGCACGCGGCCGGCATCGCGCATGGCGATCTGAAGAGCGGCAACATCATGCTCCTGGAAGGAGCCGGCGGCGCGCGCGCGGTGATCACCGATTTCGGTTTGGCGGAGCGCGGAGAACCGGTTGCCGGCGCGGCGACGCCGTCGGGTGCGACCTCGGTGGAGCTCGCCGGCACGCCCGCGTACATGGCGCCCGAGCAGTTGCGCGGCGCGTCCGCGAGCCCGGCCGGCGACATCTATGCACTCGGCGTGGTGCTGCGCGAGATGGTGACCGGCACGCCGCCTCGCATGGGCCACGACGCCGGCGGCGACTCCGCCGCGCTGGCGAGCTTGCCGGAGTCGTGGCGCCGCACCATCGATCGTTGCCTGCAGATCTCCCCGCGGGACCGCTTTGCGAGTCCCGGGGAGGCGGCGCGGTCGCTGGCCGGTCGGGCGGAGCGCCGAGTCCGTGTCTTGCCCATGCTCGCGATCGTGCTCGCCGCGCTGGCGCTCGTCGCCGCGGGGGTGCGGGTCTGGCGACAGCGCGCGACGCCGGTCGCCGCCGTCCCGGCCGCGATGGCGCGGCGCGGCATCGCGGTGCTGGGCTTCAAGAACCTCACCGGACGCGCCGACTCGGCATGGCTGGCGGTGGCCTTGCCCGAGATGCTCGGCACCGAGCTCGGCACCGGCGGCGCGCTGCGCGTGATTCCGGCCGAGACGGTTTCGCGCGGCCTGGGCGACCTCGAGGTCCGCGACTTCGAGACCCTGGCGCCCGACACCCTGGCCCGCGTCCGTCGGACCCTGGGTACCGATCTGGTGGTGCTCGGCTCGTTCGTTGCGCTCGGCGCTCCGGGCGGCGGCAGTCTGCGGCTCGACCTGAAGCTCCAGGATGCGGTGAGCGGCGAGATCGTGCACACCACCAGCCGCAACGGCAGCGAAGCCGACCTCTTCGCGCTGGTGGCCGCGGTCGGCGGTGAGCTGCGCCAGGCGCTCGCCGTCAATGGCGGCGGCAAGACGCCGGGCGCTTTGGCCGCGGCATATCCGGCGGATCGCGAGGCCGCGCGGCTGTACGCCGAGGGCCTCGCGAAGTTGCGCCTGTCGGAGGCCGTGGCCGCTCAGAAGCTGCTCGCCCGCGCCGTGGAGCTCGCCCCGGAACAGCCGCTGGTGCGTTCGGCGCTGTCGGCGGCGTGGGCAGCGCTCGGCTACGACGCGCGGGCGCGCAGCGAGGCGCAAAATGCCTTCGACCTCTCGGCGCCGCTCGACCGCGAGCTGCGGCTGTCGATCGAAGGCCGCCTGCGCGAGGCGAGCGGAGAATGGGGCCAAGCAGCCGACATCTATCGCGCGCTGTTTCGTTTCTTCCCCGACAACGCGGACTACGGACTGCGCCTCGCGAATGCCGAGACCGCCGCCGGCGAGGCCAAGGACGCGCTCGCCACGCTCGGTGCGCTGCGGCGGCTACCCGGCCCCGTCGGAGAGGACCCCCGCATCGACCTCGCCGAGGCCGAGGCGAACGAGGCGTTGTCGAGCTTCCGCGCCGCGGTCGCGAGCGCCGAGCGCGCGGCGGCCGGCGCGCAGGAGCTCGGGGCCCGACTGCTGGTGGCGCGCGCCCAGGTCATTCTCTGCCAGGCCGCGCGCAGCCTGGGCGAGCCGGACCGCGCGGAGCGCGCCTGCGCGGCGGCGCGCGAGCTCTTTGCCGCGGCTGGCGATCGGGGCGGCGCGGCGGCGGCCACCAACACGCTCGGCATCGTCGCGTGGCAGCGCGGGGACCTCAAGACCGCGAAGGCCGACTACGACGCGGCCCTGGCGGCGTTCCGGGAGATCGGCGACCGCCGCGGCGAGGCGCGGGCGCTCAACAACCTGGCGATCGTGCTCTACCAGCAGGGCGACCTCGACGGCGCGCGGACCATGTACGACGGCGTGCTCGCGACCTATCGCGAGGTCGACAACCGCCGCGGGCTGGCGAGCACGTTGAGCAACGTCGGCGCGCTGCTCGAGGCGCGGGGCGACCTCGGCGGGGCAGCGCGCACGCACCGCGAGGCGCTCGACCTGCGCCGCGCCATCGGCGACCGCAAGGGCGAGGCCGAGTCCTTGAACAACCTGGCCCACGTGTCCGCCCTGCTGGGGAATCCGCAGGCCGCTCGTGCTTCCTACAACGAGGCGCTGACCACGTTTCGCGCCGTCGCCGACCGCAGCGGCGCCGCCGACGCGCTGTTCAATATCGCGACGCTCGACCGTCAGCGCGCCGATCTGCCGGCCGTGGAAAAGAACCTGCGCGAAGCGCTGGCGTTGAAACGCGAGATCGGGGACAAGGCCGGAGAGGCCAACGTGCTGACCGCTCTCGGGGATCTCGAGCGCGTCCGCGCGCGGGCGAGTGCCGCCCGCGACTACTACGGCGCGGCACGCACTCTGCGCGCCGCGCTCGGCGACGACGCTAGTCTGGCGGGGCTCGATACCCGAGCCGCGACGCTGGCGCTCGATGCGGGAGATGCGCCCGAAGCCGCGGAACGCGCCCGCGCCGCGGCCGCGACGGCCGTCAAGGCCGAGGACGACGACGAGCAATGCGAAGCACGCCTCGTGCTGGCGCGGGCCCTGCTCGCAGTCGGCGACACGACGCAGGCGCGCGCCGAAGTCGAGCAGGCGCGGCAGCTGGCGGGCGAGAAGCCGTCCCTGGGCACGCGCCTCGAGGTCACCACGCTCGGGTCGCGCATCGCGGGCCTGCGCGGCGACCGCGGCGCGGTGGCGGCATTGGAGGCTCTACGGGGCCAGGCCGAGGCCGCGTCGCGCTTCGAGGCCGCGATCGAGGCCACGTTGGCGCTGGCCGACGTCGAGCGCGTCCAGGGCCGTCCGGATCGCGCCGAGCGTTTGCGACGCGAGGCGACGAGGCGGGCGCGGGCCCTGGGGCTCGAAGCCCTCGCCGGGCCGGCGACTGCCGCGGGTGGGGCGGGCCGTGGTACGAAGCTTTAGCATGGAATCGAGGAGGCGAGCATGTCCACCGAACGTCCGATGAATCGCCCGCGCTGGCCCGGAGTCGTTGCCGCGCTGCTCACCATGATCTGCGCCTGTTCGACCGTCGGTCAGGCTCGGAGCGGCTGCGAGACCGAAGGGACGGAAGACCTCGAGCCCGGTCACGTGCGAACGTCCATTTCCGGACAGGCGGGGTGCCCGGGGCCGGTCTTTCTCACCGAAGTGTCGAACGGCGCCTCGCATCTCACCTTCACCAGCAGCGGCGGGACAGGCGACGCCAACCTGTACGTGCGGCGTGGCGCGATTCCGACCACGACGGCGTACGACTTCGTCTCGACGCAGCCGGGCAACGGGGAATCGGTGACCGTCAACGCGCCGCAGGCCGGAGCGTGGTACGTCCGACTGGTGCCCGCGACCTCGTTCGCCGGCGTCTCGTTGGGGGCGAGCTACGACGTCAGCGAGACCCCGATCGACGACGATTCTCCGGAGCACGACCTGAACGACGATCACGACGGCGAGTTCACCTACTACACGGTGGAGGTACCGGCGGACAGCGTGCGCATGGACGTGACCACCGACGGCGGCACCGGCAACGTGGATCTCTACGTGGCCTACAACGCGCCGCCCACCGTCAACAGCCCCTTGCGCTCGACCTCGGCCCGCAACAAGGAAGGTGTCGTGATCCTGTCGCCGCAGGGCGGCCACTGGGTGATCGGTCTGCGCGCCAATGCCGCGTACGCCGGAGTCACCCTGCTGGTGCACCTCACGCCGAAGGGTGACTGCGTGGCCGGTGACACCACCCACTGCCTGCTCGGCGGGCGCTTCGCCGTCGCGCTGACGTGGAAGAACCAGCACGCGGGAGGCGCGATCGGCGTCGGCCACATGAAGCCGGACTCCGATCAGTCGGGCCTCTTCTGGTTCTTCGATCCGGCGAACACCGAGCTGGTGGTGAAGGTGCTCGACGGCACGCCGGTGAACGGTAAGTTCTGGGTGTTCTATGGCGGGCTCACCGACGTCGAATTCGACCTGCAGGTCGTAGACACGGTGACCGGACAGCAGCGCGTGTATCACCACGCGCCCGGAACGTTGCTCGGACTCGCCGACACCGCGGCGTTCCCGCTGCCCTGAAGATCGGCGGCCCCGGCCTGGCGGCAGGCCGGGGCGCCGTTGCTCGTCGCTAATCGCCCGCTACTCGGAAGGCGCCTCGCTGCCGTACAGAGCCTCGCGGTCCGGCTGCCACGCCTCGCCGCGCAGCAGGGCGGCGGCGCCTTCGACCGCTTGCACGATCTTGTGGTACCCGGTGCAGCGGCAGAGGTTCCCGGCCAGGGCGGTGCGGATCTCGTCGGTCGTGGGCTGTGGGTTGGCGGTGAGCAGCGCCTTCGCCGCCATGAGGATCCCCGGCGTGCAATAGCCGCACTGCGCCGCGCCGAGATCGGCGAAGGCGCCCTGCAGCGGATGAAGGCGATTGCCGATCTGCAGACCCTCGACAGTGTCGACGCGCCGGCCTTGCACTTCCGCCGCGAGGACCAGGCATGACAGGACGGCCTGGCCGTCGAGCAGCACGGTGCACGTGCCGCATTCGCCGAGCTCGCAGCCGTGCTTGGTGCCGGTGAGGGCGAGCTCCTCGCGCAGCACCTCGAGCAGGGTGTGGTGACCCGGAGCGACCACGGAACGGGGTTCGCCGTTCACGACGAGCGACAGCACGATCGATTCAGACGGCATGCGATACCTCGCTAGCGGCCGGCGCGGGAAGCGCGAGCTCTACTCCGGGGGCCAGCAGTCCACGCACCAGCAGCTCGGCGAATTCGACGCCGATCTCGGCCGCGCTCTTCTTGCCTTCGGGGCGGAACCACTTGACGGTCCAGTTCAAGGCGCCGAGCAGCGCCAGCGCCGAAACTTTGGCGTCGCAGCGCCGAAAGACCTTCGCGGCCACGCCTTCGCTCACCAGGTCCTGCACGGCGCGCTCGTAGGCATCGCGCCCGGCGAGCGCCGAGCGCCGCCACTCGCCCTCCAGCGCCTCGACCTCGAGGTGCGCCAGCGACCCCGGCGTGCCCTCGTTCAGGAGCTCGACGTGTCCGACGATCAGGCGATAGAGCCGGGTGTCGGCGCGCTCGGGGAGCGCTCGCACCCGAGCCGCCAGGGCGCGCAACCCATCGAGCGCGTCTTCCTGACAGAACGCCAGCAGCTCGTGCTTGTTCTCGAAGTAGTAGTAGAGGTTGCCCACCGTCATGCCGAGCTCGGCGGCGATGTCACGCATGCCGGTGCCGTGGAGTCCCTTGGCGCGAAAGACCCGGGATGCCGCGACCAGGATGTCGCGCTTCTTCTCTGCGATCTTGGCTCCGGAGCGCATTTGAACCTCTGTTCAAATTCTCGCATCGGGGCGGAGAGGCTGTCAACCGCTGGCGGATCGACAGCAAGGCAGGCGCCGTGTCTCCTGTCGAAAGGGGCCGTTTGCTTCTCGGAGCGAAGACGAAGGGCCCCGGCGCCGCCAGAATCGGATCAACCCGCCGGGTGTTCGCGAGCGCAGAGAAGCAAACGGCCCCTTTCGACAGGAGACACGGCGTCGGCCCGACGAGGGGTTTGCTGCCCGTCTCAGGCGCAATGGATGATCAGATTGCGGCGCCCGCTGCGCGTGCGGTGCTCCCACAGGAAGATGCCCTGCCAGGTGCCGAGGGCGAGATGGCCGTCGACGATCGGGATGCCGAGCGAGACCGTGGTGAGCGCCGCCTTGACGTGCGCCGGCATGTCGTCTGGCCCCTCGGCGGTGTGCCGGAAGACGGGGTCGCCGTCGGGCACCAGGCGATCCAGCCAGACCTCGAGATCGCGCCGCGCCGACGGATCGGCGTTCTCCTGGATGACCAGGCTCGCCGAGGTGTGCTGGAGAAACACCGTGCACAGGCCCTCGGCGAGACCGCTGTCGCGCACGGCGTGCGCGACGTCCGCGGTGATGTCGTGCAGACCGCGGCGCTGCGGGGTGAGCGACAGCCTCGCGATTGCCATGGCGCAACGTTACAATGATCGGCGCCATGAAAAAGAACCCTGCCCGTCTCGCCGTCGTCCTGTCGTCGCTGGTCATTCTTCTGCTGCTCGCCGGGGCCTGCGCCAAGGCCAAGGAAGCCGGTGACGAGGCCAAGCAGAAGCTCGCGGAAGCCGGCGACAAGGCGACCGAAGCGGCGTCGAGCGCCGCCGACACCGTGAAGGAAAAGGCCGCCGAAGCGGCGGCCGACGCGAAGAGCAAGCTCGCGGATGCGACCGCGCAGGCCAAGGAGAAAGTGGCCGAGGCCGGTTCCGCCGTGAAGGACCAGGTGGACGCCGCCACCGCCGCGAGCAAGGACGAGGCCCAGCAGCTGATCGCCAAGGCCAAGGAAACCGGCCATTCCGTGGTGGTCGCGACCGAGGCGAAGGCGGACGCCGTCGCCGCCGACGTCGCCGCGAAGCGCGACGCGCTGGTGCGCGACGCACAGCACCGCATGGGCGCCATCGACGCCGGCCTCGCCACGCTGCAGGGTAAGGTGCAGAGCGCCCAGGGCGGCGCGAAGCAGGAGTTGAGCGACCAGCTCGCGGCGCTGCGCACGCGGCGCGCCGCCGTGCACGCCAAGATGCTCGAGCTCGGCAAGGCGAGCGGCGCGGCGTGGGACGATCTCGCGGCAGGGCTCAAGGCTGCCGAGCTCGACCTGGAGAAGGCGATCGACGAAGCGTTAGTCCACTTCTCGAAGTGACCGTCGGCAGTCGCGGCCGCCCAGGCGATGCGGGCTGTGAAGTTCCGCCCGACCGGCTGCGGGCGGCGAACGACGCGCCGGTGCGCGGGGACGGCGCCTACGTTCTCTACTGGATGATCGCCGCGCGCCGCGCGGCGTCGAATTTCGCGCTCGATCGGGCGCTTGCCTGGGCGCGGCGGCTCGGCCTGCCGCTGGCCGTGTTCGAGCCGCTGCGACTCGACTATCCCTGGGCCTCTGCCCGCTTCCACCGTTTCATCCTCGACGGCATGGCGGAGAACGCCCGGGCCTTCGGCGCCGCCGGCGTCGCCTACCTGCCCTACGTCGAGCCGACGCCGCGCGCCGCCGAGGGCTTGCTGATGGCGCTCGCGGCGCGCGCCGCGGTGGTGGTGACCGACGACTTTCCGAGCTTCTTCCTGCCACGCATGGTGGCCGCCGCTGGCCGCTCCCTGCCGGTGCGTCTCGAAGCCGTGGACTCCAACGGCCTGTTGCCGATGCGCGCCGCGCCGAAGACGTTCGAGCGCGCGGTGGATTTCCGCCGTTTTCTGCAGCGCGAGCTGCCGCCGCACCTGCACGCCTTTCCAGATCCCGCTCCCCTGGCCGACCTCGAGCCGGCGCTGCGGCTCGCCGGGCTCGACGCCGGCCCGCGCTGGCCCGCGGCGGCGGCCCTGCTGGCGGGCGACGCCGCGGCCTTCGAGCGCCTGCCGATCGACCACGGTGTGACCCCGTTTCGAGCCGGCGGCAGCGCCGCGGGACGGGAAGCCCTGCGCAGCTTCGTCGGCGAACGACTCGAGCGCTACGGCGAGGAGCGCAATCAGCCGGCCCTCGACGCGACCAGCCGACTGTCGGCCTTTCTGCACTTCGGGCACGTTTCGGCGCACCAGGTCTTCACCGCCGTCGCCGAGCAGCAAGGTTGGAATCCGTCGCGGCTCGGCCTGGAGAACCGCGGCGCACGCGCCGGATGGTGGGGGATGACGCCGGCCGCCGAGGGCTTCCTCGACCAACTTGTCACCTGGCGTGAACTGGGCTACAACCTGGCGTCCCAGCGAGAGGACTACGATCGCTACGAGTCCTTGCCGGTCTGGGCGCGTCAGACCCTGGATGCGCACGCCGCGGACGCGAGGCCGCGCGTCTACTCGCTCGCGGAGCTCGCCGCGGCGGCCACTCACGATCCGCTGTGGAACGCGGCCCAGCGCCAGCTGCTCGCCGAGGGCTACATCCACAACTACCTGCGGATGCTCTGGGGCAAGAAGATCCTGGAGTGGTCCCCGGGGCCGCGGCAGGCTCTGGCGGCGATGATCGAGCTCAACAACCGCTACGCCGAGGACGGCCGCAACCCCAATTCGTACAGCGGCATCACTTGGTGCCTGGGGCGCTACGACCGGCCTTGGGGCCCGGTGCGGCCCATCTTCGGCACCATCCGGTACATGAGCAGCGAGAACACGGCGCGCAAGATGGACGTAAAGCCGTACCTGCGCCGGTACGCGGGCTAGGGACCGGCCCCGGGATTCCGGGTCCGTGACACCGCTGGTAGTCGTTGGTCACGGATTTGCAGTGTGCGCAAGTCAGTATGTCCCGATAGAATCCGACCCGAAACACTCCGCCGGAGGATGGCATGTCGCAAGAAGAGATCCGCGCCCAGGTGAAGCAGATCATTCACAAGGTCGCCAACATTCCGCCGGACCGCATCGCCGACGACGCTTCGTTGCGGGACGATCTGAATCTCGATTCGCTGTCGCTGCTCGAGGTGGGCGTGAACATCGATTTCGAATTCAAGCTCGGTATCACCAACCTCGACGAGCGCATGCCGTCGCTCGCCACCGTCGACTCCGCGGTCGCGCTGGTCGAGGAATTGCTCCGCGAGAAGAGCTCGGCGCAGGCAGCGACGACGTGAGCGAGCCGCGGCGCGTCGTCGTCACCGGCATCGGTTGGGTGACGCCGCTCGGGCGCGGGCGGGACGCGGTCTGGCAGGCGCTGCTCGCCGGACGGAGTGGATTGCGCCCGCTGCGCTCGTTCGACGCCAGCAAGTACCCATCGCAGCTCGGCGGGGAGATTCCCGAGGGCGTGCTGCCGGCCGCCCCAGCGGGTGGACCGGGCAGGGCCAGTCAGCTGGCGGCCCTCGCGGCGCGCGACGCGCTCGCCGACGCCGGACTCGAGACGCAGTCGGTCACGCCGGACCGCTTCGGCGTCGCCATGGGCACCACCTCGGGCGAACCGCGCGAGGTGGAGCGTTTCAACGACCTGCTGACCGCGGGTCTCATGGACGAAATCGGCGGCGACTTCCTGCGCCGCTATCCCTGTCATGCGATCGCGACCACGGTGATGGCGGAGCTCGGCCTGCGCGGCCCCAACGCCATGATCCCCACCGCCTGCGCGGCCGGCAACTACGCCGTGGCGTTCGCCTTCGACCAGCTGCGCGCCGGTCGTGCCGACGCCATGCTGGCGGGCGGCGCGGACGCGTTCTCGCGCATCACCTACACCGGCTTCGCGCGCCTCGGCGCGATCGCGCCCGAGGTCTGCCAGCCGTTCGACCGGCGGCGCAAGGGCATGGTGCCCGGCGAAGGCGCGGCGGTGCTCGTGCTCGAGACGCTGGAGCGCGCGCTGCAGCGCGGCGCCACGGTTTACGCCGAAGTCGCGGGCTACGGCCTGTCGTGCGACGCCCACCACATGACCGCCGCGCACCCGCAAGGCGACGGCGCCTCGCGCGCCATGAGCGCGGCCTTGCGCGACGCCGGTCTCGAGGCCGCCGACGTGAGCTACGTGAGCGCCCACGGCACCGGCACGCCCACCAACGACAAGCTGGAGACGCTGGCGGTGAAGAAGGTCTTCGGCGAGCGCGCCGGCCGGGTGCCGGTGAGCTCGATCAAGTC
>WBZN01000745.1_pt1 | contig 21992 bp, 16 predicted proteins | sample 5204281 | NCBI WGS metagenome assembly WBZN01 (sample SAMN12344347, study PRJNA552823) | activated sludge metagenome | biome: Activated sludge suspended growth; feature: Nitrification reactor; material: Wastewater; isolation source: activated sludge from nitrification reactor of wastewater... | reverse complement strand
CGGCCGCCGCCTGAAGACCCTCCGTGGCCTTACCCCTGACGAATACGTCGCACGCATATGGACAGAAGACCCCGGCCGATTCAAAATCGATCCGTACCGCCACTCCTCGGGACTAAACACCTAGGATGAACGCGTCTGTCGAGATGATGGATGGTCTTACGCAACTTTTCGGCTCGGCTCTCACCTTGTTGCCTGATCAATCTGCTTCGCCCCGGGCCCTCGCTCAGCGATCGATGCGCGTCGAGAGGATAATCGACGACATCGTTCTCTCGACGCCCTCGAGCACGCCGATTCGATCGATCAGCGCATCCAACTCCTGGATCGACGGCGCCGCGACGATCGCGATCATGTCGAATGACCCGCTGACCGAATGAAGCATGCGCACCGCCGGCATGCGCCGGAGTTCAGCTTCAACGGCTGCGGCCAGCTTCGGCAGCGCGACGATCAGGACGTGGGCTCGAAGAAGCCCCTTTTCGTATTCGTCGGAGGTTCTGAGCGTGTAGCCGGCGATGACGCCGCGTCGCTCCAGCCGTTCGATGCGGCTCTGAACCGTCGTCCGAGACAAGCCAAGTCGCCGGGCAAGCATGGCCGTTGAGGCGCGGGCGTTTTCGCGAAGCAGCCCCAACAGCAATTCATCAGCGTCAGATATCATCGACATGACGATCTGATATGGCAAATCGCCGATTTATGCCAGTAATGTTGCCCAATTGGCGGCTTCCATTCACCGCTAAGCTGAGCGATATTGATCTCGCTCAACTCTCCAGGACCTCCATGAAAGATGTCGTCATCATCGGCGCCGGCAAGATCGGCGCGACTCTTGCCGACATGCTCGCTGGCGCAGGCGACTATCGCGTCACTGTGACGGACCGTTCGGCAGCTCAACTTGGCGCGCTCAACTCACGGTTCGCAATCGATAAGGCTCAGCTCGACATTGACGATTCCAAAGCCCTCGACGCCTTGCTCGCGGGCCGCTTCGCGGCGCTTAGCGCAGCGCCTTATCATTTGACGACGCGGATCGCCGAATCGGCCGCCCGCGCCGGCGTGCATTACCTCGACCTGACGGAGGATGTCGCAAGCGCGCGCCGCATCAGAGAACTTGCCGCAAGCGCGACCACGGCTTTCATTCCGCAGTGTGGCCTTGCTCCCGGCGTGATATCCATTCTCGCCTTTGATCTTGCCAGACATTTCGATACGGTCGATAGCATGCGGCTGCGCGTAGGCGCGCTGCCGCAATACCCGTCGAACGCGCTCAACTATAACCTCACCTGGAGCACCGATGGCGTCATCAACGAATATTGCGAGGCGTGTGAGGCGATCGTCGATGGCGCGCTCGTCCAAGTCCCCGCGCTGGAGGAGCGCGAGGAGTTCTCGCTCGACGGCGTGACCTATGAAGCGTTCAACACCTCCGGCGGCCTCGGGACCCTCTGTGAGACGTTGAAAGGCAAAATCAGAACGCTGAATTACCGCACCATCCGCTACCCTGGCCATGCCGCAATCATGAAGGCGCTGCTCAACGATCTGCGCCTGAAGGAACGCCGCGACGTGTTGAAGGATATTCTGGAAAACGCCTTGCCGACAACCTTGCAGGACGTCGTCATCGTGTTTGTCACCATTTCGGGCCGCAAGGACGGCCGTCTCGTGCAGGAGACCTATGCCAACAAGATCTATAGCCGCACCGTCTACGGCGTCGTCCGCAGCGCGATCCAGTTGACCACGGCTTCTGGCATTGCCGCAGTCCTCGATCTGCTAGTCACGGGAAAACTACCTCAGAAGGGCTTCGTGCGGCAGGAGGACATAACGCTCGACGCAATACTGCGGAATCGGTTCGGCCGAATCTACGCCATTCCGGGCCAACCGAGCAAACCCGCCAAGGTCGCGTTCGTTTTAGGCGCCAGACCGCCTCGTTTTCTATCGAACCAGTCCGCCAAATAGCGGGAACCGGCGACGGCGCTCAGCCGGGCGCCAACACTCTTGTCTGTTGTTCGCCTGTGCCATAATAAGAGTCCTCGCAGACAAAACCAAGCGACCTTTGCTGTGCGCGAGTCTCAGGCGTCTCCGTTCTATTTTGCATTTCGACTGATGCCGATGGGCGCCAACATTTTTGAAGCCGTTATAGCCATGACGCTCCCGGCGACGAGCGCCTTCATCGCATCCCGGAGATCATGGGTGCGGCGTCGAAGCCTTCATGCTGCAACGCGCCAGCAAGCACGGACTCTGCGTCATGGGTGCTGGTAGGCGCCGATGTCGGTGCTCGCGCCGGGAGCGCGCGGATTGCCTGAAAAATCCTGGCCGACCAAGGCCGAAGCGACGCCGGCGTCGATTGCCGGGCTGGCGCTTTGCAGGTGGTAATCGGCGCCGCTGACGAACAGCGGATCCTTCTGGATCATCGGTCCGAGGGTGTAGCTGAAATTGGATCCGCCGTCCGACAGATTCTGAGCGCCGCGGGCGTTGCCATAGTACAAATTATTGGACAGGACGACCCCGCTGCCGTGAGCGTCATAGGAGCCGATTCCATTCTTGCCATTCGAGGCTAAGATATTGTTGTAAATCTGGACGTTGTTCACGGCCTTCCACAACACGATGCCGTTTTCTCCATTGTGGGCAAAGACGTTGTTGTAGACTTTCATCCCGCTCACCGTCGCGTCGCCGGAGATCTGCAAGCCGTCTCCCGGGTGGCTGGCCACGATATTGTTGACGATCGTTTCGTTTGTGCCGCACAAATACAGGCCATGGTCGAGCGCCCGGCCGGGTACGCCGTTGTCGTGGACGTAGTTCTGTCCGTAGTAGTTTCCGGAAGTCGCTTTATCTGAATAAAAGCCTGCGTTGCCAGAGCCGTTGCCAGGAACGACCTTGCCATTGTTATATATCTCGTTATTGACGAACTGATTGTTTGAGCCCCAGATGGTCACCGCGGAATTCGGCGCGCCAGTTATTTTGAACCCGTCGATCACGTTGAAGGCGCCGTCGACATAGAACGCATGGGGGCGATTGGACTCGTTTGAAGCGTCGATGATCGCCATGCCGCGTTGTACGGACTTAAGCGTAATCAGGGCGCTCGCCGTGCCGCTCTTGTCGAGATGCAGACCCCAGCCAGATTGGTAATCCGTGTAGGTTCCAGGCTGCGCCAAAATGCGGTCTCCGGCTACGGCGCGAGAATAGGCGACGCCGATCGTGCGGAACGGCGCGAACAGCGTTCCGGAATTTGCATCCGAGCCGGTTGGAGACACGTGATAGTCGGCAGCGGCCGCTTGTGATCCCGCGCTGATATAGGCCAAGCAAGCGCACGCCGTCAGTATTGAATATATTCGCATCTAACCTACTTTGTTCAGGAAGTCCTGATTTCAAGGCTGGCGACCATGGCGCCCTGACGCAGCGTAGGATTCGGGGCTAAGTCCACCCTTTGCGCGCTTCGCGCCAGCGACGTCTGCCATGACCGATGATAGGATCCTGCCGTTCTCTTTTCCAGCCGTCGCCTGTAAGAAAGTCGCAGCTGCCTTCGCTGGCGGTCGCATGACTTCGACCGCGTGATGTTGCCACTTTAGGAGAATAGACCTTTATCGTTCCCAATCCCAGTTGATGTCGGCCTTGACCGAAGTCGTGCCGCGGTCGACGCCGATTGAAAGCCTCACCGTCACCGGCGGCGCCGCCTCTGCTGAAAGCGCCGTTCAATCATTTAAATCAGTTTCGAAAGCCGCTATAATGGTAGACGGCGAGGCGTCCAGAGCGCAGATTGTGTCTCGATGGAGGACCTGTCGATTTTACAAAGGCTGCCGCTTCCGTCTGCAGGAACTGAGGGGTAGCATTTACTATAACCCGAATCCGTGTTCAGCGATGCAGGGGCAGACATGGAGGGGCCGCAGTCCCGGGCCTCTGAAGGCTCGCATCAGCCGCAGGCCATCGCCGTCTTGATCGGTCAGCTCACGCCGGGCGGCAGCGAGCGGCAGCTCTACTTGTTTCTCAAGCTTTGCGATCGGACCCGCTGGGATCCCGTCGTGTATGTGTCGGGAGCGCTCGGCTTCTGGGAGGGGCCGATCCGCAAGCTTGGCATCCCTGTGGTGCTCCTGCGCGGCAGCCCTTTCGCCAAAATGTGGCAGTTGCGGACGGCCTGCATCGCGCAAAACGCCAAGTGCTTTTTCTCCTGGTCGTCCTACACCAATGGCTTTGGCCTGGCGCTTGGCGGGCTTGGCGTCCGCCGCATCGGGTCGTATCGCAACGCGCTGTTCGCTGATCTCCCGGTGCGGCTGCGCTGGCTTTGGTCGCGGCTTGCCTTGACCGGCGTCTCCGTCTTGATATGCAACTCGCGGGAAACGCAGGCGCAGATCGCGGCCCGTCGCGGCGGGGGAAAACACGTCGTGCATATCCCGAACGGCGTTCAAGTCTTTGCTCCCGAGCAGGTGCAAGCTTGGCGTCAACATTGGCGAACGCGGCTCGGCATCAGCGAAGGCGCAGTGCTGGTGCTGGGCGTTGGCCGGCTGGCGCCTCAGAAGAATTTCGCTCGATTTATCGATGTTATCGCGCGGGTCAGCGAAGGGGCGCCAGTCGAGGCCGTCGTCGCCGGCGCGGACCAGGGGTGCCTGGCTGACCTCGAGCGGCACATCGCGCGGCTTGACCTGCAAAAGACCATTCGCCTGATCGGCAAAGTGCCCTATGCGCACGAGCTGATGTGCGCCGCGGACATCTTTCTTCTTTCTTCAGACTATGAGGGCATGCCTAATGTCGTTTTGGAAGGCATGGCCGCCGGAGTGCCGTGCGTGGCAACCCGAGTCAATGGCGTCAGTGACCTGATTCAGCAAGAGACGACCGGGTTCGTCTGCGAGTTCGACGTGGAGGATCTGGCGCAACATGTCGCCTTACTGGCCGCGGATGCCGACCGGCGGCGAGCGATGGGTTTGCGGGCGCGGGCAGTGATCGAGCGCGGGTTTGAGCCGGAGGACTCGGCGCGCAAGCTTTGGAAACTTTGTGAGTGAGGGCAAGCGCAACCGCGGCGGATCTTGACCGACGTTCTACTCTACATTGGAACCGGGGCGACCGGCGCTCCCGCCCGCAGTGTCGGGCCGGTAACTCCGCGAATTGGCGCCAGCTCTTAGACTGAACCATTAGGAGCGCGTCGTGGAAGAAGCTGAAACAGACAGGGTTTCGCCGCCGCAGCAGAGCCACGCCAGCGCGCCGGTTCCGGTGAGCGTCATCATGCCCATTCGTAACGAGGTCGATTTCATCGAGCGGAGTTTGGGTGCGGTGCTAACTCAGGACTATCCGCGCGAATTGCTGGAGGTGCTCATCGCGGACGGCCTCTCGGTCGACGGGACCCCGGAAATTGTCGCGCGTTTGGCCGAGGCTTACCCGGATGTTCGCGTCTTGCTGATCGATAATCCACGCCGCATCGTCCCCACCGGCTTCAATCTTGCTCTGGCTCGGGCGCGCGGCGAGGTGATCGTCAGGGTCGATGGGCATACGATCATTGCGCCGGATTACGTCCGCGCGTGTGTGACGGCGCTGCAACGCTCAGGGGCTGATAACGTCGGCGGCCGGATGGAGGCGGTCGGCCAAAATCGCTTCGGCGAGGCCGTGGCGCTGGCGACCAGCACGCCGTTCGGCGTCGGGGGAGCTCGCTTTCATTATTCGGAGCGCGAGGAATGGGTGGACACAGTCTACATGGGCGCCTGGCCGCGCCAACTTTTCGAACGGATCGGTCAGTTTGACGAGGAGCAGGTCCGCAATCAGGATGACGAGTTCAACTACCGGCTGCTCGAGCGCAACGGGAAAATCTTGCTCAGCCCGGAAATCAGCTCTCGCTATTATGCGCGCAGCACACCCAGCTCGCTGTGGCGGCAGTACTTCCAATACGGCTATTGGAAGGTGCGGGTGATCCAAAAACACCTCGGGCAGATGCGGCCGCGTCAGTTCGCGCCGCCTCTCTTCGTAGGCGCGCTGCTGCTTGGCCTCGGGCTGGCGCCTTTCGCCGCCGTGGGACGCTGGGGCTTGGCGTTGGCGCTGTGCGGCTACGCAGCGGCGAATGCGGCCGCGGCGGCGTTGTCAGCGCCCCGGGCGAAGACCCGGCTGCTGCCACTGGTGAGCTTGGCTTTGGCAATTCTACACCTGTCATATGGGCTGGGTTTCTTAATGGGTCTCATTAAGTTCTGGAACCGTTGGGGAGATCGTGGACAATGGGGGCGGCTCGCCTCCCAACTCCGGTGATGAGAAATCCGCGATGCCGGCGCCGATCCGCGTCTTGATGATCACCAGCGAGTGGCCGAACGCGGAGAATCCCTTCGGCGTGCCATTCCTTGTGCAGCAAGTGGATTTTTTGCGCCGCGCCGGGGTGGAGGTTGAGGTCTTCTTTTTTCGCGGCGCGAAGAACCCGGTCAATTATCTGAGAGCTTGGTGGCGATTCGTCCGCCGGTACCGCCGCAGGCATATTGAATACGATTTGGTCCACGCGCAATTCGGGCAGGCGGCGCTGATCCCCTGGCCGAAGCGGTTGCCTTTGGTCATCACATTTCATGGAACGGACATTCTGGGTCAGTTGGCGCCGGATGGACAGATGACCGCGCAAGGGAAGCTGCTCGTGTGGCTAGGGCGGACGGCGGCTCGATTCGCCGACGCGGTGATCATTGTGTCCGAGGAAATGCGGCGAAAACTGCCGGCCTCGATGCCGCTGCGCGTGCTCCCCACGGGCGTGGATCTCGGCTCGCTTCCAAGCGTAACGCGGGAGGAGGCGCGGCGGCGATTGGGGCTGCCGCCTGACGAACGGCTGGCCCTATTTGTGGGCGACCCCCATAACCCGCTGAAGTGCTACGCGCAGGCGCAGCGGGCGATCGAAGTCCTCGACCAACGATTGCCGACTCGTCTGATCCTGGGCTGGGGTAGACCGCACCAAGAGATTCTTGTCCTGATGCACGCCTGCGACGTCCTCGTCGTGACCTCGCTACAAGAGGGTTCGCCGACAATCGTCAAGGAGGCGCTGGCGTGCAACCTGCCGATCGTATCAGTCGCAGTGGGCGACGTGGTCCAGCGCCTCCACGGCGTTGCAGGCTGCGAAGTCGTATCAGACCGCAGGCCTGAAACCATTGCGGCGGCGCTCGAGCGAACCCTTCGCCGGCGTGCACGCGTAAAAGGTCGAGAGGCCGTGGAGCAATTGGACGAAGCAGTCCTGGCCGATAGGCTGATCGGGATTTACCGTTCGCTCCTGACACCGGCCGAGCCATAGCGCGCTCCCCTCGCTGGCGATTGCCATTAGCGCGATCGAGCGTCAGCTCAATTTCCTCGTCCCGGCGCAAGCGAGAAGTTATTTGTCGTACATTAGTTAGCGGCGAAGCTGAGGCAGCACCTCTGCCGTATTATACCTAGCTTATACCTAGCTTATACTTCGCATTGATAATTGTCATATGTCATATATGAGAACATAATCTTCCGAATTTTTCAGACAACTGGCAACCGTTCACGCCTTCTTTTTAGAAGGTCTGGCAAAATTAGCTTTTTTTGGGGCCATTTTTGTGGCAAATTGAAGCTCTCAACTCACCCGTGGCAAGCTAAAACTACACAAGAACACAAAGTAAAGGCCTTCTACGTCTGTTTATCTAAAATACTTTCGATATACGTCAAACTATACCGAGCTATAGGCGCCGTTCAATGGCTCTGTACCGTCTTGCGTATCCGTCATTTGAAGAAACGCCCATAACTGCACTGCTCGTTTCTGTCACGTTTCGGCGGATCGCGCGGTTTGCGCTCGACTTTTTCCTGAGCGGTCTGAGCTTCCTGCTCGCAATGATTTTGCGTCTTGGCTTTGCAGCTGTCGAGAAACGGGAGATCGCGGCTACGGCTCTCGTTTTCGCGGGCGTATGTGGCGCCGTCTACCTTTTGACCGGCCTCTCGTTTCGATCGTGGCGATTCGTGTCCCTGCCCGATGTTTTCGCGATGATGCGCGATATTATGATCGCCCTCGCCGTCTTCATGGTCCTGACTTCGCTGATCACGCAGCGACCCGTAGTGCCCCGGTCCGTCCCGCTGATCGCTTGCTTCATCATGGTCACCATGTTGGGGGGCGTGCGCGTGCTCCATCGATGCCTCGTTGAAGGCAACCTTCCCTTCAGGTTCAAGGATTTGTTGCGCGCCGAACCAGTTCGTCTGCTGACTTATGGCGCTAATGCGGAAACCGACGCTTTTGTCCGCTCGCTGCAATCCGAAGCTGCGCATGCCTACGAGGTCGTCGGCATCATCGACGATGATCGGGCGCGGCGTGATTGGACCATTCGCGGCGTCAAGGTGCTCGGCGGCTCTGCGGATCTGCCGCGGATCGTCGCGAGCTTTGCGACATCCTCGATTAATCTCGCGAGCCTCGTGCTGCCGGCGAACGGCCTTCCGCGCCGGAAGTTGCGTGAACTCGTCGACGCGGCCGGCCGCACCGGGCTGAGGGCTGTACGCCTTCCACGTCCGTGCGATCTCCTGCTGAAGGCCAACGAAGCATTCGCCCTCGAGCCGCTCGAGGTGACCGATCTGCTCGGCCGCGAGCCCGTCGCTCTAAGGCTCGATTCCATTGACGCTCTCATCCGCGGCAAGTCCGTCGTGGTCACCGGCGGCGGAGGCAGCATCGGCTCCGAACTTTGCCGGCAACTCCTCAGGCGCGGTCCGGCCAGACTCGTCATTATTGACCACTGCGAGCTCAATCTATTCAACATCCAGCGCGAATTGGCAGGTCCCGACCGCGAGGGCGTCGTGCAGCCGATCCTTGCCTCAGTGCGCGACCGGGAAAGGATCGAGGCGATCTTTGCGGAAGCGCGGGTCGACCTCGTCTTCCACGCCGCGGCTTACAAGCACGTCCCGATGGTCGAATTGAATCCCCGCGAGGGAATCCTGACGAATGTGGTCGGCACCTCCAACGTCGCCGACGCCGCCGCGGCGGTGGGCGCGGCGGCAATGATCATGATCTCAACAGATAAGGCGGTGAAACCATCGAACACGATGGGGCTGTCAAAGCGCGTCGCCGAGGCCTATTGCCAAGCGCTCGATCTCGACTGCTCCGAGCGCGGACTGCGCACGCGGTTCATGGTGGTGAGGTTCGGCAACGTGCTCGGATCGAGTGGTTCGGTCGTGTCGATCTTCGAGCAGCAGATCAAGAGAGGCGGCCCGGTCACCATTACCGACTCGGCCATGACTCGTTATTTCATGACAATTCCCGAAGCCGTCGAGCTCGTCCTGCAAGGCTCCGTCTTCGGTTTTGATCGCAAGGCGTCTTTGGGCGCGATCGTCGTCCTCGACATGGGAGAGCCCGTTTCGATCTTGGAACTCGCCCGTCGCATGATTGCGCTGGCCGGCTTCGTTCCGGAAAAGGACATTGCGATCGAGACCGTGGGCATTCGAGACGGTGAAAAATTGAACGAGGAGCTTTTCGACGATAATGAGACGATCGAGACGACGGACATCCCGGGACTCCGGCTCGCGCGCTCACAGGTCAAGAGCCTTGCCAGGATGCGCCGCTTACGTGATCGCATCCTGCGGTCCCGCTCCAGCGACGCGCAGAGCGTCGTCCCCCTGCTCCGCGAAGTTCTCTCGGAAAGCCTGCAGAACGCGTTACCGGGCTCTACGGCGGGCCTCCGCGAGCCGAACCAGGCGGTTCCGGAGTCAAAAGCTCAGATTCATTTGCAGCGCCGAAGACGGCCGTATCAAGGACCCGCAGCTGACCGTAATCGCCCCGCCGATCAAATACGCGCCGACGTCAGGCATGCGGGGAAGCGCCATCGCTTGCGGAAGCTAAAGGGCGGCTTGTCCGCATCGGTGATCGGCGCGTTTCCGCCGCCCGCCCCGAGCCATCCGAAATCAGCAATCCCGAGACGCCGAAGCACCCGCCATGAAGCCCACGATCGCAGCGGATGAACGCTGGAGGATATCCGGCGCTGGGCGGCAAAGGACGCGCCAATTTCGTTGATGAAAGTTTCCAGATGCTGCAATCTTCATGGCGCTTGAAGGACACTCTTTGTTTGGACAGAGCGGAGCCCGCCGGGGATGCCGCGCGCGCCGCTGAAAATTTTTTCCGCCTGGTCTCCGCCATGCGGCGGCAGTTTGGGCTTTTTGTCGCATTCTGCCTTGTCGGCATCGCGGTCGGGACGCTTTATGTCATGACGGCGACGCCGCTCTACACGGCTTCGGCGACCCTCATCCTGGACAATCGTCAAGTTCGCGCCGTCCGTGATGTCTCGAGTCTTTCCGATCCAGTGGCGCTGGACGCTCCGGAGGTCGTGGAAAGCCAGGTCGAAGTCCTTCGTTCCGAACAGGTCGGCCTGGCCGTCGTCAGAAATTTGCATCTGTCGCCCGAAGATCCTGTTTTCGCAAAGCCGACCTGGATAGATGAGCTTTGGGCTTCGTTCATGGAGAAGCTCAAAACGGCGATCATGGACATGCTCAAAACGGCAATTGGCCCGCGCGTGAACGGCTCCGGTCAGGATCTTCAGGACAACTCCGCCATACAGGAACTGAAGCTTTTGAAGCTGCTGAACGACAATCTTCGTATCAGCCGCGTTGGACACACCTTCGTTTTACGTGTAGATTACGCCTCTCCCAACCGTTCCCGCGCCGCCGACGTCGCGAACGCATATGCGAACGCCTACCTGCTCGAACAATTGAGCGCCAGCGTCGAAGCAACCCGCCGCGCCCGAGCCTGGCTGGAGAAGCGAACCGAAGAGCTTCGCCAGTCATCGGTTGACGCGGATCTCGCGGCGCAGAAGTTCAAGGCGGACAATAATCTTCTCGCGACGAAAGGAGCGCTGGTCTCTGAACAGCAGCTTAACGAGATGACGAGTCAGCTCGTCACTCAACGATCGGCGACTGCGGAAGCCAAAGCGCGATATGTTCGGATCAAGGACATCATCGATTCTCATCAAAGCGAGTCTGCGGTCACCGAGGCCCTCGCTAATGCGGTCATAACCGAAGTCCGCACAAAATATCTCGAAGCCTCCAAACGGATGTTGGATCTGGAGCGTAAGCTCGGGCCGGCGCACAAGACGGTGACCGACCTCAAGGACACGATGGCCGATCTCAAGGCCCAGCTCTTTCAAGAACTCGGCCGTGTCGCGGAGACATACCGAAACGACTACGAAATCGCAGTTGCGCGAGAGAAAGTCTTGACCGGGAATTTGGCGCGGCAACAGGCAGTCGCGGTGGCGGCGAACAACGCTCAAGTTCAGCTGCGCCAGCTTGAGCAGAAGGCTGAAAGCTCGAAGACGCTCTATCAGACGTTCCTGCAACGTTATCAGGAAACCGCCCAGCAAGAGAGCTTTCCGCTGGCCGACGTGCATATCGTCAGCGCGGCGACCCCGCCCCTGGCTCCAAGTCATCCCCGCACGATTCTCGTGCTCGCCGTCTCTATCGCGTTAGGCATGTTTACCGGCGCTGGCGTCGCGGTGCTGCGCGAGCGCGCGGACAATGTTTTTCGGACCCTCGAGCAGGTGCGCGACGAACTCGGCGTTGACGCGCTTGGACAGCTGCCGAAGATCTCGCTCGCATCGCTGGCGGAAAATGATTCGGACGCCGGGCGGTCGATCATGCGCTATGCGATCGATAATCGCTTTTCGGCATTTGCAGAGACTTTGCGCTCAGCCAAAATGGCCGCCGATCTGGCGTTGGGAGAGCGGACCTCAAAGATCATCGGGCTGGTTTCCCTCCTGCCTGATGAGGGCAAATCCACCGTTGCGAAAAATTTCGCCAGTCTGCTCGCGTCGCAAGGAGCAAGCGTTCTTCTGATCGACGCGGACACGCGAAACCCCTCTCTGACTCGGGCGATTGGGCGCGAGAGAAAGCCAAGCCGGCGGCACACATCATCTGCGGCATCGCCCTTGGCCGAGCTCATAACGAATGAGCCGGAGACCGGCCTGAAGATCCTGCCGTGCGTTTACGCCAAAGACGATCCTCGCGTCGCCGATGGGCTTTCGGCTGCAATGCTCCACAGTTTATTGCAGAGCAGCGACCAATCCTTTGAATATATCATAATCGATCTACCGCCGATCGGGCCGGTGGTCAGCGCCCGCGCCATCGCATCGACGATAGACGCCTTTATCTTCGTTGTCGAATGGGGGCTGACTTCCCGTTGCGCTGTCCGCGCGGCTTTAGCGAAGGAAACCTTGATACGCGAAAAGCTGCTCGGCGTCATATTGAATAAAGTGGCTATGCAGAAACTCAGGATTTATGAACATTTCGGTTCCTACGGTTATTACAGTCAAAAATACGAAACCTATTACAAGCGCCGAGAAACAGTCTGAAGACGCCCATTGTGCTGCGCGATCCACCTTGGTTGCTTGCGACCGCACGAAAACCATCGCGGAACAGGATGGCCGCAATCTTCACAGGCGACCCATGATCTTCACAGGCGACTCATTTGCGCTTGAATTTCGGACGCCGGCGCAGCCCGCGGAACAACAGACGGATGCACATTGCTAAAAATGGCAACGGATCGCGCCAACTGAACCAGGCGAATTCCTTTGGTCCGCGGAACGAAGATCGCAGCTCCCGGAGCGTCACCCCACCCTTGGACCAATAATTGAGACAGGCCACGAGGTCAAACGGCTCGACGATGAATACACGCCCTTCCACCAATGGCGATCGGCGGACGCTCCTCCCCGAGAGGTCGAGATGGAGAGCTCGCACAGCATTAATTCCCGCCTCATCGTCGAACATTCGAAAATTGGCGCCGGCGCGCGGATTGAAATCGAGCAGCTTGTATTCACCGTTCCGCTTATCAAAGCGATAATCGAGATCCATTATGCCCGAATAGCCGACAGCATTCAGGAATAGCCGAGTCTGCTCCGCAAGGCGCTCATTGGCTACTGAAACGCCCAGGGTCGTGATGCCCGCAAAAGGCGGGTACGACCGCAGCTTTCTGCCGGTAAACGGCAAAAAGCAGTTTGTTTCCTGGTTGCAATAGCCATGCAAGATCCAATCCTCCCCGGGAATGAACTCCTGCACCATAATGTTTGGACACTGCCACGCTTCGAGCTTCACGTAGACCGCGCGAAGTTCTTCGGGAGTCTGCACGATCAGCGTGCTCGGAACGCTGTGGAGAGGCCGCCATTGCGCCGCAGCTTTGACGACGATGGGAAAGACGGCGCGCCGGATGAACTCATCGAGGTCTTCGATCGACTTCGGAAATGCGCACTCGGGGCAAGGCGCGCCGAACTCTCTGCAGAGGTTGTATAAGCTCACCTTGTTGGCCAACAGGCGGGGCAGCTCTGCCGGCAAATGCGGGAACAGAAACCATTGTCTCAGTTCTTTCGCTTGCTCGGCCACGAGAATGGCGGCCATGTCATCCGTCGGCACGAGAACCGTCGGACGCTTCAGCATTCCGCCAATCACCGCCATTTCATTGCGGAAACTATCGGCGTCGAGGTTTTCCGACGGCAAGAGAAAGGCGCCAGTCAAATACCGTGACATGGCAAGAGGAGCCCACCGATCTTCGACGATGGCGTACGCTGGCACGCCAATGCTGCCGAGATTTCGAACAATTCCCAAAGCGCCATGGTGGACGGCGTATCGGTGCGTCTTCAACACGAGCACCGGGACTGTCGTCGCTAGCAGAGGCGATGTCAGCATGACAGCAACACTCGTGGCGATCTGGGAGCTCGAGCGTGGCAAGCTGGGCCGGGCCGCTACCCGTCTACCAGGTGACTGGCGATCCGTCGGGCCGTATATTTGGCGCCAACCAAAAACCGCATCATAGGACCAAAGCCGTTGGCGCTGGCCAACCCGGTAAAATATAGTCCGGGCGCCGAAGACTCGAAATTGGGCGAAAGCTTAGGCGATAGATTCTCATGGCGGAGCTGCGATTTTAGAGTTTCGCCGAGAAACGGCAGACGCCGAAGATCGTACCGATAGCCGGTAGCTGAAATCACATGGTCGGTCGTCAGAGTCCGGGGTTGGCCGTTGTCCACCACATGAAGGACCACACGACTTCCCCGAACCTCCGCGCCACTCACGCTGTGACCAAGCAAAATAGGAAACCGGCCGACAACCCGGCTCTTCAGCCACCATGCCCCCGCAGGGCCGAGAACGGTATTGGCTTTCGTAACGCGCATCTGTTGCGGAAGATGGTGGAACAGCTGCGGCATGTTGCAATACATCCAAAAAGTGAGCCCCTCCCCTAGGCCAGTCCGCGGACGGCGCAGTCTATCGTAGACCGATCGAGGGGACATTTTCGGTACTGGATTCCAAACGAGCGACAGTTGTCGCACGAGGAGACGAACCGAAGCTCCCTGCTCAGACAGTAGCGCCGCCGTTTCGATCGCCGATTGGCCGCCGCCGAGCACTGTAACATCCAACCCTTTGAAGCGGCTGAGATCGTGATGGTCTGAGGTATGTGACCGCAGGTCGTTCGGCAGCTGGACCAACATCGGGACCAGATAGGCTGTATGCTCCAGGCCCGTCGCCACGACGACGCATCGGGCGTTGAGCGTCTCGCCGCTGCTCAATCGCAGCTGATATCCGTCCAAGGCTGTTTCGATTGCCGTGATCGCCACGTCTTCGACGCTCGACACGAGCTTCCGTTGAAACAGTAGTGCGTATTGAACAAATTGCTCCCGCGGCACCGGCGCGCCCCATTCGCCATATGGCAAGCCTTGCTCGGCACAGTATCGCGCAAGGCTGTGGCTTCCCTCTGGATCGGCCAGATTCGACGAGCAACCCTCCGATTTCAGAAACATGCCTTTTGGCATCTGCGCCAGCCAACGATGCATCGGACTGCCGAAGATGCGGAACTCCAGACCCGCAAATTGCAGGTGCGCGGCGATCGACAGACCATAGGGTCCCGCGCCGATGATGGCGATCGTTCCTCCGCGGCGAGGCCCCACTGGATTCTTCCCCCAGCGTGCTAGTGCGCCCATTTGTCGCCGATTTAACACCCGCCATTCCAATTGCTCAAGGCCTTAGAGCGCCTTTTGAAACTCTCTCGCCTCAGCGCTTTCAAATTCAATTGATGATACCGTTTGTTGACCGGCGCCTAGTTGTGGGCGGATCGCACTCGGAAACGGGTTGGCCTAACGAGCTTGGACTACGGGCTGGTCGTCTTGCTTGGTTTCGCAAGCGGCAGTTCGTGTTCGACGCCGAGTGTCGCCGGCACATGATTGAACGCCAACAGCGAAACCGTAGCAAGGATGAGCCGTAGGTCATTAACGGAACCGACGTTGCGGGCGTAGCGCTCATAATAGGCAAATTTGATCGGCATGATCTCGCCCCGATAGATTTCGACCGGATCAGTCCGCCCATCCAAGAGCGAGCTTTCGTCCCGAAATAGGATTGAAGCGTAGTCGGTCATGCCGGGGCGCAAGGACACTATGAGCGCGCGCTGCTCCGATGTGTACAGACTCATCAGCTCCGGCACCTCCGGGCGTGGACCGACAAGGGACATGTCGCCCGCCAACACGTTGATCAGCTGCGGAAGCTCGTCGAGTTTGTTTTTTCTAAGGAAGGCTCCGGCGCGGGTGATGCGGCTGTCCGCGCGCACGGTGATCGCCCTGCCGAATTGGCGAACCCCGGCGACCATTGTGCGAAATTTGAAGATGCGGAACAGTCGTCCGCCACGACCAACGCGTTCCTGCCGAAAGAACGCCGGGCCGGGACTATCGAGCTTGATCGCAACGGCGATTGCAATGAGGAGAGGCGACAGCAACAGCAGGCCAACGGCGGCGCCAATGATGTCCAGGACGCGCTTGAGCGCAAGCGTCGCCGCGGAGGGCTGCCCAACAGCTCGGCCGTCTCTCGATTCCGATGCCGCGCTCATCCCAACACCTCATGCAACACGTCGGCGACGCGCTCGACCTCGATCTCCGTCATCCCAGGAAAGAGCGGTAGCGTCACAGCGCCGGCGAAATAGCTGTCGGCCACTCCGAATTCGCCAGCTTTCGGCGGATAACGCGCCTTCCAGTAGGTCATCTCATGGAGAGGCCGATAGTGGACCGAGGACCCGATTCTCGCCTTGGTGAGGGCGGCGATCACCTCGTCGCGGGTAGCGCGGGCTTCTTTGTGGACGCGGATAGGAAACAGATGCCAGGAATGCAAGCTGCCCTCGGGCGGCGCCGCGGGCAAGTCGAGCGGCAGGCCGCCCAGCGCATCGAAATAGCAAAACGCCATCTTCTGTCGTTGCTCCTGAAGGGAATAGGCCTTGGCGAGTTGCACCACGCCGAGCGCCGACGCGACGTCGGTCATGTTGTATTTGAAGCCCGGCGCAACGATGTCGTAAGCCCAGGAGGCGCCGACCCTTTTAAAGCGATCGAACGCGTCGCGGTTGAGACCGTGTGTTCGCATCAGTCGCGCACGCGCGGCAATCTCCGGATTGCGAGTGACGAGCATCCCGCCTTCGCCCGTGGTGATCGTCTTGTTGGCGTAGAAGCTGAACACGCAGGCGGCCGAGTCCCACGCCCCGACGAGGCGGCCATCGCGATGGGCTGGAAGCGCGTGGGCCGCATCCTCGATGACCTTCAGCCCCTTGCAGCGGGCAAAGTCGAGCACGGCTGGCATATCGCAAGGAAACCCGCCGAAATGGACCGGCATGATCGCTTTGCAGCTTGGCGTCAGGTGGCGCTCGGCGTCGGCGAGATCGATCACGTGCGTCCCGGGCTCGACGTCGACGAGGACTATCTCTGCCCCGAGATAGCGGATGACCTCCGCCGTTGCCGTGAAGGTTAATGTTGGCACGATTACGCTGTCGCCAGGGCCGACGCCACAGGCCTCCGCCGCCAGATGTAGTCCAGCGGTGCCAGAGTTCACGGCGACGGCCTCAACCCCGTCGCCGATAAACGCCGCGAACTTCTCCTCGAATTCGCGGGTTTTGGGGCCGGTAGTCAGCCAGCCGGAGCGCAAGACGGCGCTCACCGCCTCGATCTCGTCCGAGGTGATGGCCGGCCGGAAAAACGGGATGTCCGCGACGCCCTCGAGTGGCGTCTCGGTCAGCTCGCCGGCGCTGATCTTGTTCAAGACGCCTCTAGCCAACATTGCGGCAGCCTGCCAACCCAGGCGAACCGATCAGCGTGTTGTTTTCTACCATTGGCTTTGGCGGCGAAAAAGTCAAATTCCGTGTTGACTCGGCAGCGCCTCAGTTTGCTCGTCCGGCCCGATATGCTTCAGATCGTACAAACATTGCAATAAGCGCCGAATGATCTAACTTAATAATCGCAAGAGGGAAGAGAATGAATGTGCGGGATCTGCGATCTCTATCTTGACGGAACGCAGGCGCTCGTCGGGCGCATGGCCAGGCTGCCGCGCCATCGAGGTCCCGAGGACGAAGGACTTGAGCAGGGCCGCGTGTGGGCGCTAGGTTTTCGTCGTCTTAGCGTCATCGATGTAAGCGCACTCGGCCACCAGCCGATGCGCAGGCCTGATGGAACCTTCTGGCTGGCGTTCAACGGCGAGATTTATCTACGCCGAGATTTGGAGCGCGCCGGCGAACGGTTCCAGGGAGGCTCGGCTGCCGAGGTGTTGGTTCGGCTGCTGGCGCGCCGCGGCGTCCACGCTCTGTCGCAGCTGAACGGAATGTTTGCGCTGGCGCTGGTCGATACCGAAGCCCGCACTTTCCTCCTTGCCAGGTGTCGGCTCGGCGTGAAGCCGCTCTACTACAAAATCGAAAAGGACGGATTGCGCTTCACATCGGAACTGAAGGCGCTGCTGGCCTGGCCCGACGCCGACGCGCAGATCGAGCCTGCAGCTGTTGTCGAATATTTGGGTCTTGGCTATCTGCCTAGCGAGACCTGCATCTTTGCCGGCTACGTCAAACTGCCGGCGGCTCATATTCTGGCTGGCGCCCTGGACGCCCCGCAGCAAGCCCATCCAGCGCCCTGCTGGCGACTGGTCGACAATCGCTCACCCGGCCCGCTGCCGGCCGACGAGCTACAGGCGTCGCACGACCTGTTGCTTCACGCAGCGCACATTCGCCGCCGCAGCGATGTCCCCGTTGGCGTTTTCCTATCGGGTGGAATCGATAGCGACCTTGTCGCGACCCTTGCGGCCGGATGGGGATCGAATAAGGACGCGGGATCACCCGTGCCAAGGGCCGTCTATTCGAAGCAGGGAATAGATTCGTGCATGAATCAGATTTGCTCTGGGCGCCGCCGTGCGCTGGAGGAATGACATTAGGGCCAGATCATTAGGGGTCGGGACCAAAATGGGATTGCCGCGGCGGCTGCGTCAAGGGCCAGTCTGAGCGCGGTCCGCGGGGAGGCGATACGGATGCCATACGCGCCCGAATTGAACATGCGGTTCGCGGTTGAGTTGCTTTCCTGGGTTCTTCGCCGATCGGGAGCCTGTTTTTTATTTCGAAAGTGCCTTTGGCGCAACCGGGCGGCAATCTTGCTCTACCACGATCCGACACCCGCCGTCATAGATGCGCATCTCGAATATCTCGAGCGCGTGGCGAGCATCGTCTCCTTCCCCAAGCTTTGGAGCTCGTTCTCCGATCGCCCCCTCGCCGTGATTGCGATCGATGATGGGAGGGTCGGCAATCTAGAGCTGAAGGAAGTATTCCAAAAACATCGCGTCAGGCCAATGCTCTACCTCTGCACGGGAACCATTCGTTTCGATGGTGGATTCTGGTGGCTGTCCTTGGAGTCAGACGAGCAGCGGCAGAAGTTCAAGATATTGGACAATAAAATGCGAAAAAAACTGCTCTATGATTTAGGGTTCGAGCCGAATAGAAAAGCCGCCCAGAGACAGGCTATGCCCGTGGAGCGGCTTCGCTCGCTGTTGGATTGGGCGGATCTAGGCGCGCACTCGCGGTTTCATCCGATTCTGACCCGGTGCGAAGACCACGAATGCCAAGAGGAAATTTCAGGATCAAGGCAAGAACTGCTGCCTTTCGGTATCGTGTTGAATGATTTTGCATACCCGAACGGCGACTACTTTGACCGGGAAGTCCGCTATGTCAAAGAAGCGGGATTCGCGTCGGCGCGCACATGCGATCCAGGCTGGAACAGCCGTGATTCAGATCGATTTCGGCTGAAAGCCATTGTGATCGACGATGACGCTTCGCTAGACAAATTTGCGGTTCAGCTAACCGGCGTTCCCGCTCTCGCCCGACGCTTTTTCGCGAGGGTTCGAAGCAGCGTTCGCCGCCCGGGAAAGAAAAGCCTGTATCCGATTTGACTTGACGTCCGGTTTACGCTGCTGTGTCGTTTCGAGCTTGCCCGGTGCGCCGAAAGGGGACATTGTCAGACCCAACCGGCGCTTGAAATGGCAAATGAGCTGCGCTTTGCGGCGACTGCTCAATTTGCCGCTGGCGGGGTCGCCGCTCGGGTACAGCTCGCAGCTCTCGAACACGGGAGCCAAACGTGAGGTGGTGCTTTTTTTCTCCTGGCTACCGAGCGCTCCACGTCCTCGGCGGAGACACGCGCACGACCGGCGGCGCTGAAGCTCAGACTGCCTATATCGCACAAGCATTGTCGCAGCTCGGGCATGAAGTCGGATTGATCTACGGCGGCGGAGAAGGGCATGGCGGCCGCCAAGTCGTGGCTGGAATCGCCTGTATTGACGGCGCCCCTTCGTGGCGACATCCGACGAGCCTCGCCGTGTTCTGGCGGGCGCTGACCGCGCTATCGCCGGACGTGCTCTACAGCAACCTCCCGAGCGATTTTCTTTGGATGATCGGCATGTTCGCCTCGCGTCCCCCCGGCTCGCGCTTTGTGTATCATTTGGCCTCTGATCTCCACGGCGCCCCGTGGGCGGCTTATGATTACAAGAGATGGTTTCACGGGCCTCTGTATGCGCTCGGGCGGCAGAGCGCTGACGTAATCGTCATCCAGCATGACCATCAGCGTATGCTGCTCAGTCCGCGTCTGCGCAACCGGCTTGTTCTTGTGCCGAACCTCGTGCGCTCGTTCAGCGACCAACCCCGTGCATACGAAGCGACAACATTCGACGCCATCTGGATCGCCAGGATTCGCGCTGTAAAACAACTCGAGCATTTTCTCGACCTTGCCTCCTCTGTCCCCGATCTGTGCTTTGCGGTGGTGGGCGAATTCGACCCGAGGGAGAATAGAGCGTGGCGCGCTTCGCTAGAGGCGCGGCTGGCCGCCCTGAAGAACCTTGCCTTTCTCGGGCCGCAGCGCGCCGAGGATGTTTTGGCTCTGCTCGCGCGCAGCAAGGTGCTCGTCAATACCTCCCGCTTCGAAGGCTTCCCCAACACCATGCTGGAAGCGTGGAGTGTCGGGGTGCCGGTGGTGTCGCTGTCGGTGGATCCAGGCGGCGTTATCGAGCGCGAGGGCCTTGGCCTCGTCAGCGGGACAGTCAAACGTCTGCGGGCCGACGTCCTTGCGCTCGCGCGCGCAGAGACGCTTAACAAAGAGCTCGGCGCTAACGCGCTGGCCTATGTCAGGCGCCACCATAGCCTCGACGCAATGTGCGAGGCGCTCAGGCAAGCTGTTCCTGGACTTCGCTTGAAGCCTGGCGCCGCCCAGACGAACGAAGTGCGATGAGTCTCCTCGTCCAGCGGCCTTCGGGGCTCGGCGCCGTCGCGGCGCTGGCGTTGGTCTTGTCGGCGGGCGCCGGCGCCGGTCTGCTTCTGTCGAACAACTCCCTTGGTCTGCTGATAGCGCCAGGGGTAGCTTGCGCTGCTGCACTAACGCTGTTTTTGCTGCAACAACCGGCCGCTGCGCTCTATGTCGCGCTCCTTTTTTATCTATTCCCCTTCGGGCTTCGGCCAGCCGAGATCGACCTCCTTTATACGATCATTGCGAACGCGGCGCTTTTGCTCGCCCTTTGCGCGTGGATGCTTCAAGCGCCCTTTCAGCGACAACCGATCCTGTGGAATGGAGTGTGTTTTCTCATTGCTCTCTATATCGTGTGGGGTGGCGTCACGCTGCTATGGGCGCCGGACCTCGTCCTCGGGCGCAAGAAACTGGTCGCCTACGCCATCGGCCTTATCCTGCTCTTTCTGATCGTTCAAGAGGGGAGGACCCTCAAGACCGTTGATCGTATTATGGTCATTCTCGCGATGATCGGATGGACTACGGTGATCGCCGGCGTCGCGACATTGCTGATCAACGGCTACCATCCCGGCGACAGGCTCAAGCTTTTCGATGTCAATGAGAATACTCCTGCATTGTATCTGGTGCTGGCGCTTCCCGGCGTCATCTGGCCTGTCCTGCAGTCGTCGGGAACGAAACGTGGCCTCTATATGGCACTCAGCGTCGTCTATATCCTATCCACCTTCATCCTGGTGCTGCTCAGCGGATCGCGTGGCGGCGCTCTTTCTCTTGCGGTCATGTTGCTCGCGTTGTGGTTCTGGAAACCGCTGCGTCCATGGGGCATAGTCGGGGGCGGACTGGTCGTATGTATGCTTATCAGTGCGCCATTTCTGCTGGAGGCTCTTAACAACCGTTCTATGGACAACTGGGGTAACGAGGTGGGAGGGCGCGACCTTCTATGGAGGGCCAGTCTTATGTTTATCGCGGATCATCCCTTGCTTGGGGCGGGCGTGGGGAACGGGTCATCCGAGCTGACCCCTTACATTGCTTCGTTGACCAGCGACTTCGATAACCAAAATCACTTGTCAAGCCACAACCCTTTGCTCGAAGTCGGCGTCGACACCGGCATCTTCGGGATGTTGCTCTATTCCAGCATGTGCGTCAGCGCGCTCTGGCGGTTTTTCCACCATCGCGGGCCTTGGTATATGCGTGAGGGACCGCTTTCCGCCTACTTTCCACTCGTGCTCTGTGCCGGCGCCAGTTATCTCGTTTCGTGGAGCAAGGACGGCGGCCTTGAGAACCATCCAACGTTTTTCATGCTGCTGGCGTTGTTGATGATCCCGTCGCATCTTTCCGGCACCGGCGTCGCAAAAGCGGGCCCAGCGCATGAGGGACCACCCCGGCCTGTCCCACTTGGCCGCATCATCCAACGCTGAATTAGGTGTTTGATCCCGCAGTGTGGTGGTACGCTTGACCATCATGCTTGGCGGGAGGAGCTATGGGGCAGGTTCTACACGGCAGCGCCCGGACGACTGAGGCAGTCCGTCGAGCGATACAGCGGAG